>Ga0134126_10000447_pt1 | contig 53229 bp, 46 predicted proteins | sample KB31752_FD_96881 | JGI IMG/M metagenome (GOLD analysis project Ga0134126, IMG submission 96881) | Terrestrial soil microbial communities with excess Nitrogen fertilizer from Kellogg Biological Station, Michigan, USA - KB3-175-2 | ecosystem: Environmental > Terrestrial > Soil > Unclassified ...
CCGGTTTCCTGTTCCCTGTTCCCTGTTCCCTGTTCCCTGTCTTTTGGCATTTTCAGGAACGGCCTCTTCGCCTCCGCGGCGAAGGGCGAAAAACTGGCCATGTCGAGCAGCGGCATCTGGTCTTCATTGCCGCCGAAGTTTAAATCCGTCGCCGCCGCATCGGCTGCGGCGGCCTCGGCCTCGTTGGTGGTAGCGCCGAACGAAAAGTCCGTGTCCGCGTCTTCCTCCGCGGCCTCGGTCACGTCCGACGTCAGCTTCCCCGCGAAATCGGGGTCCATCATGGCCTGCGCGTCGGTAATCAGCGTCCGGAACGATTCCAGCGCCATCTGCGCGCGCGAGGGGATCAGCTTGTTGTTAATGGCTGCCGCAATCGCCTCCCAGGTTGACGTGCCGGTCTCGAGCGCGATGCGTTCGAGCGTGGCCAGCGTCGTCGCCCCGATGCCCCGCGCCGGCGTGTTCACAATGCGCTGCAGCGCCATAGAGTCATGCGGATTGCGCACCATCCGCAGATAACCCAGCATGTCCTTGATCTCGGCGCGCTCGTAAAAGCTGAATCCGCCCACCATGGTGTAGCGGATGTTGTAGCGGCGCAGCGCCTCTTCCACCAGCCGCGACTGCGCATTCGTGCGATACAGCACCGCGCAACGGCCCTGCTCGCCCTCTTCGTTGTCTTCCCGCAGGAATTTCTGGATTTTGTCGGCAACGAAGAGCGCTTCGTTTTCGCCGTCGGGAGCTTCGTAGAAGCCGATCAGCGAGCCGCCCTGCCGGTCGGTCCACAGCTTCTTGCCTTTGCGCCGCAGATTGTTCGCCACCACCGCGCCCGCCGCCTCAAGTATGTTCTGCGTCGAACGGTAGTTCTGTTCCAGGCGCACAATCTGCGCATTGGGAAAATCCTTCTCAAACTCGAGAATGTTGCGGATGTCGGCGCCGCGCCAGGAGTAGATGCTCTGATCCTCGTCGCCCACCGCACACACGTTCTGCGCCTCGCCGGCCAGCAGTTTCATAATCTCGTATTGCGGGCGGTTGGTGTCCTGGTACTCGTCCACCAGCAGGTAGCGATACTTGCGCTGATACCGCACGCGCACCTCGCCTGACGCCTTCAGCAGCCGCACCGTTTCCAGCAGCAGATCGTCGAAATCGAGCGCGTTGTTCTTCTTCAGCTCTGCCTTGTAGCCCTGGTAGATATGCGCCACTCGCTCGCTGTTGGGGTCCTTGGAGCCGAGGTAGTACTCCTGCGGATCGACCATGTGGTTCTTGGCCCACGAGATGCGGCCGAGGACAGTACGCGGGGTCAGTTGCTTGGTATCGAGCCCCATGCGCCGCATCACCTGCTTGACGATGCTGGACTGGTCGTTCTCGTCGTAGATGGCGAAGCTGCGCGTGAGGCCATCGTTGCCCACCTTGAGCGTCTCGATGTCGCGCCGCAGCATGCGAACGCACAGCGAGTGGAACGTTGAGATCAGCGGTTTGGAAAGCGACGAATGCCCGATCAGCCGGTTCACGCGCTCGCCCATCTCTGCAGCGGCCTTGTTGGTGAACGTGACGGCAAGAATTGCGTCTGGGACGACGCCCTTTTCGCGAATGAGCCAGGCTATTCGTGCGGTGATCACGCGCGTCTTGCCCGACCCTGCCCCGGCAAGAATGAGCAGAGGGCCGTCGGTAGCCTCGACAGCGGAGCGTTGTTCGGGATTCAGATTGGAAATAAGCGATGACAAGAATACAAATCCGAAGGGAAAAGCCCTTCTGCCAGTTTACCGGTTGATTGGAGGAATCGACCGCCCGTGGGGAGAGGACGGAACCGGCCGCCGGCCCATTGCGTAGAGCAAAGAGAACGGCCTTGAGGTGCAAGATGTTTAAATTCCTGCTCTGGTGCATACTTCTGGTTCTTTGCTGGCCCCTGGCTCTCGCCGCCCTGGTGCTCTATCCGATCGTCTGGCTCCTTCTTCTCCCCTTCCGCCTGGTCGGAATCGCCGTGGGCGGTGCGCTGGAACTGGTCAGCGCCATCATCTTCCTGCCCGCCCGTGTCCTGCGCGCCATCTGATGCCACGCACCGACTGACAAATCGGCCCTTGCCGCTGAGGCCCGTAACCCCGCCTGATTTAGACTGCTCAAAAGTATGCTGCAACTTTGCGCGGCGGACGCGAACTCCGGTGCCCGCCATGGGAGGATCCGTTGAGCCGTGCAGTTCGCCCCCTGCTCGCTTTTGCGGCCGCAGCCGCCTTTGCGGCCTTCGCCTTCCCCGCTGCCGCCCAGAACGCCTCCGTTCCGCTCACCATCGAACGAATTTTCGCCCACGGTCCCCTGACGGGCACACCGCCCGAGGGCCTCACCTGGTCGCCGGACGGAAAGCACCTCACGTATCTGGACGGGGGCGAACTGGTGGATCTCGATCCCGAGACCGGCAAACCGCACATCCTGGTCAGCCGGGCGAAGCTGGCGACTCTCTCCGGCGGCAGCGAGAGCGAGCAGGACCGGGATCATCGCGACCGCTATAAGATGGCGAGCTACCTGTGGGCCCCCGACTCGAAACACCTGCTCTTCGATTCGAACGGCCGGTTGTGGCTGTACGACCTGGGCAACGGAACGGGCATCCAGGTCGGATTCACCGATAACGCGGCGGGAGACGATCCCAAGTTCTCTCCCAATGGGCAGGTGATCTCGTTCGTGCGCAATCACGGCCTGAGTGTCGTTCGTCCTGGCGATCTCAATATTCCTGGTCCATTCCCCATTGCTCCCGCGCCCAACCCGACCACCACGAATGGCGAAGTGGACTGGGTCTACGAGGAGGAGCTGGACGTCCGCAGCAACTATTTCTGGTCGCCGGACTCGAAGAACATCGCGTTCCTGCAGATGAACGAGACCGCGGTTCCCCTGTACCCGATCACCGATTGGATTCCCACCCACGCCACGGTGGACATGCAGCATTATCCTCAGCCCGGCGATCCCAATCCGGATGTGCGGATCGGCGTGGTCGGCGCCGGAGGCGGGCATGTGACATGGATCCGCATGCCCATTCACGCAGCCCGGGATTACGTTCCACGATTCGGCTGGGTCGATCGCCATACGTTATGGATGGAAACCGTGCTGCGCGACCAGAAGCACCGCTACCTGGATTTCGTCGATACATCGAGCGGCCAGGGCCGGCAGGTGCTCGAGATCAGCGACGACAAGTTCCTCGATGACAACTACGACGTGTTTGTCGAGGATGGAAACATCGTGCTGACCAATTGGAAGGATGGGCACAACCACATCTATCTCTATCGCTACGACCAGCACAACCCCATGGCCACCTCGGTCGTCGAAGGAAAACAGTTGACCAGCGGCGACTGGGACGTAACCGGCCTCTCGCTGCTCGACGACAAACACAAGGTCGTCTACTACGCGTCGAACGAGGGCAATGTGCTTGGGCAGCAGGAGTGGCAGGTCGGCTTTGACGGCCAGCGCAAGCAACTCACCTCTGGTGCGGGAACCCACGACGCGAACTTTTCGCCTGCGGGCACTACATTCGTGGACAAACATTCAACCCGCATGACGCCGCCGGGACTGAGCCTTTGCCATACGACTGGAACATGCAGCGTGTTCTGGGCCGATGGAGGACTGGAGCGCTATGGCCTGCGCGCGCCCGAGCAGTTGGAAGTGAAGGCGAAGGACGGCACGGTTCTCTATGCCACGCTCCAGCTTCCGTCGGGAGAGCCCGCGCCGGGCAGCGTGCCGCTCATTGTGAACCCTTATGGCGGACCGGGGCCGCAGACCGTAACGGATCACTGGGGAGGGGACTCGTTCCTCTTCGACCAGGTGCTCGCGGAGCATGGATTCGCAGTACTGCATGCCGATAATCGCGGGACCGGCAATCGCGGCCGTGACTTTGCCGAGGCGGCGTATCACAACTTCGGCGCCGTGCAACTGGACGATCAACTCACGGTTTTGGATGCAGTACTGGCGAAGTACCCCCAACTGGATGGCAAGCGCCTGGGCTGGTGGGGCTGGAGCTGGGGCGGCACCTTCACCCTGTATGCCATGACGCACTCGGATCGGTTCAAGGCCGGGGTCGCGGTTGCTCCGGTTTCCGATTGGCACGATTACGATTCGATCTATACTGAGCGATACATGAGCCAGCCCTCGGAATTCCCCTCCGGGTATGTGGACTTCTCGGTGGTCAACAGCGCCTCAAAACTGAAAGGCCGGTTGCTGCTGGTGCATGGAACGGGCGACGACAACGTGCACATGGAGAACACGGTGCAGTTCATCCAGAAATTGATTGAGGCCGGGATTCCCTACGACCTGCAGCTTTACCCGCGAAAGACGCATTCCATCGCCGGGCCGGATGTACGCACGCACCTGTACAACCGCATCCTGAGTCATTTCGAGCAGCACCTGCGATGAGGCACGCGCGGAGATGAACGGGTCGGATCAAAACGGGCGGGGAGCCGAGAGGGCACGATCGCAACTGCGCAAGCTGGAACAGTCGCTGCTCGACCTGAATGTGCGGCGAGATGGGGACCGGTTGCGCGAACTGCTGGCCGAGGACTTCCTCGAATTCGGTTCCTCAGGCAGGGTATGGACGCGAAAATCGATCATCGACTTGCTGGCCACCGAGACCAACTTCCTGCCCCCGGAAATCGAGGAGTTCCAGTGTTCCATAATCGGCGAGAAAGTAGCCCTGGTGACCTATAGGACCGTGCGGGTGGACGCGCGCACAGGAGAGCGCCTGGCCAGCCTGCGCTGTTCTATCTGGGTGCGCCGTGACGGGGAATGGCGTATGCGTTTCCACCAGGGAACGCGAACTTCCAACTGAGAATATGTCTAAATCCCGGCTACACTTCGTGCCGGCTGAAGATGTCATCTTTTTCGCGGCCCGAGCACTTTGCGCAGCCCAGGCAACAGACCAGCAGAACCGCCACCCCCGCCGTAACGATCAGTGCCAGGAGGCTTCCGGTTGAGATTAACCATTCAATGAATGTATGCATAATTGGTTCTCGCTTCGGGCGATTCCCTCTTAGTGAGATGCCGGTACTTCGATGAGTGCTGTTCGCAGCTCGAATGGCATGCTTCGGTTCGGATGGCGATCAGTGTAGCACCGCGAAAACACACTCGGCCACGCATTTTAATGCCATTGCCAATAGGCAAATAAAGGGCGAAGATGGATGCGATGGGCGTGCAGCATAGGAGCGGGTTTCCTGATCCGGTAGACGGACCGGCCGACAGCTTAGTTGCTGCGGGATCCCCAGAAATCCATGGCGCAAACGCTGGGACTTCTCTGCCCGGGACTCCCTGCTCGGGAAACGGCGCGGAAGGCCCGGCGGTTAACTGGCTGTTTGTCGATCTGAATTCGTACTTCGCCTCGGTGGAGCAGCAGGATCGGCCCGAGCTGCGCGGAAAGCCTATCGGAGTGGTCCCCATGATGGCGGACACAACCTGCTGCATCGCCGCCAGTTACGAAGCCAAGGCTTTCGGGGTGCGGACCGGGACCATCGTTGCGGACGCGCGGCGGATGTGCCCTAATATCGTGTTCGTAGAAGGGCGCCACGAGATCTATACGGAGTACCACCACCGCATCGTCGAGGCCGTGGAAACGTGCGTTCCGGTGACGGCAGTGTGTTCCATTGACGAGATGGCATGTCGGTTGATGGGGCGGGAACGCCCGCTGCTGGCGGCGATGGAACTGGGCCGGAAGGTGAAGAGCACGATCCGCGAGCGGGTGGGAGAACATATGCGCAGTTCAGTCGGCCTGGCGACCAACCGATACCTGGCCAAGGTCGCTAGCGACATGGAGAAGCCTGACGGGCTGGTCGCTCTCCCGAAAGACCTGATTCCTGAAGCACTTTCCCGCCTGGATTTGCGCGACCTGCCGGGCATCGGCGCGAAAACTGAAAAGCGACTCAATGAGCGGGGCATAAAGACCATGAAGGACCTGATGGCGCTGGATCTGGAGGAGTCGGGGCGCGTGTGGGGCTCGGTGTGGGGCGAACGGTTGTGGCATTGGCTGCGGGGCGAAGACTTTGAGATGAGCGAGACCGAGCACTTGAAGTCCATTAGCCACCAGCACGTTCTGTCGCCGGAGATGCGGACGCGCGAAAAGGCATGGGCGGTGGCGCACAAGCTGCTGCACAAGGCGGCTATGCGCTTGCGCTCGGATGGGTTGTGGGCCGCCAACATAGGGCTCGCAGTGGGCTTTTCGGTTCCGAGGACAGAGGGCATGCCGACTCCGGTCAGCCGTTATGGCGTTCCGGCGAAGGGCTGGCACGGGGAGCTCAGCTTGACCGAATGCCAGGATAATCAGACGCTGATTGCCGCCCTGCGCAAGCTCTGGGAGCAGCAACCGCAGGGGAGCCAGTTTGAGCATCCGTATTTTGTCGGCGTGCAACTGGGAGGCCTGGTGCCTGACCGTCTGCACAGCCTGAGCCTCTTCGATGGCACCGAGGACGAGCAAAGCCGGTCCCGGCTGCTTGCGGCGATGGATCAACTTAACCAGAAGTACGGGTTGAGCACGCTGGCGCCGGCAACCATGCTCAGCGCTTACAAGGCTGCACCCACGCGGATTGCGTTCCACTCCATACCTGACCTGTTCTGAAGAGTTACAACTAAGAATGAGGACGGATCGATCGGGAGATCCTCGATGGATCGAGGGAGGGACGGGATTCGATGGCAAACGTAAATCATTCGTCGACTGAAAAGTATTTGGGACAGGCTGCGGAAAGCCTGCTCGGATTCAGCAATCCCAAGATTCCGAAAGAGTGCCTTCACCTGCCGGGCGGCGACGTCGTGGATCGCATCTATGCGCAATCGAACCGCAATGCGCGGGTGCTCGCCAACCTGCAGCGTATCCTCACGCACGGTCGGCTCGCCGGCACCGGTTATGTTTCGATTCTTCCGGTGGACCAGGGCATCGAGCACTCCGCGGGCGCGAGCTTCGCAAAGAATCCGGAGTACTTCGACGCCGAAAACATCGTGAAGCTGGCGGTGGAAGGCGGCTGCAACGCAGTAGCGTCGACATTCGGAGTGCTCGGCATCGTGGCGCGCAAGTATGCGCATCACATTCCGTTCATTGTGAAGATCAATCACAATGAGCTGCTGACGTATCCCAACAAGTTCGACCAGATTCTGTTCGGCACGGTCGAGGAAGCTTACGACATGGGCGCGGCGGCGGTGGGCGCGACTATTTATTTTGGCTCGGACGAAGGCGACCGGCAGCTCGTCGAAGTCGCGAAGTGCTTTGCCCACGCGCATGAGCTGGGTATGGCGACCGTATTGTGGTGCTACCTGCGCAACCCGGCATTTAAGAAGGACAAGGATTACCATGTCTCCGCCGACCTGACCGGCCAGGCGAACCACCTGGGCGTGACCATACAGGCCGACATCATCAAGCAGAAGCTGCCCGAAAACAACGGCGGATACCTTGCGCTCAACACCGGCGATTCTTCTTATGGCAAGCTGGACAAGCGCATCTACACCGAGCTGACCAGCGATCACCCCATCGACTTGTGCCGATACCAGGTGGCCAACTGCTACATGGGGCGGATCGGGCTGATCAACAGCGGTGGAGCATCGGGTGCGGACGATTTTGGCGATGCGGTGCGAACAGCAGTAATCAACAAGCGCGCCGGAGGGATGGGCTTGATCTCGGGACGAAAGGCGTTTCAGCGGCCCATGGAAGAAGGGGTGCGATTGTTGAACGCCATTCAGGACGTCTACGCCGATTCCTCTATCAGCATCGCTTGAGCGGCGGCGCTGCGCTCGGAGTTCTCAGGCGAGCGTGCACTATTATGGAAAGGATTTCCGAGAGTCCCAACAGGATCCCGCATGCCCAGAGCCTCGCGCCGCAGCTCGAAAGCGAAAGCCCGCATGGACATTCACACTGTCGCCAGGCGCGCCAATGTATCGATCGCGACGGTTTCGCGTGCGGTGAACCGGGTTCCAACAGTGAACCCGAAGCTGGCCAAGCGCGTGTGGGATGCGATTCACGAACTGGGATATTTTCCCAACACGCAGGCGCGGGCGCTGGGGTCGGGACGCAGCGGGTTGTTCGGTCTGATCGTTTCCGAAATCACGAATCCGTTCTTTCCCGAACTGATCCAGGGGTTCGAAGATGTGGCCGTGGAGAGCGGATACGAGATTCTGGTCAGCTCCACCAACTACGATCCGCGGCGCATGGAGCTGAGCATCCGGCGCATGATCGAGCGCAAAGCCGAAGGCGTCGCGATTATGACGTTCGGCATCGAGCAGCCACTCTACGAGCAGCTCGCGGCGCGCGAAGTTCCGCTGGTGATGGTCGACCTTGGCCCGGATCGTCCCGGGGTCAGTTTGCTCAAAGTCGATTATTACCAGGGAATTCGGCAGGGCGTTCAGCACCTGGCGGAGCTTGGGCATAGCAGGCTGGCGTTCATCTCGGGACCGCGCGGATTGCATTCGGCGGAATCGCGTGTCACCGCATTCAAGCGATCGATGGCCGAGTGCGGCATCGCCTTCAAACCGGACTGGCTCGTAGCGGGCGATCACACCCTCGAGGGCGGCATTGCCGCGATGGACACGCTACTAAAAGGCGTGCAGCGTCCCACAGCAGTCATGTGCTCGAACGACATGACTGCGCTGGGCGTACTTCACAAGGCCTACCGCGCCGGGCTGCGCGTGCCGCACGATCTGTCGCTGATCGGGTTCGACGACATTCAAATGGCACGGGTGATGATTCCTCCCCTGACGTCCATCCGGATGTCGCGGCTGGAGCTCGCTAAGACGGCGGTGGCCGCGCTGCGCGCCCGCGTGGAAGGCATGGCGTGCGAGCGCGAATACAGGATCGAAACGCAGCTCGTTGTGAGGGAATCCACTGGTGCGCCACCGGAAGCGACTGCCCGCCGCAATCTGAAGCGGAACTCCGTGACGGGCTAGCCAAACATCCCTTTCGCGAGAAACATCGTACTCGCGTTCAATATCGCAGGCCGAGGCGCATGGGAAAGTCGTCTTCACCGTCATCGAGGGCAAACTGGCCACATTCCAGACGCAGGTTTTCGCGATGGCGGCGGCGAAGCCACAGGTGGATCACGGCGATTACGGCAACTGCGATACCGAGCCGGACTCCTCCTCGCTCCATGGCGAATTCGAACACCGTGGCGGCGACGGTGACGATAGGGAAGAACGTGTAATAGCGGAGAACGCTGAATGCGAGGTTGTCCTGACTGGAGTTGCGTTCGCCGGTAAACGGCACCGTGGTGACGTTCAGGAAGAAGCCGTCGGAAAGCAGGAGGGACAACCCGACCCCAGTGAGGAATTGGGCTGCGAGAGCGGGCCACGTCCGTAGCTCGGCGGGTGCGATGAGTTGAAATACCGCAATGGAGATCAGGGTAACGGTTGCGGCGGCCAGGAAGACCCAGAGTGTGGCGGCCTCAAGCTGATGGCAGGCCGCAGAGAACGAGGGCGGACGTCCCTGGACGCTGCGGAAGATCCATCCACCGTTTTGATTGCCGGGGGACACGAAGGCGCTGCGCAATCCGGCAACTACCCAGAAAGCAATAATGCCGATGGCGACGCGAAATCCATCGGCGGAGAAGCCGGCTTCGAGGTGTCCGTGGCGCACATCGAGGCGGAGGATGGTCGCGATCACGAGAGAAAGGCCCACTCCACAATAGAGGATGAGGTAGATGCGATAGCGGGGCACCCGCAGGATGGTCTGGCTGATGAAGTGAAACACCGCGCGACGGAGCGGCGGACGAAGAATGACCGCGTGCTCAAGCCGGCGGAGGGGGCGCAGCAATGTAAGCGGGCGGGTTCGGGAAGCGCTTCCCTGCACGAGGGCGCGAACGCGGCGCAGGTGGGCGAGCGGGTAGGCAGCCAGTGCGACGCCCCAAACCGCGGCAGTAGCCAGAAAACCGGTGCGGGCAAGAAAATTCCAGGCTGGGAGCGTGGCGGCGTCGGGAACCTGCTGCTGATAAACGCCGAGAAACCAGAACGGCGGGAACCAGCGAGCCGCGGAAATGTCCGACTGCAGCAGGCCGGGCGTGACTCCTGAGAGAACGGGGAAGAGGAGCAACAGAAGGAGAAATGCGGCGACCATGGTTCCCTGGATGAGCAGCGAAATGCGGCGGAAAAGCTTTTCGCCGAGGACGGCGAGAAGCGTACCCTGAAGGGCCAGGACGAATCCACCGGCGAAGAGGCCTGAGAGGATTACCGCCAAAGCGTGGCCGGTCAGGAGCGCTACGAGGCTCGGCGGATCGGTGGCCACGGGCAGGACGAGCCAGGCAAGCAGGTTCGCGTCGATAAGGAATCCTGCGATGAGGAGAGCAATGGCGGCCGCTCGCGCGAGGAACACACGGATTTGCGGAATCGGCAGAGGCCCGAGGACGAAGACATCGAGCAGGTCGGGAAAAAACAGATCCCATTGAAAGACCGTGATGAGGCCCATTGCGACAAACGAGTAGATGACAAAGAAGAAGTGGTGATTGGCCTGGACCCAGTAGGGCGGCGGACCCGGCAAAATTCCATCGTGGCGCGGCGGGTAAATGATCACCGGGTGGTAGACAGGCCACAGGTACACGGCCACCATGAGGCCGGGCAGGCCGGCGGCGCATGCGATCTGCACCATACGGGTTTTGCCGTCGCCCGCGGAGGAGGCGGTCTCGTGATTGAAGAAGCGCTCGAGAAAGTGGCGGACGAGAAGGGAGAACTGGCTGCGCTTGGGCGGACGCGCGGGGCCAAGCGCAGCCTGCACGTTGAGCGACTGCACCGTGAAGTCGGCGCGCTGAAAGAGGCGCTGGAAAACTTCAGGCATGACTGATCTTCATGACCTCGACGATCTGTTGCGCAGCGGATCGGGTATCTTGCTGCTGGACAAGCTGGGCGAAGACGCTTTCAAGATTGGGCAGGCTCATGAGCCCGGTAAGCTCAGAAGGCGCCGCATCGGCGAGGACGCGGCCGCGCGCGATGACGATCACGCGGTCGCAGACCTGCTCGACGGTTTCGAGCACGTGGGAGATGTAGAGGACCGCCTTTCCCTCGGCGGCGAGGAGTTCGAGCAGGTCCTTGAACAAGCGGCCCGAGGCCACATCGAGACCGGAGAGCGGCTCGTCAAAGATGAGCAGCCGCGGATCGTGAAGCAGAGCGGCCGCGAGCAGGACGCGCTGCCGCATCCCTTTGGAATAGGACGAGATCGGGGTGTGCTGCCAAGACTCGAGATTGAGCAGCGCGAGCAACGAGCAGGCTTTTTCCTCGATGGCTGCTTCCGTCATGCCCCGGAGCCGTCCGACGAGCTGGAGGTATTCCAAGCCGGACAGATAGGAGTAAAGGTGCGCCTCCTCCGGGACGTAGCCCAGGACCTTCCGGTACGAGACAAGGTCATCATGGATATCGCAGCCATCGAAGAGGATGTGGCCGTCGTTGGGACGGAGCATACCGGTAATCATTTTTACCGTGGTGGATTTTCCGGCGCCGTTGGGGCCTAAGAATCCGACGATCTGGCCGGGAGCCACCTGAAAGCTGACGTCCTCCACGGCAGGAATACCGCGAAAACTGCGGAAAAGATGCTGGACAATGAGCATGGAGGCCCTCCCGAACCCTATGTAGTATTCAACATGCATCCCCAAAAAATTCTTGTCAAGTAGTTTTCTACATAGAGTATGATTCGGCACATGGGTACGGAGGCGAAGCTCTCGCACACCGCAGCAATGATCCTGCAGGCTATCCATGCGGGCTATCGGTATGGATTCAGCATCATGGAAACGATCGGCCTGCCTAGCGGGACGGTGTATCCAGCGATGCGGCGGCTCGAGCGGGATTCGCTGATCCGTTCGAAGTGGGAGCGGCAGTCCATTGCGGATGCGGAGCAGCGGCCTCCACGCAAGTATTACGAGTTGACCTCGGCGGGGATCGCGAGCCTTGAGGCTTCGCGTCGGCGTTATCCATTACTCGAGCGCCTGATTCCGACCGAAGAGGAGAAGGTGCGATGACGCGGGCGGCCGGGATTGCCTTCCATGCGCTCGACCTGGCGTTCCTGCGCGGAGCGTCGCTGGTAGTGCCCTTCTCTCTGCGCGCGGAGTGGTATCGCGAATGGCGAGCCGAGTTGTGGCACGTGCGGCAAAGCTGCCTCGCGGAGGGGCGCACCTGGAGCGCTGAATGCGAAGTGGCCGGATTCTGCCGGGGTGCGCTGCAAGATGCCGCCTGCCTGCGGCAGGAGAAGGGCGAAGTCGCTGTTGCATCTGCGTCGATGCACGGGTCCGCGCGGCAGTGCCTGCTGTGTCTCTGCGCCTTGTTGATTTTGTGCGCCATCGTCGCGCGGCTGCTGCCCGGCATTCGCACCGAAGAGCAATCGTCGCGCATGGTGCTGCGCGATGGCGTAGTGCTGATCGAGGACGGGCAGAATGGATCGCCGCGGATTCCCTTTTCTGTTTACACGGATTGGGCGTCGCGGCAACAGCGTTTTTTTGACCGCCTGGCTTATTACCGGACTGATCGCGAGCTTGCTGAAGGTGGCGCGGCGTTTTCGGTGGCGCACGCGAGCGATTCGCTGTTCCGCGTGCTGGGCGTGGATGGTCCGGGTGACGGCGAACCGGGAATTCCACGGGCGCTTGTCAGCGAGGGCATGTGGCGGCGGGCGTTCCACTCCGATGCCGGAATGCTGGGCACGATGATGCGCATCGGCGGCCGCAGGGTGCGAATCGCGGGAATTGCGCCGGCGGAAACGATGAGGCTGCCGGGCGATGCGGATATCTGGGTAGTTGAACCGCCAGATCAATTGGCGCGCACGGCTCCGCAGCGGGCCGGTTACGTAATGGGGCTGCTTTCCGCCTCGGGGCGGGCTGAGATGGATGGAAATGCGATCTCGATTTCGGCCTTCGGGGCGGACGGCGTGGACCTGGAACTGCGCGGCGTGACGCTCGAGCCACAGAGCGGCGGTCCCATTGCCATTTTCCTTTTTTCGCTTCTGCTGGCGGTGCTGGCGCTTCCGGCAATTACATCGGTGTTCCAGAGCGAATCGAGCTTTGCCTCGCATCAGCCGTCGTTCCGCACGCGGGCGAAGCGCGGGGCCTTCCTGGCTTCGAAGCTGGCGCTCGTGGCGGGCATTGGATATTGCGCTGGCATGGACCTGGCGTATTGGAACGTGATCGGGTACACGCCCAACGCGGAGTTGCTGCAATTTGCGGTGGGGTTCCTGATCTGCTTGTTCGGATTGCGCTGGGCGATCATGGACCAGAGCCGGCGCTGCCCGGTTTGCCTGCGGCGGGTGACGCATCCGGCGCAGGTGGGAATCGCTTCGTGCAACTTCCTGGGATGGAACGGCACGGAGATGATTTGCACCGGAGGGCATGCGCTGCTGCACGTGCCGAGCCTGCCGACGAGCTGGTTCAGCCGCCAGCGGTGGATGTACCTGGACACGTCGTGGGATTTCCTGTTTGCCGATCCTGCGAGTCATTCCTGAAAGTGGCTTCGCGACGTTGTCATTTGCGGCGTGCAGCAATCCTGCATTGCGGCACCATGCCGCCGAGACCGCGGAGCATCCCCGTTCCCGTGCGCTAAGATAAGATCGTCAGGGCGGTTAGTCCCCTGATTCCACTATGCGCAGCCAACACGCTGTGCTTTCCCCGGTGCAACTTCGTCGTCCGCTAAAATGGACAACCGCCGTTTTGCGGCCAGCATCGTACCGATTTTTCCGGTATCTGGGATCAAACGCCCGAATGCGAATGAGATCAAACCGATGGTTTCGTCGATCGTCCTGGGCCATCGCTGTATTCGTATTTGTTGGTTTGATGGCGCAGGCATCGCTGGCGCACGCGTCGCTGCCGGGGTCCATCTTCGCGCCGCACTCTACGCCCGCGCATGAAGAGCATTCGCTCTCTCTTTTTGTTCTCTCCATCTGCCTGCTTATTTATCTGGGAGTCAGCGGGCTGCTTGTATACGCGCTGATTCGTTTCCGGGCGAGGCCGCACGACAACACCGAGCCGCCGCAGGTTTTCGGCAGCCTGCAGATCGAGCTCTCCTGGACAATCATTCCCATCCTCATCATCGTCGTGCTTTTTCTCGGCACCGCGCGCGTACTTTTCTCGGTGCAGGATGCGCCAGAGCCTCCCACCGCGCTTGACGTTACCGTCATCGGGCACCAGTTCTGGTGGGAATTCCGCTACCCCAAATACAACGTGGTCACGGCCAACGAGCTGCATCTTCCGCTCAGCACCAAGTCCGATCCACGACCGTCGTTTCTCAAGCTGACTTCTGCTGACGTCATGCACAGCTTCTGGGTGCCTCAACTCGGCGGCAAGACGGACGTGCTCCCAAACCGGGTGAACCAAATGTGGATGGATCCGCTTGAAACCGGCCTCTACGTCGGCCAGTGCGCGCAGTTCTGCGGACCGGAACACGCCAAGATGCTGCTCCGCGTCTACGTGGACACGCCAGAGGATTTTGAGAAGTGGATCAAGAACCAGCAGCGCACACAGGCTGAGCTTGCGCAGCCGCACATTGCCATGGCTTCGATGGCGAATCCTGGCAATCAAAGCGCCGGGCCTGTGCCGCCAAATTCACCGCCGACGCACGGGACGGTTGCTGCGACTACGTCTACGGAAGCGACCGACGCGATCAATCCGCGCAACGGCCAGCTTGTCTTCGAGCAGCAGTCTTGCATAAGCTGCCACACCGTTGCCGGTACCGTGGCCAACGGCCGCTACGGCCCCGACCTCACGCACCTGATGAGCCGGGTCACGATCGGAGCGGGCGCGGCTCTCAACACCCCAGGCAATCTCGAAGCGTGGATTGCCGATCCCAACACGTTCAAGCCCGGGTGCCTGATGCCCGCCATGCATCTCAGCGACCGGCAGAATGCGCAAATCACCGCGTATCTGCTCACCCTGAAGTAAGCAGGAGACCGCCGATGGCCGATCAAAGTTTGCCGGTAGGGCACGGAATCGAGACCGCACTCGATCGCACGCCCGTGCATAGCGGCCGCGGCACGTATCTTGAGGTGGTCCATAGCTGGATCGTCACCGTCGACCACAAGAAGCTGGGCATTCTGTACATCGCGTATGCCCTCGTCTTCCTGCTCGTCGCCGGCTCTGAAGCCCTGATGATCCGGATCCAGCTCATCAAGCCTCTCAACAACTTCGTCTCGCCCTTCACCTTCGATCGCCTCTTCACCATGCACGGCACCACGATGGTCTTCCTCGTGGGCATGCCCATCCTGTTCGGCTTCGGCAATTATCTGGTGCCGCTGATGATCGGCGCGCGCGACATGGCCTTCCCGCGCCTGAACGCCTTCAGCTTCTGGATCAGCGCGTTCGCGGGCATCCTGCTCTATTACAGCTTTATTGGAGGGGTTGGGCTTGCCGGCACCGGCTCCGCGCCGGACATCGCATGGTTCGCGTACGCGCCGCTTACGGAGAAGGCCTTTTCGCCGGGCCACACCACGGACTACTGGGCTATTGCGATTCTCGCCAGCGGGATCGGCAGCATCGGCACCGCCATCAATATTGTCGCAACGGTCTTCTGCATGCGCTGCAAGGGGATGACGCTCATGCGCCTGCCTCTGCTCGCCTGGCTCTATGCGACCATGTCGTTCCTGGTGCTGGTGGCCGTCAGCCCGCTCACAGCATGCCAGGCCATGCTGCTGATCGACCGCTATCTCGGCGGACACTTCTTCGACACGCAGGCGGGCGGCTCGGCAATTCTCTGGGCTCACTTCTTCTGGATTTTCGGCCACCCCGAGGTGTACGTCCTCGTGCTGCCCCCGTTCGCATTCGCCAACGAGATCATCCCGGTCTTCTCCCGCAAGGCCATCTTCGGGTACCCGGCGATGGTCGCGGCCTCGGTGGGCATCGGCTTCATCAGCCTGGGCGTGTGGGCGCACCACATGTTCACCATCGGCATGACATCGTTCGGCAATGCCTTCTTTACGCTGTCTACGATGCTGGTAGCCATTCCAACCGGCATTAAGACGTTCAACTGGCTGGCCACCATCTGGGGCGGCAAGGTGCGCTTTGAAACGCCCATGCTCTTCTCCGTGGCCTTCCTGTTCCAGTGGGTCATCGCGGGACTCACCGGAGTAATGCTGTCGGTATCCGCGTGGAACTGGCAACTCCACAACTCCTATTTCGTGGTGGCGCACTTCCATTACGTGCTGGTCGGCGCCATCGTCTTCATGATCTTCGCGGCTATTTATTACTGGTATCCCAAGATGACCGGCCGGATGCTCAACGAGACGCTTGGCAAATGGCACTTCTGGCTGATGGTCGTAGGTTTCCACATGACGTTCGACGTGATGCACTTCCCCGGCCTGCTCGGGATGCCACGCCAGATCTACACGTATGAGCCCGATCGCGGCTGGAATACGCTGAACTTTATCGTGACCATCGGCGCGTTCATCCAGGGCATCGCCGTGCTGGTGCTGGTCTATAACCTCGTGCACTCCTACTTCCGTGGAGAAGACGCCGGCCCGGATCCATGGGACGCCTGGACCCTGGAGTGGGCTACCGCCTCGCCTCCACCCGCGTACAACTTCGCAGTAGAACCAGAGGTCGCCAGCCGGCGCCCGCTGTGGGACCTCAAACACCCTGAAGACCCCGATTCCGCATTTGAGTGAGAGCAGGGATCAGGGATTAGGCGCCAGGCATTAGGCGCCACGCATTAGGAATTAGGCATTATGGGATTGAGAGGAAACAGGTAGGGATGGCAACGATTCCGCTCGAACACGGCACTCGCGAAACTCCGTGGACCCTGCCCTCGCGCGGCACGGTCGCCATGTCGTGCCTCATTACTGCCGAGTCCGCCATCTTCACCATCTTCGTCGTGGCGTATCTCTATTACATGGGCCGCGACGTGCAGGGCCCCACGCCCAGGGAAGTTCTCGAAGTCCCGATTTTTTACACCGTCTGCCTGCTTTCGTCGAGCTTCTTCATCTGGCTCGCCGAGCACGCCATCGACCGCGGAAAGATGGCCGCCTTCCGCCTGTGGTGGGGTGTGACGATCCTGCTCGGACTCACGTTCCTCTACGGCACCGCCGCCGAGTGGTACAAGCTGATCGTTCACGACCACCTCACCATCAGCACCAATCTTTTCGGCACCACCTACTACTCGCTGGTCGGACTGCACGCTTCGCACGTGATCGTCGGCCTCATCATGATGCTGTTTGTCATGGCGTTCTCGCTCTTCGGCGCCGTGCGTCCTGAACACGCCTATCGCGTCAAGACCCTCGCTCTCTATTGGCATTTCGTCGATGCTGTCTGGGTGGTCGTCTTTACCGTTGTTTACGTGGTGAGCCGCTAATGACCGAACTGACCGATCCCCGGCATTCCGACATCGAGCACGCGCACCAGGGTGAGGTGCAGAGCGGGGCCGTGCATCTGCCTGCGCCTACCAAGTGGCCTTTCCTCATGTCGCTGGGTATCATTCTGGTCTGCGCTGCACTGGTCACGAGCGCATGGCTCGCTTACCTCGGCGTATTGCTCTTCATCGTCTCGGCCGTCGGGTGGTTTCGCCAGGTTCTGCCGCACGAGGCACACGAACACGTCGCAGTTGCCGAGGAAATCTTCTCCTTCATTCCCGAACGGGAATCGGTCGCGCGCATCGAGATCAATGAAACCCATCGCGCGCAGCTCCCGCTTGAGACTTTCCCCATTACCAGCGGAATCAAGGGCGGCATCGCGGGCGGCATCGCCATGGTCATCCCCGCCGAGATCTATGGGCTGATCCGGTACCACAGCATCTGGTACGTGGTGAACCTGCTGGGCGGAGCGGGCGTTGGCACCTGGAGAAATCCCACGGCCGAGCAGATGAGTCATTTCCAGCTTGGCGCGTTTCTTACTGCCAACATCATCCAGGGCGTAACCACTTTGCTGGTTGGAATTCTCTATGGCGCCATGCTGCCGATCTGGCCGCGCAGACCCATTCTGCTGGGCGGCATCATTGCGCCGGTGGTGTGGACGGGGCTGCTGCACAGCGTTCTGGGGATGGTGAATCCGTTTCTGGCCGAGCGTATCGACTGGTGGTCGTTCGCCGCGTCGCAAGTCATCTTCGGCCTCGTCGCCGGATACGTGGTATCGAAGACGGGCCGCCTGAAACGGCTCCGGCAGGTGCCGCTCCCGGTTCGCATGGGTGTCGAAGCGCCCGGCATCTATCAACACGACGCACACGATGGCGAGCAGGATCACGGTACGCGCGATGGAGAGGAACACAAGTGATGAAAGCCTTCTCCATCGCTGTGTGCTCCGCTGCTCTGGCCACCATGGCCGTCAGCGGGTGCAATCTTCCGGGCCGTCCTGCCGCAGGACCGGAAGTCGCACGGCCGGATGCGGTGATGTCGTTTGACAGGCTATACGGCGAGAACTGCGCCGGCTGCCACGGCAAGAACGGCCAGGGCGGCGCCGCGACCGATCTCGCCAACCCCGAGTACCAGGCGCTGATCGACGACGCCAATCTGCGCGACATCATCGCCAAGGGAGAAAAGGGAACGCTCATGCCGGGCTTCAGCGTGGAAAGCGGCGGCCTGCTCACCGACGCGCAGATCGACGCGCTGATCAAGGAAATGCGGGCGCGATGGAGCAAGCCGAACGCCTTCGGCGGCAATACGCCGCCGCCGTGGAAGGCGAGTCATGCCGGCGACGCTTCGAAAGGCCAGCAGATCTACACCGCGGCTTGCGCGAGTTGTCACGGAGAATCCGCGCAGAAGCCCGGCAAGGACGGGTCGATTCTTGATGGATCGTTCCTCGCGCTTATTAACGACCAAACCGTGCGCACAACCATCATCGCGGGGCGTCCGGATGTGGGTCAGCCTGACTGGCGCAATCACATCCAGGGCCGCGCGCTCACTGATGACGAAATCACCAATGTGACGGCGTGGCTGATGGCGCAACGGCCGGCGCTTCCGGGCCAGCCCTATCCCACGGGCAACAGAGCGCCCTTGACTGAAAAACCTGGCGAAGGGCAGCCGCTCGCCAACCAGAAGAGAGAACCGTGAAACACCGCATGCGTCCTCACGGGAGGCACCGTCATGGATGAGAAACTTCCACCGCCGAGTCCGCAGGAACAGGAGCAGCGCCTCCATGAGGAGCGCGTTTCGCGCCGCACGTTCCTGATGAGTGTCGGTATTGCGCTCAATGCGCTTGTCGGCGCCGTCGTTGCTGCGCCTATTGTGGCGTACGTCCTCGGTCCGGTGCTGCGCCGCCACGAATACCTCGCGTGGGTGTCGGTGGGCAACGTCGCCGACTTTCCTCCCGGGGAAACGAAGCTGGTGAATTTCCGCAATCCTTTTTCGAACTCCTGGGATGGGCAGACCTCCAAGATTCCTGCTTACGTTCGCTGTGCTGAAGCCGGCAAGTTCACGGTGTTCGCCATCAATTGCGCGCACCTCGGCTGCCCCGTGCGCTGGTTTTCCGAGTCGCAACTGTTCATGTGCCCCTGTCACGGCGGCGTGTACTATGCCGACGGCAGCCGCGCCTCCGGACCGCCCGAGCGCGGCCTGTTTACTTATGACGTGAAGGTGGAAAACGGCAGCATCCTGATTGATGCGGGCCAGATCCCCACGTTCCGTAACCGCGCGAGCGCAGGGCCTTGTCCCTCCGCAACAACGCCCGCGTCTCCAGCACTTGTTGCGAGGATTGATCCATGTCCCAGTCCCGATGGCCCCGATCGAAGCGCGTCTACGATTGGCTAGAACGGCGCATACAAATCGAAGGGCCCATCAAAGAGGCCGTGCTGCATCCGGTGCCCAAAAGCACCGCGAGCTGGTGGTATGTGTTCGGGTCGGCCAGTCTCACGCTGCTCGTCTTCCAGGTGGTCACCGGCATCATGCTGGGCCTGATGTACTCGCCCTCGGCCGCGCACGCATGGGACTCGCTGCAGTTCCTGAATCACAATGTGCCCGCGGGATGGTTGCTGCGCGCCATGCACGGCTGGGGATCGAACTTCATGGTTGCGGTCGTCCTCATCCACATGGCGCAGGTGTTCCTGTTCGGCGCTTACAAGTTTCCGCGCGAGCTTACCTGGATTCTCGGCGTGTTCATGCTGCTGATGACGCTCGGCATGGCGTTCACAGGGCAGGTGCTGCGCTGGGATCAGGATTCCTACTGGGGCCTGGCGATCGGCGTCGAGATCATGGGGCGAGTGCCATTGATCGGCGGACAGCTTGTGCACGTGATGCTTGGCGGGCCCATTATCAACGGCAACACACTGTCGCGATTCTTCGCGCTGCACGTGTTTATCATTCCGGGACTGCTGCTCGCCTTCACGGGACTGCATGTGTGGATGGTTCTGAAGCTCGGCATCAATGAGTGGCCGATGCCCGGGCGCATCGTGCGCCGCGAGACTTACGTTCACGAGTACAACGAGCTTTCGCACAAGCATGGGATTCCGTTCGTTCCCGGCGCGGTGTGGAAAGATCTGTTCTTTTCTGCCGCGATTGTGCTGGCGGTGATGGTGTGCGCCGCGTGGTTTGGACCGTTCGGGCCGAAGGGTGTGCCCGACCCCACGATCATCACGACTGTGCCCAAGCCCGACTTCTGGTTTCTTTGGATCTATTCGGTGCTGTCGTTTCTCCCTCCGGACATGGAGACGCCATTCATTCTCATCGCGCCAGTGGTTGCGATTCTCGGCCTGGTTGCATTGCCGTTCATCGCCGGCGTGGGTGAAAAGAGCTGGCACCGCCGACCGGTTGCTGTCTTCAGCGTCATGTTCCTCGCGATTTGCTGGGGTGAACTTACGCACCTGGGCACGTACACGCCGTGGAGTCCGCAGATGACGGCATGGAGCGGCGCGGTGCTGCCCGTCGACCTGCTCAAGAATCGCACTCCGCTGGAACGGCAGGGTGCGGTTGTGTTCCAGGCCAAGCAGTGCCGCAATTGCCACGCGGTTGGCGGACTGGGCGGCGAGCGCGGCCCGGCGCTCGATGATGTCGCCACGCGCCTCACAGAAGACCAGTTGTATCGCCAGGTGCTGCTGGGCGGCGGCAACATGCCGGCATACGGCAGTGCGCTTTCGCCGGCGGAAACAACGGCCCTGGTGCACTACCTTGAGACGCTGCACCCGAGGTATGAACCGGCGGCAGCCGACGCTTCGCGCGCCGTCGCTGCTCATGGCGGACCTCCGCCGGACACGACCGTCCAGCGCGGCGGCACGCAAATCGCGCCCAGGTGAGTCGCATGGAAGTACACCAGAGGTTCACCCAGCGGAGCGCACACTACTTAGAAATGTCATCCTGAGGAGCGCAGCGACGAAGGATCTGCGGTTGTTCTTCAGCCGCGTCAATCACAATGCAAGCATTCCTCGCCATCCTCGATGCCGATGCCCTTCCGCAGAACCTCTGGGCGGCGTGGTCGTTTCCCGTTCTTCCGTTTATCGGGATCGCGGTGCTGCTCGCGCTTTACCTTCGCGGCTGGCTCGCAGCCCATCGCACGCGCCCGCACGAGCTGCCGGAGTGGCGGCTGGCCTGCTTCCTTTCAGGACTGGGCTTTCTCTGGATCGCGCTGGCCTCGCCGATCGACGCGCTCGACGACTACCTGCTTGCGGCGCACATGATTCAGCACTTCATCCTGATGTCGATTGCGCCGCCGCTCATCGTGCTGGGCGCGCCGACTGTTCCTCTGCTGCGCGGGCTGCCGCGGCCCGTGATCCGGCTGCTTTCGCGGCCGCTCTTCCGCAGCGGATGGTTTCACCGGATGGGGCGCACGGTGACGCATCCTGTGTTCGCGTGGCTTGCGATGAATGTGGCGTATCTCGGCTGGCATGTGCCGGCGATGTTCGAGCTGACGTTTCGCTCCGAGCGCATCCACGACTTCGAACATCTTTGCTTTTTCGTGACGTCGATGGCGTTCTGGTGGGTGGTGATTGCGCCGTGGCCGACGGTGGCTCGGTGGCCGCGCTGGACCGTGATTCCGTACCTGCTGGGCGCGGACATTCTCAACACGGTGTTGTCCGCGACGCTGGCGTTCGCGGGACGGGTGCTGTATCCGTCGTATGCGGCGGCGCCGCGGATCATGAGCTCGCTCGGTCCACTGCAGGACCAGGTGGCGGCGGGTTCGGAGATGTGGGTGCTGAACTCGATTGTGATGCTGGCGCCGGCGGTGCTCATCACTTTGCAACTGCTGACGCCGCGCGGGCTGCGCGGGTCATCCGGGCAGTCGCGCGAGGTCCTTAGCGGGCGGTGAGGGCGTCGGGGCACATTGTCCTGTTCCCTGCTTTCAACACCTGTATCCGGCATCACATCCAGCCTCACGGCAATCTGCCAACATCTCTTTGCTCCCGAAGAAATCCGGGTGCCGAAACTGAGGACCAGTCAACAACGGTCGTTAATTTTTTTTCTTCCTTTGCTTTACTTTCGCTTTTCGCCGTTCTTTCGCAATTCGCGTAAGCTGTAGTAAAGAAATTGGCTTATAGCAGTCCGGACTCGTTGGTAGCTTAAGTCGCTCGGAAAAATGCCGCCCTCCTCGCCTCCCGCCAGGATCTCAGGAAAATCTCGCTCGAACTCGCCTTCAGGGAATAGCTGGAGCTGGGCCGGAGCTACGCTGTGGCCTTTTTCCTGGCACACGCTCCTCGCCAGTAAAGGAACAGGCCGATGAGCACCGCGCCCAGCGTTCCCCCGATGAGCTTGACCTCGAATGCCGCCTTGCCTTCGCCGCCGGGTGGGATGAAGGATAAGCCGATCCCGATCAGCACGACGACAAACCCGAGCACGCCGCAGATCCACACGCCGGTCTTGCCACCGGGCACCAGGACCGCATGCGCGTTCTGGCGGCGGTCTTTGCGGCCGGCGAGTTTGATGACGGCGGCAAACATGTAGAGGAATGGGATGAAGTAGAGGATGATGGCCGCATCGACCACCACCTGGTAGGCGGTGATGACCGTGGGGCTTTTGACCTGGCTGAGCAGCAGGATGGCTCCGGAGAGAACTGCCTGCACCAGGATCGAAATCCACGGCGTCTTCCACCTGGGGTGAATTTTGCCGAATGCCGCGGGCAGATAGCGATCGATGCCGACGACGAACGGCACGCGCGCCACTCCGGCCACGGTGGAGCCCACACCGCCCGCATTGCCCACTGTGACCAGCAAGGCCGCGATGACACCCAGCGCTCCCACCTTGAGCGCGGTGGAGCCGATGGTGATGCCGTAGAACACGCCGCTCTGCGGATCGATGTTGGCGGCCGGAGCGAGGGCGAGGATGGCGAAGGTGCCGGCGATATACATGAGCGCGATGAGGGCGCCGGCTCCGAAGACCGCGCGGGGCAGCGTGCGTCGGGGATCGCGGACTTCTTCACTCATGGCCGACACCAGCTCGAGGCCGGTGAAGGCAAAGGCGATCTGCGACCAGAAGTTCACCGTGTCCCAGTTGAAGGTGGGCAGCATGTTGTGCAGGGTGAAATGCGTGGCCGAGCCGTGCTTGAAGGCGATGATGGCGCCGACCGCGACGAGGATACAGAGCGGGACGTAGGTGCCGACGCCTCCGGCGTTCTGCAGCCACTTGCCGATGTTGAGGCCGACGATGTTGAGGACGAAGGCGACCAGCAGCAGGGCCAGCGAGCCCAGCACCAGGTAGGTGCGTTGTTCGGCGAGCTCTGCTCCGCGCGCGCCGCCCATCACGTAGGCGGACATCGACACGGAGGCCAGGAGCAGCCCCGGGAAATAAAACACGGTGTAGATCCAGTAGGTCCAGCCGGCGACGAAGCCGTGGAAAGGGCCGAAGGCCTCCTTGGCCCAAATGTAGAGGCCGCCTTCGTCGGGGAAGCGCGACGAAAGCTCGTTGATGACGAGCGCGCCGGGGACGAAGAAGAAGAGCGCGGCGAGCACCCAGAGGCTGATCGAGGAGGTGCCGTTGTGTCCGGCGGCGGCGATCCAGCGGGGGCCGAGGACGGCGGCGATGTTGAACAGCAGGACGTCCCAGAAGCCCATGGTCTTGCGCAGTTGGGATTTGGTGGCGGCCGGATCGGCGGCGGGAAAGGTCATGCGGTCACCTGCTGGATCGCTTGTGAGCTGAAGAGTACAGGGAATCATAGCCGACAGATGCGCATGGGGGGCAGCACACAGCCAATATGCGCGCCGATTTATCGGATATCATGGTGGGCAATCCCCCGGAGGCGATGGTTTGGATCAGACGACACGTGTACGGCCCAGCCTGTGGCAATGCCTCTGGGCAGTGCCTTTTTTCCTGACCGGCGCGGTGTGGTTCGGTTACACGCTGTTCCACGGGCTCATGCACGTCACCGATTTGCTGACGCAGGTTGTGGTTCCCGGCACGGCGGAGTTGAACCTTCAGCCCGGGCAGTATTCCGTCTTTCTCGAAGAACAATCCACGGTGAATGGGAAGATCTATTCGACGACAGAATCGGTGAGCGGTCTTGCGTGCCGTATGCGGTCTGTTCAGACCGGCACGCCGATCGCGATGGCGAGACCGAGCGCGAACGTGAGCTATGACGTGAATGGACGCTCGGGGCATTCGGTTCTGCAATTCGCGATCCAGCAGGCAGGAAAATACGCATTCGCATGCGACTACGGTGACGCGCCCAAGGGACCCGAGGTCGTTGTCGCAGTGGGCTCCGGTGTGGGCAGCGCAATCACGAGCACGGTGGTGGATGGACTATCGGCTTTTTTCGGTGGAGGCGCGGCCGGCGTCGTGGTGATTCTGCTGGTCGTGGTCAGACGCGAACGCGCGAAGATGCGAGTCAGGGAATCGGGGCAGGTGCAGATCTGACGTAAACGGCGCGCAGTGTTTGCGGACCGACCAGGAGCACGGTTATCAGGGTTCTTCCAGGGGAGTGCCGGCTGCGGCTTCGATCAAGGATGCGAATCGGGTGGTCGCCGTGCCTCGCAAAACGTCATACAATGTACGCACAGGAGGTTCTTCTATGCCCGCCCCCGCGGAGAAGACGAGAACGGAGCGGTTGAACGTGCGGGTCACTTCCGACCAGGCGCGCCTCATCCGTCGAGCGGCCACGGCGACGAGGGCGAACCTGTCCAGCTTCCTGGTGGAGAGCGCATGCCTCCGTGCCGAGGAAGCTCTGGCTTCTCAGCAGCATCTTGTGTATTCGGCGAAACAGTGGGATGCCTTCACGGCCGCCCTTGATCGCCCGCCGCAAGACAAGCCGCGGCTGAGAGCCTTGCTGAAGCAACCGAGCGTGCTGGAACGGAGCCCGAGGCAGAGGTAGGATGGACGCGCTTTCGCAAGTCGAGCCGCTGAGCGGGACGCATGACCTCTCCCGCTTCGATTGCGGCGCGCACGAGTCTCTCAACCTATGGCTGAGGAAATACGCCCTTCAGAACCAGGCGAATGACAGCGCCCGGACGTATGTCGTCCATCGTGCAAGTGTCGTGGTGGGCTACTACTCGATCTCCGCGGGCAGCGTGGCGAGGGAGAGCGCTACGCCGCGATCCGCTCAGGGCCTGGCGCGGCACCCGGTGCCCATTGCGCTGCTCGGGAGGCTGGCAGTTGATCGCGAGGAACAAGGTGCCGGCCTGGGATCGGCGCTGCTCAAGGACGCCCTGGTCCGCATCGAGCACGCGGCAGATATTCTCGGAATTCGAGCGGTTCTGGTTCATGCGATTGACCGGGATGCGAGGGCGTTCTATGAGAGGTTCGACTTTGAACCGTGCCCCGGGGATGAGCTGCACCTGATGCTGCTGCTCAAGGATCTTCGGCGGGCGATGCGGGCGGCGCCGGGAGGCTGACGGACGAAATGCTGTTGTGTCCGACGGCGATGTTGAACAGCGGGACGGCCCGAAGCCCATGGTTTTGCGCAGTTGGGATTTGGTGGCAGCCGGGCCGGTGGTGGGAAAGGTCATGCGGTCACCTGCTGGTCAGAGCTTATTCAGATCGGTACAGGGAATCACAGCGGAGATGCGGCAGTGTGGTCAGTCTGCGGAGCCGGTTGGCATCAGAGTCACGCGCGTACTCGCCGGTTGCGTGAGGACGCTCCCCATATTGCGGTAGACTGCCCAAAACACAACGAAAAGTCACGAGTCTGTTGGTGGGGGTCCACGAACATGAGCAAGTACACGGTCGGAGAAATCCTCTTTGCGACCCTGTCTGGCGTGGTGGTTGCAGCCTTCACAGCCATAGCAGCATTCGTCGCAGCGATCTATATTTGCGGATTTCTGCCGGGCGAACGCTCATTCTCCAGCCTGCTGTACGGGCCGTTTGCCGCTGTGATAAGCGGAGTGATCGCGTTTGCTCTGATATTCCGATGGATTCTTCATTACGGAAATGGCCCGGATGCATCGTGACTCGGCCTTGTCCTGGCGAACTGAGCGGAAGCGGACGCGCTATCGGCTACTCCGAACTTACGAATTCGTTCCAATGGCTCGACGTCCTCGAAGATCGCAACCATCAGGATGCGCTCATGGCGCGTCGTGGAACAACTTCGTTTGCCCGGTCCAAGCCCAGCAATTTATGATCGTTACACCGCTGGCACGGTCTTGCGCTGGCTTTCTTCACCTGCGGCCAGCCTTTCCGAACCCCCAAATCTCAGCGGCCGTGGCGGTCCCAATCCAATGAAGATTCACGAGTATCAGGCGAAAGAAATCCTCGCGAAATATGGCGTGCCCGTTCCCCGGGGCGAAGTGGCCAACACTCCCGAAGAGGCTGCCGCGGTGGCGCGCAAGCTGCTCGCCGAGGGCGCATCGGGCGTGGTGGTGAAGGCGCAGATCCATGCCGGAGGCCGCGGCAAGGGCGGCGGCGTTAAGGTGGCGAAGAATCGCGACGAGGCCGAGCAGCACGTCAAGAACATCCTCGGCATGCAGCTCATCACGCACCAGACCGGTCCTGAAGGACAGAAGGTGCAGCGCCTGCTGATTGAAGAGACCGCGGCCATTGACCGCGAGCTCTACTTGGGAATTGTGCTGGACCGCGCCACGGGCAAGCTGGTCTTTATGGCGTCGCAGGCCGGCGGCATGGAGATTGAAGAGGTGGCGGCCAAGACCCCCGAGGCGATCTACAAGGAAGCGGTGGACCCGGCGGTCGGGTTTGGAGCATGGCAGGCGCGCAAGCTGGCGTTCGCGCTTGGCCTCAAGCCGACGCAGATCAACCAGGCGGTGGCGTTTTTGCAGAGCCTTTACAAGGCGTTCGTCGAGACCGACGCGTCGCTGCTCGAAATCAATCCGTTCATCACGACAAAGGACGACAAGCTGTTTGCGCTCGACGCCAAGATGAATTTCGACGACAACGCGCTGTTCCGCCATCCCGAGATCAAGGCGCTGCGCGACGTGGCCGAGGAAGATCCGCTCGAGGTGGAGGCCAGCAAGTACGCGCTGAACTACATCAAGCTGGACGGCACGATCGCCTGCATGGTGAATGGCGCGGGGCTGGCGATGGCCACGATGGACATCATTCAGTACGCGGGCGGTTCCCCGGCGAACTTCCTCGACGTGGGCGGCGGAGCGACGCAGGAACAGATCGAGCACGCGTTCGAGATTCTGCTCAGCGACAAGAACGTGAAGGCGATCTTCATCAATATTTTTGGCGGCATTCTGCGCGTGGATCGGCTGGCGACGGGCGTGGTGGCTGCCGCGCGGAACCTCAATGTGAAGGTGCCGATTGTGCTGCGGCTGGAAGGCACGAACGTGGAAGAGGGACGGAAGATCCTGAAGGAGTCCGGCCTCAACTTCCAGGTAGGCGCAACCATGAAGGAAGCAGCGGATTTAGTCGTAAGAGCAGCTTCTAGCCGCTAGCTTCTAGCTGCTAGCTTTAAGGACGCGCCCGGAGAAAGTTGATGGCACAAGCCTTCCAGGATTTGACCGTATGGCAGCGGGCGATGGAACTGTCGGAAAGTATCTACATCCTGACAAAGACATTCCCCAAGGACGAGGTATATGGTCTGACTTCCCAGTTGCGGAGGGCGGGTATTTCGGTTGCCAGCAACATCGCTGAAGGACGCGGTAGAGGGACTACGGGAGAGTTCAAGCAGTTTCTGTGCATCGCGCAGGGCTCAACGTACGAGGTTCACACCCAGCTTTTGCTGGCGAAGAGACTCAAAATCGGTGATGAAGAGCAGAACCGCAAAGCGGAAGCGCTCTGCATTGAGACATCCAAAATGCTGGGAGCCTTCATAGCCTCCCTTGGCAAGACAAAGCTAGGAGCTAGAAGCTAGCAGCTAGGAGCTGTTTTTCAATGTCCGTTCTAGTTGATAAAAACACGCGGCTGATTGTTCAGGGAATTACCGGCAAGGAAGGTACGTTCCACGCGAAGGGGTGTGCGGAATACGGCACCAAAGTGGTGGGCGGCGTGACGCCTGGGAAGGGCGGTTCCACGCATGAGGGCTGGCCGGTCTTCAATACCGTGGCTGATGCGGTGCGCGAAACCGGCGCCAACGCGACGATGATTTTTGTACCGCCGCCCTTCGCGGCCGATGCCATTCTCGAAGCCGAGGACGCGGGGATTCCGCTCATCGTGTGCATCACCGAGGGCATTCCCACGCTCGATATGGTCAAGGTGTGGGCCAAGGTCAAGACGTCGAAGTCGCGGCTCATCGGTCCCAATTGCCCGGGCGTGATTTCGCCGGGCAAGGCCAAGATCGGCATCATGCCCGGGCGCATTCACAAGGAAGGCAGCGTGGGCATTGTGTCGCGCTCAGGCACGCTGACCTACGAGGCGGTGCACCAGTTGACGCAGCGGGGTATTGGCCAGTCAACGGCAATTGGAATTGGCGGCGACCCGATTATTGGCACGACACATATTGACGCGCTGCGGCTGCTCAACGACGATCCAGGCACCGAGGCGATCATCATGATCGGCGAGATCGGCGGCACCAACGAAGAGAAGGCCGCAGCGTTCGTCAAGGAGCATGTGAAGAAGCCGGTTGTGGGATTCATTGCGGGACAGACCGCGCCTCCGGGGCGGCGCATGGGACATGCTGGGGCGATTATTTCCGGCGGCGAAGGCACCGCCTCGGGCAAGATGCAGGCCATGCGCGAAGCGGGTATCCATGTGGTGAATTCGCCGGCCGAGATGGGCGAGACGATGGCCAAGGCGATTGGCAAGGGGTAAGAGCAGCTAAGAGCCATTAGCTCTTAGCTTTTAGCTGGAACGAAAGGCTCGCCTTGCGGCGGGCCTTTCTTGTGCGGTTTGAAGAGGCTACGGCGGCGGAGTCTGCGGCATCGAATCGCGGAGGAGAATCTCATGGCCAAGCACGACGAGACGCACCGCAAAGCCACTTCCCAAGATGACGCGCGCCTGCCCGCAACCACACGGCCCAACATTGACGAGCCGCCGCACGCGCACGATCACCAGTCGCAGTCTGACGACGCCGGTGCAGGCGAATCCAAATCGGGTCAGTCGCAGTCGAATACCGCGAAGGATATCAACGTGGTTCGCGGTGACGAGCGACCGCAATCGGTTCGCAACGGAGGATAGATCCCATTGATCGAGGTGGTGCGGGATCAGAATGCCTTGCCGGTCTTCCTGATCCCTGCACCCTGTCACCTGTTCCCTGCCTTTACGACGCCTTGGGCAGCTCGAAGCCTTCCTCTTCCCGGGCCCGCTCGCTGTTCCAGTCGGTCATGCCGACGACCGTGCCTTCCACGTATCCGTTGCCGTGGAAGATTTTGGATGCTGCAGTGTTCTCAAAGCCGAACATCTTCGGCATCATGAGCGAAGCGGCGGCAAAGCCCGCATCCATCCGGCCGTGGGTGGCGAAGGGGATCACCTTCTTTACCCCCAGCGGGTAATCGGTCAGCATCGATTCGACCAGCACAAACGATCCTGTAATCAGCGCGGCCAGTGCCGCGCGCCGGTTGCTGTTGCGGCAGAACCACGCCATGCCAAGGAAAAAGGCCGCGTGGGCGTAATCGATCATTCCATGTGTGCGCGCGTCCAGCACTTTGGGCATGCGGTCTTCTAATTCTTGTACGGCCATGGTCGCCAGACTCATAAGATATGTTTCCTCCTCTATCGCTCGGATTAGATGCGGCCCGCGCCGCCGGGTAGCCCCGCGGTCCTTAGCCTGGGCCACCCACCCGCTATGATCGAGAGAGATGAGCCTAGTGAAAGAGCTGCTGAACCGCTGGCCGAAGACGGCGCTGCGCTGACCCGCGAACAGGCCGCAGAAGTGCTGGCCGAAATCCTCTCGGGCCGGGTGCCGGAGGTGGAAACCGCGGCGCTGCTTGCGGTTCTGGCCACCCGCGGCGAGCAGGCGGACGAGTTGGCAGGGTTTGTTGAAACCATGCGCGACCGCTCGGTGCCGGTTCCGCTTACCGAGGAAGAGCGCAACGAGCTGGTGGACACCTGCGGCACGGGCGGCGGGGGGCCGCTCACGTTCAACATCTCGTCTGGAGCAGCGCTGGTGGCGGCCGCGGCGGGGGCTAAGGTGGCCAAGCACGGCAACCGGGCAGTCACGTCCCGCTGCGGATCGGCTGACGTTCTCGAGGCTCTCGGCGTACCGGTGACCCTCTCGCCCGAGCTGGCGGTCGAGTGCCTGCGCGCTACCGGGTTCATGTTCCTGTTTGCGCCTCACTATCATCCGGCCATGAAGGCCCTGGGGCCGTTGCGGCGCGCGCTGGGGTTCCGCAGCATCTTCAATCTCTGCGGACCGCTGACGAATCCGGCAGGAGCGCGGGCGCAGGTCATCGGGGTTCTCGCTCCCAGCCGCGTGCTGCTGGTGGGCCGCACGCTGGTTTCGCTCGGCGCGCGGCGGGCTTTTGTTGTTCATGGCACCGACGGCATCGACGAGCTGACCACGTCAGGCGAATCGGTGGTCGCGCGCATCGAGGAAGGGCCGGACGGCGGGCCGCCCGAGATGAAAGCCGCGCGCATTACCCCGGAGATGGCCGGAGTGGTGCGCGCCACCCTGATGGATTTTTCCGGTGGCGATGTGGATACGAACGCCTCGCTGCTGTATGACGTGATTACCGGGATACCTGGCGCGCGCCGCGACATCGTCCTGCTCAACGCCGCCGCCGCGCTGGTGGCTGCGGGCATCGCCGGAGACCTAAAGGAAGGCGTGGCGCTGGGCGCGGAGACCATCGATTCGGGCCAGGCGGCTGCAACGCTCGCCAAGCTGCGGCAGTTCGGGGAGAAGCATCCCGCGGCCTAAGCCGTTGCGAACTGTTCTCCTGCTATCGTGTCCAATTGTCAGGAGAACTCTTGCTATGTCTCTCTTCAAGTTTTCGGTAGTCGTTCTTTCCTTGCTTTCCGCCTCCTCCTGTTTCGCCCAGCTTGCCAACCAGGTGCAGCTCAAGATCGATTCCTCCAACCGAACGCTGACAGTGAGCGCCGATGGGAGAGTGACCGCTGAACCGGATCTCGCCATCGTGCACATCGGCTTTCTGACGACGCCTTCCGACGCCAAGCAGGCCTATAGCAACGGCTCCAAGGCATCGAACCAGATCATCTCCGCTCTGAAACAGGCCGGAGTCTCTGAATCTTCCATCCGCAGCGAGTCGCAAACACTCGAAAGCTCGGACCCGAAAGCCCACAAATTCCAGCTACAGCAATCGTGGGTCGTCGAAGTCCCTCCGGCACGCGTAGCCGAAATCCTCGACATCGCCGTGACCGCCGGCGCCACGCAGAGCGGCCAGGTGGAATGGACCCTCAGCGACGTGAAGGCCCTGGAAGACAAGGCGCTCGAGAAGGCCGCCGCCCGCGCCCAATCCGATGCTGGGGTCCTTGCAAAAGGGATGGGAGTGCAACTCGGCCGGCTGATCTACACCACCAACCAACTCTCCAGCGGTCCGGTCGCCTACTCCCATGGTGCGGCCAACTTCAGCGCGCAGGTTGCTGATCTGCGCGCTTCCGCCCCGCTGGCCATCGAGCCCCACAAGGTCAGCCGCACCGCAACCGTCTACGCCGTCTTCGCAATCGAGTAGTCGCGGCGCCCCGCCCTTTTCACAAAGCGCGTGAAAAGGACGGGGCACGGCCGAAGGGATGGATGGCGGTGGACGCCCCCCGGCGCTAACGCGCGCTATGGCGCAACCTGCCTCCGCCAGCAAAGCCCAACCACCTGACCCCATTTTGAGGTACCAGCTTGGTCTCTGCCCCCTTGCATACCCTCGGTTCCCTCTGCTAAAACGTTTTTGCTCTATATCGCAAGGTGTTCGCAGAAGGATATGCAGTCATGAAAAGCCTCTCCCGTCGACTTTTCGGCAAAATCGCCGCCGGCTCTGCCGCTGCGGCAGCCTCTGGACTCTCTCGCCCCGCCTTCGGCCTCGCCCAGCCGGAACCATCCTCCAAACCCGCCGGACATCACTACCCCGATGACTTCCTCTGGGGATGCGCCACCGCCGCATACCAGGTGGAAGGTGGCGCCAGGGATGGCGGCCGTGGGCCGTCGCTGTGGGACGTCTTCTCCCACACCCCGGGCAAGACGCACGACGGTGATACCGGTGACGTGGCCGACGACTCCTATCACCGCTACAAGGAAGATGTGGCGCTGCTCAAGAAGCTCGGCGTGAAGACGTATCGCATGTCCATTTCGTGGTCGCGCATCTTCCCCAAGGGCAAGGGGGAGCCGAACCCCGCGGGCGTGGATTACTACAGCAAGGTTGTGGATGAGCTGCTGGCGAACAACATAACGCCGTACATCACGCTGTTCCACTGGGACACCCCGGCCGCACTGGCCGGCGGATGGCAGAACCGCGACACCTCGAAGGCTTTCGGCGACTACGCCGCGTACATCACCAGGCAGCTCGGCGACCGCGTGAAGCACTGGATGACCACCAACGAGTTCATCTGCTTCACCGATCTGGGCTACAAGATCGGACAGTTCGCGCCCGGACTCAAGCTGCCTGATGCGCAGGTCAACCAGATCCGTCACCACGGCATCCTGGCTCACGGTCTCGCCGTGCAGGCCATCCGGGCCAACTTCCCGGCCGGCTCCGGCACCCAGGTGGGCCTGGCGGAAAACGCGATCGTCTTCTGCCCGGTGATGGAAACGCCCGAGCACATCCAGGCCACGCAGAAGGCCACGCGCCTGGAAAACGGCATGTTCCTCACGCCCGTGCTCGAGGGCAAATACCCTGACGAATATCTGCAGCGCGAAGGCGCCAACGCGCCCAAAGTCGAGCCCGGCGATATGGAAGCGATCGGCAGCAAGCTGGACTTCGTGGGACTTAACATCTACACGCCGATGTATGTGCGCGCCGACTCCGCGGCCCGCGACGGTTACGTGGTGGAGAACTACCCTGAGTCGTTCCCCCACATGTGGTCGCCGTGGCTCACGATCGGCCCTGAGTGCATTTACTGGGGTGTGCGCAACGTGGTCGACCTCTGGAAAGATCGGGTGCCCGCCGTCTACATCACGGAAAACGGCACCTCGTCGAGTGACGTTCTCGACAAGGGACAGGTCTACGACACCGACCGCATCATGTATCTGAGAAACCACCTGACGCATCTGCATCGGGCCGTGGCGGAAGGGTATCCCGTGAAGGGCTACTTCCTCTGGAGCCTGATGGATAACTTCGAGTGGGCCGATGGCTACAGCAAGCGATTCGGCCTGCACTATGTGGACTTCAAGACGCTGAAGAGGACGCCGAAGCTGAGCGCGGAATGGTACAAGAACACCATCGCGCAGAACACGGTGCTGTAACTGCTCGCAGCAATTGCCCCGGGCGTTCGCGTCCGGGGCAATTGCTGTTTCAGGGGATTGCAAAGGTGCTTACCGCGCCGGCCGGCCCAAACGCTGGAGCCGGCGAATGGCTTGTCACCTCCGAGCTGCGACGGCGCACGTCCAAACCTACTCAGCAGCGTTGGTTGAGCATCCTACAAATCACGCTGGGGTCTCTCCTTACCGGGCCCCCCGCATGTTGCCTGCCGAGCGGGACGCAGGCTTATTGCATGCACGTCACCCCAGTGGAATCCCGCATATGTCTATCTATTTTCCGGAGGTCACCCATGCCACTCTCAACGTGTCGAATGCGCTGGCTCGATCTGAGCGCAGCAGCATGCATCCTCGCTTCAGCCGCCGTAGCGGGCGCGCAAATGACTGAAGCTCAACCGGCCACGACCACGACGTCGGGCGCCGTCTCCCGCGTCTATGTCTCGTTTACCCCATCGGGGGCCTCCGCGAACAAGGTCGCGGGGTTCGCCGTATCGCCGAACGGTTCGCTCACCACAATCGGCGGATCGCCATTTGTCGCAAACGTGGACAGTATCGTCCTGAATGGCAAGTACTTCTTCGGTTCCACCACGTCCGGCAAGTACGTTGCTTCTTTCCGGATTCAATCGACTGGGGCGCTCAAGTGGGTCAACTCGACTGACGTGCAGGCGCCAGATGCGACTGGCTGCGTTTACCCGGGCGTTCTCAACCTGGACCATTCGGGCGCGATGCTATACCGGGTTCAATTCAGCGGCGGATTATGCGACCACACTCACTACCAGTCGTTCACCATCGATAACACGACCGGAAAGCTTCACTTCCTGGGTAAGAGCGCCGATTCGTTCCTGTTCAATTTCCCGCTGACCATAACCGCGAACAACGCGTACGCCTATGGCTCAGAGTGCCTGAACTATCAGGGGAACCCGCTGGATACGTTTGCCGGGTATGTGCGGCAGTCCAGCGGACTGCTGAACCTGGCTTCGGTTTCGGCGCCGGACCCGGCAACGCAGAACAGCAATGACTTCTACTGCCGCGCATGGACGGCCGCCGACCCTTACAACCACGTCGCGGTCACGTTCACTGACACCAACTTCAACGATCCATATAGCAGCCCTGCTACCCAGCTTGGGGTGTATACGGTGCAATCAGGGGGAAACCTGACCACAACCAGCACGTGGAGCAATATGCCTTCGACGGCAGTGGGCTCAGTGGCTGGTCTGGCCATGTCGCCGGATGGGAAATTGCTGGCCGTATTCGGGTCGGGAGGGCTGCAGGTCTTCCATTTCAACGGCGCGAGTTCGATTACCCATTTCACGGGCCTGCTGACCTCCGCGGCGATTGTTGGGGCGCGCTGGGATCGGGCGCACCATCTGTTTGCGGTGAGTCAATCGGCAGGCAAGCTGTTCGTCTATACCGTCACCACTACCAGCGCAACTGGCGCGTCTGGTTCGCCGCGGGCAATCTCGAGCCCGGCGGCATTGGTCGTGCAGCCGCTCAATTAACCAAGCTGCTTGTCATAGGGAAACTGGCTGTCCTCGTAATCGAAAGCCGGCGAGCGAAGCCCAGAGATCTGCGGCGGTTCTTAAGAACCGCCGCACCGTCTGGCGCAGCAAAGTAACTGCCGGCCTACTCAGCCTTCCCGACCGAGTGCTCCGCGTAGGCCTTGGCCACAATCCCAAACGCTAGTTTCTTCTCGCCCTGCTCTGAGATAAGCCCCTTGCGGTTGAATCCATCCTGAAGCTTCGGAATGTTCCGGCCCGGCGAGCGAAAATCCATCAGCACCCAGGGCGTCACGCCGCGGACCTGCGGCAGTTTTCCAATCATCGTGAGCTGATGCTTGAGCACATTTGCCTGCTGCTCTTCGGTCCAGCGCTCGTGATCGCCACCATGGTTCCCGTACTTTGCCTCGGCCCCGAACTCTGAAAAGATGACCGGCTTCTCCGGCAGCACCCAGCGAGTGTTGTCAGCGTCTTCCGGCTGGCCGACATACCACCCGATGTACTCGTTCACACCCACCACATCGAGCGCCTTGACCAATGGATCGTCCAGCACCATTGCCCCTTCTTTCATGTGCGCGCTGTTGAGCGCCGACGTGACCAACCGCGTGGAATCGAGCGAGCGAGCTTCGTTCGCCAGGCGGGTTAGAAACTCAGTTCGCTCAGGACGGTCCGGAGTTTCGTTCGAGACCGACCACAAAATCACCGATGCCTTATCGCGATCGCGCCGGATCATCTCCCGAAGCATCGCCTCGGCCTTGGCGTACACCTCCGGCTTGTCAAACGAGATGCGCTGCCAATTCGGAATTTCCGACCAGATCATGATCCCGTCGCGGTCGGCCTCGCGCTCCATGCGCTCGTCGTGGGGATAATGCGCAAGGCGTACGAAGTTGGCGTGCAGGTCCTTCAAAAAGCCGAAGATGTGGGTCACATCTTCCTGCGTGCAGGCGCGGCCGGTGCGATACGGCGCCTCGGCATGCGCATTAACGCCTTCAAGGAATACGGGTTTGCCATTCAGCAGGATCTTCGTGCCGTCGACGCGGATGTCGCGAAATCCGATCTGATCGGTAACGCGATCTTTGCCCGCTGCCAACTCCACGGAGTAGAGCTTTGGATCGGCTGGCGACCAGAGCCGCAGCTTCGCTACCTCTACCTCAAATTCGGCGCGTCCGTTCGCGTCGGTTTCCGAGTGAGCGTTCACGCCGGCCTCGGAAATGCGAATCTCTACGGGCGTCCCCGCACTCGCCCCTTCGACGTGAATGTAGCCGGAGATGGTGCTCGCATCCGCCGGCGAAAACGTCGTCCCATGCCGCAGGTGCACGTCATAGTCATCAATGAACTGATCGGGCACCGTGACCAGGGACACGTCGCGGGTGAGCCCGCCGTAGTCGAACCAGTCGTAGTTCACAGAAGGGATGTCATCCACATGACGGGTTGAATCCACCGCGATGACCACGAAGTTGCTGCCCGGCTGAAGCGCCGCCGTCACTTCGCAGTCGAATGGGGTAAAGCCGCCTTCGTGGTCGCAAATGCGCTTCCGGTTCACCCAGACGTACGATCGATAGTTGGCGGCGCCGATGTGCAGGAATGTCCGCGTATGCGGGCTGGGCTGGAAGTTGAAGTCGCGCTGATACCAGACCACCCCCTCGAAACGAAACAGTTCCGGCATCTGGGTGTTCCAGTCGCCGGGAACCTTCAGTGTTGGCGCGGTGGCAAAATCGTACTCCGCATTGTGCGGGCCGGAGCGGATGTCCGGGTGCGTGTTCTGCGCGTAGCCGTCATCGCGAACCGTCCCATTTGCCCGGTAAAGCGACCCGAACGGCGGCTGGTCGACCAGGTAATGCCAATTGCCGTCGAGCGAAACCGCCTGCCGCTGGTCGACGCCAACCAGCAACGTGCGCAGCGGCTTCTGAGCCGTCGCCGGGCCGGAAAAACCCAAAGATGCGACCGCAAGCAGGCCGGTGCCAATCGCGAAGACGTTGTGCCTCCGGCCCCAAAAAGGATTTGTCATAGATTGACCGAAGACCATCCGAAACCATTGTAGGGCGCGCTTCGGCTTGGGATTCCGGCGACATGGGCACGGTCGTGCCGCTCGCCCCAGGCGCTTCCTCCGTTGACCCAACCCGTCAAACCCGGTAAACTACTCTAGTTTGGCGATTCCTGCCTGTGGCCGTGGTGCCAACCGCTCGCTCTGTTGAAGAGTCTGTCTGGGCTTGAGCGTACCGCGGCACGGAGTTTCCGCCCGAGCTATTTTGGATTTTGGAGCGCGCCGAGCGTGCCGCTCTGGAGGATTTATGTACGCGGTTCTACGCACCGGTGGAAAGCAATACCGTGTCGCTCCGGGCGACGTGGTCAAGATCGAGACGGTCTCGCCCTCAGAGGACAACACCATTGAATTCAGCGACGTGCTGGCTGTTTCCGGCGACAAGGGCATTCTGAAGCCGGGGTCGGCCAAGGTGACCGCCGAGATTGTGGGTGAAGGCCGCGGCGATAAGATTCTCGTCTTCCATCTCAAGCGGAAAAAGCAATACAAGAAGATGCAGGGACACCGCCAGAATTTTACCGAGGTGCGGATCAAGGCCATTGAGGCGGACGGCGTAACCTACACGGCGGAAAAGTAGTTCAGCCTCGAGCCACTAGCTTCCAGCTCCAGCTCATTCCTAGTGAAACGAGCGATAGCTTCGAAGCGCGGAGGGCTGGAAGCTAGTAGCTAGCAGCTAGAAGCTGCTTCTAAGAGAGGAATTCGGCAATGGCACATAAAAAGGGTGGAGGCAGCTCCACAAACGGACGCGACTCGAATGCGCAGCGGCTAGGCGTGAAAGCCTTTGCCGGCGAACTGGTAACCGGCGGCTCGATCATCATGCGCCAGCGCGGCACCAAGATCAAGCCGGGGCCCAATGTAGGCATCGGCTCCGACGACACGCTGTTCGCCAAGGTGAGCGGCCGCGTCGTATTTACCGACCGCGGCAACCGCGGGCGCTTTGCCTCGATCGAGCCAATCGCAGCCGAGTAAAGTCCGTCCGCACTCAAAACTCAGACGCAGGAAAGCCGCGGTCGCCCGCGGCTTTCCTGCGTCTGAGTCTTGCCAGGCTTTATGCTGCTCGGGGAAGCACCCGCGCCTCTTCGCAGCGGTCGCAATTCCCGCACGGACCCTCATACGCGTCGCCGAAATAGTGCAGCAGAAACTCCCGCCGGCACGACGAACGCCATTCGGCGAATGTCTGCATCTGCTGCAGGCGGCGCTTGCGCAAATCTTTCTGGAATTTCTGCTTCTCCGCCGCCGACTCAATAATCTCGGCCAGCGGACGCGTGCTCGCGGCCTCAATTTCGCCGCTCTCCAGCCGCCGCACCGCTTCCGTCTCCTCCAGCTTCTGCAGCAGCCCCACGAGCTTGCGCGCGTTGATGCCCGTCTCTTCAACGATCTCTTCGCGTGGCATGGGCCCCTTATGCGCCTGCACCGCCTTGTACACCGCCTCGAGCCCTTCCGAGTCCACGTGCGCCGGGCCCGTCTTGAACTGCTGCGCAGAAATATCCTCGGGCCGGTAAAAGAGCACCGCCTCAGCCGGCTCGCCGTCGCGCCCGGCCCGCCCAATCTCCTGGTAATAGGCATCCAGCGAGTCGCTCACGTCGGCATGGAACACGAACCGGATGTCGGGCTTGTCAACGCCCATGCCGAACGCGTTTGTAGCCACGATCACAGGGACCTCGCCGTCCATGAATTTGTTCTGAATCTCCTCACGCTGCTTTGCCTTCAGCCCGCCGTGATAGAAGAGCGCGGGAACACCCATGCGCTGCAGGTCGGCGGCAATGTCCTCAGCGTGTTTGTGCGTCGCGACGTACACAATTCCCGGCTTCTCCGCGAACTCCACCCGCCGCAGCAGCGACTCCCACTTGTCGTCCTTGCCTGAGAACTGATCCACACGCAGCGAGATATTCGGGCGGTCGAATCCATGCACCAGTACCCTTGGTCTCCTGAGCCCCAGCCGCTCCACGATCTCGTTACGCACGTCCTTCGACGCTGTAGCGGTCATGGCCAACACCGGGGGATGCCCCAGCGTCTCGATCACCTGCGCCAGGCCCAGGTAGTCGGGCCTGAAGTCGTGGCCCCACTGGCTGATGCAGTGGGCCTCGTCGATTGCAATCAGCGAGACATCAGCCGCCTTTAGCCGGTCCACCGTCTCGGGCTTGCGCAACTGCTCCGGAGCCAGAAAAATATACTCCACCTTGCCCTGCTCGATGCGTTCCAGGACCTCGCGTTGTTCGCTGGCCGACAGAGTTGAGTTCACCACGGCCGTCGCTTCCAGCTTCGAGGCGTCGATGGAGTCCGCCTGGTCCTTCTGCAGGGCGATCAGTGGAGACACGATCACGGTCGAGCCCTCCAGCAGCGCCCCGGCAATCTGGTAGACCGCCGACTTGCCTGACCCGGTGGGCTGCACCAGCACGGTGTCGCGACCTTCCAGCAGCGACTGGATGGCGTCCTGCTGGCCAGGGCGAAGCGATTTAAATCCGAGCAGATTCCTGGCTGCGGATGCGATGTCGATGACGTTGGGATTTGTTTTAGTCATATGGATTCTACGTGTGTATGTGCGGGTGCCCGGTTCTATCGGTACCGTCGAGTGGGGTGCCCGTCAGGCTCTACAAGAGCGGGTTTCGCAACGAACCAGGCCTGATGGGGCGGCTTCAGACATTTGATTCGAAGCAATTTCACGTCCGCGCGATGCTTCCACCTTCAAAGTAGCTAAGTCGATTCGCTGAAGAGCTTCCCCGCGGACCGTTACTGCGCAAGCTTGATGAAAGGTCGGCAGGGCGACATGCGCGCTATAATCCCTCATCACTTACCATCGCGCTCGCGGAGGCACTTATGGATCCACTTGTTCTGATCCCCCTGGGGATCGTCGCCATCCTTCTGCTCACCTTGATTCTCGGGAGCTTCTTCACCGTGAGCACCGCCCAGGTTGCCGTGGTCACCCGCTTCGGCAGGTTCCTGCGGGTGGCAGAGCCGGGCCTCAACTGGAAGATGCCTTATATCGACAAGGTCACCGGCACGGTCAGCCTGCGCGTCAATCAGATCAGCCTCACCATGGAAACCAAGACGAAGGACAACGTGTTCGTGACCATCCCGATCTCCGTGCAGAACCGCGTGCGCCCCGAGAAGGTTTTCGATGCCTACTATAAGCTGGCGAACCCATCGCAGCAGATCCAGTCCTATGTCGAGCAGGTTATCCTCGGCCACGTCCCCGGCATGACTCTCGATGAGGTCTTCGCCTCGCAGTCCTCCATTGCGCTCGCCGTCAAGCAGGAGCTGGATGCCGACATGGCAGCGTTCGGCTACGAGATTGTCAACGTGCTGGTCACCGACATCGTTCCCGACGCGAAGGTCAAGTCGGCCATGAACGACATCAACACCGCCCAGCGCGAGCAGGTGGCCGCCAATGCGCGCGGTGAAGCCGAAAAAATTCTCGTGGTTAAGAAGGCGGAAGCAGAGGCCGAGAGCAAAGCTCTGCAAGGGCAGGGCATCGCCAATCAGCGCAGGGCCATCATCGAGGGGCTTCAGACCTCGGTCGAGCAGTTTCAGCGCGCGGTCGAAGGCGCCTCCGCCAAGGAAGTCATGCAGCTTGTCCTTGTCACCCAGTATTTCGACACCCTGAAGTCGATCGGGGAAAACGACAAGACGAACACGCTGTTCCTGACGCATTCGCCGGGCGCGGTCAAGGACGTGTCAGATCAGATCTTCGATTCCATGCTGGTGGCGGAACGGGCGACTGCGCTGACGCGCTGATCCGCGGATTTTCCGTAGAGTCGATCTCGCGTCCATTTCAGGCCGTATGCAAAGAGCGGGAGCTCCCGATTTGCTGCTTCCGTTCCTCGCGACTGCGCGCATTTGCTTGCATTTCTTTCTATCGTTCCCGGGAGGGAGTCTGCTGAACTCATCGCATCTGAGACTCGCGCGATTCGTTATGGATTGACAATGGAGAGCAGGAACGTGAAGCCAAATGAGGCCAGCGGCGCAGCCTTGATGATCGCCCGCCAACGAGACACAATGCGCGCATCAGCTTCGTAACAAAAGCACGACGAATCGTACCGCAAAACGCCCATTGACAATTCTGGATCTTACTGGCTGCGGATCAACTCTGTCCGTTACCCCAAGCGCGTAAGGGCGGGACTTTCAGTGCCGCCGCCAGCTCCCAAAAAAAGATCTGGGATTCAGCCCCTGCCCTGTATTCGCCATCGCGGCCACTCTCGCGAGTTTTTCCGCAGCATGTTTAGCCCCTGCCCCAGACGATCATCCCGGTACTGCCCCAGGTCGTATAGTGAATCATTCCCGGAGGCCACAGTGCCGCTGAATCTCGAAGCCGTCCGCGGCCCCTATCTCGACGACCTGCTCCACCAGCCCGAAGCCCTCGCCGCCACGCTGACCGCGCTTCGCGAGACCGACGTCTTCGCCCGCATCGCCCAATCTTGCCCGGTCCAAAAATTCGCTCGCATCGTCCTCACCGGCATGGGGGGCTCGCTTCACGTCCTGCATCCCCTCGCCATTGAACTCGCCGCCCACGCCCGCACGCCGCTGCTGCTCGAAACCTCTGAGCTGATCCACTTCTACCCCAACCTGCTCGCGCCCGCCACGCTCGTCATCGCAGTGTCGCAATCCGGCCAGAGTGCCGAAACGGTTCGCCTGCTCGATCTGAATACTGATCTCAACGCCGGCGCAACCATCATCGGCGTCACCAACACGCCCGCAAGCCCGCTTGGCCTCCGCAGCCACTTCGCTGTCCTCACCGCCGCCGGCTCCGAGCATTCCGTCTCCTGCAAAACGTACGTGTCCACCCTGCTCGCACTTTCCGCACTCGCCGCTGCCCTCACCGGTGGCGACATCACTGCGCGCCTGCGCGATCTTGAACCCGCCGCCTCCGCCGTCGAATCCTGGCTGCGCAACTGGCAATCCCACGCCGAAGAGTTCGCCGGCCTGCTCGGCAACACGCGCGATCTTTTTCTCGTCGGCCGCGGCCCCTCGCTCGCTGCCGCCAACGCCGGCGCGCTCATCCTCAAGGAATCCACACACACGCACGCTGAAGGCATGAGCAGCGCCGCCTTTCGCCACGGCCCCTTTGAAATCCTAGAGCCCGGCATCTTCATCGGCATCTTCGCCGGCAACGCCATCGCCCGTCCGCTCAATCAACGCCTACTCGCAGACATTGAACCCACCGGCGCGAGCGCCATGCTCTTCTCCTCCGACTCTCCTCACGCAGCCTGCCGCCTGCCGCAGGTTCCCGAACCCTTGTTGCCTATGGCGGAAATCCTGCCCGCGCAGATGCTCACCCTTGCCATCGCCGCGCTCCGCAATCACCAGCCCGGGCGCTTCCGCTGGTCCGGGAAAATCACCGTCGTCGAATAAGCGGAGTGCCCGTGCGCAAAAACACCGCCATCGTCGCTCTCGTCTTCCTCGTCTTTTTCGCGCTCTCCCTGCTCACCAACATCCTCGGCCCCATCATCCCCGACATCATCTCGAGCTTCCACGTGTCGCTGGCCGGCGCCGCCTTCCTGGCCTTCTCCTTCTTCCTCGCCTATGGAGTCCTCTCCGTTCCCGCCGGCTTCCTCGTCGAGCGATTCACTGAGAAGCCCGTCATGGCATGGGCCTTCGCCGCTGCGCTCGTTGGCGCGCTCGCCTTCGCCCTCTGGCCCGCCTACTGGGTCGCCGTTGCCTCCCTCTTCGTCATCGGCGCGGGAATGGCCATGCTCCAGGTCGCCATCAATCCGCTGCTCCGCGTCGCCGGCGGAGAGCAGCACTTCGCCTTCAACTCCGCCGTCGCGCAATTCGTCTTCGGGCTGGCATCGTTCCTTAGCCCTCACATCTACTCGTACCTCGTCACCAATATTCCGAACGCGGCATCCCAGGTTGCCTTCGTTCGCTTCCTGGCACGCATTACGCCACCGCATCTGCCGTGGGCCTCGGTCTACTGGATCTTTGCCGCTGTCGCCGCCGTGATGGCCGTGATCGTTGTCGCCGTGCGCTTCCCACGCATCGAGCGCACCGCCGAAGAGCAGGTCGGCACCCTCGCCACATACCGCCACCTGATGCGCCGCCGCGTGGTCTGGCTCTACTTTGGCTGCGTCTTCGCCTACGTCGGATCGGAGCAGGGTACTGCCGACTGGATCTCCACCTTCCTCGCCCGGTATCACGGCTTCGACCCTCATTCCACCGGCGCCGCCGCCGTCTCCTGGTTCTGGGGACTGATGACTGCCGGCTGCTTCCTCGGCATGATCCTCCTCAAAGCCTTCGACAGCCGCCGCGTCCTTCTTGCCTTCTCGCTCGGCGCCCTCGCATGCCTCACCGCCGCGCTCTTCGGCCCCGCCCAATTCGCGCTCTACGCCTTCCCGGCAATCGGGTTTTTCGCCTCCATCATGTGGCCCACCGTCATCTCGCTCGCCCTCAACTCCGTCGCCGAGCATCACGGCGCCTTCGCCGGAATCCTCTGCACCGGCATCGTCGGCGGCGCCATCGTCCCGCTCATCATCGGCCGCATCGGCGATCTCGCCGGCCTGCGCACCGGAATGGCCCTGCTCTACATCACCTTCGGATGCGTGCTCAGCGTAAGCCTCTGGGCGAGGCCGCTGATCACCAACGCCACCTTCACCGCCAAAGCCGAGAAAACCGCCTCATGAGAAGCACACTCTCTCCTCAAATACTCGTCGGAATCCGAGCGACTGCCACTTTCCCTGCGTCCTTGCAAGTAGCATCTCCAGGAGGTCACAGTGGCTAAGGCATTTGTGTGGATGAAAAACGGGCTTGCGCTCATCGGAATGCTGGCAATCGGGTTCTGGCTTGGATCGGGTCGTGCCGTTCGCGCCTCCGGCTATGATTCCGGACAAGGCGTGCAATTCCAGCTCACGGGCGGCGTTCAATCCACCAGTGCTCTGCTTGTCTACGACCCCGACAGGAAGACCGTGTTTCTCTACCAGGGCGCCATGCAGGGGAACGCCGCATTGCAGTGCAACTACAGGTTCGAGATGGACCGTCCCGGCGAAGTCATCCGCCGCGTTCCTTGCGGTCCGCAAAAAATGTTTCCGTAGGTGAAGACCGGAGCGAACGCCCAAGCAACGGCTGACGTTTGCTGAAGTATGCTGACCGCGTTCCGAGGACGGATTTGTTATGCCGATGGCCTACTGATCGACGCCGCCCCTAGACCACCGTCACCTTTATACCCGCGGCCTCAAATCTTCCCTTCAGTTCCTCCGGCACGCCATTGTCCGTGATCAGGCAGCCGATCTCCTTGGCGGTGCACACCACCGCCGGACTCGCGTGCCCCAGCTTGCTCGAGTCCGCCACCACGATGCACTGCCGCGCCTGCCGCACCATCGCACGGAATACCGCCGCTTCTTCCGCCTGGATCACCATCGCGCCGCGCCCTGGGTCCACCCCCGTCGCTCCCACGAACAGCCGGTCCATCACCACCGTCGCCAGCGACTCAATCGCCGCCGGACCAACCAGCGAGAACGCACCCGGCCAGCGCAGGCTCCCGCCCGTGAGCGTCGTCTGCACCCGCGCGCTCGAGCTGAGTTCCATCCCGATATTCACCGCGTTTGTAATAATGTGCAGGTTCTTGCGATGCATCAGTTGCCGCGCCACCAGCGTGGTCGTCGTTCCCGTTGCAATCCCCACCGTCTCGCCGTCCTGCACCAGCGCCGCCGCCGCCTTCGCAATGCGCAGCTTTTCCGCCGCAAACCGGTCCTCGCGTTCGCGAAAATCCGCGTCGAAGCGGAACGGCTCATACACTGACGGCGCCCCGTTCCCCGCCAGCATTGCCCCGCCATGCGTGCGATGCACCAGCCCCTGTCGCTCCAGCCTGGTCAGGTCCCGCCGCACACTCGCCGGCGACGTCCCCAGCTTCGCAATCAGCTCATCCACTGACGCCCTGCCATCCTGCAGCAGCAGGTGCAGGATCTCCTTCGCGCGCTTGTCGGTCTTTACTGACATGAATCCAGGAACCTTTCGGGTGCACTCCCCGCGTGCTCGCCCATTCTAGCTCCCGCACCGCAAATGCCGCCGTCCCCATCCAAGCTCTGCCCGGTGGCCCGTCCTTCACCGCGGCGGATTCCCGTTCCCCGCAATCGCGTTCACCGCACGGCGCAACTCCGCCATCTGCACGGGCTTGATCACGTAATGCGACGGCCCGTCCGCATCCGCCCCGAGGATCGTGTCCACGTTGCGCGCCGCCGCCGGCGTCTCCTGCCGGGTGCGCAACGATGTGTGAATCTCCTCCACTCCGGTCGTCTCTACGAACTCGCGCACGTTCTCCGGCCGTATGCCCCCTGCGCCGAGAATCGTGATCCGTTCCCCCGCCCCCTTCACGAGCTCTGCAATCTTTCGCGCGCCGCGCATTCCCGATCGCTGCCCGCCCGACGTCAAAATGCGGTCCGCTCCCGTGCGCACCACGTCCTCCAGTGCACGGCTCAGGTCTTTTGAAACATCAAAGGCCCGGTTGAACGTCACCCGCATCGGACGCGCCTCGGCCACCAGCTCCGCTGTCCGCTCCACGTCCACGCTTCCGTCCGGCCGCAGCACGCCCAGCACCACGCCATTGGCGCCCAGGTCCCGCGCCCGGCGCACGTCCTCGCGCATCACCTCCATTTCCTGCGCGGAGTAGCAGAAACTCCCCGCGCGCGGCCGCACCAGCACAAACAACTCCATTGGCACCGCCGCTCGCACCGCACCAATCAGCCCTGCGCTCGGCGTCAGACCGCCCTCACGCAACGCGCAGCAAAGCTCCAGCCTGTCCGCCTCGCCCGCATGCGCCGCCACCGCCGACTCAAGCGAATCCACGCAGATTTCTACCGTTACTGACATGAAAGGCCCGCCTCACTCCAAATTCCTGATTCGCGGGTGCGGGGTGCCCCGGGTCCCTCGCCTTTGGGGACCCGGGATCCTCCACCCTTTCCTCTTCAGAAGTTAAACTGCCCCGTCAGTTGGATGGTCCGCGGATTCCACAGCGATACCGGCCCGTAGCTCGGATTCACCAGCGATCCGAAATTCGAGTCCGTCACCGTCGAATCCGGGAACAGCAGCCCCGTGTTCGAGTGCCACGTCGATCCCAGGTTGAACACATCGGCGCGCAGCATCAGCGACATCCGGTCGCCTAGCTGCGTCGTCTTCCCAAAGCTCGCATCCAGGTTGGTGTAGTACGGAGTCCGCTCCGGGCTCTTGTTCGTGTTGCCATACCGGCCGAGCGGAGGCGTCGAGTACTTCGCGGTATCGAAGTTCTGCCCCAGCGTCTTCTTGAACCCCGACGAGTTCTGCCCCGTCGTGTTCGCCAGGAACCGCCCCGTGTAGAACTCCGCCATCTGGTCCGCCGGCTCGCCCGCATACACCGCAAACGGGAACCCGCTCGCAAGCTGGTACACGCCGCTCGTCGACCATCCCGCCACCAGCCACTTCAACCCATTCGTGTGGAAGATGCTCGTCGGCACCGCATAGGCATACGTCCCCGTCAGCCGGTGCGTCTGGTCCGATGCCGCCAGCCCATACGACCCGTACGGATTGTGCGGATCCTGGATCAACCCCGGCTCGCCGTTGATCAGGTTAATCCCCGACGTCAGGTCCATCGTCTTCGACCACGTGTAGTTCACGTGATACGTCAGCCCATGCATCGTCCGCTGGATGAACTGCACCTGCAGCCCGTTATAACTCGACTGGAATCCGTTGCGGTTTCCATACAGATACGGAGGCATGTTGGGATACGGCTCCCTCGTATCAATCGGCTGAAAGTTCGGATCGCTCAGGCAATTGCCCGGCGCCACCGAGATATCCACGATCGAGTTGCACGGATCGCCCGCCACCGTCGGCTGATAGGCCGCGCCCAAAATGTCCTGGCTCGGCTGCCGCAGCCCATGGTCGCCCACGTAGCCAATGTCCAGCAGCAGCGTCGGCGTCAGCGAGTACTCCGTGTCCAGCGACCACTGCTCGTCATATGGATTGTGGTTCGTCGGCCAGTTCGTCTGGTTGAAGGGAAACTTCCAGCCCGGGGTCACGAACAACTGGTCCGCGTTCACCGGCGGAGCCCACAGATTGCTCACCACCGCCGTCGATTGCGCCTCCGTCCCTGACGGCGCTGTGTACGATGCCGCCGACTCGTTGTACAGCGAATTCTTGTCGTACTGCGTTCCGTCGTAATACCGGTTGTAGAGCCCGTAGAAGATCCCGAACCCGCCCCGCATCACGAATTTTTCGCTGAACGGCGGCCGCCACGCAAACCCCACTCGCGGCGCAAAATCCTTGCGGTCGATCGGCACCAGGGTGTTCGGCGCCCCGCACTGCAGAAAGTTCGGATTTCCCCCCGCCGCAAGAATCGGCGCCACGAACGAGCAGTTCGCCCACACGAATTGGCCGCCATTGGTCGTACGGAACGCGTACCCGTCGCTGTTCCGGCTATGCAGGTTCGCCGGCCGCTCCCAGCGCAGGCCCGCGTTGAGCGTCAGCCGGTCCGTCACGTGAATGTCGTCCTGCGCGAACACATTCCAGTTCGTACCCCACAGGATGAAATTGTCGGTTGCGATCGGCGGCGGACCGCTCGCGCTGTTCGTCTGCCCCAGCAGGAAATCCGCCAGCGCGTTGCCCTGATAGGGCGCGGTTGCGCTATAAGCTCCGTTGCCGCCCAGCGAGCTGCCTGCAAATCCCGGCACCGCCGCCGTAAACTCCCCGTTGAAGCTCAGCGATCCCGTACCCAGGTAGTTGTCCAGCTCGAACAGTTGCAGCCGCCGCACGTCCAGGCCCAAATTCAGCGTGTGCCGCCCGTGGATCAGTGTCACCGTGTCCACGCCCTGGTAAATGTTGTCCGCATAGGTCGTCGGCTCGCCGCCGCCGAATCCCTGGTAGTTGAAAATGTTGACCTGCGGCAGATCGAACGTCGCCGGATTCTGGTTCGTGTTCGCCAGCCCTACCAGCGCCGACAGGTTCGGACCATAGGCCGTGTCCGTCCCGTTCAGGTAGTGGTCGCGGCTATATCCCAGCGTCGCCTGGTTCAGCAGGTTCGCCCCAAACGTGTGCGTCCACGTCCCGCCGAACAGCTTCGGGCGCGTGTACACCAGCCCGCCTTGCCCCGCGCGGATGCTGGTGTTCGTCTGCGACATGTTGCCCCAGTTCGCCGTCAGGTACACATGGTCCCTGGGCCCGAAATACTGATCGATGCGCCCCGTCCCAATCCCTTGCTTCTTCGTCGTCTTGGTGTTCGCGGTGAAGTTATAGCAGCCCGTCTGAATATGGTTCGGCTCCGCGCAGTTGCTTAGGTCCGCCCCGTCGAAATACGCCGCCAGCTTGGCGCTCACGGGATCGATCCGGCTCGCCGGAATCTGGTTCCCCGGAAACGGCTTCCGGATCACCGGCGAATTTGCCGGGCCCTCCGGCAGGTTCGAGTTGTACGCCGGGTTCGGCACCGTCGTCGCAGGATCGTAGATCGGGAACGGCCACGCGCTGAAATCTCCCGTCAGCTCCGCCGGCGTCGGCACCCAGTCGGATGATGGCGTATTCACCTTGTTGTATAACCCTTCGTCATAACTCACAAACCAAAACGTCTTGTCCTTGCCGTTGTAAATGTGCGGAATCGTGAACGGTCCGCCCACCGCTCCGCCGAACTGGTGCTGATGAAACGGCGGATTGACCGGCGCCGTGCTCGCCGGATTGGCCGCGTTCACCGCCTCCTGGTACTTGCTGTCCGGCTGCATCCAGTTCGCTTCCATCGCTTCATACAGCCCGCCGTGCAGGGTGTTGGTCCCCGACTTGATGTCCACGTTCACTTGCGCCGAGCCCTGCCCGTACTGCGCGCCATACATGCCGTTCATCATCTTGAATTCGTGAATGGCCAGTTCGTTGGGAATGTTGATGGGCACGCTGAAAAAGAAGTCCGCGTCATAGAGGCCGTCCTCGCTGTAGCTGGTCGACTGCGCCTGCGCTCCATCCGCGCTCACCTCCGTGTACTCCTGGTTCAGCCCGTGATAGCCCCAGTCTGTCCCCGATCCCCCCGGCGTGATGTTCGTGCCCACGTTGGTGATCATCAGGTTCGTAAAGTCGCGCCCGTTCACCGGCAGCGCCTGGATCAGGTCCGAGGAAATTACCTGCCCGATAGTCTGGTCCTCGGTGTGCAGCATCTGCGAGTCCGCCGATACTTCCACGGTGTTCGACACTTCGCCCAGCGCCAGCTTGAAATCCTGGCGCAGGCTCTGCTGCACCTCCAGCACCAGGCTGTTTGACTCCGCCCGGCTGAACCCCTTCGCCTCCACCGCAACCGAGTAGTTCCCCGGGTTCAGCGCCGGAACCGTAAAGTCGCCCGTCCCGTTCGTCGTCACCCTCGTGGCCACGCCGGTGTCCTTGTTCGTCACCGTCACCTGCGCGCCGGGAATCACCGCGCCCGACGGATCCGTGACGTGACCCAGGATCGTGCCCTGCGCGTTCTGCGCCGCCGCCGGCCCCGCCAGCACGCACAGCGCGCATATCGCAACAGCCAGGAATGTATGCCGTAAAAATTGTTCGAATGATTTCCGATTGAAGAATGCGCCGCCCGACAAGGCGCGATTCGGCCATCTGTAATGCAACCATCTGCGATCCATGGGTGTTCCTCCCTCAGGGAAAGTGGTTCAGGGAAGATCGGCACCGGGTCCGGCCCTTGTGCACCCGGAGCAGGCCTCCAGCTTGTGCACTCAAATTTACCTCAATTGTGATCGATATTTCCATGAAAATGATTATTTTGATCAAAAATTGGCACAAATGAACCGCCGCGGCCTCACTTCGCGAAGGCTCCGGCAAATTCGCCCCCAAATTCCCGGTCCGCTGACATCATGGTGACAACTGCCCGTCTCGCACCGCCTAAGATCAGCCGCAATGGGGACCACCGCTGCCATTGCGCATCGGCCGGCCACGCCGGTTCGCCACGACATACCGTCGCTCGATGGCTTACGAGCCCTCGCGATTGTCATGGTGGTTCTTTCGCACACGCGCGCGATTTTGCCTGACGCCGTCGCCCAGTCAGGGCTGTTTCGCTACACCGTGGGTGGAGGGCTCCATGGCGTGCAGGTCTTCTTCGTCATCAGCGGGTACATCATTACGACTCTTTTGCTGCGCGAGTTCGACAGGACGGGAGAGATTTCCCTGCCACGGTTCTACGCGCGCAGGATCCTCCGGATCTTCCCCGCCTTCTATCTCTACATGCTGGTGCTGGGCGTGTTATGGGCCACCGGGTTTCAGAGACAGGACCCCTCTTCGTTCCTTTCCGCCGCGACTTACACGATCATTTACCATCCCCATCCTCTCGGCTGGACAATCGAACATACGTGGTCCCTCAGCATCGAGGAGCAGTTTTACCTGCTCTGGCCGGCCATCCTGCTGCTCGCCCATCGGCGCCGTATCGCGACCGCCGCGGCGTTTGCATGCCTTGCGGCGATGCCGATACTTCGCATCCTGGTCGGCTTCTCAGCGCAGGCCCCGGAGAGTCACAATCGGCTCATCGTGAGCTCGAGCGCCATTGACACCCTGATGGCGGGGTGTCTGCTCGCTCTGCTCGCACAAACCCACGGCTGGCGCCGCTGGGCGGAACGCTGGATCACCGCCTGGTTCGTGGCCGCGCTGGTGGTGATTGGCATGCTCATCGTGCCGTATGCCACGGCCAAGGCCGGCACCGGGCCGCTTGCCATGCCGTGCGTTGTGCTGGGATTCAGCGTCACGGCGATTTCGATTGCAGCGGCGCTCGAGTACCTCGTGAGAACGCCCGATTCACCCCTCGGGCGAATGCTGAACGCCGGCCCCATCCGGCATCTGGGCATCCTTTCCTACAGCGTCTATCTGTGGCAGCAGCTTTTCACCGGATTCCCCCGCCTCGGAGTCCTGATGTATCCGCTGATCCTAATCGCCGCCGAACTCTCGTTCTGGCTGATTGAGAAACCGATCATGCGTCTGCGCGCCCGCCTTGCCTGAACAGGGAACTGCAGGCAACAGGGAACAGGCAACAGGGAATAGGGACAGGCGAACAGAGGGACATAGGGACATAGGGAACCAGGGACAGAGGTGGGGAGCAGGCACACGTATCGTATTGGTTGGGAAGAGGCGGGGTTGGGCGCCAATCTGCGGAATCGGCGGGTTGGGCGTCCGGCGCTTATTGTTTGTAACTACTTTATTTTGTTCATGTTATAAGGATGTAAGGAATTTCGGAGAGATTGAAAAAAATAAAGATTTAAAAAAAACGTGATGGGTTGCGGGTTATGGCGCGGTCGATTTCGACAATTTGTTCTTTGCGCGCAGGGCGCTGAGGGCAACTTGGCGGCGGCTAGGAGTTTGGGGCCGTGAGGTTCGTGGAGGAGTCCATGGAGCATGGCATAGGTGACACAGGCGATGAAGTCGCAGATGGAATCGTGATCGGCGACGTCGGACATCAGGCTCAGGTACGAGGCCCGGGCGACTTTCTGGGAGTTATAGCCATTGGCGCCCTTGCCTCTCTCGAGAGAAAAAGTCTGGTTGTAGGCGTTGGCGCAACGCTGAACAGCTGGGTTGACCGGCATAACGGGTTCCTTTCCTGGATCGTTCTTCGAGCGGATTCGCGGCAAATTTTTTGGGCAGACGCAAAAATGCCCGGCGGTTGGGGCCGCCGGGCACTGTCTTTCTACCTGTAATAAGCATGGCATATTTGGAGGGAAAACCGGAACGGTCTGCCAACTATATTTTGTGTTTTGTTCCAGTAGCTTACGATGGTTTTCCACAGGAGAGGGGGTTGAGAAGGGCCGGAGGCGTGCACCGGAAGTGGTGCAAATGGGTTGGGCAGGATGCGCATAGCGGGCGTGTGGCGATCCCCTGCACCCTCCCCAGTTCCCTGTCCCCTGCTTTCTACCTCTGCAGCAGATCGATGGGCTTCGAAAAATCCGTTACCCGCACATACTTCGCCAGCGACGGATGCTGCCGCTCCAGCGCGCGGTACATCTCCCACGCCACCCGCCGGTAGCTGAAGTGCCCCGCCGGTCCTGACCGCAATTCCGAAATGTACTGTGCCTCGGCAAAATCCATTTTGAACAGGCACCGCACCCGCGTCGCCAGCGGCAACGTGTAAAGCGCCGAAACCGCCGCCTCCGGCGCGGAGCCCTGCCCGATCCGCGCCGCGGCCTGGTGCGCGCCCTGCATTGTCCGCTGGTACTCGTCCATGATGCCGGCCTCGGCCAACCCCGCCGCATCACCCGACTCAGGCGTTTCGAATCCGTGCACCGCCGTGAACCCCTGCTTGATCTGCACGCATCGCCGGTGCCGATGCATGTCGCGGAAGCCGCCTATATCCATCAGGATGTCGAAGCGAAGCGCCGCCCCGGCATGAAACGCGCGCAGCGCCTCATCGTGCCGCCCGCGGTGCCGCAGCCCGGTCTCGATGATCTCGTTGACTCGGCTTTCCGGCAGTCCCGCGACGATGTCCCGCACCTGGCGATACGGATAATCGCTGGCCCAGTAAATCAGCGTGGCCGCCAGCTCCACCTCCAGCGTCTCCGTCCGCTCCACCAGGTCGACAACCGGAGCCGGCGCAATCTCCACGCCCTTGAGCAATTCGCGCGCCGCCTGTTCCAGCACCACGCGGGTCTCCATCAGATACGCACTGGGCTCGGCATACTTCACCAGCGTCGGCGCCGTCCGAACTTCGCGCGTCAGCATCGCGCCCGCCTGCTCACCCAGCGCGGGATCCATCTTCGCGATATCCGCCACCACCGCCGCGCCCGCTTGCGCGCTCACATTCCATGCCGGCCCAGTCGCCGCATCGCGCAGCTTGCGGCCCAGCTCGCGGACCTCGGCCATGGGATGCGACAGCAGCCGCGACACCTGTGTTTCGAGGGTACGCGCATTCACAATCTGCCCCAGTGACGTGTTGGTCGCCAGCGGCAGCAGGTAGCGCGCCGCGTCGAATGCCCTCGCCTTCAGCGTCCGCTCGTAGGCTTCGGGCTTCATCGCCTCCGGCCGCGCTACGCGCTCTTTCAGTGCGCCCAGCACCGCGGCTGCCGTGCGCTCGTACGCCGCGAACAGCCCTTCCACCGTCTCGATGTAGGTCTGCCGCGAGCCTGTATCTTCGCCAAACTCCGGCAGATACCAGCCCGACTTCAGGAAATTCTGGTACCGGGTCGACCGCTCCTGTCCATCCCAGCGGGTCTCATCCACCAGCACGATGGCCGCCAGCAGGCTCAGCCGTTCGACTGCGAGGGCAATGTGCGACAGGTCCGCAATCGAGCGGTGCCCGTACTGAAAATAAAAC
>Ga0134126_10000448_pt1 | contig 53079 bp, 40 predicted proteins | sample KB31752_FD_96881 | JGI IMG/M metagenome (GOLD analysis project Ga0134126, IMG submission 96881) | Terrestrial soil microbial communities with excess Nitrogen fertilizer from Kellogg Biological Station, Michigan, USA - KB3-175-2 | ecosystem: Environmental > Terrestrial > Soil > Unclassified ...
GACCTACGGTGATGCCGTTCCGGCAATCACTCCGGGTTACAGCGGGTTCGTGCTGGGCCAGGGCTCATCTGATCTGACCACCCAGCCTAGCTGCACCACCACTTACGTGCAGGGTTCGCCGGCTTCGCCGCCGACTTATCCGACCAGCTGTTCAGGTGGTGTCTCGAACAACTACTCGTTCAGCTATGTGGGCGGAGCAGTGACCGTCAACAAACGGTTGGCGACCTGGACCACCAATGCCAACAGCAAGACCTATGGGGACCTCGATCCGGTGCCGTTGACCACGGGCAGTGGCTCGAACTTCGTGGCCGGTGACAATGTGACGGCGACCTACAGCCGCGTTGCCGGTGAGAATGCTTCACCGCCGACTTATCACATCACGGCGACACTCAGTGCCACACCGTTGTCGGCACTCGACAACTACATCATCACCAACGCCGGTAATGAGTTCACCATCAACAAGGCGGCGACCGCAATTACGTTCCTCGGCCCACCGAACAATGAGGACTTTAAGTGCGGCGCACAGGGAACGTACACAGCGAAGCTCACGGACATCCACGGCACGTTGCTGGATGGTGTAGGCCTTACGCTTACAATTGGGGGGACTCCGGCGCAGACGGCAACCGGAACGACTGGGGCACCAAACGCATCCGGCGTGGCTGCGTTCAACCTCGTGCTAAATCAGCTACCAGGATCGGTCGGAGAAACGGTAGGATTAACCAGCCCAGGCTCATGGAGTGATCCGAATCGCTTACCTCCGCCGACGCAATCAGGACCGTTCACAGTCCTGCCTGATTCCAACGATGGTCCGGGTACCAATGCGGGCTCTCTTTACACTGGTCCGTCATTCTTCTGGACGACGAGTCCAACCAGCAGCACCGCGACTTTGACTCTAAACGCCACGATTAAGGATACGAGTCCGACTTGTCCGGGCGATATCACAAAGGCGACGGTTTCGTTCTTTGTGGATGACGGGACCGGTTTCAAACCCGTCTCCAATGCTCAGAACCTGCCGGTGGGCCGAGTTAACACAATCCAAGATCCAACGGTTGGTACGGCAAGTACAACTTCGCAGTACAACATCGGCAACAAGACCTCTGCGGCTCTGACTATTCGGGTCGTCGTGGGTGGTTTTTACTCCTCAGCCAATCACTTGTCCGATTGGGATGTGCCGGTGGTTGTCGCTGTTCCTGGTCAGCCGAATACGCTGAGGGCTGGAGGTTATCTTAAGAATGACGCGATTACCGGCCTCACTGGAGCAGGCTTCCCTGTCGGCGGTTCGAACTATTACGCTGATGGCTATCTCGGATATGGGAATGGCACTGGCGGCGGCGCATTATCAACTGGTTCCGTCTACTTCGGTGGATTCGTAGAATGCAACAACTCGAAGTGCACGAATCCACAAGGCCAGATCAACGCGACGATTCATTCGTACAACAAGCCAAATGGATCCAGTGATTCCCCGACCCAGCATACGTATTACATCAAGTCGAATGCGATCTCTGGTTGGGGTACGACGACCACGTCATCGGGTTACTTTAGCGCCAAGACGAACGTTTTCGACGTCACTGGCGGCGCCAATACAGGTATCGATGGTGGCGGCATGATGCAGCTCGTCTATGCCAACCCGGGGGGCAAGTACACTTATAACTCCACCACATCAGCAAATAAGAAGGTGGAACTCACGTGTCCGTCCCTAAAGGTCAACAATATAGAGACCCTGCCAGCATGCGCGTCAATCATCGTCTACAGGTCCAACAGCCTCGGTGGCGGTGTTTGGTTCGCAAGTGCCTGGGGACCGGTCATGGCTGGTGACCTACCACAAACTATCATGAAGACGATGGCGGGCGGCCAGATCGTCTTTACCAGCAGCGGCGGCAACAGCTCGGTATTCGGCGCACCGGTTATGGGTGCCCCGGCTACTGGCAGCGCACTCGGGTCAGGCGATGAGTCCGTCAACACGACGCCTGTTCCGGCTACCGTTTCCACCGCCAACTCTAACGGTGGGTCAGCCACCAACTTCGTCGGCGCAGTCGTGACCAGTGGGTACTCACCGACGGCTGATGTACAGCCGGCAAACAACGTCGTCACTGGTGCGACCAGCGCGCGCAGGCTGTTCATCGGAGGCGCAGATTCTAATAGTCGCGATCGCGACACTGGATTCGCGGCCGATGGATTGGTTGGCAAGAACTGGGTTCTCAGCAATTTCGAGAACTCAGTCGAGTCAATCACTAACGGCGTCACCCCAGACGGTCGCGTGACGGTTACAGTTCGCACTTGTAATCGGCCAGACGGCTCGCGCGATCTGCGTTGCGTAGCCACGAAGTCCTCAACCCACCACGTTTACGTTTTCGAAACGAACGTGTTGGCTGACGCTTCCGTGGTTGCAGACATCGCGAGTCTCAATTCCACGGCAGTTGTTTACGAACTGCTGGCGAATGGCGAAAAGAAGATTCTGGATAAGGACGTGGCGATGCAGATCGTCTTTGTTCCCGAGAACCAGATGATCCCGCTCACCATCGGAGCCGCTGGTGGTTCAGCCTGTACCGACCAACTGGGTTGTGCGGCGATCGCCGTACGCAAGACTGACGGCAGCCTCTGGTACTCAGGCGGCTGGCGTCTGACTGCTCGGGAACAGTAACCAGGACTTTTTCACAGACCCTCGGAAGGCCGTCTCTTGCAGACGGCCTTTTCTTTTGAAAGTCCCGTTCGTCATGTAGGCGCTCGCACTGCACCTTATTTTCACCAGGGCGCCATCTGTGATTAGCCGCCCTGCTTCAATCTTCCCAGACCAGAACGGTCGGGCGCGTGACCTCGTCACCCCGCACAGGCCGACCCGTGAGAACCCCATACGGAGGGGCAGAATCCTGCCTCTTAAAAAGGCACTTTGCTCCGTTGCAAGAAAACTGCGAGCACAATACAATGCTGCAGCAATTTTGAGCAGTGCCAAATGTCTAGGCGGTCCGAACTCACCCCCTGAGCAGCGAGACTAAAATCTTCGCACAGATCCGTTGACGTTTTAGGCGCGATTTCTTTAAGGCGCAGGCAGTTGCGTACTCAGCCACTGTTGCCACAAGCCGTGTTCTAAAACCGAAAGGCAGTCCTTTCGATTTACGCGGCGTTGGCAACCTGAGTCGTGCGGAACTGTACCTGCGACTTCGGAGACCATCTCGAAGTCGCACTGATTGACGATCGAGTTTCCTAAGTGTTTGTCACTAAAGGCCTCGTCGCGATATTAGGCCGTGTGCAGCGCAGGCGCGGAGATTAAATGGGGTGTTATCGCGTCGAACGAATTCATTTAATCGACGCCGACCGCCACAGCGAAACCTATCTGAAGAGATAGCTTGATTACCGGATCAGATAGCCGACGTCTGAATGGTTCAGTGGTTGTCTCGTCGTCGCAAGCGGTAATTGCTCCGGATTCTCCGGTTTCCGCATGGTCCACTTGGGCAAATGTTTGGGTCTGGCCGGCAATACACGCGGCACGCCATTGGCATGAAGAATTGAAACGGCAACGGCACTAGTCGTCTAGCCCAGGAAAGGAATAAGAGGCGCTGGCTTTTGACAACGAATCGCAATCATACGCAGCTTTGTCTGTCGGCAATCGTGGGCAATTGGCAGTTTATTGAGTTGTAACGCGTAAGTTGGGGGAATGCTTGTGCAGCATTGCTGAATTGGGAGGTTTTTTTGCTCTCTCCTTTGGCAAACTAAGGACTCCATAAGCGTCCTAGCGCACAGACGGCACATCGGGCCGGCGTTAAGTTTACGCCACCTCAACCAAATACCAAGTTTTGAGTTTTGCAATTAACAAAATGCTGAATCTTAGCGCCCGGCCCGATCGCCGGACACCTCTCGCTTTAAGATCTCGAGCATCGGCATCAGTCACAGTACCCACTCCGGTTTCCCCGGTGGTTATGGGAATAACGAACAGACCGGCACGAACCGGCAAGAAAGAGGAGAACATACAATGAAATACACTTGTCCCAGGAATTCTCGCTCTCGCACTGCGAGATTCTTCAGTTCACGAATATTCTTTGTCGGGTTGGCAGCGTGCGCGCTGCTGGCCTTGGCGTCAACTACTGCGTTTATGGATGCGCCGCTATCGGGAGCAATTTTCACCACTACTACGGGCTGTCCTGGGACAAACCAGAACATCTTCGCTAGTAAGGACGCGGTATACCTCGACGGTGGTCCGTCACATCCCGGCGCTGCCGGTCTTCCGGATGGCAGTTACTTTGTGAAAGTCACTGATCCCGGCGGCGGAACATTACTCGGAAAAAGTTTGACCGCGAACTTTGTGGTTGTGAGCGGAGAGCCGGCTGCGTGCTATCAGCTTTCCGCGTTGGTCTATTCAGCGACCAGTTCGTTTACTGCCATTGGCTACGACAATTCACCGAACGGCGGTGGCGAATACAAAGTGTGGGTGAGTCCCACGGATGACTTTGCTCAACAAAAGACCGATAACTTTAAGGTGAAAGAAGTCACCTGTGATCCCCAGGATCCGAATTGCAATCCGTTGCAAACGTCTACGCTGCGCGTGCGAAAGTATTATGACGCGAACGCGAACGGCGTTAACGATGGTACCGATCCAGCGATCACCGGTTGGAAAACACGTGAACACGACGGTATCGATTTTATTCGATACACGCCCGTGAATTTAGTGGTTGATCCGGACACGTATGAAGTTTCAGAGTTTTCACCGCTGGAGACTAACTGGCTCCACACGGGCTGCGCCGTGAAAGACAATATTGCCGTTTCGTCATCCGCTTGCGTGCCGGGACTAGATTCAACAAGCGTCATCCTTGCAGCCAACAGCGACAAGACAGTTGAGTTTGGCAACGTCTGCCTGGGCGGAGGCGGCGGCCTGACACTCGGCTTCTGGTCTAACAAGAACGGCCAGGCGACCATGAACGACGGTGGTTCAGACAACTCAGAGCGCGCTCTGTTGAGCGGCCTGAATTTGGTTGGCGCGACAGGGCTAGCTTTCGACCCAGCTAATTACGCTGCATTTCGCACTTGGCTGTTGAGCGCCAACGCGACGAATATGGCGTATATGCTCTCGGCTCAATTGGCCGCCATGGAACTGAATGTCGAAGCTGGTAAGGTTTCGGGCACTGCTCTCGTTTACGCGCCCTGCCTTATCGGATCGGCGGCAAACGAGAACGCGCTGGGATTCATCAGCATTAACGACCTCATGGATGCGGCAAACACTGAGCTGGGTGCTCATCCCAACTCGGTAGCCGCCGGAACGATCCGGAGCTATCAGGAATGTCTGAAGAACGCTTTGGACAGCGCGAATAACAACTTGAACTTCGTGCAGGCGACGCCTTGTCCATTCAGCTTTGGCGAATCGATTGACTCGATTAATCCTGGCCAATAGCTAACCGGCGAGGATCAAGTCTCATAAAAACTCGGGGAGAGTGGCGGTAGCCACTCTCCCCTTTTTTGTCTGCTCTGTGCCTGGAGAGTTACTTGTATACCGTCACTAGAGTGGACACTCCTGCGTTTCCGGCGCCATCGTACGCTTTAGCCTGTAACACATGCGCACCTGACGCAGCCTTTTTCGTATTCCACTTCGTGGTGAATGGCGCGGTGGTCGAAGTGGTAGTGAGGTTTCCGTCAACGTATAACTCGGCCCGCGTGACCCTAATGTTGTCCGAAGCGTTAACGTTGACTGTCGTATTAACCGCTACCTTCGATCCGTCAACGGGAGATGTTATCGAGACCGTGGGCGCCGTTGTATCGGAGACGGGCGTTGGAGTCGGAGTTGGTGAAACAGACGGAGCCGGTGTCGGCGTGGGCGTCGGCGAGACAGACGGCATTGGGGTGGGTGTGGGCGTGGGCGTAGGAGCGCCGGCAGCTAATGCCACCGCACGGGCCGCGTTAACGCGACCCCAACCGTACGAGCTGTCCCATCCCGTCGGACCCAGATCGTCAGCGGTTTGTTTCAGCATGTCTTGAACCTGCACCGGCGTGAGAGCCGGATTGGCAGAAATGACCAAGGCCGCTACGCCCGCTACAATCGGCGCAGAGATCGAGGTGCCACCTGCGTAGGAATAGCCACCGCCCATTTTCGGCGTGTACGCCCCTTCGGGCGCCGCCAGGTCGATCGCATTCCCAGTGTTCGAGAAGTAAGACAAGACATCCCACTCGTCAGTAGCACTAACCGTCAGCACATAGGGATTGTCGGGCGTGGAATCGAAGACCCCGCTATTGCCGGCCGCGATCGTGACAATCCCGCCTTTTGTTTGCATATACTGCGCGGCACTTTTTACTGTGGAACTTCCCGTGCCGCCGTAGCTCAAGTTAGCCACGCGTGCGCCATGGTTCGCTGCCCAGGTTATTCCGTCAGCCATTGCAGAATATGTGGCGTAGCCCATAGTGTCCGAAATCCGAATCGGCATGATCTTGCAACCCCAGGCTACCGCGGCAACGCCAATACCGTTGTCGCTGGCCGCACTGGCAGCGCCCGCCACCTTGGTGCCGTGGCCGTAAACATCGGTCGTGTTAGCGTTGTTGTCGTAAATATTCCAACCGGCCACAATTTTTGATGCCAAGTCTTCATGGGTGCTGTCAACTCCGGTATCAACAATCGCAATGATGACGTTGCTGCTTCCTGTGTTCACGGACCAGGCATCGGGTGCGCCGATTTTGCGAAGCCCCCAGGCCTCGCTTACGGGATACAAAGGATCGTTAGGGGTCACGCCGGCCGGGGAAAGGACTCGATCTGTTTCCGCAAACTCAACTTCTGCCTGCGACGCAAAAGCTGCAGCGGCCGCTCTTTCGTCGGCTTGATCCGGCAGCTCTAGAACGTGAACGCCGATGTAAGGAAGTTCTTCAGCGTCGCGTGCGCCAAGGGCGGCGATCATGTTGCGCGCATGAGCCGGTACGACGTTGTCATGGAACTTGACGAGAATGCGGCCGTGCACAAAAGGCTCTTCCAGCGGCCGCCCAGTGATTTTCTGTGCGTGTGTGTCTTCATTGGCGCCGAATAATATCGTGGTGGCGATTACGAACAGGACTGTCAAACAGACGAGCGTTATCGTTCGGGAATTAGCCTTTTTCATTTGAACCTCCGCACAGGTCAAGCCTCTATTCGAGGTCAGTCGGGTTTTGGTCCCAAGGCAGGGACCATGTCGCGCCGAATTTCGTCAGGGCAAACGCTGTGAGGTGTTCACTTGGCGGGGCTGGGTCGCCGATATCACGTTAACCGTCACCATTGGCCATCGTCAAGCATTGTTTTCAGCGACAGCCAAGGGCCTGGGATCGCCACGATCTGCAAGGGGAATCAGGGATTGGATGAGCACAGGCACTAACGATAAGCCTTGACCGCTCAGCGTTTCCATAGTAGTTTCGGCGAAGAGTTTTACCGGTTTTCGTTTGGATCCGAGGAGAAGATCGCCTTATGCGTAGACTTATCCCATGCCTTTGTTTCGTTTTCCTGTGTGCTGGCACCGCGCTCAGCCAAAATCGGGATTACCCCAAGTGGGATTTCACTGCTGCCTACGTTTACAACGATTTCGAAACACCGGCCCCGCAGAGCCGGAAGACATTCCATGGCGCCTCAGGCGCAATCGGCTGGAACTTCAGAAGCTGGGCGGCACTCGAAGGTGACGTTACTCTCACGACCGCCGAGATAAACAACATCCGCAGCAAACTGTTCACATACACATTCGGCCCGCGCTTTACCAAGCGGGGCAGCTTTGCTCAACCCTTTGTTCACGCACTCGCCGGTGGCGGGCACCTGACTGGCTTTGGCAACAGCACTAATGGATGGGCCGGAAAGTTTGGTGGCGGGTTGGATCTGGTGGCCGGAAAGCACGTCGCATTTCGACCATTTGAATTTGACTACTATCGCTATCATGGTCACGTCAACGTCGGAAAGCAGCGGCTGGACAATTTCACGCTGTCGTTGGGCATCCGCATCTTCTAACACCGACGCGCATTTTGGGTTGATAAGCTACTACCCTCCTTCTCGGAAGGTTCTCGCCCCGGGATTATCTGTAGAGAGTTATCATTCATTGTTCGCAACCGTAGGTTTCAGTCGTTAGCTTTTCTACCATGGAGTTAAGCAAATTCATGGTACAGATCACCAGGGACGGGTTGCGAACGGCGTTGTCCTCTGTCGCGCAGCTACGGGAAACTTTCGAACGCCAGAGCTATATCTGCTTACCGGGACTTCTCTCGCCTGAAGTACTGGCTCTGGTTGAACCACAAATCAACAGCGCGGATTTTTTTGAAAGAGTTGACGAAGGACCGGCGGCGACACGGGAACTCTGCATGGTTGTGAACGCCGGTCTTAGTACACTCTTGTTGTTGGTCAACGACGAAAAACTGTTTCAGTTAATTCAGGACATCACGGGCTGTCCGCGCATCCACTATTTCGAAGGCCGGGTCTATAAATTTGTCGGCGGCGCCGGTCACTTTCACCGCTGGCACAATGACTTAGTAGAGAACCGTTTTGTGGCGATGAGCGTCAATCTGGGCGAAGAATACAGCGGAGGCCTGCTGCAGATTCGTAACCGGGGTTCTCAGAAACTACTTGCCGAAGTCAGCAATACGCAGAGGGGCGATGCCGTAATTTTCCGCTTATCAAAACAGTTGGAACATCGGATAACTGAAGTCACGAAATCAACGAAAATAACGTTCGCCGGTTGGTTCAAGGGTGAAGGCAGTTTCCTTCCCGGTTTGGCCAAAACCTCGTCAACAGAGAGTGGTGTTCATAATTGACACACCCCAATAACTGCTATAGTTTCTGGGAGATTCTGCGACTTAGCACTTTCATTAACTATGAATTTTAGGTCGCAAGCCAGGGGAATGACTTTGACAGTTAAACCGAACCCTGACGTCCTTTTTCGCCGGTTAGGTGATGACATGGTGCTGTTTCATCTCGGGAGCGATCGATTCTTTGAACTGAACGCGACCGGCGCCAGGTTTTGGGAACTACTTACCGCGGGACACGATGTCGATGACGCCCTCCAACTCATGCGCGAAGAGTTTGCTGTCGATCCCGACGAACTCGAGAGAGAAGCAACCGCCCTACTCGAAATGCTGCGCCGCGAAAATTTAATGACTGTGAATGATTAAGTCGGATTCAGCCAGAGGTTCACGCGAAACGACTTCACGCCTAACGGAAAGCCGGCGGTCGTGGGCTCGTTGGCTAACCATTCTCAGCGAGCGTCGTCCTGTTGACGTTGAGGGTCTAGCTTGCGAGTTGGTGGCCCACGCAGAGCACGGCCCACAACTGTTTTGCGCCTACGAATCTGATTCGGAACCTCCATCCCGAGCTGCGCGCGACGGTTGCGCAGTGGTCATAGGCGGAACGCTTTACAATCGATTGGAGTTAGCGGAAGAGCTCCGCGATTCTGAAAATATTTCCGCGGATCATGTCGCCGAACTAGTGCTTGCGGGATATCTGCGTTGGGGTAAGGATCTACTGCCGCGTCTACGGGGACCGTTTGCGCTCGTAATTTGGGATTCAAGCCAGAACGTCTTACTCGCTGTGCGTGATCCGCTCGGCAGCCATCCGCTCTTCTACGCAGAAACACCCGGCGAGGTGTTTGTTTCTCCCGGGATCGATCTTCTAACTCGCCAGCCGAATGTATCGCGCGACTTAGATCGCGTGACAATGGCACAGTTGCTCATGCAGCGGACTCTGGGCTGGCAAGATACCTTTTTCCGCGCTGTCCGTCGAATACCGGCTGGTCAAGCTATCTGCTTTAGGAAAGGCGATGCTCGCCTCTATCGGTATTGGGATCCGGCACCGGGTGGGGAAGTTAACTGGACAGGACGCGAAGAGGTCGATCGTTTTGAAGAGGTTTTCGATCGCGCCGTTAGCCGTTCCCTCAGCTTTGGACCAACCGGCATATTTCTCAGCGGCGGCCTTGATTCAGTGTCCGTCGCCGCTGCGGCGATCGATTTGTGCCAAAAGAAGGCTCAGCCGCCTCCGATCGCGCTCTCGTTAATTTTTCCCCACCAGGAAACCAACGAAGCGCAAATCCAAAGAAGCGTGGCGTCTCAACTTGGGCTGTCACAAATCATCAAACCGTTCTTTGAAGCGACGGGCGAAAATGGATTGTTAAGACCCGGCCTCGCGATGAATTCGAAACTCACCGCGCCATTACTCAATCCGTGGTTGCCGGCCTATACGGGATTGGCGCGCGAGGGGATGCGGCGAGGTTGCAGCGCAATCGTCACGGGGAGCGGCGGAGACGAATGGCTTGGCGTCGGACCTTTCCTGGCTGCGGATCTCGTCCGAGCTCTCGATTTTTTCGGGTTGTACCGACTATGGCGAAGCTTGAGGCTGTCATACACAATTTCGGGATTTGCGCTCGCTCGAAATCTCATTTGGAAGTATGGCGCGCAGCCGCTGGTGGTTCCGCCGGCTCATCGGCTGGTTAAGCGATTAGCACCGTGGGCAATACCGCTGAGACATCGCGCCTCGCGGCCCAATTGGATACCGCCGAAATGGATTGCTCCGGATCCCGCTCTAAGACGTGACCTTCAGGAGCACGCCGAAAAACTAAACGGAAATGGATCCCAGACCCACGGTAGTTTCTACGTTGAAGCCGGCAAGAAGGCGCTGGACCACCCAATGGTGTCATGGGAGCAGGAAGAGCTGTTCGAGGTTTACCGCCGCGTGGGCGTGCGCGTGTTGCATCCATTCTGGGATGCCGATTTGGTTGATTTGCTATTCCGCGTTCCACCTTTTGTGTTAAATCAGGGTAACCGCAGTAAGGGCCTGGTGCGCGATTCGTTAGCACGGCGATTTCCAAATCTGGGGTTTGAAAGACAAAAGAAAGTGTTGGCAGTTAATTTTTACACGTCATTGATTCAGCAGGACGCCCCCGCTGTTTGGCGAGAGTTCGGATCAGCCAAAGCCCTGAAAGATTTGGGAATAATTGACGAAAGGGCCCTGGACAAGTTTCTGGAGCCCCGACTGAATCACCCTCGTGACGCACGAGATGCTCACGAAGTGTTTACTGTGTTAAATTTGGAGTCGTGGACGCGAACTCAGGTCGCATGAAAAGGAGAACAATTCATGTCTGAAGACAAGAAAATTTCTATCCCCGGTCAGCTCGGAAATACTGACCGAACCCCAAAGAAAGCCTGGCAGCCAATGAAGCTGACGGTTGCCGGCGAAGCCAAGGACGTAATCCGCCACGGGGTAAACAAAACGAGCCCCGGCACAGGCGACCCCGGCGAAGTCCAAAAAGTTCCCGGCCAGGCCGAACACTGACGCTTGGCCTACTCGCGTCACAGCGAACTGTCGGGGATGACTGCATGAGGCTAAGCATCGAGCGAGCCCAAGCGAGGGCGCCTGCTGTTCCGCCGTGGGAAACTATCGCGGAGCCGTGGCCCGATCACGATGGGGTGATCTACGCCTATGGCCATGTTCAGGGAAATGAACACTGGATGCATATCCCCGATTTGGCAACGTTTCGCTTTTCACCGTTTGGTGAAGAGGTCGCAGCGACCGTCTCAAACGCCTCCACCCAGGAAGTAATCATCGACGCCTTCCACCGTCGCGTCCTCCCTATGGTGGTCCAGGTCCGAGGTCGCGAGGTGCTACACGCCAGCGCGATCCACTCTGAAGCAGGCGTGCTGGGCTTTTGCGGAATCACGCGATCCGGCAAATCGACGATCGCATTTGGCCTGAATGCACGAGGTTATCCGCTCTGGGCGGACGACATGGTCGCGTTTGAGTTTGCGGATGGTGCTCCATTCTCGGTTTCCCTTCCCTTTCGGCCGCGGCTTCGTAAGTCCTCGGCCGAATTGTTCTCGCGCCAAATACTTGAAGAAAAGCTTGTCGCGTATGATGCCGCGCCCGCAGGCGAACAGCGCGCGCGCCTCGCGGGTATTTGCATCTTGAAAAAAACGCCGGCAGCGTCGGTGGCTGTATCGATCAGGCAATTATCGCCGACCGACGCGTTGGCAACGGTGCTGGATCATGCGTGCTGCTTTTTTCCGCAGTCCGGGGACCGGAAGCGATTAATGATTCAGCACTACCTTGAATTAGTAGCGCTTACGCCAATCTTCGAAATCTCTTATCAACCAGGATTGCAAAATTTCCCGGCGCTTTTAGACGCCGTGGAGCAATTACTCGAGTCAGCAATCCAACCAACCTGAGACCATCGCATTGGATGTCGCGCCTGTCTCTGTTGTCATTCCCGCATACAACTCGAAAGAGTTCATCGGCGCAGCCGTCACCAGCGTGCGCGCGCAGACGTTGCCGGTTTCGGAAATAATCGTAATCGACGACGGCTCGACCGACGGAACCGCAGACATTGCGGCACAGCTTGGCGTGAGAGTGATCCGCAGCGAGCATCGCGGCATCTCGGCAGCCCGCAACATTGGAATCCGGGAGGCGCAGCACGAATGGATCGCATTTCAGGACGCGGATGATCTTTGGGAGCCGGAAAAACTTGAATGCCAATGGCAAGCATCACTCCTTTACCCTGACGTGGGTTTGGTTTCTTGCGATTTAGTCCAGTGGGTTATCGGCGAGGCGAAGCCGACAGCCGGATCCAGCCGTTACGATGATGCCGCTATCAGAGCATCGCTGCGCTACATCCCAGAAGTAAATGGCTCTCTGGCAGAGAGCATTCGCTTTAATTCTCCTGCAATGCTAATCCGGCGTGAGTTGTTGTTGTCGGTTGGTCTCTTCGATGAAGATATCGAGTACGTGGAAGGCGTCGAATGTTATCTGCGGATAATGGCGAGATGTGCGGTCGTGCTGGTTGAACTGCCGCTGGTAATTCAAAGAATTCACCAGGCGAATACCTCTGCAAACTCGGTCGGAATGCGCCTCTCATGGATCAAGATGGTTGATGCTATTCGAGCGCAGCCAGATAAATATCCTGCCGGCGCAGCACAGGTATTGGGCAAAGATATTTTCGAACAACTGCTTCCCCTTGGCCAAATTCTTTTGGCGGCAGGGAAGACGTACGAGGCCAGAGAGTTGCTGCGCCGCAGCATCAAACAAAGGCCGTCGGCGCGCGCACTTTGGTGGTGGACTGCGTCTTTTTTTCCAGGCCCTGGCAGAAAACGCGAACGAGCGGCCAGCGATCATACGGCCGTCCGCGGCCCGTCCACCTCGTCAGCTTCTTAAAAGAAAGAGCGCGCCAGTCTTTCTGGTGTGATATTCCCATCAAGCGAGTATGCCCGACCGCCAAACTGCTTATGAATTTCTGCTGCTTGTTGTCTTAGTCTCAGCGCTAACGTTCGCGGCAGCGTGGATATTTCCGATTTGGGACGACGGCCGGCTCATGTTGGCAATCCAGGACTTCGGCAGCGCAGCAATCTGGACGAACTTCGGCAACCGCCCACTTGCAGCTCTCTTCTATAGTTTTCTTCTTAACCACAACCTGTTCGTGCCCGTCGCTGTCGTCTTGCACTTTGTCGGATGGTTGGGTATGGGGTGGGTGACGAGAGGTTTATGGCGGCTGTCGTTTCCCAGCTATGCGAACGTCGCGCTGCTTCCCGCGATTCTTTCAGTAGCGCCAATACTCTGCAAAATGCAAACAGTGTTACTTACCCTCGTGACCATAGATCTGATTCCGCCTTTGCTCGTGTTCGCTGCCTTGTTCATCCTTGTGCGCGAGTATCGCCAACGCTGGCAAAAAGTATTGCTGGGCGCACTCGCTTTCGCGCTCATCGTGGTGGCGGTGCTGATATCGGAATATTCGGTAGTCGCGGCGGGGGTTGCCATGGTCTTTCTCGCCGGTAACGCGGCGCGCGGCAGCCCCGAGCGAAAGCGCGAGTATAGAGTCACCGCTGGATTGATCGCCGCGTGCGCCGTAGTTTCGTACCTCGTTTTCCTGCGGCTTACAAAAGGCTCCGGGCGCGACGCTTTTCGTCCCTCGTACATTAAGGAGTCCTTCTCACTGCGCATTCCCTTTCGTCTCCTGTCCGGTATTTGGCGCGGGATACTTGGGGGACTCTTACAATCGCTCGGATCGATCACACTGCACAGTAAAGTAGCACTCCTAAGTTTTGTCTGCGGCTGTGTGTTCTCGCTTCTGGTGGTGCTGGCGCTGCGTAAACAAAGCGTCGAGGTCAAACTTGAACTCGATAAACGGGTTGTGATTACGCTTTTCGCCGCAACCATTCTGGCTCTTATACCGGTTGTTTTAATGGACAGAACATTAGAGTCCAGATGGGATTCCCGATTCTGGCTGCCGGCGCTACCGGTGTTGTCCTGCTTATCTGTTTACCTGTTGCTGTATCTCGTACGATCGCGCCTGCAGTTGCTGATAGTAATCGTTTGTGGATTTCTCGGCGGATATTGGACGACCTGGGAAGTAGCGAACGCGCTGCGAAACGGTGAGACGGTGGCAACTCTCATTCAAGAAGTTCCAGGGCAAGAATTCTATCCACGAATTTCGAAGCACACCGTTAATATAGTTCACGGAGACACACGGTGAAGCCTTTCACAGAACTGGGCGCGCTGGTGGAAAGCCGTTGGCGCGAGAATAATTACGACGAGAAGTCGTTTCCGGGAATTGCGGAGAACGCTCTCTCCGAAATGCGACTACCCGATCGCGTCGATCCCTGGGAGATCATCCGATGGGTGCAGCGCGCCCCGGTACTTCCTGAACAGATGGATCTCTCGGCGAAATTTGCGAATCCTCCCATAACTTTGTATGCGGGACCGCGTTTCCACATAGATGCTTATTATTGGCTGGATGGAACCACGACAATCCATCAGCACGCGTTCTCGGGTGCTTTTCAGGTAATGCATGGAAGCAGTGTTCACGCCGGCTATGGCTTCGAACTTCAGCGAGAAGTTAATCCGCACTTTCTTGTTGGCAAAATCCTGTTTCGCGATGTTTCGCTGCTGCAGCGCAATGACATTCGACAGATAAATCCCGGGCCCGATTCTATCCATTCTCTCTTTCACCTCGAACGGCCTTCGGTGACAATTACGATCAGGACATACAAGGCGCCGGCATTTCCTCGACAATACTCATATCTAAGACCGCACTTCGCGATCAATTCCTTTTTTGTTGATGCCTCGCTTACGCGGCGTGTCCAAACCACATCACTTCTCCTGCACGCGAAGCATCCGCAAGCTGACGAGTTTATTCGCGACCTGATCGAGCAATCCGACTTTCAGACCGCATTTGCAGTGCTGAGAGAAGCCTTCGATTTTCTTTGCCATCGCGAACTTGAAGAGTTTGTGGGAGCAACGAAAAGCCGCGATCGATTTGCGGCGCTACTAACTCACGCACGAGAAAGACACGGCGGGCTGGTTGATTTGCTGGAGCCGGTGTTCGAAGAAGATTGGAGACAATCGGAGATTATCCGGCGGCGAGCTGAAGTTAAGAATGAGGATCACCGTTTTCTAATGGCACTGTTGCTGAACGTCCCCGAAAACACCAGACTGTTGGAGCTGGTGAAGCAAAGGTACGGGGCTGGAAATGATCCCGTTAAATTGGTAATGGGCTGGCTCAGAGAGATGGCGGGAACAAAGATCTTCGGTTCAAAAGAACCAACTATTCTCGGGACCGATAAGCTAAGCGAAGAGCATTTTCACGTGTTGGAGGAATTGCTGCGCGGGAAGGCGGTTGAGGAGATACAGGTCGAGCGGATTCAAACTACCACCGTTAACCATCTTATTTCCGATCTCAAGACGCTGCCGATGCTAATAACTCTGTTCCCGGAAGCCTAGATAGTGACATCGCTCATTGCTCTGATTTGCAGCCCTCCAGTGAAGTTCGCTTGTCAAATTTCCACTCAGCATGCGGGCCGTTTTGATCGACGTAGTGCAGGAATACCTGGGCGACTAAATCTTCAGTCAGCGGTTCGCGCCAATGCGGACATTCGATTCCGCGATAGAACAACCCATCCCCCGGCTCAAGGTCAATCGATGAAATCCCTTCCGGCCCTTCAATCCAAATAGGCCAAGGCCCTTGTGCCTCCCGACCTAGACAAATCGACGAACTGATTTCGCAGGACGGCCGATCCGTGTGCTTATTCAGGGCGTCTCCTCGTTGATAGACGCGAAAGTACGAATAGGTGGGAAACAGCTTTGCGCTTGCCAATTGCTCTGCCAGCGGCAAAAGATCGAGGAGCAATCCCTCCATAAAGAGATCCGCATATGCCGAGTAGGCGCCGGGAACCTGGGAATCGTGCCGATCCAAATCGGTGCGCGCGCACCTCCGCGCATAGCTATACAGTAACGACAACTTGTCTTCCGGAAGGCATCGCCTCACGACGACATACTTTTGCCGCTTAAACGTATCAGCCAAATCTGGTGTCGCCTTAATCAACGGACGATTCCGATTGACGATCGCAGCGGCTCAGTCGTGTTTGCTCTGCGACTCGATGCGCCGCCGCCCGATGATACTATATGCGACTATAACTATGCGCAGCTCTCCAGTGCGACCAGAGGACCAGCTACTTGTTTGTATCGCCCGGCGGAACCTTGATCAGTTGACGATGCAATCGATCAAGCATCTGTTAGGCCAACCTGGTTTTGATTGGGAATATTTATCGAGGTCGGCGGCAGCGCACGGTGTATTGCCGCTGCTTACTTACCATCTTCAGTCCCTGGCAGTGCCTGCCATTCCACAAACTAAGCTTGAGAGTCTGCAAAAAGAAAACCAGCAAAACACCGAGTTCTCGTTTTGGTTAGCCGGGGAATTAGTAAAGATAGTCAAGGCTCTGCAAACCCGTGGCGTACCCTGTGTTCCGTTCAAGGGACCGACCCTTGCGCTAATCGCTTACGGCGACATCGGGCTAAGACAATTCTCGGATCTGGACTTGTTCGTGCGGCGGAGCGATTTCACGCGCGCGAAAGCAATTCTTGCAGAGTTAGGTTTCAAGCTGGTGAGAAACCTGGACGCTGCGCGTGAAGCGGCATTGCTGCGATTTGATTACGCCATGGCGTTTGTAAATCATCGGGACGTGCTGCTCGATGTGCATTGGCGTTTCGCGCCTGCTCATTCGTCTTTCGGGTTGGAATCCGACAACACCTGGGAGCGCCTCGAATCCGTGGACATCGGCGGTCAATCCGTTTCGACTTTTTCAGCTGAAGAACTGTTTCTGATTCTTTGCTGTCATGGATTTACACACGATTGGGAAAGACTCGTTTGGATTTGCGATCTCGCAAATCTAATCGAGCGACCTGAAAGACAATTGGATTGGGATTACTTACGACGACGAGCAGAGCGCTCCGGTGTGTTGAGGATCATGATGCTCGGAGTAGCCTTGGCACAAATGCTGGGTGCTTCCGTGCCCGCAGAAGCCAGCGACGGAATGAGAGACGCAACGGCAGTTGAAGAGGCCGAAAGGCTAATGGGCGCCCTATTCACGCCGGACCGGTCTGGCTTGGCGTCTTATTCGTTGAAGCGTCAAATGCGCATGCGCGAGCGTTTCACCGACAAACTAGTGACGCTATCACGACAGGTGTTTACGCCGCGCGATTATGACTGCAGCTTTGCACCGCTGCCGTTTGCCTCGCTGTATTATTTGCTTAGGCCTGTGCGAATGGCCATGAAGCTTTTTTAAACGGGACGAAGATTTGGTGGGTGTGAAGGGTATTGCGGGAAAGGTTCAGGCGCGAGCGATGACATACATTTCGTGAGTTTGACAGAGCTCTACTACGTGAAAACCAGCTTCTTCGAGTTCGCTCCGGAACTCACTTTCCTCAAAGGCGTGTGAGAAACAGTTCAAGAGGTCGTCTCCAACTTCGACGCGCTCGCTCGAGTGACGAAGCAGCCGAATTAGATTTGCCAGACGGGAAATCGATTGATAATAACCAGAGCCGGCGGGTCGCCGCCCTACTGATACGAATACTGGCGCTCCGGGCTGCAGGTGGGTCTTCAACTCTCTCATGAAGTTAACGCGGTTGGCCCGACCCATCATGTGGGCGTAGGCTCCCCAGCCCACAATGCCGCAGTCAAACATGCCAAGTCCGGAAGGCACGGAATCCGGTTGGGCATCAATCACTTGACCTGATACTCCGGCTTCCGCAAGAAATTCTCTGCACGTCTGAACGAGCTTGGGATTGCATTCAAAGCCTTCAGCGTGAATACCGATTCCCGCGAGTGCAATCATCTCGCGTCCGCCGCCGGCCGCAGCCACTACTGCTGATCGACATTGTGAAAAGTATTCTTTCACCAATTCCTTTTCGTAGGGCATGAAGCCGTGCAAATTATGTTCTGAGGTCTCGTACAGGCCGGCCTCTGCATAGTGCTGGAACACACCCCTTCGTATCTGTTCGTTGTCCAGCACTCCCACCCAGAATCCAGTGTGCAGCGCTGCGATAAGACGCTGTAGGCGGAACAGGAGCCCATCGCTCGTACGCTTGGACAAGTAATACAGCCGCAACCGCGTCGGCAGGTGCGGCGCCGGCGTGGCCTGAACCTCAACCGGCGGATCGTCTGAAATTTGATTTTCCAGGACAGCGGACATGTTATGGGTGACCACCGGCAATTAAAGTCAGCGGACTTCGCTTGCGTGCGGTTGCCGTCGCCGGCGCCGTTAACTGGGCGTCCGGGAGCAAATCGCTCAAGAACCTGCGAAGCTCGTCTTCATTTCTATCCGTCACAAGACGCGCCAGGACCTTCAGCGCAATGTGCACCGTCTGCGGTTCCGCAGTTGCTAATTTGTTTATGAAGATCTTTCGGTGTGACGTCGGCATCGTCTCTTCGAATTCAAAGCTAAGTTCTTCGTACAACTTTTCGCCGCTGCGCATTCCCGTTTCCACGATTTCAATATCTTCATACGGCTTCAAGCCGGAGAGTGTGATGAGAGTTTCCGCCAGATCGAGAATCTTAACGGGCTCGCCCATATGCAGGATGAATACTTCCCCGCCCTTTCCGAGCACGCCGGCTTGCAGTACTAACTGCGCCGCCTCGGGAATCGTCATAAAGTAACGCTTCATGCGCTTGTCCGTTACCGTGACTGGGCCACCATTCCGAATCTGCTCGCGGAAGATTGGGATAACCGAACCCGCCGAGCCGATGACGTTGCCAAACCGCACGGCCACGTAACGTGTCGAGTGCTTGTGATGCAGGTCCTGGATCATCAATTCTGCGGCGCGCTTCGTCGCTCCCATGATCGATGTTGGCCGCACGGCCTTGTCACTAGAAATCAAAACAAACGACTCGGTTTCAAACTCGCCGGCGATTTCGGCCAGCAAACGCGTGTTGAGCACATTGTTCTTGACGGCTTCGGTCGCGTGCGTTTCCATGAGCGGCACGTGCTTGTGCGCCGCGGCATGAATTACAACCTGCGGCCGATAGTGCTTGAAGATCGAACGCATGCGCGACTCGTCGCCCACGTCCGCAACCAACGGCACAATCGTCACGGTTGTATCGGGTGTGCGCAACTCGTGATCGATATCGAAGAGAGCGAACTCAGCTCGTTCCACTAGTAGTAATTTTGCCGGCGCGAAGCGCTTCACCTGACGAGCGAGTTCCGATCCAATCGAACCGCCGGCGCCGGTTACCATGACAGTCTTACCCGTCAGTTCCTGACCGATGGACGCGGCATCCAATTCCACCGGCTCGCGCCCCAGCAGGTCTTCGATTTGGACATCGCGAATACGACTGATTTCGACGCGGCCGTCGATAATCTCATGCAGTTGCGGGATGATTCTCACCTTGACCGGAATCTCTTCACACAGACGCACGATGCGATGGATTTGATACCGCTGCGCGCTGGCGATGGTCATGATCACGTGATCGATTTTCAAGTCCCTTACCAACTGCGGCAACTCTTGCGTGGTACCGAGAACCTTGTGACCCAGGACGATTGTGCGCCCGCGCTTCATGCGATCATCATCGACAAAGCCTTTGATCGCTACATCCAGGTCGCCACGCGCTTCCATCTCTTTCGCAGCCAGCACACCCGCACGACCGGCGCCCAGTAGCAGCACCGCCTGCTTGCGATGCCCGTTTCCATTGCCGTTCGAGTACTGCCGACGTTTCCGCTGGTATTCATATTCTGCGCGGCGCACCACGCGCATGAGATAAACGCTGCCAAATGCCAGCACAATGTCGATCACATTTACTGACAACGGGACCCGGCCGGCACGATAGGGCTCTGGTAAAGTTAAGCGGATCGCGAGAATAACCAGGAACGAAGTTAACCCTGCGTAAACGAAGTTTCGCATGTGAGCGAGATCCGTGTAACGCCAGATTGTGGAACGCGCCCCGGTGAGGCTGAGCGCCACAAATTGAATCAACACCACAATCGGAAGCTGAGTTAGCAGGTGCCGTATCGTATTGGGCGTGAGCACAAAGTCGAATCGCAACCAATATGCAGCGGCAAAGGCAGCCGCCAGGGCGGCGATGTCTAAAAGCCCCTGAGTTGTCAGAGCTGAAATCCGTAAAATGCGAGGGAAGCGTTTCATAAGTCTCCTCTTAACGGAGATAGAGGCTTCTTCGTTTACTTAACTTTGACTAGCGACCCGGCAAAAGCCGGCCAACTTTTGCACGCGAAGGTTATTACGCATCAACCCCGCCAGCGCGCTAATCGGCGCGGAGGTCAAAGGGTTCAGCAGCGGCCGAAGTAACGGAGCCAACACAATTCGCTGGCGAACCGGCTGCTTGACGAAACCCATCGAGGATTTAAATCGATCCAGAGAACTAACAGGCACGAGCCCTTCCAGACCGTAACTGACAACTTCGATGTCAGGGCGTGTGAGCAATTCCTTAACAACTGAAAAAACCAATGCGTTGTTCGCGTAAGAGCTGAGAAATGCATCAACCGACCGACTAACCAGAACATAAGCCCAGCCATCGACCGACATCGTCACTACAAAGGCAGCGAGTGTTTCTCCGACAAATGCCGCCCAGGCTTCGTAGGCGGGGCATTCGTCGAGGACCGCATCAATACCGAGCGACAATGGTTCCACCTCGCCATGCCTGCCGGCAGTGTCACGATGCGCGTCCCATCCCAGGGCCGCCAGCTCTTCAAATCGAATCGAGCGGATTACACATCGCTTTAGCCCGCGACGGACACGGCTGCGGGTATTGGCGCTCAGGTCATCGAACCCGTAAGGAGCGCGACGTATCCAAATAAAACTCTGGTGCCCTTTGGATTCGACCGGACTGAGAAACCTGACCGCCTTAGCCCCGCGCGCTTTCGCGAAGACGGCACGCAGCTCATCCCGAGTCGGACTTATCAAACGATGGATGGGGAACGACTGGTACACTTGGGTTTGCTGATAATCGTTGTACCAGCAGCCGCCTCCAGCGCTTACCACACTACTTCCGCGAGTCCTCAAGAACGCCAGTATTTCGTCGGTTGTCATCGGTAGGATTACGTCTTGACGCACAGATAAAGAACGTGCGGCGCCAAATTGACTCGACCCAAGGTTAGGAAACTGAGAAAACGACTGACCATCACATAGAGGTTACGCGCCGTTCGACCCAGGCCGCTTCCGTATGTTGACGATCCGAGCGGCACTACGCGCATTATGCGAAAACCTGAACTCCTCAGGAGTTCCGCCAACGCTCTTTCGGAAAAGTAGTACAAATGTGAAGACGTCAAAGAGCATTGCCGCCCGTAAACAATTCGACTGAACAGGCCCGTGTGCCGCAGGCATTGGTACTGGTAACCTGGTGTCGCAATAACCAACAGCCCGTCTGTCTCAAGGAGCTGACAAACAGACGCAAGCTCTTTTTGCGGATCCGGCATGTAGAACAAGCTCTCGAGGATCGCAATGACATCCCACGATTCTTGCGCTGGGACATCACTAAGATAGCCGTGAAACAATCTCACTTGCGCGTGCGCGGCAAAGCGTTCCCGCGCGCGTGCCACGGCGACCTGCGATGGCTCGACGCCGCAGAGATTCCATTCGCCATTAAGGAAGAATTCAAAGAGTTCGCCGCTCGCGCATCCGACATCAAGCAGTTTCCCCTTAGGCTTGACGTGCTTGATAACGTCGGTGATTTGAGCCAGCACCGGGCGGCGCCAACTTTCAAATTCCAACTCCAGGCGACTAGCAACGCCGTCACCTTTGAAATAGTCAAGCTGGAATTCAGTGTGTAAGTCTGCCGGTGATGGTTGCGGAAAGCGAAACAGCAAGCCACAGTCGCCGCACTTATAGATCGTTCTGTGCTCATCCCGGGAGAACAGTCGCGCCCGTGACGAGGCGCACGCCCTGCAGCGCAATGAAGCTGCTCGCTCTTGGGCGGCTGCGGTTATGATGGATTCGGTTGTGCTCGCCATCGCCTAATGCCACCGCCGATATGATCTGACGGCCGTTGAACCAGAAAGAAAATCAGAACTGTCAATAACAACGCGTTCGCCGTTATATGCAGACCAAAATCGACAAAGCTGTGAACCAACACACCAAGAATCCCAACCAGTGCACCGAATGCAGGACCCGACAAAGCGCCGGCCTGAATCGCAGATTCGCGCACGTGCCTGCCCAGACGCAGAATGAACCAGCCAAGCAGACAACACCCTGCGAGTCCGCCGCTTCCCAGGAGTTCGAGGTAATCATTGTGCGCTTCCTGGGGCGTGAAGTTTCCGGACGCATCATGATATTTCGTAATGGCGATCCAATAGGCGCCTAACCCCGTACCAACAATCGGATGCGCTTTGAACATTTGCCAGGTCGCCGCCCAGATGTGTTTTCGCCGGGTGTTCTCCCGCAAATTCAATTCCGGGTAGTCGTACGCAGTGGATGCCAATTCGAGATTAGTCGTAACTCGCTCGCCACCCACCCAACTAACTCCAACAAAGACGACGGCGACCAGCAGGACGGCGAGGACGCCGCGGATAGCCCAGCGGCCAATGGTCTGAAAACGCGCACGTGACGATTCCTCGCCTGACCGCGCAGCCAGGAACCGGGTTGGATCGACCAGCACACCCAGAGACAACACCTGACAAAGAGAAGCCAGAATTGCACCGCGTGAATTCGCGACGATCAAAGTAACCCAGAGGAAAACGGCAGTCGGTAAAAACAGGGCCCAGCGTTTGTAGCCACGAGCACCTCGCAAAGCCATACCCAAAGCAAGGCCAAAGGTCATTTCCATCAGGAAACCAAAATGATTGCGATTCACGAATTGCGCGAAGCCGCGCTCAGGTTTCGGCAACGGAAAAAACCAGCCGGGTCCGCCTGAGCTCTGTCGTAGCAATCCGAAGAGCGCGCTCGCTACGCCCACACCAATCACCGTGTATGCGACCACACGTATGCGATCTTCCGTGTTCGCATATCGCAAGAGAAGCAGGCCCGCGAGCATCAGGGCCAATAGCTTCATCGCTAATTGCTGCGTGGTGAACGGATCGGCACTGATCGAAAGACGGAGACCCGGTATGACGGAATCGGCGGCGGCAAATAACGGCAACGACTGAAACAGAAGAAAGAGACAGAACACCACCAGGGGCAGCGCAACTGACGCTCCCTGCGGCAATCCTGTCTTCGTAATCCACAGGTCGACGATCGCCAGGACTGCAAGAACAAAAGTTACGCATTCGAACAGCGCGATCCACCATGGTTGAACGGAACCATACGGAATTGCGGTAACCACAATCGTGGCCAGCAATACATAAAACACGATCCGATTAATTATCTTATGAACGGTGGTCATTCAGCAGGTCAGCTCTCAGGCACCAATTATTGCTGTGACGGTGCGGCCCAGAACCCGTATGTCACTCCGCAGAGTCCGCTTCTGCAAATAATCGACGTAGCCCTTCAGCTTCGCGGGTTGCAATTCGTTGACGTAGAACGTGTGAGGATCAGACTCAACTCGGGCGAGCAGCTCTTCTTCATTGCGGAGCGAAATGGTCACCGGATCGGTCAAGCCGGGGCGAACGGTCAAAACCGCCTGCCAAAGCGGATCGTTTTCATTGACGTACTCCGGTACTTCGGGCCGCGGGCCCACGAGCGCGATGTCGCCGCGAAGTACGTTCCAAAATGTCGGGAGCTCGTCCAGCTTCGTTTGCCTAAGAAAGCGACCCAGGCGGGTGATGCGCGGATCGTCTTTACGGGTAACCTTAGGACCGATCTGCGTTGCGCTCATCGTTCGCAGCTTTACCATTGAAAATGGCCGAAACCCCACTCCCACGCGCTGCTGCCGAAAGAAAACCGGCATGCCTGAGGTCAACGCAATCAACACCGCAAGCACTGCAATCAGGGGAGACGCAATGATTAAAACGAGCAAAGCAATCGAGACATCTGCCCAGCGAGGGATGCCTCTGCGCGCTCGCTCCGCGAGTTCATTCGCGGATAGCATCTCAGCGTGCGTTGCGAATACAGATTCGTTTGACAGTGTCGATGACATGAACGATTTCTTCTTCTTGCATTCCCGGAAAGATGGGCAGGCTGATCAGGCGTTTCCATTCCGCCGTCGCCACGGGAAAATCCTGAGGACGATAACCGAAAACTTTACGGTAGTAAGGATGCAGGTGCAGCGGACGCCAATGGACTGAGCAACCTACGCCGGCCCGCTGTAACTCTTCCATGAACTCATTTCGGTTGATGCGGAGCCGAGATAATCTCAGCCGGATAGGAAACAGGTGCCAGGAAAGCTTTCGACTCTTCTCAATTGTCGGGAGTTCAAGTTCTTCATTGTTCAATTCGCGAAGGTAGCGTCGCGCGATCTGCTCACGCTCGCGTCGCAGCGTCTCAGCCCGGCTGATCTGATGCACACCAATCGCTGCAGCAATGTCCGTTAAATTGTATTTGAAACCCGGCGCAACAATTCGATAGTCCCAGCTCCCTGCGCCGTCGTACCGGCCCCACGCGTCATGCGACAACCCGTGCAACGACATCAATTTCATACGGCGCGCGAGCGCACGATTATTCGTGACGGCCATGCCGCCTTCGCCGGTGGTAATGGTTTTGTTCGCATAGAATGAGTAACAACTGATGCTGCGCGACCCATTGGTTCGGTGTTGCCATCGGCTCCTTTTGGATTTGCGCCAGCTGGCCGGAAATGCGTGGGCGGCGTCTTCAACAACCCACAGGTGATGTTTCGATGCGAACTCGCTGATGGCTTGCAAGCTCATCATCACTCCGCCAACGTGAACGGGCATGATGCCGACAACCTTTGCCGTGGCCGCTTTGAGACGACGCTCTGCGTCGGCCAAATCGATGTTGAGCGTTGCCGGATCCACATCCACGAGAATCGGAATGGCTCCCTGATACCGAACAACTTCAGCAGTGGCGGCGAACGTCATAGTCGGTACGAGCACTCCTTGTCCAGGCAGTAATCCGAATGCTTCAACGGCCAGGTGGAGTGCCGCGGTCGCCGAATTCACCGCGACTGCATTCTTCGCGCCCACAGCAGAAGCGAACTTCCGCTCAAACTGCTGCACTTTGGGTCCGCTCGTCAGCCAGCCTGAGCGAAGTGTGGCAACGACTTCGTTAATCTCTCCGGCTGCAATTGCAGGACGGAAAAATGGTACTTTCTTCCTTGGCATCACAAGCGGCTGTTTTCAATCAGGCGCGGCGGCTGCAACTTTGGGTTCACAGAGCCCCACCGATTCCAAAATCGCATCAGCCCGGCGATGAAGCCGCAACCGTACCCGACATGAAGAATGGCAAAAGCGAGTGGCAGCAGCGGCAGAAGCTTCCATCCATGTCTACGTGCGGTAAAAACTGAAGCAGCAAGAGAAACGACTGTGTAAGTTCCTGCAATCACCAGCGGCAAAAACCTGGCACCGTGAATCCAGGGCCAGAGCAACAAGGTTACCAGCAAGCTAGCCACAAATAGTGCCGGCCCAAACTGTCGCAATCGCATCTGCCGGGCGTGCTTTTGCAGGACGCGAACTTTCCAGAATCCGTATTGGAAATATTGCTTCCAGAGACTTCCGAACGCGGCCCGGCTGTAATAACGCGAACGAATTTCTGGCGACAGCAGAATGCGCCCACCCAGCTTGCGAAGCCGGTAGTTGTACTCGTCGTCCTGATTGCGGACCAGCTCTTCATCAAAGTTCCCGACGCGCCGCAGAGTCTCTCGTTTGTAAGCAGGAAACGGAACCGTGTCGACAAGTTTTGGTTCGCTCGCGCCGATGCGAAATGATGAATCACCCACCCCAAACCGAGAACTCATCGCCGCCGCGATTACTTGCGCCACGTAGGTTTCGCCGATGGTCTCGAGCGGCCCGCCAACGCATTCCGCGTGGTCTTTCAGTAGTTGCGCGACGCAAAGTCGCACATAGTCCGGCGAGATCTCGCAGTGCCCATCGACGCGAATTAAGATCTCACCTTTCGCTTCGCGAATCGCTGCATTCAATCCGGTCGAGACAATCTGCCGCGGGTTATCGATTAACCTCAGGTTCGCGTGTGTGCGAGCAACGTCAGAGACAGTTTCACGCGTGCCGTCGGTCGACATGCCATCGGCAATGATTACTTCCATTTTGTCCGCCGGGTAATCCTGCGCAAGTGCGGCGCTGAGGCTGCGCGCAATAAAGCTGCCTTCATTGCGTACCGGCATGATGATGGAAACAAATGGAAGATTCATGCGGTGTGTTCAGCGGCCATTGAGTAAACTTTCGATAACCTGCACCATTTCCTGGCTTCGCTTCGCGACTGAAAAGTTATCCAGAATATGGTTCCGAATCGCAGCGCGCTCGTCTTCGTGGCGCTCTAGAGCGATTCGGACCGCGTCGGCTATTTGCTCTGGCTCAGGTGACGCAATCTTGACGCCGTATTCCCCAGTTACCTCAGGCAGCGACCCGGCGACGGTGGTAACGGGTATGCACCCGCCCAGCATTGCTTCCGCCACGCTCAGGCCGAACCCTTCATGCAAAGACGGCTGCACATAAACTGAGGCGCGGCGATAGTAATCAAGGAGGTCGCTGTCATCGATTCTGCCCGTAAAACTAACATTCGGTGATGCGATACTACGCAGAAAATCAATTGCGTCGTCGTGCCAGCTGCCGACCAAAACAAAACTAACGTCAGGCAAAGCCGCGGCCGCGCGAACAAATGGTTCATGCCCCTTACGTGTGAGATTACTGCGGTTTACATTGCCCACGCTCAAAGCCATGCGCTCGCGCCGGCTGTGCGGTAACTGGCCAAACTTGTCGGGCACTCCAAGATAAAGGCTCTGCGCCCGCCCGTTCGTCAGCCCGACATTTCGCGCCACTTCCTGCCGGCTGTAATCGGACGTAGCCAGAAGGCGAGTTGCTAAGTGCATCTCACGACTGCTTAAAGTCTTTTTCACTCCGCCGCGCTGATGGCCGTAATCGATCTCCGGCAGATTGGCGACGTCGTATCCGCCCACGACTAATACCGACGGTTTGCTGAGCCGCCGAGCAAATTCCACTGGCAGAAATGTGTGCCAGGACGCAAACCATCCGAAGACAAGATCGTGATCCCTTACCTGTCGCCATAATGCGATGGGGTTCACCACGCGAGAGTTTTCAAATCGCTCGGTAACGTGAAAGCGCTTGCGGAGTTCATCCAAATCGAGCCGCACAAATTCAGTCAGCGCGTTGTGAACGAAAAGGACTCTGGCAGAATCAGCCATGTGTTTCTTATGATCCGACCGCAGACACGGTCGAAGCGTTTGTCGCCGGCGCCTTCGAATTTACTTCTTGGCGTCGCTCAGCATCCGGAGTCGCGATGTCCTGGGAACAGGCAGCCACCAATTCGCTTTCGATTTCAAGGATGTACCGTTGGAGGCCGAACTTTGCTACGGCCACGCGGCGGGCTGCTTCCGCCAGACATCGGCGAAGTTGCACATCCGAAATTAACGACCCGAGAGTGCGCGCTAAAACGTCGACATTAGCTACCGGTACGGTTAAGAGAGTCGCTTCGTCGTCTATCAGCTCTCTCACGCCTTCGATGTCGAACGCTATGATTGGCAGACCCGCCGCCATCGCCGAAAGCAGCGCCAGCGGACTCGTGTCTTTCTCGATCGAGGTGTAGGCAAATATGTCCATCGCCGCGAGTACGTACGGAAGATCACGCCGATAGCCGGCGAACTTGACTCGATCCGTCAGCCCAAATTCATCAGCCATTTTGCGCAGACGGCGTTCGTAACCGTCGTGATCAAAAACCGGAGAGCCGGCAATCAGTAGCACGGCCTGTCGATGCTCATTCGCGATCCGCGCGAATGCTTCGATCAGGTAATGTTGGCCCTTCCACGGAGTAATCCGCGCCGCATGACCGATTACAACTTGGTCGTGAGCGATTCCCAGCTCACGCCGGACTAATGAACCATCCAGTTCCGGGCGGAAGACATCTGTGTCGACGCCGTTATGCACAACTCTGATCCGCGAAGCTAAAGCGCGTGGCAGCTGGTTCTTGATCGCGGCGCCATCGACTATGACCCTCAGCGGCAAACGCTTAGCCGCGGTGGCGAAAATTCGGCGATAGATTCCGAAATTCCGTTCGGAAATCAGATCCTGCACATGCCAAACGCATGGAATCTTTAGCCGTCGCGCCGCCAATCCGCCGATGAAATGCGAAGAAAGTCCTTTCGTCACCAGGACGTCTGGCCGGGATTCCCGCAAGAAGCTGCGCAGTCTTTTCTCCGCGCGCATGGTCGCGGCTGCGTTCCAAGCCCAGGCGAAGGGGTTCGGCAGACGGCGGTTACGACCCACGCGGACGCTGGTCGATAGCAATCGCGGGTGCGGAATTACTTTCACGTCAACGCCAGCCTCGCGACAAGCGCGCGTCAAGTCGCCTTCCTCAGGGCAAATGACTAGCGGCTGCAAACGTGTCCGATCGAGTTCCTGCGCCACGTAAAGCGTGCTGAACTGCACGCCGCCCATAGCGGCGGCGCACTCCAGAAAAACAATTCTGCGACGTTCAGTTGATTGCATCCGACGAAAAAGATTTCAACGCGGGCTTTGTTCCAGCCCAAGCTCTTCCATTTCCCAGAGCTTTGCCTGAGAGAGGAAGTAGTAAATCGCTAAGTAAGCGCAAAGGATAAAGCCGCGCCAACCTTCCATGAAACCTAAATGCCAAAAATATCGCTTGAGAAAAACCAGCCATGGCCTAAGGGTCACTCGCGTCCAGCCAAAGGTTACTCCTACCTTGCGCAGTTCATCTGCTTCGTATCGTGTGTACCGGTCAAGGTTCCGAAGTTGTTTGGAGATATTCGGCATTCCAAAATGTAAGATGTGATGCTCGAGGGTTTTGATCTCGCCCGAAACGTTTACGTGCGCGTGCACTTCGCGCTCGTCCCATCGGCCGGCGCCGCGGCGAAAGAGTCGGATTTGAAAGTCGGGATAAATGTCCGCGCGACGGATCCAACGGCCCAACACATGGTTCTTACGCGGAAAACGAAAAGCTCCTACCTGCGCTTCTGCCGAACCGATCACTTGTTCGATTTCGTCGCGCGCGCCCGGCTCGAGAATTTCATCAGTATCGATTTGCAGCACCCAATCGTTGCGACATTGCGGCACGGCCCAGTTCTTTTGTTTCGCTGAGTTGATGTATTCGTGTTGAATCACGCGCGCGTCGTACTCCCGACAAATGTTCAGGGTTGCGTCAGTGCTAAATGAATCGACGACGAGAATCTCATCGGCCCACTTCACCGACTCGAGCGTGTCGCGGATCGTCGCGGCATTATTGAACGCCGGCAATAGGATAGAAATTCGCGGGCGCATAATCGTAAGCGATTTCGGGGGCTGCCGATTTCTGCCGCAACCAAACCTCGACCAGCGCCCAAACGAACCAAACTGGGAGCGCCAGTTGCGGCAGGACTTCAACTCCCTGCACCGCCAGATGTTCTCCGGCGGCTAGAAAAGCGAGAAGCAGCCCAAGTGCCAAGTCCGCGTCTTCGCCGAGACGCAGACATATTCGCGTTTTTCCGAATAATCGATGCAGCGTCAATAAGTAACCGGCAAGGAAGATCAAGGCGGGCAGAATGCCAAGGTTTACCGCGACTTGCAGGAAATCACTATGAACCCAGCCGGCACTCGCCCAGCCTTGCCCGATTGGATTGCTAATCGCCTCATCGAGCGCACCGACCGCCCGGTCTTGCCGGTCTTGCGCACTATGATCGACCGGCTGCCAGCGTAGCGCGGCAATCGTGGTCATCGCGCGTTCCGTGGTATTGGGAATGAACTGGTAGCCGCCGACGCCGACAATCAGAGATAGCACAGCAATGGCCACGCCATGCTTACGGAATCGCAGCATGCAAGCGCAAACGACTTGTAACAGAACGACGACCCAGAGACTTCGATATCCGCCGATGTAGATGGCCAGGAGTTGCAGCGCAGCAGCCAGCACGGCCGCCGCGCGTGCGTACCACTGCGGCCACCAACTAAGGATCGCGAAACAAAACGGCACCGCCATAACACAAATGAAAGTTGCATGTGCGCCACCGTAAAACGAAAATTGGGCCCGCAGAAATCCGTCCGCCGTCGCCTCTGGCTTGGCCGCATGTATAAAGGCGGGAAAGTACGTTGCCACGTTCGGAAACCAGTACTCAACTACACCCATGAAGGCGATCCACGTACTCGCGAGAAAGAACGCGAGCAAGAGCGGTCGCCAGGATTTCTGCCTATACAGGACGACGGCGGCAACGATCATCAGAGGAATCAGCAATAAGAAATTGCGAAACTCGTTCAACATCTTGTCCCAGTCAGCACCGCCGGCAATCATCGGCCACCAGCCTAAGGCCCAGAATGGCATAAGCAATAAAAGCCACCAGGGCACTCGCAGTCGGGAAGTTTCGAGAAGACGCCGTTGCGCGAACGCGCAAACCAACAACAGCCAGAGAAGAATTTCGGATGGGTGGATGACCAGGTTCTTCGTGATCTCGACTGTGCGATGCCCAAGCGCGAGGGTAAGTGCCCAGAGAACAAACCCGAAGACAATCCCAAATTCGCCGCCAAAAACCACGACCAGACCGATCGTCGCGGCGGCCCCGAGGATCACCTCCCGGTACGAAAATCCGTTCTGCACGCCATAAAGCGCAAACACGATCGCGACGACGACGCCAATCGCCACCGCAATCAAGTTTTTCCTGGAAACGTTATAACTCGCCATTATTGTCCTTACTTAACGCCGTGCAGTTTGGTTCGCTCGAATGCTTGAGTAGTGCGCATCGGCCGTGCGGGCACTCCCACAGCAACCGTTCCGGCAGCCACGGAGTGTGTGACCACGGCCCCTGCGCCGATTACTGCCCCTTCTCCGATTTCGACACCTTCGAGAATAGTCACATTTGCTCCCACGTAAGCGCCCCGTCGGATAACGACCGGAGATTGGGTAGTAGCAATCACCGTGTCTTTCAGCGGACTGGTTCCCGCATCGGTATGAGTAAGAATCATCACGCGATGTGAAATCGTCACGTGGTCTTCAATTTCGATCCGATCCTGCAGGTCCAGAAAAAGCTCTCGCCCAAAATAACAGTCGTTGCCAACGCTGAGATTCTGGTAATAAGCAGTCGTCCCTGTGGCGCCGTTATGGATGACGAGCGGAGCTCGGAACCGGACACGTGTGCCAATGGTCGCACCGTAACGACGGAGCATGGCCGTAACTAGTTTGGTCGGCATGAACATCAGGGGAACGTTCAAGCCTTCGCTGCCGTAAATCGCGGCGAAAATCGCGGACCAAAAGCGAAATAGCATGGCAAACATCGGTATCAGTTTATGAGTTTGCGCAGACCGCCATCTCGGTCACGTACCGGCTGGCAATGGCCTTCCAATCGTAACGCTCGCGCACCACACTTTCAGCGCGCCTTCCCATAGCCTCAGCCAAAGGGCGGTTCAATAACAACTCGGTGATCGCGTCAGCTAAGCGCGATGGATCATCGGGTTCAACGATCAAACCAGTCTGACGATCTTCCACCAACTCGGGAACTCCACCTGCTCGCGTGACCACCACAGGTTTTGATTTCTGCATCGCTTCCAAAACCGCGATTCCCAAACCTTCGAAATCAGTTGGCGTCGTGCGGGTGGCGAACACGAAAACGCTACATTCATCGAGCAGGCGAGTTCGTTCGCTGTCGGTGACTTGTCCGCAGAACTCCACGTGCCCATCAAGACCCAAGTCTGTAACCAATTCCTTCAACCGTCCCAGTTCAGGACCTGTCCCGACGATTTTATAAACTGCTTTCGGTACGCGCCTGAGCACGAGCGGCATAGCTCGTAGGACCGTGTCATGGCCTTTGCGAGGCACGAGTCTGGCGACCGTAGTTATGACCGCGTTTTGGGAAACCAGCGGCGAGGTGTCAACCGCACCGACTCCATTAGGTATCACCCGAATAGCACCCGGTTGAATGCCAAGTTCGATTAGACGATCGCGGGTGAAATTGCTGACGGCGATGATCCGTTCAGCTCCCAGCAGAGCTCTCTTTCGCATTAGAGCTTTTGCGGCACGCGCGCCGAAGCCCTTTGGCAATTGAAAAAGCTCCATGCCATGGGCGATCAAGAAATAAGGAATACGCTTGCCTCGCAAGGTAGTGATACTCGCGATATACGCGCACGGATCCCAAGCTGTGCACAAGATGAATTCCGGCGCCGTCTCTCGCGCTGTCTCTCTCAGCAGGCGGGCCAGTACGCGTTTTTGTTTGAGCTTGGCGATGCCTGAATTCGTGCCAGGCAGCGCGTACCGTTTCGTCCGCAGTGTGTTCGCCTGATCAAAGTTCACGCAATGCGGAACCTCCGGCGCCAGCACTGTGAGTTCGACTCCCTGTTCCTGCAAATGCCGGCTCAGCTCCCAGGTCATCGTTTCGACGCCGCCGATTTCAGGTGGAAACTGGGTGGTGAAGACGAGCAAACGCATTAGTTTCGGCCCGAGAGATGGGCGCACTCCCCGTAGAGACTCAGATTGCGGCGAACTATCTCTGCCGGACTCAGTTCTTGCAGAATGTGATTTCTCGCGCCGCTTCCCAACGCCAGGCGCATTTTCGAATCGTTCAGTAACTGCGTAACAGCGGCGGCGAGTTGTTGTGGGTTACCCGCCTCAACAACCGCATTCGTCTTCTCGGCCGAGCAAGCGTCTGCCGCCGAACCCACGCGAGTACAAACAGTCGGTAGTCCAAACGCCATTGCTTCCAGTACGCTGATGCCAAAGCTTTCATAAAACGAAGGCATGACAAACAGCGCCGCGCGCCGATACCAGTCAAAAAGAGCCTTGTGCTCGATCGGACCAATCCACCGGACCCCGAACACCGATTGCTGATTGAGAGTCAGCCCATAACTGTGCGGCGGCATGGGCATCTGCCAGGGGCCGGCGAGCACAAAGGTGACTGTCGGATCGGACGCGCGTACTAATTTGGCGGCATCCAGCAGTGTTTGGATTCCCTTTACCGGCGATAGCCGTCCCGTATAGAGCACAATTCGTTCGCTATTGCCGTTCCGGTGGAACGCGGTTGCAGCGTTTACCAGCGTCTGGGAAATCGGGTTTGGAATGACGCGCACTTGTCCGTCGGGCCAACCGCGGCGCCGGGTCATCTCATTCGCGTGAAACTCGCTCGGCGAGGTAATGGCTGACGCTCTTTTGCTCGCGATCGCCTCTAACCAATCGTTGCAACGCACACTCGGAGTTAGCGGCAACCCTGAATGCTGGCGGAAAGTTCGCTCGCTCCCATGCAAACGTATGACTAGCGGCGCAACCCGATTGAGAAAAAGCGAGCCGGCTTCTGTCGATTCAATCACGTCGATCTTGCGCTGCGCTGCAACTCGTGCAGCCTCGCGATAAAAGGCTCGTGACCACTCAAACTGGCGCAGCGGTAATGGCACATAGGCTTTGACCAACGGCAACTTTGCCGAATACCAATGCCGCGATGGCAAACGAAAATGGCGAACGGCGACGCGGCCATCTTCAGCGGTGAACGATTTCGGCTCCTTTGCATTCGCGATGACGGTAACGTCGTGACCGGCGTCAGCAACTGCGGGCACGATCGCGCGCAAGTAAGCCGCAACGCCGCAAACCGATTCGTCGCCGTACGGTGATTCAGGTGTTACGAATGCTATGTGCAATTTTCGTTACGCGCTCGCTTGCGCGCGCAGAAGAGGACATGGCCCGCAAACTCCAAGGGCGCCGTTTGCGAAATCCAACGCATCAAATCGCCGTGGCCCAACCCGAGCTGATATAAGAACCAACTGGTCGCGAATAGCGCTGTGGCCAGCGGCGCGAGCAACAAGAATATGAGCGCGGGCGTAAGCCACGCCAAACGCCTGATCGGCGTGCGCCGTAGCCAGGTCCAGAGAAGAAGTGTGAATCCATTGAGGCCCGGCTTGATTGTGATATCCGAGAAGCCGCTTTCACCCAAGAGCTTTTCCACCGCCAGCGGACTGAGGTTGAAGTACGTACGACCGTGCACCGGTTCGAGGAAAGACACGCTGCCGCAGAAACTGCCACCTGTTGAGAGCACGCGAGATGCTTCCGCGAAGACCCGCGCAGGATCGTCAACATATTCCATCATCTGCCACGCGACTACGGCGTTCATGCTTTCGGGCCGCAACGGCAATGTGAGCGCGTCACTTTTAACTTGCGCGACGGCGCCTTTATCCAAACCGAGCCACTTGTAACCGCGGCTTTCGACCAGTTCTCTGTGACGACCCGCACCACAGCCCACATCCGCGCAATAACCGGCGCCGACGGGTAGGACTTCTTCCAGATCGTGCCATCGAAAGGTGTCGATGAACTTTTTGAAGTCACGCAAGGTCGGACGCTGGACCAGGGGAATAAGTGGCAGCTTGCCGGCTCCTGGCCCGCCTGTCTCACGCAAATTCGGAGCGATGATTAGTTCCCAGTTTCGTTCGGCAGGTGAGCGATCGAGACGCTTCGAAAACCGCCGGACGCGCTGAGCTGCTCTGCGAAGCGAACCACCCAAACCAGGCAATTGGCTCTGGTAAGCTGCTAGCGCACGAAGCTTTCCTTCGAGCGGCACCGGGACAACATTCGGCAGCCAATTTAGCTTATGAGCGTCACATTCGAAGTTCTCCGCGTAAGGATAGTCCTCGTAAAAACGTACGCGCTTGCCCGCGGCGAGCAACCTGGAACCCAAGAGGTAAAGAATCTGGTGATCAACGTGCTGCCCAAGCGACAGAGGGAAATAAAGAATCGCGCCCGCACCAAAGTCGGAGGTGATCGCTTTTTGAAATATCTGCTCAATCAGAGCTTCATCAGCAGCGGCCGGCTTGCCACGCATTTCATCGTAGGTCGCATACAGCATCGTACCGTCACCGGAACAGCGCTCGGGGGCTTCGACAAAATCCAGATGCGCGTGCTCGTTTACGCCCAATGCCCGCAGGGCTTCAGCATCTTCCTGCATGCGCCGGATGCGAGCTCCGGTGTCGATTCTCCATTTGCGGTGAATATGGCGCGCGAATGCGGAATGCGCCGGTCCGTCCTGCGGACCAAACACGGTGATCACCTGGACACGCTTGTTCTCCTTCAGCAGTGCCTCGATCGTGCCGCCGCACGACAACACTACGTCGTCCGCGTGTGGCGAAAAGAAGACATGCGCCTCAGCATTCTCCGCCGTGTCACCAATGGCCCACTGATAAAGCTGCTCAGTTAATGCCCGGACATTTTGCACATCGAATTTCGCGGCATCTTTAGCCGCCGCCTTCCCCATTCGCGTAAGAGTTCCTGGGTTCTTGAGGAGTTCGACGATGGCGGCAGCCAATGCGGTTTCGTCGCCCGCGGGAACCAATGTTCCGGTAACGTTGGGTACGACGACTTCCGGAAGTCCGCCCCGATCGGTGGCGACTACCGGCGTGCCGAAAGCCATCGGCTCAAGCGCCGCCAAACCAAATGTTTCGTAATAGGAGGGCAGCACCGCAACCGTCGAAGTCTGGTAGAGTTCGGCCAGCGCTTTTGTGCCCAAAGGCCCCACCACTTTCAAATTTCCATTGAGCTGAGAAGACTCCAGCAGCGCGCGAAACTCAGTTTTGGGAACCGAAGAGTGGAGGCCGCCGGCAATGACAAACTGTGCATCTGGAATTGACTTGCTCGTCTGCGCAGCAGCGCGAATAAAAGTTTCAATGCCCTTGCCTTTGTCGATACGACCGGCATACAGCACGGTTGCAGCACTGCGATGCGTGCCGTTTGATGTCACACCATTCAAGGCGACATTGTTCGGAACGACGACCATGGGTGGAAGGACTTGAGTAATTTCACCTTGAATTTCGCGCGCGTGCGCGTTGCTTGGACTGATTAAGAGCTTGGCCCGCTTCAGTGCCATCCGTTGAAGCGCGCGCGTCAATTGCAGACCGAAGGTCAATTTAATTCCCGGCGTGAACTTTTGAAACGTGTACTGCTCGCCGTGAAGCCGAATGATCACCGGCATTTTCGGCGACAACGCCAGCAACAACATTCCTGTTTCCGTGCCCTCGACAACATCAATGCGTCGCGACTTATGGATTGCGCGAACCGCCTTCCACACTGCAAAGCTGTATTCAAGTTCACGGACGGGCAGCGCCAGCGGCTTGCCTACCAAAGGAAGTTTTCCCACCAGCCAGTGCATGCGGTGCGCGCGAACACGATGCACAGTTACGCCGTGATCATCGCTGACTGCCGGTTGTTTAGAGAGGTCCACGACTGAAACCTGGTGTCCCGCGGCTGTCAGCGCGGTTGCCAGCAGCCGGACTTGCGCCCCGACGCCACTAGTCGGTTCACCGTTGAGTGGATAACTCAGTGATGGAAAACAAATGTGCATTGCCCGGCAGTCGTTATGCCAACCAGAAGAACTGCAACTGTGTGCGAATCCGACCAGCGCGTTGCGAAAATCCAAGCAGAGATTCCCACGCGCTGTTGCGCTCGCCCCGCACGGTCGCACCGATAGCCACCACAAACCATCGCATGCACTGTCGGAGATCGCGATTGATGCCGCTGAGAATTGCGCGACGCGAACGATTTTGTGAGGTGCCATCAACCAGGGGCTGAGATGCCCCGTCCCAAAACATGCGACGCAAGAGCCATGACGGCCGCTTACGTGATGAATCCACTGAGTGCCAAACCAACGCCGCCGGCTCATAATAGACCGTCCACCCGCGGTCGATCATCGCCCTAATGACCTGCGCTTCTTCTCCGGAAAGCAAAACAGCGCCCTGGCGACCGAGCTTCGCATCGAACCCGCCAACTTCCTTTAAACGATCGACTCTGAAGGCGATGTTGGCGCCGACCACATATTCCCCTTTGCGCAATATGTGACTTTCTTCCCCGTGGTCCACGAAAGTGAAGAGCGAAAGTTGCTCGTCACCAACCCAGACAGGCTTTTCACCGTGCCAATCCAGCCACACGCGCCCGCCGATGGCCGCGGCCTGGGTTTGATCGAAAAGTTGCGTCAACGTCGCGAGCCAGCGCTCGTCTGCGCGCGCATCATCATCCAGGTAGGCGATGTATGATCCGCGCGCCTCATTCAAACCACGATTGCGCGCATGCGACAGGCCTACTTCTCGCTCGATCACATAACGCACATCGAGGTTCTCATTTCTCAGTTCTTCAACAACCTTTGCCGCCGCAGCTTCGCCGGCGTTATCGACCACGATGATTTCGTATTGATCGCGCGCGAGCGTTTGTTTACACAGGCTGCGCAGCGCCGTGCGCAGATAGTCAGCGCGTTTATATGTGCAGATGATTGCGGAAATTCTCACCATGAATACTATCCGTGGGCGATCGCGTAGTCGTACGCGGCGAGCATTTTTGGCAACACTCTCTCAACGCTGAAGGATTGTTCAACTCGCTGCCGCGCCTTCGCCCCTATCTGCTGCTGCAACGCGGGTTGAGTCAGCACCGCGGCGATCTGCGACGCCAATGCCGGAGCGTCATCAACCGGCACCAGAAAGCCGTCGACTCCGTCCTCGATCAACTCTGGCGTGCCGCCGCTGTTGCAAGCGATTACAGGCGTGCCGCAGGCCATCGCTTCCAGAGCGACGTACGGGGCGTTTTCCCACTTCGACGGCAGAATGCAGACGGTCGCAAGACGATAGGCGTTGGCGAGTTCATCGCGCGTCATAGTGTCGAACCGAATCTGCGAGCGATGCGCGGAAGGCACTGACGCCAGAATTCGCTCGCGCCAACTGCCGCCGTCAGCGTCAGAGCCATCCGCACCAACAAACTGACACTCCAACGTCGGGAATTTTTCGAAGACGAGAGGCAGCGCGCTCATGATCGTTTCGGCGCCTTTGTTTTTTTCCAGCCGGCCCACGTATAGAACCACCGGCGCGCGATGGCTCTGAAAGACCGAAAAATTCCTGCTGCTGATCGGGTTTGGCACGACCACGGTTTTCTCGTCATTCAGCTTCAGCCAGGTTTTCGTGAGGTTCAGCACGGCTTTGCTCGGCGCGGTTACTAAATCAGCCCGCGTGATTGATTGCTTCTCGAGCCAATAATCCTGCGCCGCTCCGCGGCGGTCACTCTTGCCGTTGAATTGATCGATAAAGATTCGAGCAGTGTGCAAGCGCGTCACAAGCTTGGGCCGGCGCGGCAGATAGCTCACGAAGAAGGCATCGGCGCGACCCTCGGCTGCTTCGACGATATCGATCGGTGTCTCACGATGAATCGCCCTCAACTTGAGCATCGCAGCCCAGGCAAAGCCTGGCCAGATGCGATTCATCCTCCAGGCAAAACGGATTGAATCCCACTCTGGTCTTGGCACAATGCGATGAACCGCAACGCCTTTATCGTCGGTAAATTTTTCTTCGGCATTAGCGCGCGAAATCACTGTGACCCGATGTCCCTGCTCGGCGAGGCCATGAGCCATCTCGTATGTGTACGAGCCGATCCCGCCCCAGCCGGTTTCCGGCGGATATTCCTGCGAGATATAACAGACGTGCAAGCGCTTCATTGTTGCTCGTCCAGCTTTCGAATCACGCGCGCCGGCACGCCAGCCGCGAAGCTTCGTGGCGGCAAAGAGCGCGTAACGACGGAACCGGCGCCCACCACACAGCCCTCGCCAATCGTGACACCACGCAGAACAATTACCCGCGTTCCCAACCATACGTCGCGTTCGATTCGTACCGATGCGGACTTTGTCTCGCCGCCGGAGACGCCGTGATAGTCACTGTCGAGAATGACTGTCTCGTCGCCGATCAAGGCGTTATCGCCGATATTCACCTCGGTTGTGCAAGCTATGCGTACACCCTGATTCAAGAAAACGTTTCTGCCAAAATGCAGCTTGGCGCCGGACCCACAGCTAATTTCGACCATGTTGTGTTTTTGAGAGCGAATCGTGAGGCCGTCACCGGCGCGCATATCGCCGGCAGAATGCACTACGCACGGACCGAGTAACGTCAAATTACTGCCTGCGGATGTGCAGTGACGACGAAACTTCCGCGACCACCAATTGATCTTTGTGCGATTCCACACGCGGAGGGGTTAGGCACTCGCCACTCGGGCTGCTCGCGCGCCGTAAAATCCACGCAGCTCAGCAATCACCTGTTGTGGCGTTGTCTGCCAGAGACATTCCTCTTTCACGTCGCGCCAACAGCGTTCGGTGTTTGCGTCAATCGTTCCACCCATACACGGCGCGCATGGCAACGTGGATCGAAAGACGATCTGTCGGGAATTTCGCGGCGCCAATAAGGAAGGATCGGTTGGCCCGAAAATCGAGACTATGCGCGGAGTACCGGCAGCTTCAGCCAGGTGCAACGTTGCCGTGTCGTTGGTAATCGCCAGGTCGGCCAGACTGAGCAGCGCCGCGGTTTGCGGAAACGTCAGCGCGCCAGATAGTGAAGTCACTTCGGTCTGACAACCGTGCGCTACTTCAGCGCAAACTGTGGCGTCATCGTGATCGCCGGTCAAGACAACTTCAAATCCTTCCTCGAACAGGAACTCACAGACGCGCGCGAAGTATTCTGCCGGCCAGCGTCGCGAGTTCACGTGCAACTTGCCGCCGGGCTGAATCACTGCCAAACGGCGCGTCTCGTCAACGGCATGTTCGCGCAAAACGAGCTTTATGCGGGCTAGATCGTCTTTACTGATTGCAAATTCGTACGCGTCATCTGAAGCAGCAATTCCGAGCGGCTTCAGGAATTTGAGGTACGCATCGGCGCGATGCTCGACCGAGCTGCTCACGTTCGCATGATGCGTCAGGAATTGTGAATCACGATTGTCGATGCCGATGCGCGTGGGGATATCCAGACAATAAAGAACCGTATTGCCGACCCGCTGATCGAAGTCACACAACCCAAAGTTGATGCCAACCTCGTAACGGTTAAAAAGAAGTCGCAGCAGCAACCCAGGATAATGACGGAAAGTCGCCCAAATCAAACTAGCGCCGCGGCGACCCTCAAACCGCGAAAGGATCCATTTGCCAGGAAATGCCGGCAGCGTAGTAATCGAATCAAGACGTGGACTCTGCGCGAATGCGTTCTTCACGTGCTGGTGAAGAGTGATCATGTCGAGCTTGGCATTCGGAAATTCCTGCTTCAGCGCCCGGAGCGCCGGCGTCAGCATTAACGTGTCGCCCAAACCCCCAAAATGGATCACGAGTATTCGCTGCGCCTGCGACCCTTCGCCTTTCCGCCGCAACCGTCGATCAATGAAAGCCAGGGGCCACAAGCAGATAAAGGCGATGATTGCGGCCAAGCGCTTGATTGGTCGTCGCTGCCGCCATTCGTAAAACGATTGACGGAGTGCCCGCAGACGTTCGATTGGAAAGATTCCACGAATGCCGGAACGCAATTGCCATAGCTTTCGGTCAGCCGCACGAGCCCCGTGGGTCGTCCGCGTCCTCAGAATAGGCAGCAAAGCAATCAGGAGCAGCTTCGTCTGACGACGATTGGAGCCGAGCAGCAACGCTTTTGTTAAAGCGCGCCAAGCGAGCCACAGGTCGCCCGATTGAATGAATTTAAGGCCGAGCTGATAGTGATGCGATTCGCGGAGAAGGTTCTGTTGCTTTCGCGAATATAAAGTGTGACCGCTGGCTTGTTGGTATTGCTCGACATGATCAATCGCGCGCAGCCGAGCTCCGGCCATACCGCGAAAGTCACCCGTCAAGGTGCCTGCATGTCTGCGATACAACGCGAGTGGTTCATCAATAAAAAGGGAGGTTGCGCCGCTCGCGTGCAGTTTCCAAATAAGGAGCCAATCTTCGGCTCCCCAGACATCTTCCTCAAAACCACCACAATCAGAAAACAGTTTCGCCGGAATCAACCAACGATGGATTACAGTCTCAAACTCAAAGAGTTGATCGAACTGTCGCAGCGGAAACTGGCCGTCGAACTTATCGCCACCGTAGAGGCTCGTGGTGTCGTGGCCGTCGAAGAGCCGGAAATCGCACGCGCAGATAGCGGCAGACGACATCGATTCAAGTTCCCGGACCTGACGTTCAATTTTGTCCGGCAGCAACAGGTCATCGCCATCGAGAAACTGTAGATATTTTCCGCGCGCCAGGCGGGATCCAACATTTCGTCCGCTCGACGGACCGAGATTCTGCTGACACCGATATTGTATTTTCTCGGAGTCCACAAACGGTCGGAGTCGCTCGCGAGTATCATCAGTGGAACCGTTGTCGATAACTATGATTTCAATTGGCGAGTACGTTTGCCCAAGCGCACTCTCGACACAATCGACGATATGCTCGCCACAGTTGAATGTGGGGATAATCACGCTGACCAGTGGCTGATCAGCCGAACTCTCTTTCGCTAAGTTCAAAGTTGGTTGGAACGAGGCTCGGACCGAGTCAGCCTGCCGTCAAATGGAAGGAACAAGGAATCAGTCCTTCGTCGTCGGGTGTCTGACCGATGCCATTTTGCGGAGGCTTGCACACCTCGATTCGACAGGCGGCGTCAATATAATCAAACGGTCCGGCAATCGGATCAGCGATCCATAGACCAAGCATGTAGGTGCCTGGATTCAAATGCAGCTTGTCCAGCGTAAGTCGCAGATTGTTTGAGCCCTCGGTGAGTCGGACAGATTTTCCAAAACTCAGGGTGTCGGCATTTATCAATCTGGTGCCGTGATGATCGCAAATGGTCATTGCCACACTACCTACCGTCCGATCGCAGTCCGATGTGACTTCGAGAGAGACCTCCAACGGCTCTGAAGACATGGCCGTGTCCGTTTCAGCGTCGGGCACAGAATATTTTAGGGCCTTGAAGCGCACGCCTCCCGAGCCTACCCGGTTCGCATGATCGAGGTTGACCCACCTGTCGGCCGGGGCGGTTGCCGTTGAAGTGGATAAATAATCGTCGACGATCGCGTTCGTGTTTCCGTATGCCTTTATTCGGCCCTCTTCAATCCAAAGCGAGTGCGCGCAAAGTCGCTGCACCGCCGCCATGTTGTGGCTAACGAACAGTACCGTCCGTCCTTCGCGGGCAACGTCCCCCATTTTCCCGAGGCACTTCTTTTGAAAGGCGGCATCGCCGACGGCAAGGACTTCATCGACGAGTAGGATTTCCGGTTCGAGATGCGCAGCTACCGAAAAAGCCAGACGCGTGTACATGCCGCTCGAGTAGTACTTAACCGCCGTATCGATGAATTTTTCGATTTCTGCGAACTCTACAATCTCGTCAAACTTGCGCTGAATTTCTGCGCGGCGCATGCCGAGGATCGAACCGTTCAGGAAAATGTTCTCGCGGCCGGTCAGCTCCGGATGAAAACCGGTTCCGACTTCGAGCAGCGAAGCGATTCTTCCCGTGATGTCTGCGTAGCCTTGGGTAGGTTCAGTGATCCGAGAGAGTATCTTCAGTAGCGTGCTCTTCCCTGCCCCGTTGCGGCCGACCACGCCGATAACTTCGCCTCGGCTGACGTCAAACGACACATCCTTCAACGCCCAGATCGTTTCAGCACGGCGGCTGGCGCGCGTGTGATTCCCATTGACTGAACGGTGGCCATTTCCATTTCCGTTGTCGCTGTTCTTCCCGTTGCGAACCAGAAGATGTCGCGCAATACGAAATGGCGCCAACGCTTTGTCGTTGAGCTGGTCGCGCAGAGTTCGATAATACAAAGGCTGCTGCGCGCCGATCCGATATCGCTTACCCAGATTATGGACAGAAATAATTGTTTCCGACACGACCGTTCAAACCACATCGGCGAATGTTCGTTCCATCCGCCGGAAATAGAAGGCGCCAGTGATTAGAACTATGACCGCCACAGTTGACGAAACCGCGATGATTGCGCCCGGGGCCGTGTTCGTTCCCAGTAACGCCCAGCGAAAACCTTCGACGACGCCGGCCATTGGATTCAATCCATAGAGTGTCCGCCAGGGCTCAGGCAGCATGCTGCTCGGATATGCAATGGGCGTCGCGAATAACCACAACTGCGTGACGAAAGTTATGAGATAGCGAACGTCGCGGAACTCAACGTTGAGTGCAGAGAACCACAACCCAACGCCGAGCGACGCGATGAACGCAAGCAGAAACAATAACGGCAGCCAGAGAAAGTTCACCGTCGGCACGATTCCGAAAAAGAACATCATTCCCAGTAGCACTACGAAAGACAGGGCAAAGTCGACTACGCCCGACAAGACCGCAGACAACGGCACTACCAGACGAGGAAAATAGACTTTGGTTATCAGATTTGAGCTGCCGACCAGGCTGTTCGAGGACTGGCTCAGCCCGTTCGCAAAGAACGTCCAGGGAACGAGCGCCGCAAAGCTGAAGATCGGATACGGAATTCCGTCTGACGGCATTTTGCCAAGCTGCCCAAAGAACAGACTAAAAACGATCATGGTGAACACGGGCTGGATGATCGCCCATGCCGCGCCCAACACAGTCTGTTTGTAACGCACCTTGATGTCGCGCCACATCAGGAAGTAAAGCAACTCGCGGTATTCCCAAAGCTCTCCAAGCTTCAACGAAACCCATCCGCGCGACGGTGCAATCCGCATAGTTTGACCGACGGTCGCTCGAGCGATCCGGGCAGGATAAGCAGCATTGGAAACGACTGAACTCATGGTTACGGATGTGGCCGGTAATAACGGCCCAAAAACGGCCTAAAATTACGTTATTTGGCTGGTTATTTAGGCCTTTCTGTTATCATGAACAGGGATCGTCCAGCCCAAAGGGCAAAGGGCGAAGAGAGCTCGGCTAGGTGCCCAGGCAAGCGTTGGCGTGTTGCACTCGGCTCCTGGCTCTAAGCCCATCAGTTCTTCGCCCTTTGCTCTTTGCGCTCAGGACGTTCCTCACTGCTTCAACCACATACGAAACTTCGCTGTTAGTAAGCTTTGCCGATAACGGCAGGCTCACGGTTTCACGGCCTACTCGCATCGCATTTGGATAGTCAGCCGGTTGCCATCCAAACTTCTCTTGATATACCGGGTGTTCGGGAATGCTCAGGTAATGGACACCCACGCCTATATTGTGCGCGGTCATCGCTTCGAGAAACTCATCCCGGCTGACGCCGGCGCGCTCCTGATCGACTAGCAACGTGTACAGGTGATAAGCGTGTCGCGTTTCTGGCTCCGGGGGCGCCGGCAGCGTAACCGGCAGGTCGCTGAAAGCATCATTGTAACGGCTCCAAATTTCTTCGCGTCGTTTCCAGTTTGCCTCCACGCGCCGCAGTTGATGAATGCCGATGGCGGCCTGCAAATCCATCATGTTGCATTTAAAGCCTGACTCGACAACGAAGTAGTGTTTATAACCTTCGTCGCTGAAACGCTTCCACGCGTCTTTGCTCATGCCATGCAAAGCGAGCATGCGAATTCGCGCGAGTTCATTTTCGTTGCGCGTGAGAACCATGCCACCTTCACCCGTGGTGACATTCTTGGTTGCATAGAAACTGAAGCAACCGAAGTCACCGAAGGTGCCGGCTTTGCGGCCGTGATACTCGGTCTCGATTGCATGCGCGCAGTCTTCAATGATTCGCAATCGATGGCGTTCCGCGATCGCTGTAATCGATTTCATGTCGCATGGTCTACCTGCGAAGTGAACGGGGACGATCGCTTTTGTGCGCGGGGTGATACGGCCCTCGATCTCGATTGGGTCAATATTCATCGACTCCCCGTCAATGTCGGCCAGCACGGGCGTCGCGCCCGCGTGGATAATGGCATTCACAGTTGCGCAAAACGTCAGCGGCGTCGTGATCACTTCGTCGCCTTCAGCCAATCCAGCAGCCAGGACACTTAAGTGCATCGCCGCCGTGCATGAGCCCACCGCTGCAGCAAAGGGCTGGCCTTTATAAGCCGCGAATTCTGTTTCGAATTGCGCGACACGCGGGCCCGTGCCAATCCAACCGGATTCCAGACAGCGTACGACTTCGTCGATCTCTTCACGCTCAATTTGCGGTGCGCCAAAAACGATGAAGTCAGGAGACATTGGTTCTAGTCCGGTCGGGCTTGCCGACTTACGCAGGTGATAATTAAGCCGTAGGAGCTGCTTTGTCCCCGCTCGGTTCGTCTGCGTTTTTGTAGTGAGCGTAATACCGGTAACTGTAATAGTAATCGGGCGAACGCGTATCCACGCGATTCAGCACCACACCGAGTATCTTTGCCCCCACGTCTTCAAGTGATTGCTGCGCCCGCATGACGACCTTGCGCGAGCATTGATTCGCGTGCACGACCAAAACCACTCCGTCAGTAATAGCCGAAAGCAATACGCCATCGGTAAACGACGCCATGGGCGGCGAATCAACAACTACATGATCGAAGGTGTTCGTCAGTTCATCCAGCAGCTTTCGCATTTGAGCGGAGCCAACCAGCTCCGCGGGGTTTGGCGGCACCGGACCGGAAGTTAGTAAATACAAGCCGCTCTCAGTTTCTTGTTGCACATAGCTCAAGGCTTCCGCCTCAGACACGTCGCTGGCGAGTATGTTCGAAAGGCCGCGGTAGTTTTCGATGCCAAACGATGCGTGCATTGTCGGACGGCGCATGTCTGCATCAATTACGAGTACGCGAGCGCCCGTCTGTGCCAGCGTGACTGCCAGGTTGATTGCAGTCGTACTCTTACCTTCAGCTGGAACACAGGAAGTCACCAGGATCGATTTAGGAGCATGCCCTGCTGAAGACAGTAAGACGGAAGTACGCAACTGCCGGAAAGCTTCGGCGACCGGCGAACGGTTATCCAAGTCTAGCAGCAGCGCGGGATTGACTCTGCCATTACGACCATTTCCATTTCCATTACCGTTTCCGTTCCCATTGTGACCATTGCCGTTTAAATGCAAGAGTGCGGTCCCGCTGGCTAACTTCTTCTGCTTGATTCCAGCTTTCTTGAGCAAGGGAATGGTTGCTAAAGTTGGCAGCCTCAACACTCGATTAACATCCTCATTCGAACGAATGCTGTCGTCGAGGTATTCGAGCAACGCCGCCAGACAGACGCCGAAAGCCAGCGAGAAAATGAACGCCAGCAAAACACCCTGAAACCGGTTCGGACCAATCGGCGTGCGCGGCGGTATGGCATAGTCTGTAACGTGAAGATTGTTGGGCGTGCCGGCGAGCACGACGTCGTTTTCCTTGGCCCGCTGCAATAAACCATCCAGCAATGTCTTGTTGGTCTCAATTTCCTGCTGAATAATTTTGTAGTTAATGGCCGCCTCGTTTTGCGTGCGCGTAGCGCCGCGCTGCTCTTCAAACGCAGCTCGCAAAGAGTTTTCCCGATCCAGGGCTTCGCGGTATTTCAGTTCGGCCGCTTTTGACTCTGTGGTGCCGGTTTTGGTTCGCGAGTCCTGAATCTCTTTCTCGAGCGCCGCAATCTGTTTTTCGACCTCTTTTACTTCCGGCCACTCTTCGGTGTTATCGACCAACAGCTGAGCGCGCTTCTGCTTCAACATACTGAGTTGCGTCTCAAGATCCCGGGTGCCGTTGTTGATGTTGTTATTCGCGAGAATCTCTGCGGCCGCCGGGTCCTTTTTCACGCGAAACGCTGCTTCGGCGATCTTGCGGTCGTTTTCAGCTTCCAACAGTTGCTTGTTCAAGCTGGCCAGCCGATCGACGACGGTGTTCTGCGACGCATCCAGCGAGAGAATCTCGTGGCTCTTCGCGTAGTTGATTAGCCGCTCTTCGTCGGTGCGAATTTGGCCCTGCAGTTCGGCAATTCGCTGTTGCAGAAAGTCCCCGGTCGTGCTGGTAAACTTTGTCTTCTGCTCGAGATTGGAAAGTACGAACGTATCGGCTATAGCATTGGCAATCTTCGCCGCGACCACTGGATTGGGATGAGTAATTCTGATGCTGATTAGGCGCGTTTCGGTAAACTGCAACCTTTCTTCTTTCACTGGGTCAACCTTGAGCGCGCCTTGAATCGAGTTGACAAACGAACTTAGGCGGGTCGCCTCTTCCAAATCATCGTTCGCGCTGGCCGACGCCACGTCTTTACCAATTAACAACTTGCCTGAGTCAGTTTTCTTCGCTGACGGTTGATTTCCCGAGCCGCCCGGCAGTCCAAACGTGCGCAGCAGCCGCTGCCATGTCGTGTCATTCGTCTGGGAAGTCAGAAAATCGGGGTTGTGTTCAAGGTCCAGCGTCTTCACCACTCGGCGCAACAAGCCCGGCTTGCTGATCAACTGCAACTGCGTGTTGAAGTAAGAAGGATCCTGACCGTAACCCAGAACGATGTTGTCCTTCCCTGTCAGGCCGCTCGCCGGCCCTTCGGTGTCAACCTGGACTTGCGCTTCTGCCGCATAGATGTCCGGCTTTCGTGCCACCATCACGGCTGTGATTGCCGTAACCGCAACTACGATTAGCAGAATCATCCATCGTCGCTTGCTAATTGCACTCCACACGTCGCGCAAGCGCACGCCTTCGTCCATGCGATTCGGCGGCCCATACCCTGAGTATCGGCCGTTGTCGCTTGGCGCAACCGCGGGCAACGATTTGGAAAAGTTATTGATGACCGCCAGCGCTCTGCTCAGTTCCGCCGGCTCTTTCTTGTTATGCTCGTCCATTCCCAACTCCTTGTGAGGGTTTGTGAACTGTAATGTCAGCTATTACGGGATTACTCGAACCGGAAGTTGCCCGACACTCGGTACAACAGCGCCCAGGAGACTGCGCAGAAGCCGCTTCGTGCCGGAAACCGGAACGTCTATGACATCGTTCGCGACCAGCGCGACGTCCTGTGTTTGGTTCTTTTCGATAGAAGTCAGATCGACAGTGATTTCCTGTTTTTCTGTGCCGTTGACTTGTCTGATGATACGAATCTTGTCTCTCTTGGTGCTGGGCGCTGTGCCGCCGGCCATCGCTATGGCTTTTGAGAGAGTCAGCGGCTCTTTCAAGGGGATCGCAGTCGGCTTCATAACATTGCCAATGACAAAAACCTGATCGGCTTGTGGCACTGAGATAATGTCGCCGGGCCGCACGACCGGGTTTGCTTCAGCCGTTCCGTGCAATGTGTCATTCAATTTGTACGTGGTGAAGGCCCCCGTTTCAGTGATTGATGCCCCGGCCGACTGTTCGCAAATCATGCCACCCTCAGCATGCACGACTTGAATCGTCTGGCCGGCTGTCTCCGTCGGTCCGCCCACCAGGCTCATCAGCTCAAGCAAATGCACTTGCCGCTGCAGTTTGAATTGCGCGGGATTGCGGACTGCGCCAATCACGGCAACGGGCTGCGACTGAAACTCTTTGACGAAGACATCGACGTGCGGATCGCGTTTGTATTTCAGGTAGAGCTTCGCGATTCCTTGAGCGAGTTCCGCTTCCGTAAGGCACGCCGCGGGAATGTCATCATCCAACATCGGCATCCGAATATGACCGCTTTGATCAACTCGGACAGCCTCGCGCGATAGCTCAGGCGCTCTGGCGACGCGCACCTCGAGAACATCCCCCGGTCCAATCCGATAGCGCATATCCGTGGTGTTATCGCTTCGATGGCTCGCTTTCATGTCCACCGCTGTGCTGGCGACGGCCGGTTGCGCGTGCAACGCTTGCAAGCCGCAAAGGCAGATGCACACCAAAATCATCGCTTTAAATTCGAATCTCATGATTTAACCTCTTCTGATTCGTGAGCATTATTCGGCGCCAGCTTGCACGCGATTTCTTGTGCATGCGGTACCCGGGAGGGAAGCCTCTCTCGCGAGGCTGCATTCGTTTAGCGGAGGGCTTCAAAATTGTCTGGATGCAAGCCCTGCGTGCTTATGGGTTGTTACGGAGTCTTAGTGTCTGAAGGGTGTGTGCCGGAGAACGTCGGGATAAACGCGGGGACGATAAGACGGAGCCGTTGAAGGGTCTTTCCGAAGCTAGTCGAAAGTCAGTAAACCATTACCCCCCGAACACCTCGATCGCTCTTTACAACCTCAGACGAGAATTCTCAACAGACTCTCACTTCCCGCGTGGCGAGCCAAGGTGACGGATTACTGGGGCCTTCACTCCAAATGGAGTGAAAGCTGGATCGGTTGCCGGATGCAATGGGGCCAACGCGAATTCTCACACATGCGGCCGGCAGGCCAAAACCAGTTGAATAGGAGGCCTCACTCTAGAGAAAGAACAAACTCGTGTCAATGGAAATAGTGAGCGCCCTCTGAAAACAGCTGCGAACGCCTAGTAAAAAGGACGAAAGGGCTCAAATCTCCATCTCAGACACCTAGATCAACAATGTATTGACTGGAAAAACTGCCAGATGCTAGTGTTGATCGTCAGCGTCCCAGCGGGCGCTTCTAGTCGGCATGCCGCTATCCAGAACGGTAGCCATTAAATCCACACCTCAACCGGATACCAGCATTCACCAGGTTGCCGACTAGGCCTTATAGCCTTACCGCTCTCGTTTCCCTGTCTTGCCCGCCTCTCAGAGAGGAACCAGATGTCCAAGATACCCCCACGGCTGGGCGCAGCCATCACTGCTGCCTTGCTGCTAATCACTCAGACCGGATACGTTTTCTCCCAGCGGCTTGAAATAGCGTCCTTAACCACACCGAGCGCAACTTCGTCCGTGCCACGATCCGGTGGAGGCGTTGGTTCGCCTGCGGCGGTATTAGCACAGTTCGACGCCGCCGAGTCGAAAGTCCGTGAAGCGCTGAATCAACACACATTCAAACGCGACGTTACGCTGCAAACCATCGGCCCAAATGGCGAAGTAACCGGCGAGTACGTGCGCAACTCACAATTCATCTTTGACAATAGCGGTCGCAGAATCGAACGCGTGCTGTTTCACCCGAAGTCCACAATTCGGGAAATGCGGATCACGAAGGAAGACATTCAGGATCTTGCGGGTGCGCAACTCTTAGGTATCGATATCACTGAAAACGGCAAGTACAATCTGACCTATGTCGGATTTGAAGCAGTCGATTCTCAGCAATTGATTGCGATGGACGTCACTCCTCAGGTGACTCCGGATCCTAATCACATGAGCCAACGGTTTTTTGTTGGCCGTATTTGGCTCGATCCAAACACCTATCAGATCATCAAGATTCGAGGCGTAGTTGAGCCGCAAGGCAAGCAGCGGTTTCCTATGTTTGAAACTTGGCGCGCTGCGGTGAAGGGGCCGCTGGCATTTCCGGTTCGCACCGAAGCTGATGATGTTCTGCATTTCCGAGAACGCGATGTCCATTATCGAATAAAGGTTCGATACTATGATTACCAACTATTTGGCAGCCGCGTTAGCGTCACGGAGGTTAATGATGCCGTTCCGGAAGAAAGCACACCATCCAAGCCGCCACTGCAGAACTCCTCTTCTCCAATCAATAACCTGAAGGGTCTTGGCAGCCCACCACCAGCGCCAATTCTAAAAAGTTCGACTGCGGGCGACTCGCGAATTAGTTCAAGCCGCCAAATGGAAAGCTGCGAAGAGAATCGTGACGCGCCGCCAGTGGGCGCCTATCACTGGCCGGCGGATGCGACCGTAAAGGTTTTCTTTATGCGCAATTTCTTCACCCCTGAGCAGCGGACGGCCGCATTGGAAGCAATGGCCAGTTGGAGCGAAGCCAGTGGAGAAATCGCCTCTGGCGTTACCTTCGTCGATGCGGGCGAGACTGACGCGAAGCAAACCTGCGAAAGTTGTCTCACTATCCGTCGCAAGGATGTGTTGAAGCAGGACCGTTATCACTACGCGTTCTTCTATCCGATGAACCGGGTAGATCGCCTGCTGATCTCCGCCTGGATTGACTTGGATTTTGGGATCAAGAAGCCCGAGGCTCTGAAGAGTTTTATGGCGCACGAACTCGGGCACGGCATGGGACTATGGGACTGCGTCTCGTGTAAGAAAAAGCACACGATCATGAACGCTTTTCCCGGTCTCAATAAAGACAACGGCCTCCAGGCGCCGTCGCGCTGCGACCTTGCAACTGTGCGCGGAGTTTACCAGCAAGAACGAATGACCGCGCGAGCATCCTTTGGTAGCGCTAACGCCAATTCCACCGTTTCTGACGCCGCTAAGCTAGCGTCTGGAGCCGCAGTTCAAAGAGTCAATGCGTCAGCAGAGGCCGCGCCTTCCTTCTCGAAGTCTGCTGGACAGCAAAATGGCGTGGGCACCGTAAACCCTAATTCACCATCACGTGGAAACTCGCTGTTCGCCGGACCGCGACGTTCCCCTGCTCCCATCTCCTCAATTTTCAACATCGACCATCCGAACTTCAGTGATTTCAGCGGATGGCGAACGCGACGCTTCTAATATGAACTCCAGGCTTGTGTTCCTGATTGCCGCGCTGCTCGCGCTGGCAACGCCGACGACTCGCTTCGTCAGCGCTAAATTGGAGCGAGAGTTGACACCTTGCCGCATCGGCGAGCAAGCGCCGCCGATCGGCTTTTGGACGTGGCCGCAGAATACCCGGGTCAAGGTACACATTCGCGCCGGTGATTTCTCTTCTGAGGAACTCCCTCACCTGTTAGCTGCGCTCAAAAATTGGAACGATGTTTCCGAAGCTACGACATCCGGCGTCCGATTCGAATATGTCGGTGAGGCTGCGCAAACACTGGATTGCGTCGGTTGCCTGACCGTAATCCGCGGCGCGGTTTTCGACGGGAAGCGACGACACTTAACCGAAGTGCATGTCTATAGCGCGAATCATAATCAATTGATCACTTATGCAGTAATCGTCGTCGATCCACGTTTGACTGATCCGAAGGCTCTGACGGAGGCGATGGCCCACGAACTCGGCCATAACCTTGGGCTCCTGGATTGTTACGAGTGCAAAAAGAAGTCTACGGTGATGACGAAGTTTAGAGAGATCAATGTGCCGAACAATATGGCGCAGCCTACAGCGTGCGACATCGCACAGGTGAAGCAAGCCTACACCGAGTTAAAAGTCCGAGTACGACCGTCTCCGAAATTTGGTTTGGCAGAAGATGAAGGTGAAGAGCCTGTGGATGACGACACCCCGATAATCGTTCCGAAGCCTTGAGCGATTCGCTTTTTGTTATCGTTTGGTGAGACGAAACCCGTCCAGCCACAAGCGCCCAAAGATAGGACATGGGTTGGTTAGACAGCTTTGACGTTCGACAACGATTTGAACGGCTTGCGCCGGTCCTGAGGCAAAGGTGATGACGTACTCGCTCCACGCGCCGCTTGTTCCGCCGAACGTTTGCGACTGCGCAATGTGATTGCGTGAGAGCGGCTCAAGCACTGACACCTGCGGCAAGCCAGCGCTGACGATTGACTCCGGTCGCGCCGAAAAGTGCAATTCATATTGGGTTTGCGGCGCGACTAAGATTATTTGCGATAACATTGGGACACCGACAGGAGCGCTTCCTGTAAATTCCAACTTCAAAGCCGATTTACCTTCGGCCGGCATTTGCGTGTCCAAAGTGAAACGCACGCCCTCAAGGCTTTGTGGCGCATTCCAATCAAAGCTTGCAGCGCCCAAATCGACTTCCTTTTCAAATCCTGGATTGCGCACGATGTCAGGCTGAATTCCTTCCGGGTTGTCCACTTTCCACAGTTCGGCCGCCGCTGCGAAGTTTCCAGCTTCTATCAGGTGCTGCACATATGCGCGTCGATCCGGCTCTGCCTCCGCACCAGACATCGCAAAGTGTCTGATAGCTGGATCGATCTGTTGTTGCTCCTTAAAGAATCTCGCGAGCGCCCAATGCTGTTCGGGCGTCGTGGGCAACAGCGCTTGTTCTACGAATTGGACGTTGTTGGAAGATACACGCCACGCCAGATCGATTATGCCTGGCAGCAGAGATGGATCACTGATGCCGGCAAGCCGCAACTCGGAGAACGCTTCTGTTGTTTGCCCGGACCTGAGAAGTAAGTTGCCAAGCTGATAATGCGGCTGTGCGTAGGCCGGCGCGAGCGGAATTGCCCGCCGAGCCGCCGCAATTGCCGTATCAGCATCACCTGCCAGCTCAAGCGCGCGAGCGTAGCTGAGCCATAGTGCATAATCATCCGGTCGCTCTCGCACAGCTTCATAGTGTTCGCGTAAGGCGGCAGGCAAATCGGACGCTTCAA
>Ga0134126_10000449_pt1 | contig 53051 bp, 40 predicted proteins | sample KB31752_FD_96881 | JGI IMG/M metagenome (GOLD analysis project Ga0134126, IMG submission 96881) | Terrestrial soil microbial communities with excess Nitrogen fertilizer from Kellogg Biological Station, Michigan, USA - KB3-175-2 | ecosystem: Environmental > Terrestrial > Soil > Unclassified ...
GCAAACACTCTGCGCATCGGCGCAAACGACGCAAAACACCTCCTCTCCATCGACCGGCGGCTGGTGGGCGGATCTGCGCTGTCTGGCGATTCTCGCCCTGCTCGTCGTAGCGGTGCGCGCCTGGCAGATTACTCACACCGAGGTCGCCTCACGCGATAGCATCAGTTACATCCGCATCGCCTGGCATCTGGAACACGATAGCTGGCGCGAGGTGATGCCCCAATCGCCGCAGCATCCGGGCTATCCGCTGGCCGTCTTCGCCATGTCCCTGCCGGTGCGTCATTTCATCCCCAACGATCTGCCGTGGGCCTGGCAACTCAGCGCTCAGTTGACCAGCGCCGTGGCTAGCCTGCTGTTGCTCGTGCCGATGTTTTATCTTGGGCGCGAACTGTTCGACCGCCGCGTCGCCTTCTGGGCGTGCGTGCTGTTTCAGTGTCTGCCGACCAGCGGCAAGGTCATGGGCGATGGCTTGTCCGATACACTCTTTTTGCTGTTTGCCTGCGCGGGTCTGTGGCTGGCATGCGTCGCCTTGCGACGTGGATCGTGGATCGTCTTCGCCCTGACAGGGTTAGCCGGCGGCTTGGCCTATCTGACCCGCCCCGAGGGGGCGCTGATCGTGGGCGTCACCGGACTGGTTCTGTTGGGGGCGCAAATGAGCCGGCGCTGGCGGCGTTCGTGGAGCAGCATTCTGGTTCACGGTGGCGCCCTCTCGCTGGCGGCCTTGGCCGTCATGCTGCCCTACATGTTCCTCATTGGCGGCGTCACCGTAAAAAACACGCCCAACATCATGATGCACAGCGAACGCAAGGACGCCGACTGGGAGGGCCGGCTCCGACCTCAGCCGGCCAAGAAGGGCGAGTGGCAATCGCGCGGCACCACGCCCGGCTCGCCGTTGCTGGCCATCTGGTGGACGCCCAGCGACATGCAGCACCTCAAGCCATCGTCGCGTTATCTCTGGGCGTTGAAGGCTCTCTGCGTGGAGTTAGGCAAGGGATTCTTCTTCGTGGCCTGGATGCCGGCGCTGTTCGGTTTGTGGTGGTTCCGTGATCGATTCTTCCGCATGCCGGGTGCCTGGGTAGTGCTGCTGGTCTGCCTGGGTCTCGTCGCTTTGCTCTACCGAGTCGCCGAGAAGATGGGCTATCTGTCCGATCGCCATTTGCTGGTGATTATTCTGTGCGGCTGCTATTGGGCCGTGGCCGGTACCATCGTCCTTGGCGAAAAGCTGGCGCTGGGAGCGGCTCGTCTGCGGCCCGCTCTCGCTGGCCGCCGCTGGATGGGCGGGCACGCCTGGTCGATGGGTTTGCTTTTGCTGTTGACGATGGCTCCTCTGCCGCGCACGCTTCAGAGTTTGCACGCCGAACGCGCGGGCTTTCGCCCAGTGGGACAGTGGTTGGCTGAGCATGCCAAGCCGGGCGACTTCATCGAGGATCCTTATTGTTGGACCTATTACTGGGCGGGACGGGTCTTCGTGGAAGGGAAGACGGGCCTACCAACGACGGACCCAACCTGTTTCTACGTGGTGCTGGAAGAGTCGAAAAACGAACATGCGCACCTCGTCTCACTAAGAAGGGCACTCATCCACGTTCTGCGACAAAAGGGATCGACTGTGGTACACGAACAGGCGGTGCAGCGAGGGAGAGAAAAGGTCAAGATCCTGGTCTGGCAAGTGCCGGGAGCGTATGGATGGACGCCGCTGCCGGCGCTGGTGGGACAAAATTAGTAGCTACCCTACAAGCCTGGAGCGCCAGCGACGAGACTTCCCCATCGCTGGCGCTCCGGGCTTGTGAACGGCATTTCAATCGACCAACCGGATCAACTCCCCTGCTTCCTTGAGTTTGTCCAACTCCCAGCACACCGACAGAATGCGATCGGCACGTTCCTTGCCGTAACGTGGCTCGACCATGCTGCGGAACTTGTGTTCGACCTCGGCGTCGGTCATCGGATTCTCGGCATGACCGCGTGGGAACTCGACCTCGCGCACCAGCTGGCGGCCATCCGCCAGCGTCACCGTCAGACGATTGGGGATGCCGCGCGGATAACGCTCGCTGAGAGCGGCGTCGCGATGGATCTTGATCTTGGCGACGAGGTCGAGCAAGGTCGGCTCGGTGAAACGAGTGCGTGCGAACTGCGCATCGGTGACGACACCGTCCATGAGGGCGACGGCCGTGCAGTACGGCAAACTGTGGTCGGCCGTCTCGCGCGTCTGCGGCCGCCATTTCTCCGGGTCTTTGCCGATGATGTCCACGGCGGCGTTGAACGTGTGGATGTCGAGCGTTTGAATCGTTTTCGGATCGCCAATCTCCGCACGCAGTTGCAGGGCCGCATCAATGGCGCTCTGCGAGTGATATTCGGCCGGCCAAAACTTGATGTAGGTCTGATTAATCATGAACGGCTGCGCCGTCCCGCTGTGCGTTTCGCCACCCAGTCCCTGTAACTCGAAAGGGCCGGTCAACAGTTTCATAATGCCGACTTCGCCCTCGAAGATGGGTGCCGGGCCGGTCATGCCTTCGGCGGCAAGCAGAGCGGCGAACACACCGTTGCGCGCCGCGTTGGCGAAGGCGCAGCCCTTCCACATGCTCAATTCGCCGGCGCGTGTCTGCCGCATGGCGACGTTGCAGACGCCGGCCAACCCCAAGGCATGCGTCGTCTTGACGGCATCAAGCCGCAACAGCTTGCAGGCGGCGGCGCATGAGGACAAGGCGCCATAAGTGACGTGATCGAAGCCGTGCTTGCGCAGACTGGCTGCGTCGCACAATCGACACTGGATTTCGTAGGCCAGCACGGCCGCGGTGATGAGGGCTGGACCGTCGGCCTTCACCATGTCGCCGATCGCCAGCACTGCTGCCAGATTATCGCTGGGATGGGCCGGCTCTAGTGACAAGTAGGTGTCATTGTAATCGAGATAGCGGATGAGCAAGCCATTGACGAACGCGGCCCATTCGACGCTGCTTTCGCCGCCGCCGAACAGACCCGCCCCCGGTTGGCCGCGCGCGCGCAAGGCGCACTTGCGCGCGATGGCGTAGGCATCCGCATTCATGGCCCCGACAGCGGTGGCCAGCGAATCGATGAAGCGACGCTTGACCTCGTGGACGGTTGCGGCAGGCAACTGCTCGAAGCGAAGCCGACCACCGTAGTCGGCCAACCGGTTGGCGAGAGGGGATGAAGTCATCGCAAAACTCTCCGCGTGCAAAAGAGCTAACCACAGAGGCACAGAGACACAGAGAAGAAAAAAATAGTGAATCGGAACGGCGAAACCCATCTGAATGGGTCTCGCCGTTCTTCTATTCTCTATTCTTTTTTCTTCTCTGTGTCTCTGTGCCTCTGTGGTTAGCTCTTTGTTCGCTTACTCGTTGGCTTTGAGCTTCTTCAGCACTTCCGCCTTGCGCTTTTGCTCGCGCTTCGTGTCGCCGGTCGCCTTGATGCCCTTCTTCCAGGCGGCCACTGCCTCGGACTTTTCGCCCAGCGCCATCAGCACGTCGGCCAAGTGGTCGAAGATTTCGATGTGATCGCCTTCTTCTTGGCTGACCGCTTCCTGAAGATATTTCTTCGCTTCCTGATACTTCTTCTGCTTGTACAGCACCCAGCCGAGGCTGTCGAGATAGGCGGCACTGTCCTTGTCCTTCTCCGGTTTGATTTTCGGGTTCGCTTTGTGACGCAGCTTGCGCTCTTCCTCCATCGCCTTACGGATCAGTTTCTCCGACTCGGCCAGGTTCATGTCATGGTCGGCCCAGATGTAGCCGAGATCGTTATTGTACGTCGGATTATTCGGCTCCTTCTCCAGCAGCGTCTGGAGTTGCGTAGCCGCCTTCTTGACCTCATTCAGATCGACATACAGCCCGCTGAGCGAATAGCGGATGTCATCGATGAGAATGTCCTTCGCCTCTTTCTTGAGTTCCTTGTCGTTCTTGAGACGTTCGAGAGCTTCCTCGTAGACATTGGCCGCTTGCTTGTACTTGTCGCCGATGCGGTAAACGCGGGCCTTGAGATCCAGCGCCAGCCAGCTGTTGGGCGAATTCTTGAGGATGCGGTCGATGAGTTCGATGGCCCGATCGGTTTCGCCCTGCCGTGCGATGGCGAGGATCATCTCTTCCATCGCCGCCGATTTGAAGCGATTGATGGATTTGACATCCTCGTCGTCGCTCGTGGAGGTCATCGTGAGTTCGAGAACCTCCTTGCATGCTTTCTCGGCCTCGGCATACCTCTTATTATTGTAAAACGTCTGAATCAGCCCGCCGTAGGCCGTGGTTTGCCCTTCGACGCTGCGCAGTTGCTTGGCCTGATCGAGATGCAGCCGATAAAAGGTCTCGGCGGCGGGGTAGTCCTTCACCTGGTAGGCGGCCGTCGCCAGGATGAGGGTGGCGTTGTAGGTGAACGGCTGCGGCTTGTCCTTGGCCATGCCCGCCGCTTCGCTGACGAGTTTTTTGGCGGCGGCCTTGTCTTCGAGCAGGGCCAGCACTTCGCCCTTGATGGGATTCAGGCCCGTGACAGCATTGAGTTTCAGGACATCTCGGCGCACGGCCGAATCGCGTTCCTCGGCTCGCAGTCGCGCCGCTGTCGCCAGGCAGGCCGGCAGGAGCAACGCAACCATCGCCCATCGTAATTCCGTCCGCAATGTTCGCATCGTTCGCTCTCCGATCAAGGGCCGGGGTTAGGGAGTGCCTTCGGTCACTCCGGGTCGAAGAGTGGCCCACTTCTTGCTCATGGTAGCCAAGATACCGATTTCACGCCACTGGAACCCGCTGCGCGGGAAATCCTCACCCGCTGTGTGGGAAATCCGAAATCCTCACCCGCTGTGTGGGAAATCCGAAATCCGAAATCCGAAATCCGAAAGAAATCTCAAACCAGAATACTCAAAACTCAAAACGGATCGTTGCCTCGTTTGAGATTTCCGATTTTTGATTTGGGATTTCTTTCGGATTTCGGATTTCGGATTTCGGATTTCCCGCGCAGCGGGTGAGGATTTGGATTTGGATTTGAACTATCTTCCCCTTAGAGGAGGATCGTGGACGATGTTCTATCCATTCTTCGCGCTGGCCGCGCAATCGCCGACGCGCCAAGCGACGTTCCGCCGTCTCGTGCGGATGCACTTGCTCATTTTGGCCGGCGCTTGCTGGATCGTGTCGCGCCAACCGATCGGCCGGCCGGCGATGCTGCTGGGACATTTGATGCTGGTAACGGGTATCGTCGAGGGAGCGCTGCTGATCGGCTGGCGTCTGACGCAACTGCCGCGCAGTCAGGCACTGGAGTTTCTGCTCGTCAGTCCACTGCGTCCGCCCTGGCTGCTGCTGGCCGAGACGCTGGTTGGGGTCACTCAGCTTGGATTGGTCACGCTGGCGGGGCTGCCGGTGCTGTTGCTGCTCGTCGCCGATGGACGGCTCGATCCGCTCGATCCGCTGCCGCTGCTGCTCATGCCGTTCACCTGGGGCGCGATCACCGGATTGGGGCTGACGGTCTGGGCCTACGAGCCGCGCGGCGTGCGGCGCTGGGGCGAACGCATCGTACTCGCTCTCGTGCTGCTGTACCTCGTCGTTGGCGTGCTGGCAGCGGAGAATCTGCGGCACTGGTTGGATAAGCTGCCTCCCGATGTCGGCATCACCCTCTTGCGCGGTTTCGCCGCGCTGCATACGCATAATCCATTCGGCGTCCTGCAATACTGGCTCGAAAACCACGCCGACATCGCCGGCGAACGCATGATCGGGCTGCAAGCGGTGGCGCTGTTCGTGTTAGCGTTGCTGCTGGTGCGAGCCGCGCGGCGGTTGCAAGGCCATTTCCGCGATCGGCACTATCAGCCAGTGCGCGATGTCTCGAAAGAATATCGGCCACGCATCGGCGAACGGCCGTTGTCGTGGTGGGCGGTCAAGCGCGTGACGGAATACTCCGGGCGAATCAACCTGTGGCTGGCTGGCGGCTTCGGGGCGCTGTATGCCGTGTACATGCTGGCCGGCTCGCACTGGCCACCCTGGTTGGGACAGCGTGTTTTTCAGATGTGCGATGAGATTGGCGGCATCGCCGGCTTGACGACGGGACTGGTGGTATTGGCGGCGGTGCCGGCAGCGTTTCAGTATGGATTGTGGGATTCCAACGCCCAGGATCGCTGTCGCCGCTTGGAGTTGCTGCTGCTGACGCGGCTAGAAGCGCGAGATTACTGGGAGGCGGCGGCGGCTGCGGCGTGGCGGCGCGGACGCGGTTATCTTGGCGTGGCCGTACTCCTGTGGATGGCGGCTGCGATCGCCGATCGCGCACCGATCGCGCAAGTCAGCGTCGCGTTGGCGAGCGCGGTCTTGCTGTGGTCGCTCTACTTCGCGCTGGGCTTCCGCGCTTTCTCACAGGGCACACAGGCCAACGGCCTCGGCCTCTTGCTCACCGTTGGATTGCCGCTGACGGCCTACGGTTTGACGCGCTTCGGGGGACCGATCCTCGGAGCGCTGACGCCGCCTGGTCTGGTGTACAGCGCCCATGTGCCGGCCGGCTCGCTGATCTGGCTCCTTGGTCCCGCGCTTCTGGCTGGACTTACCATACTGGTGACCCGGCGTTCGTTACGCGATTGTGACACGCAACTGCGCCGCTGGTACGATCGGCATCACGGAAGCAAGGTCATGAGCTGAGCGTACCGCCGATCTTCCTAATGATTGACAGGTGCGCAGGTGCAAGGAGCGGCTGCGGGCTGGTTCCAGACCGGCGGAGGAGCCGCATAGCCGGTCGAGGCTGGTGCGCACGGCGGACAGCACGGCACACAGCATGGCGCCTGCGCCTGAGTCCCCACCGGGTAATAGCCATGACGCTCGCACATATTTCGCAAGCAGCCCGCCGACGCCAGAAGGCTCATCAGGGACGCCGCGAGAAATAACCGTTTTGCCATTCGCGCTCTCCTCCACTCCCTCCCCGGTTCGTTCGATCACTTGCAACGAAGCAAGGACGGCTGCGATAGTCGCTCCTCTCATTTCCGTCAAGGTCAGTGTCCATTCCGAAATGCAGAATGCAGAATGAAAAACTTGTCTTTTCATTCTGCATTCTGCATTCTGACTTCTGCATTGAGTTCGCATTGGGATTGCCCACTCAACGAAGGAGAATTCTATGTCCAAGCCGGAAGCCCGCATCCAGGAATTGCATCTAACTCTGCCGCCGGCCCCCAAACCGATGGCCAAGTATAAGACCGGCCTGCTCGTCGGCAACATGCTCTACGTCTCCGGCCACGGGCCGGCCAAGGTCACCGACAAAACGCCCCTCGTCGGACGTATCGGCACCGACCTGACGGCGGAGCAGGGCAAGGAGTGCGCGCGCGCCGTTGGACTGAACATTCTCAGCACGGTGCGCGCAACCCTCGGCTCACTTGACAAGGTCAAGCGTCTCGTCAAGACGTTGGGCATGGTCAACTGCGCGGCCGACTTCAAGGAGCAACCGCTGGTCATCAATGGTTTTTCGGAATTGATGGCCGAAGTGTTCGGCGAGGACGCTGGCGTCGGCGTGCGCAGCGCCGTCGGCATGGGATCGCTGCCAGGCAATATCCCGGTGGAGATCGAGTGTCAGTTTGAAGTGACTCAGTAAATCCTCCCCCGCTGCGCGGGAAATCCTTACCCGCTGCGCGGGAAATCCGAAATCCGAAATCCGAAATCCGAAAGAAATCTCAAACCAGAATACTCAAAACTCAAAACGGATCGTTGCTTCGTTTGAGATTTCCGATTTTTGATTTGGGATTTCTTTCGGATTTCGGATTTCGGATTTCGGATTTCGGATTTCCCGCGCAGCGGGTGAGGATTTCCCGCGCAGCGGGTGAGGATTTATCCCGCTGCTGGCATCGCAACTCCGCAGATTTCTTCCGCAAGGGCGGCAGGGCCATCGCCGTAGCTGACCAATGCGCTGGCACCGACGAACGCGGCCAATTCCTGATTGCGGGGGCTGAGATTATCGCTAACAAGGATGACCTTGGCCAACGGTTGTTCGCGTGTCAACTTATCGCAGGTGAGCCAACCGCTCTCCTCGGGCAAATCGGCGTCGAGAACGACCACATCGGCATCGAGCCGGCGTGCGAGGCGGCGAGCCTCTGGGCCGCTGTGAGCCGAGTACACATCCCAACCCATTCGCCGGAAGGCCCGCGCGATCGCGGTCTCGTACTCCGTATCCGGGTGAGCCAGAATCAAACAGGGAGGAGATAGGGGGGGTGTTTCGCACCGATCCAACATGGGCAACTCCTTCCAGAAACTCGCCATCCTGCACCGGCCGCGGGGCGCTACTCGGTTGGGCATCCGGGTATACGGCGTCCTACCGTGTCTCACTCCTAGTTTGAGACGTTTTCCCTCACCAGATAGTTCGTTTGAAAGTCCGGTTTCTTTCCTTAAATCTCAACATTTCCGGCGACGAATCCTGATTTTGCCAGCAGTTTGTTCTTGCCAGTCGCGGCGTTTCGCGCTTTAATCACGCCACGGACTGAAGAGCGAGAGGCAGCCTCTCGTTGATTCTGAATACCGTACTCTGGCTCTCCTCTCCGCTCACCCTGGAGTATACCTCGCATGGCGAAGAAAAGTTCTACCCCCATGAAGACGAAACACGAAACCACTCCTCACACGGCCGATAGCCGTGTGGTCCGGCAAGCCCTGGAAGCCGGTGAAGGATTGTTGCGCTTGGCACCGACGTGGGTGCCGCGTTCCTTCCTGATGCCGGGCCGGCGCATCAAGTTGGCGCCGCAAGATGTGTATGCGCTGGGTGCGCATCGTGGCGGCATCGACGAACGCTGGTTCGCGTCCACCACGCACGCCGCCAACGAGAACGCCCTCGCGGACGAGGGACTCAGTTACGTCGTCCACGAAGGCAAGCGCGTCTTCACGCTGCGCGAGGCCGTCGCCCAAGAAGGGGCGAAGCTCGTGGGCGCTCCCATCTGGGACCGCTATCAGCGTTGGCCGGTGTACAGCAAGTTTTTCGACAACCTGGGACCGATTCCGCACCACATGCATCAGAGCGACGCCCAGGCTGCCAAGGTTGGCCAGCAAGGTAAACCGGAGTCGTATTATTTTCCACCTCAGCTCAACGCGGTCGGCAACAACTTCCCCTACACCTTCTTCGGTCTCGAACCCGGCACTACCAAGGACGACATCCGCCGTTGTCTGGCGCGCTGGAATGAGGGGGATAACCTCATTCTCAATTACTCCAAGGCGTATCGCTTGCAGCCGGGTACCGGCTGGCTAGTGCCGCCCTGCGTGTTGCACGCGCCCGGCTCGCTGGTGACTTACGAACCGCAATGGGGTTCGGACGTGTTCGCCATGTATCAATCGCTCGTCGAGGGCCGGCCGGTGCCGTGGAGCCTGCTCGTCAAGGACATGCCCACGGACAAGCATCAAGATCTCGATTACCTCGTCGAGCAGCTCGATTGGGAAGGCAATGTCAATCCGGACTTCAAGGATAGCCATTATCTCGAACCGATCGCCGTGGCCGACACCGCGACGGAAGGTTACGTCGATCGCTGGGTCGTTTATGGGAAGGTCGATGGCAAGCAGCTGTTCAGCGCCAAGGAATTGACCGTCGATCCCGGTGTCAAGGTGACGATCAAGGACAACGGCGCGTATGGCCTTGTCACCGTGCAGGGCAGCGGGCGCATGGGCAAACTGCCGTTGCAAACACCGGCCATGATCCGCTTTGGCGAATTGACCGAAGATGAAGTATTCGTCACGCACGACGCCGCGCGTCAGGGTGTTGTGTTCGAGAACACCGGCCGCGAGCCGTTGGTGACATTGCGGTATTTCGGGCCGGACGCCAATCCCGATGCGCCGAGTGTCGGTGATCATAAAAAGCGCTAATCGTGCGAAACGGCAAGCAGGTTTACGTTTTGCGCGAAACGCCAAGCGAGTTTACGTTTCGCGCAAAACGCCAAGCCAGCGGCCTGTTACAAGGCCAGCGCGTTGAGGATCGGCAGCAAATCCAGCGAGCCGCCCGGGTTGAGTAAGTTGGCGACGTTGTAAAGCAGGTTGCCGAGAATCTGCCCGTCGCCGGTCTGCGCGATGAGTTGTGCCTGGATATTACTGGTCGTGATGTCCAGACCCAACAGGTTGACGTTGACCGGCGGCGTGCTGTCATTGGTCGAAGCGATGGCGAGGTTCAGAATCGGCGCGGTGGCCGTGCCTTGCGGATTCACCAGATTGGGCAAGGCCAATTCCTGCAGCGCCGGGCTGAGCGTACTCAGGATGCCGGTCGGCAGCGTCAGCGTGGAGGCGTTCAGGACGCCGACGACCTTGCCGAGGATGGCGTTCAGATCGCCGTTGAGCGTGGCGAGGTTTGTCGGCGTCGCGCCCAGCGTGTTGAGAAGCGTGGTGGTGATGTTGCCGAGCAAATCGCCGTTGCCGGTCTGATTGGTGGCGTTGACCTGAATCTGGCTGGTTTGCAGGTTCAGCCCCAACAAGTTCAGGTTGATTGGCGCAACGGTTAAATTGAGGAATTGGCCATTGTTCAGGGGCGGCGGCTGTGTGGGAGAGGTGCCGATGCCCGGAATCTGCTGGTTCAACTGGTCGAGCAAAGTGCCCAATTTGGTGTTAATGTCGTCAATGCTCAGAGTGTTGGGCAGCGGCGGATTGAACAAGTTGGCCAGGTCCGTCAGCGTGTTGCCGAGTACCTGGCTCTGTCCGGCTTGGGCCGTCAGGGTCAGGTGAATCGGGCTGGTGGTGACGACCGCTCCGAGGAGGTTCAGCGTCACCGGAGCAACATACAGATCGAGGACCGGCGTGGTGGACGTAGTTTGGTTCGGAGAGGACGTGTTGGCGTTGGGCGTGCTGAGTGGGCCGGAGGTGGTATCCAGGCCGCTGACGCTGAGAGTGCCCGAATTCGCCAAGGTGACGACGCTGCCGAGGACGTTGTTGACGGCGTTGTTGACGGCCGGCAGATTGAGCAAGTTGGCGGTGTCGCCGAGCAGATTGCCGAGCAGTTCCGCTTGTCCCTGTTGAGCGGAGATATTGACCTGGATCGGGTCTGTGTGAAGCTGAAGGCCGAGCAAATTGACGTTGAGCGGGTTCAAGTTGAGAGTGACAAGCTCCGACCCTTGTCCGCTTGGCGGCGGCGTGGTGGGTGGAGGGGGCGGTTGCGGCGCTTTGACCGAACTCGCGGTATTGGCGATCTGCTGGGCGGAGTTGCTCACGGATTGCCAGTTTCTGAGATAGTAGGCATCGACGAGCAGTTGTCCGGCATCGTCCGAGGAGAAGCTTCCCACGTTAGCCACCACTCCCAGCAGGAAAAAATCATTTTCTTTCTGGAAGGTGGCATTCAGCCCCTGGATCGTATTCACGTCCTGCTTCAGGGTTGCGAGGTCGTTGTTGATTTGCGTCGTCGTGACGCCTTGGCCCGCCGTGAAGGAGGCGGCGTCTTGCTGGAAGTGCGTGAGGTCGTTCTGCGTCGCGGTCTGCGCCTGCTGAAGTTGTTGCGTCGTTTGGTAGGCGGAATAAGTGATGTAGTTGAGAGCACCTACCAGCGAAGCGTTTAGCACTTCGCGCTCTTCCAACTGCTCCAGCTGGAGTCGAATGGAGGGACGGCGAGTTGGGAGGCGAGGTTTACGGGGAGCGAAAAGTCTCAATGGCATCGCGAGTTCTCCGAGGCGAAGAGGAAGACACAGCCGTTCAATTTCAGCTGCCGGAAGTTGGCCAACGATTAGCAAAAGCGATGCCCTAATTTCTCATGAAGAGTCTGAACGTGGGGACATGGAGGAAATGAAGGGTTAAAAGCGGAAAAAGGATTGCGTAAAACTTTCCTCCCAGCCTTCGCATCTATCCCAAACAACCAAACGGGAACGTGCCTTCTTAGCGGCGAGACAAGCAATGCCCACACACAGGTCAGCGGCGCAGCGTGAGGATGACGTAGCGGCAGAACCGCGAGAGCGATGGGAGAAGGCGCAGCAAATGATCGTCGCATCGCTCCAGTCCCGACACGAAACGTCCGGGCCGCAGGACACGGCGAGCCATCGATAGCAGTTGACAGCCTTCAACTTCCAGCGACGGAAATACCTCACGCAGCGCACGGAGATGATGCGACCGCAGTGGTTGCTCGTCCGGCGTGCGTTCCTTGCCGGGATAGGGCAGCCGTCGCCGCGCCCATGCCAGCAAGGGATTCTCGCCCCACGGTTCGCAGAAGACGGCGATTCCTCCCGGTTGCAGAATGCGATGCAGTTCGCGGCCCGCGATCCGTGGATCGAGATGATGCAGGATCGCGTTGCCCCAGACACGCGCGAAACTGCTGTCCGCAAAGGGTAATCGTTCGGCATCGGCTTGCAAAAACTCGATCGACACATCATTTGCTTGCGCGCGTCGCCGTGCTTCGGCGAGATAGCCCGGCGAGAGATCGAACGCCGTCACGCGCCCGCCGCGCCGCGCCAGCACCACCGCCGCCATGCCGTGGCCGCAACCGTAGTCCAGCACCGGCAGCCCCGTCACGTCTCCCAGCCGCGTCAGCGCAGGACGAATCCACGTTTCGTGATCGAGATAGGCATCGTCCGAGAATCGCAGGGCAGCGAGATCGCCGAAAGAGGGGGCGCGTTCGCGTGCCTGGCGGTCGTGAAATGTTTGCTCGCTGACGAGGCGATCCATTGCAATCATGGGAGGAATCCTTTCCTTGAGGGCGCTCAAAACTCGAGCGCATCCGGCCAGGCCAGCGGCACGATGAAGATTTTGCCGTCGCCGATGCGACCCGTGCGCGCGACGCGCGTAATGTGATCGGCCGCCTCCTCGACGCGTTCATCGCTGACGCACACGCTAATCTCGATCTTGGGCAAAAACGCGATGCTGTACTCGCTGCCGAGATAGCGATCGAGATAGCCCTTCTGCCGGCTATAGCCCTTGGCCTCGCGAACCACGACGGACGCCACATCCAATTCCGCGATGGCACGCAGCACCGCCTCGGCGCGGAATGGTTTGACGACGATGGTAAGTTGCTTCACGGCACGTCCACGCTAAGAACTACCGGTTCAATCGTAATCAACTTCGTGGAGTCCATGATCGCACGGTACATTGCTATCCCGCGTCTGTCAACAAGCCCCTCTACGCCGAACGGCCGCATCGGGTTCTATCAGGAAGGCGCCAGCGGTTTCGCTCGCTGATCGGGAAAGCCAAATGTGAAGACTATCACCAACATCGCCATGACGATCGCGCCGACGGCGAATGCTTGCGGCAATTCGCCGCCGGCGAAGTGACGCAACACGCCCAACAGCAAATTGCCCAACAACATCCCCAGACCGTTGACGAAGGTGAGCAGCGATTGCACACTGGCACGCAGACCATCGTGGACCTGGGCGTTGACGAAGACTTGGCCGGCCACGAAGACGCCGGCGATGCACAGGCCATTGAAACACAGCGAGCCGGCGATCAACTCAACCGGCCGACCCACAGCTTGCGCGGCCAGCGCTGCCGTCCACGCCGCCAAGCCAGTTAGCATCGTGCCGCGTACGCCCAGACGCCGTAGCAACAGCGGCAGCAGGGCCAGCACAATCACCTCTGTCACCTGAGCCAGCGTCAGGATGCGCGGCATCCAGGCACGCGAGACGCCGAGTTGATTGAGCAGCAAGGGCGTGCCCTGTGTGCCGAACGGGTAGGTGACGCACACACCGAACAGGCATAGCGCATAGATGGAGAAGGCTCGGCCACGCAGCAGTTGCAGGGCAGCCAACGGCGCCGGCCGGCCATCGTGGGCGGGCCGCGGCGGCGTTAGGGGCAACGTCAGACTGTACGCTGCCAGCATCAAGGACAGCACACCACCCAGACGGAGCATGTCGGCCATCTCGCTGCGTGGGCGCTGCGGACACAACCAACCAACCAGTTCGCACAGCCACGGTGGATTATCGAACCAGTAACCGACCAGCCAAGCCGCCGCCATCCAACCGAGGGTGCCCCACAAGCGCACTGGACCAAACTGGCGTTGCGGATGTTTGAGGTGCGCGAAACCAATGGTCGCGCCCAGTAGCCAGATAGGGCCGGTCAGCAGCCAGAAGACGAGGGTGGTGAAAAAGACGGACACCTGTTGGGTTTGTTCGGCCAACAGCCATAGGTCCAGTCCAGCCAGTAGCGAGCAGACGCCCAGCAGACGCTCCGCCGACATCCAGCGATCGGCAATGTGGCCGGTGAGTAGCGCGGCGCAGACAGTGGCCAACGCTTGCGTGGCGCAGCAGACTGCCACAGCCATCTTGCTGAAGCCGAGTTGTTCTTGCAGGTATACGCTGTACTGCGGCAGCATCGCGCCCGACGGCGCGTACAACAAGAACATCAGCAGCGATAAACGAAAACGCAAGATGGTTCCCAAAAGGCGAGTGGGGGCGTTCGGACAAAATCCTGCCAGCCCGCAGCGCCAGCAAGGGAACGAATAACCCTTGCTGGCGCTGCGGGCTAGCAAAATGCCAACTCAGCATTTACGGCAGGAGAATCTTGATCTGGCCGGCCTTCTGCGCGTCTTGGCGCAGCTGGCGAAGGATGACCTGCTGCATTTCTTCGATGCACACCAGGCGTACTTCCTCCTTGATCTTGCCAAAGTCCGAAGGCTCTCCGGCTTTGCGCTCGATGACTTTCAACAGATGCACGCCATCCTCACTCTCGATCACTTCGCTGAGCTGGTTGGGCTGCTGCGCGAAAGCGGCTTGCATCAGGCTTTCGGGCAAGATGCCGTGAATGTGTGGGAACCAGTCGAGATCGCCGCCCGCATCCTTCGTTGGTCCCTGCGAATACTGCTTGGCCGCCTGCGCGAAGTCGATTTCGTTGGCGAGAATTTTGCCGCGCAATTCCGTCAGCTGGGCCTTGGCGCGTTCCCGTTCGGGAGTGCCCGCCTGGGACGGCACATGCAGCATGATTTCCGCGGCATGAACCATGATCTTATCGAAGAGATCCTTGTTATCCAGATAGTATTTCTCGACCTGCTGATCGTTGATGTTTTTGCGCGCGTAGGCGATCCACTGCACCGTCGCGGCGACCGTCGCCTTGATCTGCTCCTCGGTTTGATTTCGATCGCGGCAGAAATCCGCCAGCGTCTTGCCCTGCATCTTGAGGCCGGTCACTAACTCGCCCATGCGAATGTTGAGTTCCTTGGCATCGATCGGTGCCGCGTACTGCTTGAGAAACTGCCGCATCAACACCTCGTTGATGAGGGCGTCCAGCACGACTTGGCGTTGCTGTTTGCGCACGGCCTCCGGCAGCGGCACGGCCATCGGACCTTGTTGTTTGAGTGCCGATTCCAGTTGTTTCAGGGAGATGGTCTCGCCGTTGACGATGGCTGCCGCCTTGCCGTCCCCCGTGCCCGGCGTCTGTCCGACCGCGCCCCCCGCGGCACAGAGCAGCGCAAGCGCGCCGGCCACCCCCCGGACTGCCCACGTTCGCCCTCTCATCGCTACCTCCTGTTCTGCCGAGTTCGGTCTGTGAAAAATGGATTCGGAGCGGCTTATAGCGACTGTCGCCGGCGAAGGGGAGAGCAGTTTTCGTCTGTTCGCACTCTTGAGACAAGCCCGGAGCGCCAGCGACGGGTTATCAGACCCAGACCCCGTCGCTGGCGCTCCGGGCTTGTCGGGAAGATTTGCCGGTTGCAATCGCTTGCCGCCCCCATTACAAACCATAGCAGGGGGTATTCCTGCGGAGTCGGAGCGGGCGAGGTTTGCAACAAACATGGCGCTGGTTAGCCGCATCTACTTCAACGCCGTCTTCGGGGCGCTGGGCGGGCTGCTCGGCTGGATGCTGTTCGGCGTCTTCGGCGACAAGAACGCTGCCGATTCGGCCGTCACCCACCAACTCCTTATGGGCGGCGCGCTCATCGGCGGCGCGATCGGCTACTTCGTCGTCAGCGTCGAGGCCATCCGCGATCGCTCGCTGATCCGCTTCGTCCGCCTGGCTTCCTATGGCGTCGTACTCGGATTATTGGGCGGCGCGCTCGGCATCCTCATCGGCGACTGGGTGAATTATCTCCTGATTAAATGGCTCGGCGCCAGCCGGGAGAATACGTTCCTGCATTTGCTGGGAACGATGTTCGCGCGCGGTTTGGGCTGGATGTTCCTCGGCGTGGCGGTGGGGTTTAGCGAAGGCATTGCCTCGCGCTCGCTGGGCAAGTTCAGCTACGGCACGCTTGGCGGCGCCATCGGCGGATTCGTCGGCGGCATGCTGTTCGGCCTCGCTCTCGATCGCGCCAACGCCAGCGGCGGTCACGCTTCCATCTGGGGCGCGGTCAGTCTGATAATCCTCGGTGCTTCCATTGGCTCATTGTCGGCCCTGGTCCAAAGTGTCTTTCAGCCGGCCTCGATCAAGGTGATGCGCGGTTGGCAAGAGGGCCGTGAATATCCCCTGAGCAAGACCGATAATCTGCTCGGCCGCGATGAACACGCCGACATCGCTCTGTTTCGTGATATGAAGGTGGAGAAAAAACACGCTATTATACAACGGGAGGGGCAGCGCTATTTGCTGCTGAACAACGACGCCCCCTCCGAATGCACGCGCGTCAACGACAAACCCGTCTTGCAGTGCTGCGATCTGCACGACGGCGACCGCATCCAGCTAGGCAATGTCATTCTGCGCTTCCAGCTGCGCGCGGCCCAGGAGCGACGACGACGAAGATAAATCCGAAATCCGAAATCCGAAATCCGAAAGAAATCTCAATTTCAAAATCTGAATCAGAAAACGAGAGAACGGGTTTTGAGTTTTTCGTTTTGTTGTTTTCGATTTCTTTCGGATTTCGGATTTCGGATTTCGGATTTTGAGGAATGTATGGTGCTAAACTGCCCCCGATGCCAACGAGCAAACCCGCGTGAGGCGGTCTATTGCTATTTCGACGGCGTCGTTTTGCATCAAGGCGGCGCAGGCGTGCCGTCGCCCGCGCAGTTGCCGCACGAGTTCGTCTTTCCATCGGGGCGACGCTGCAAGTCATTCGACGATCTCGTGCAGGGCTGCCAGTATGAATGGGAGGACGCTCGCAAGCTGCTGCACAATGGCGATTTCACGCGCTATTTCGCCCAGGTCGGCCGGCACGATCTGGTACGCACCGCTCAGGAGTATCAGACACAATCCGATCTCGACATTGCTCTGCACAGTTTCGTCAGTCACCTGCCGGCCAGCCAGGTGCAGGGGCCGCGTCTCGATCTGAACCCGCGCCGTCTCATGCTCGGCGGCGTTCGACCCGGCGAACAACGGCAAGTCCCGCTAACCGTGACCAATCAGGGCAAGGGGCTGCTTCAGGGCAAAGTCACCGTCTCCGAGGGCGGGCAATGGCTCAAGATCGCCGACGGCGACAGTCCGACCGAGTGCGCCCTCAAGACCGCGCGCAGTCAGCAAATCCTCCTGCGCATCGACGCGCGCGGCTTGACCGCGCCGCAGACGTATAGCGGCAAACTGACGGTCATCACCAACGGCGGCATCGCCGAGGTTGGCGTGCGCCTCGATGTGGCCAGTGTGCCGTTCGCGCAGCCGCCGTTTCAGGGAGCCGCCAGTCCCCGACAAATCGCCGAGCGCATGCGCGGCAATCCCAAACAGGCCGTGCCGCTGCTGGAGAATGGCGAGATTGCCCGCTGGTTCAAGACCAACGGCTGGGCCTATCCGGTGGCCGGACAGCCGGCCAAGGGTGTCGCCGCCGTGCAGCAATTTTTCGAGTGCATGGGCCTGTCCAAGCCGCCGCCGCTGCAACTGTCCGATCAACAGCTGCAATTCGCCTGCACGCCGCCGGAGGTGATCCAGGCCAAGGTCACGCTGCGCACCAACTCCAAGAAATGGATCTACGCCCAGGCCGACACCGACACGCCCTGGCTGCGCGTCACCACGCCCTCGGTCAGCGGCCCGCAACAGACGCAGATTGCCTTTGAGGTCGATTCGACCCTCATGGACGCCGGCGGTTTCCATCAGGGAACCGTACACATCGTCGCCAACGCCGGACAGAAATTGGCGGTGCGCATCCAGGTCCAGTGCAATCGACCGCACGAACCGTTCACGCGCCGTTTACTGCGTCCCTTCTTCGTCGGGGCACTGTTGGCCCTGCTGCTGCGCCTGTTGCTGACTGGCCCCGCCGACCTGTACGCGCGCGGCTGGGGACAACCGGCTGGCTCGGCCTGGTCATCGGCACCGTGGATTTACACCGCCGGCTCCGAGAACAGCTTTCTGAAGTTGTTCATCCTGGCCACCTGGTGGGCGGGCATCTTCTTCGGCGCCGGCCTGGTGTGGCGGCGCGGCGGCCGGTTGACGGATGTTTTCTGTGGTGCGGTGGCCGGCGCTTTCGCCGGCGTCATCGCCGCAGGCACACTCGGCTGTCTGCTGTTGGTTTTCGATGCCGTGCCCGGTGCCTTACTGACCCGAATGGCCAAGCCCAACGCCTTCGCCGCATCGCCCGGCTTTTGGATGCTATTGTGGATCGTGCTTGCCTCAGGTTGCTGGGCTATTCTTGGAGGAGGCGCCGGCTTTTTGCTGTCTGGACTTGGTCAACGGGGACTGCGTTTGCTCAGTGCGGCGGCCGAACCGTTGGCCTGGTTGTTCCGCCGGTGCGGATTCGAGCGGGCCGCTTCTTTTTTCCTTCTGCAAGGATAACGACGAGGAACGTACCCGCCGGACGCGGGCGAGCGGCATTTTTCGCTTTTTCTCCGATCGCGATCTTGTTACACAAGATAAAGGAGAGATAGAGGAGAAGTTCGAGACGAATTGACGGAACTGATTGTTGCCGGTTTCACTCTAGTATGTTAGAAAAGGGAGAGTTTCTCCCATCTATCCCGGAAGGATCTCGGTGATCGACGAATGAAACCCTCAGCCCGAAGCGCCGGCGACGGGTTGAATCACCTGTCGCTAACGCTCCGGGCTAGTAGGCCAATAAACGAGACACTCAGGGCATCACACAACCATGACGTCACCATCTTCGCAAGCCAAGATTCACATTGAGCGCATGATGTACCGCAGCAGCATCGCCATGGCGGGCGAGTCGGCGGCCAGTTACGCCCTCATCAAGCTCATCCCCTCCGGTTCCGGTGCCAGCAAACCACTTGACCTCAACCTGGCCCTGGTACTCGACGTCAGCGGTTCGATGTACGAGGAGGACGGCACCGGCATCAGTCGTCTCAAACGCATTCAAGACGCCGCCATCGCTGCCATCGAGAAGTTCAAGGGCGACGATACCATCTCCATCGTCGCTTTCGCTCACAACGCCCAGGTCGTTCTGCCCCCGACCAGCGTCGCCGACAAGGCCAAGATCGAAGATGTCATCCGCAAGATCGATATGTTCGACGTTGATCCGGGCGGCACCGCGATGGATGAGGGCATCCAGCTGGCCATCGGCGCGGTCGAGCAGTTCGCCGGGGCCGGCAAGTTGACGCAACTCGTTGTGCTGACCGATGGCGAGACCTCCGGCGAAACCACCTGCCGTCAGCTGGCGGAGCAGGCCGGGCAGAAAAAAATTCGCTTCAACGTCATCGGTGTCGGCACCGAATGGAATCAGAGTCTTATCAAGGATCTGGCCAAGCTCGCCGGCGGCGAGTGGGGCTATATTGATGTCAACGACGCCTCCGCCGCCGAGCGCGTTTTCGTCCAACAGTTCGAGGCGTTGGCCGCCACCGGCTTCCTCAACGTCGAGATGCATCTGCGGGCCATGAAGGATATCAAGATCAAACGTGTCCGCATGGTTGTGCCGGAAATCAAGGAGTTGGCCACGAACGAGGTCGAGGAGCGTCATCTGGTCGCCAGCCTGGGCACGCTGGAACGCGATAAACCGACGCGCTATATCCTGGACCTGAGCTTGCCCAAGCGGCCCGATGGCAAGTTCCGCATCGCCGACATCGAAATTACTTTCGACCCCGGCACCGGCAAGCGTGAAACGACGGGTGCCTATCCGCTGGAGGTGACGTACTCGGCTCAGCAGGGTTATGTCAACGCCGAAGTGGCCCGCCATATCGACGAGGTGCAGATTTTTGAGTTGAACAAGAATCTCCAGCAGGCCATCGCCACGAATAATCAACAGGAAGCCCAGCGTGTGGCCCAGAGTATCGAGAAGAAGGGCGAGCTAATGGGGCCGCGCGGGGCCAAAAAAACGATGCTCGCCAAGCAAGTGTTGCAGGAACTGAATTCCGGCGGCCGTGTCTCCAAGAAGACGCAGCTGGCCATGGACGACATGACGCGGGCCGTCGAAGACAATCCGCCGGGATGAGTTGTTTCGTCGCCAGCCCGCAGCGCCAGCAAGGGCTTGTTCCCTTGCTGGCGCTGCGGGCTGGTAGGCATTAAAACCATGGTCGCTCTGTATCACCTGAGGTTTACACCATGCTGAAGTGTCCATTTTGCCATTTCAATAACGAAGAGGGCGCGCTGTTCTGCGAACAGTGCAAATCCGATCTGGCTGGCGCGGTGGCCGCCGCTCCGATAGCGCACGCCGAAGCGATGCCAATGGAGGCCATCCCCACCGCCGCCCCGATCGCTCTGGAAGCCATCGCCGAGCCGCTGCCGGCCGAGCCATACGAGGCTTACCCCATCGCCTCCGCGGAGACGATCCCGCTGACTGCCGAGCCGTATACGGCGGAACCTCTGCCGGCCGTGCCGCTCGCCCTGGAGCCGACCGCGACGCCCGAGGCACATCCGGTTGAAGCTCACCATTTTGAGGCTCAACCGCTCGAAGCGCATCCCGTGGAGGCTCATCCGGTTGCCGAAGCGCATCCCGTGGAGGCTCATCCCGTTGCTGAAGCGCATCCCGTGGAAGCGTATCCGGTCGCCCAGGCGCATCCGGTGCCGTCGCCGGCTCCCATCGCTGCTGTTCCCGCGCCGGCTCCGGTTCCTGTCGCCACCTCGCCGGTGCCGACGCCTCCCAGCGCGACCGCTACCGGCTTGCCTTCCGGCGCACAGCCGCGTTTGCTCGTTCTCCGGGGACAAAAACGCAATGTCGAGTACCCCATCTACGAGGGACTTAATTTCATCGGTCGCGCCGATGAGAAACCGGTGGATATCGACCTGGAAGATCAGGAGCCGCCCGATCGCATCTGGTGTTCGCGCCAGCACGCCTGTCTCAATTTCGAGAACAATGAATTGTCCGTCGAAGACCTTAACAGCGCCAACGGCACGTATGTCAACCGAACGCGCATCTATCCGGGTCAGAAACGACAACTCGGCGTCAATGACATTATTCAGATCGGCAATGTGCAGATGAAGGTTGTCGTCTGAGTCACGAAATGGGCCGCTGGCGGTTGAGCGTTAAGCCGCCAGCGGTTTCTCGTCGCTTGAACCCGCCGCTCTTGCCTGGACGAAATTGCTCGCCGCGCTGAACCAAATGTTCGAGTTGTGCCGGCAACAGATACTCAGTCTCGCGTCGGCGGCGTAAAGACAGGACTGCACGACTTGAACGCACTCACCATCAACAACGTCGCGCTGGATGATACCTTCGCGGAAGCGTTCCCGATGACGGCCGCCCGGCTGATCGTGACGGCGGCCACGATGGAATGGGCGCGCACCGCCGGACGGACGGCGACCGGCTACGCCGCCTCGGTCATCGGCTGCGACGCCGAAGCGGGCATCGAGCATGAACTGTCTCCCGATCAAACGCCCGATGGACGGCCCGGCGTCAGTCTGCTGCTGTTCGGCTTTAGCCGCGATGCCTTGCAGAAAGCGGTCATCAATCGCGTCGGCCAGTGCATCCTCACTTGCCCGACGACGGCCTGCTACAACGGGCTGCCCGTGGTCAAGGACAAGGCGCTGCGCATCGGCGGCAATCTGCGTTTCTTCGGCGATACGTTTCAGTTCAGCAAACAGCTTGACGGCCGGCGTTTCTGGCGATTGCCGGTGATGGACGGCGAATTCGTGTGCGAGGATTTCTTCGGCACGATTAAAGGCGTGGCCGGCGGCAATTTCTTGATCTTGGGCCAGAATCAGGAAACGGCCCTCGCCGCCGCCGAGGCGGCCATCATCGCTATCAAGCAAGTGCCGGGCGTCATCTGTCCTTTCCCCGGCGGCGTCGTCCGCTCCGGCAGCAAGGTCGGCAGTCGTTACAAGAAGCTCAAGGCCAGCACCAATGACGCCTTTTGTCCCACCCTGCGCGGTCTAGTCAAAAGCGAGTTGTCCGAGGCGGTCGGCGCGGTCTACGAGATTGTCATCGACGGCGTGGATCTGGCCAGCGTCGAAGCGGCGACGCGCGCCGGCGTGCGGGCCGCGTGCCGTCCGGGTGTGCTGCGCATCTCGGCCGGCAACTACGGCGGCAAACTCGGCCCGTTCCACCTGTATCTACATAAGTTGCTAAAGGACGTTTAGCCGCGACGCGCAGCGGAGCGCGGCTTGGCGTTTCGCGCGAAACGTAAACCCACGCTCCGCTGCGCGTCGCGGCTAAACATTGTGGGATTGAATCATGCTTCGCCTTCGCTATCACGGCACCACCACGATCCCCGTTGAGGCCGAGTGCGTCACGCCAGACCATTTCGCCGGCAAGAGCGCTGCGGAGATTGCCGCGTTGCCGGTGCAGCACGGCAATGCTCCGGCTCCGCTCGGCGAGTTCTTCACCGTCGAGGGCGATTCCGGCGACGGCGACATTGTCATCGAAGGCGATTGCGGCCGCGTCAAGTTGCTCGGCACCGGCATGACGCGAGGGCGTCTCACCATTCGCGGCAACGCCGGCATGCACCTGGGTGCGGAGATGAAGGGCGGCGAGATTCACCTGCACGGCAACGCCGGCGACTGGGTTGGGGCCGAGATGAAGGGCGGTCGCATCCACGTCCACGGCGACGCCGGCCATCTGGTCGGCGCGGCCTATCGCGGCGGCCGGTTCGGTATGCGCGGCGGCACCATTCTTATCGACGGCAAAGCGGGCAACGAGATTGGCGCGACGATGCGCCGCGGCCTCATCGTCATCGGCGGCGCCAGCGGCGATTTTCCCGGCGTCTCGATGATTGCCGGCAGCATCTTTCTCTTTGGTTCCGGCGGCGTCCGCCCCGGCGCGGGCATGAAGCGCGGCACCCTCGCCTTCTTCGGCGCGCCGCCGCCGCTGTTACACAGCTTCCGTTACTCCTGCACCTATCGCCCCGTCTTCCTGGCTGTGTACCTGCGACAGCTCAAGGCGTGGGGGTTCCCCATTGAGGAGCGTTATCTGGCCGGCAGTTGGCGGCGCTGGTGCGGCGATCTCGTCTCGCTGGGCAAGGGAGAGATTCTGACTTGGCAAGAGAACTGATCCACCATGTCCGATCAAGCACATCACTGGAGCCGGGCCGCGGAGGGCTATGAGGAAGCCTTCATCGACCCCTATCTGCCGGAAGTTCGCAATCCCCTGCGGCAAGCTATCGCGGAGTTAGCGGATCAACAAAAGGCGGTAGCCGACCTCGGCTGCGGCATTGGTCCCCTGCTGCCGTTTTTGGCCGAACGCTTTCGCCGTGTGATCGCCGTCGATTTCGCCGAGGGAATGCTGGCCCGTGCCCGCGAACGCTGTCAGGGCGTGGCGAACGTCGAGTTCGTCAAACGCGATCTGACCAATCTGACCGACCTCGCGGGACAGGTGGACGTGGCCGTGGCCGTTAACAGTCTCGTGCTGCCGGACACGGCCGCTCTCGACGCCGCCTTGCGCGCGATCCATGCCATGCTGCGTGATGGAGGCCATTTCCTGGGCATCGTACCGGCGATCGACGCGGTGCATTATTTCACGATGCTGCTGCTCGATCGAGCGCGGCTGGCAGGCATGCCGGGAGACAAGGCGCGTCAGAACGCGGCCCACCACGCCGAGCATGAATACTACGACTTCGCCTTCGGCACGTTTCGCTTCAAGGGATTGGAACAACATTTCTGGCAGCCGTTCGAGATTCGTTATCGACTACGCCGCGCCGGCTTTCATCGCGTGCGCATGGCGAAAGTGCATCTGGCCTGGCAACAGTTCGGCTGCGATCGCGATCTCGGCGACCAACCGCCGCCGTGGGACTGGTTCTTTCAAGCCGAACGATGAACGGCGGTCCTCTCCTCCGAAGACATCTCACTCCATCTCAGCAAGTCTCATCCGCTCTTATTTTATCCTTCACCAATCCCACACCAGCCCCCATTATTCTATCCCCATCTACTATGGGTTTCTGGTTACATGGAAGAGGCTTTTTAGGAGGCACTCGGTTGTCACGACTCTCTGAAAGAATCCAGCGCCAAGGATTCACTCTGATCGAACTACTGGTTGTCATCGCCATCATCGCTATTCTCATTGGCCTGCTGCTGCCGGCCGTGCAGAAGGTGCGCGAGGCGGCGGCGCGTAGCCAGTGCAGCAACAATTTGAAACAGATAGGTCTGGCCATCCACAATTTCAATAGTTCCACGGGATACCTTCCCAGCGGCGGCGAAGGCACCGACTTTGCCAATGCCCCGACCGGGCCTAGCCAGTTCGACAACTTCTCGTTCTTCTGGGTCATCCTGCCCTATGTCGAGCAAGACAACGTGTATCGCATGATGAACACGAACTCCTACTATGAGGCGACGCCGGGCAACATCGCGGGCGCGCAATCGGTCGTCAAACCCTACCTTTGTCCCAGCAATGCGCTGCGGCCAAGTTCGGGACGCGATAACGCCGGCTTCGGCTACACGGATTATGGTCCGACCGTTTACACGGACATCGATCCGAATACCGGCCTGCGCAACAAATCGAGGCGGGTAAATGGGGCGCTGCACTGGGTCGGAGCCAATGGAGCCGGCCGACTCGGTGGCTCGACGCTGGCGGAACTCACCGACGGCACCAGCAACACCATCGCCATCGCCGAGGATTGCGGCCGCGTCGAGCCACAAGTGTCGCCGTATCAGGATCCCACGGGCGGCGGCAATAACGGCTACCGCGCCTTCTGGCGCTGGGCCGAACCGGACAGCGGCTTCGGTGTGTCTGGAGCGCCCGCCGGTCAGACGGGCGTCGCCATCAACAACAACTCCAATCCCAGCAATGGCGGCAACGGCCCGCCGGCTTGCAACTGGATCACCACCAACAATTGCGGCCCCAACGATGAGATTTTCAGCTTCCATACCAACGGCGCTCAGGTCGTCTTCTGCGATGGACATGTGGAAATGCTCACTTCCAGCATCAATCCCGTCGTCGTCCGCATGCTCGTCACGCCCAATGGTGGCGAAGTGATTCCCCAATACTGAGAGTGAATTTCTGGAACTATCTTCCCTGCGAGAGGTTAACACAATGATTCGATATGGCTGCGTCTGCGGTCTGCTCGTTCTGCTCTTGTGCGCCGGCTGTGGGCCGAGCAACAATCCGCATTTCGAGAAAACCACTCCGGTACGTGGCAAACTCACCTGGGCAAACGGCTCTCCCGTGCGCGGCGGACTCATCACGCTTCACCCTAAAGATGTCACCAAGGGGGAATCGCGCGGGACAATTGATCGAGAGGGACGCTTCACGCTCGGCACCTACAAAGTGACCGATGGCGTCATGCCCGGCCAATATGTCGCCACCGTGGAACCGATCGTCTACGATCAGCGCGGCAATATGCGCCGCGATCGATCGCTGGGCATTCCTCCCAAGTACGCCGACACGCAATCATCGGACCTGACGGTCGAAATCAAGGATGAGGAAAGCCAGGAACTGAACCTGCTGCTGCGCTGAAACGTCGTTCGCAACTACCAGCCCGGAGCGCTAGCGACAGGGCGTGTGAGGCACTGGCGGAGCGAGTGCCCCACACAAAGGTGGTGATTGCTTGACCAGGCGCGGACAAACTTTGTGCAATGCGTGACAGATCCTATCGGCCGCTTGCCGCGCCATCTCGTTTACGTTTCGCGGCGACCTGCGCGAAACGGAAACGAGATGGCGCGGCAGGTGGTCGCGGCACGCCCTTTGCCTTGATGGGGCGCTTGCTGTCTCGCGTCCGTCGTGTTAGGGTACACGAACCCCCTGAGGTTTCGCCGCCGCGATGATGCCGCCGTTCGCCAATCCCGCTTATCTCTGGCTCATGCTGGCTGTGCCGCCCCTGCTATGGTGGTGGTTGCATCGCCGCCGCAACGCCCTGCGTCATCCTGCCGTCGGCGAGTTGATGGGACTGCCGGCCGGCAAGGCGCGTGCCGCGCGCTGGGGTCCGGGCGTCTTGCGGGCATTGGCTCTGCTGTCGATGGTGATCGCCCTGGCCGGCCCGCGCTGGCCGGACTTGCGCACACGCATCGAAACCGAGGGCATCGCTATTATCCTGCTTGTCGATGTCAGCGGCAGCATGGCCGAACGCGATTTCGATTGGCGCGGCGAGCCAATCAGCCGCCTCGAAGCCGTCAAGAAGGTGTTTCATCTATTTGTCTCCGGCGGAACGGGTGCTGAAGATACGGGCGATGGCACCGCCCTAGCCAAATTCCAGGGCCGACCGACAGATCTCCTCGGTTTGGTGACGTTCGCCACACGCCCGGAAACCGCTTGTCCGCTCACTCTCAGTCATTCCGTCTTGTTGCGTTTGCTGGACGCGGAGCAGCCACGCAGCATTCCCGGCGAATCGGAGACGAATATCAGCGATGCCGTCGCGATGGGCTTACATCGGCTGCGCGGCGTTGGGCCGCGCCGCAAGGTGCTGGTGCTTCTCAGCGATGGCGAACATAACGTCCCGCAACCGCAGTCCGGTTGGACGCCGCGCCAGGCTGCCCAGGTTGCCAACGGTTTGCACGTCCCCATCTACACCATTGATGCGGGTGGCCCCGGCGCATCCATCAAGGAATCGAAGGCGAAGGAAGGCAGCGAACTCGAACGCACTGCCAGTCCGGGCGAAACGCGAGCGCAGGCGGTTAGGACGCTCGAAGAATTGGCCCACATCACGCACGGAAAGTATTTCCAGGCCCACGACACGAAAGGACTGCTCGCCGCCTGCCAATCCATTGACACCCTGGAACGAACGGACATTCAGAGTTTTCAGTATCGTCGTTATCATGAAGGGTATCCGTGGTTCGCCCTGGCCGCGTTCGTGCTGTTCAGCACGGCCGTCGGCCTGGAGCGAACGATTTGGCGACGGATTCCATAAGAGGCGTTAACTTTTTGCTGACAAGCCCGGAGCGCCAGCGACGGGTTGCCGTGCCCCGTCGCTGGCGCTCCGGGCTTGTAATTCATTCAGTTAGTGCCTCTTTGTGAATTGTGAATTGAAATGTTCTCGCACGCCTTTGCTCATCCCTGGCTTTTGTGGTTTCTGCTGGCATTGCCGGTGCTGGGGATACTCGGTCTGTGGAGCGCGCGGCGACGACGGCAGGCGGTGGCGCGCTTGGGCGATCGCGCGGCCATCGAAATGCAGATGGCATCGCGGCGCGGCCGGCGATGGCTGCGCGGACTGGGTTTACTACTGGGCATGCTCGGCCTGGGAGTGGGCATGGCGGGGCCGCAGTGGGGACGCGATTGGGATCAGTCCGCGGCACCAGGGCGCGATCTCGTGGTGGTACTCGATTGCAGCCGTAGCATGTTAGCCGAGACTCCCAGTCGGCTCGAACGCGCCCGCACGGCCTTGCTCGATCTGGCCGACACCGTTGAGAAACGCGGCGGTCATCGTCTGGCATTGGTACTCTGCGCAGGCAAGGCTCGCCTGGCGTGCCCTCTGACCCACGATTACGATCACTTCCGCGCCAGCCTGGAGAATGTCGAATCGATGGCGAAGGATCGCGATCTGGAGCCGGGAGCGGCCGCCGCCTCGGGTACGCGATTGGGACTGGCGTTGGACTTGGCCGTTCTCTCCGACGATCCGCGCTTCCAGAGTACGCGCGATATTCTGCTGCTGTCCGATGGCGATGATCCGGCCCACGACGCGGAATGGCGACAAGGCGCGCGGGCCGCCGCCGCGCTCGGCATCCACATCCACACGGTCGGCATCGGCGATCCCAACATCGCCAGCGTCATTCGCCTCGATACCGGCTTGCTGATGCACGAGGGGCAGCCGGTTCGCACGCGGTTGGAAGAATCGCCCTTGCGTGAGATCGCCGAACAAACCGGCGGAACGTACACATCGGCCCGCACGCGCTCCTTGCCGCTAGGCGCTTTGTATCTCGATGCGATCCGCAATGAGGCGCAGCGCGAGGACAGCGACGATACCTTGCCGGTCTATCAACAGCGTTACGCCTGGTTCCTCGGTCCCGCCCTGGCATTCCTGGCTCTGTACACGTTCCTCGGCGATGGCTCCTTGAAGAAAAACAAGGTGATCCGATGAAAACGCCTCCAAGAAGAACTTCGTTTAGCCGCGACTCGAAGGGGAGCGCGGGCCATTCCGCGCTCCCCTTCGGGTCGCGGCTAAACGCGCCTTGTCACCTTATCATCCTGATGTTCGGGCTGACCGTAGCGACGAAAGCAGACCCGGAGAAGTTGCTCAACGACGGACACGCGGCCTTTGTGCGCGGCGACTATGCGGGGGCGGCGGCGCTGTACGAACAAGCTGAGATTCACAGTATTGATCCGGCGCGGGTGGCGTATTACCTGGCCGGTGCGAAGTATCACCTTGCCTTAAAGATGGAAGGATCATCGCCGGAGCTTCGAGAAGCGGAGCAATGGTATCGCTGTTGTCTCGATCCGGCGAATCCACAACGGCCGCGCGCTCTGCTTGGCCTGGGCAATTGTCTGCTGCGCAAACCCGGCACACGCGATGCGGCCGGTCTGCGGAGTGCGATCGCCTGCTACGATCAGTGCTTGCAGAGCGCCGGCGATGACGAGACGCTGGCGGCTGATGCACGCTATAACCGCGAAAAAGCTCGCTTGATGCTGATGCAATTCCAACCGCCGCCCAATAGTCCGCCAAGCGACAACTCGCCGAGGGATGGGGGCAATCCGCAGTTGCCCCGTCCCGACTCAAGCCACCCGATGCCGGTGACGACTGGCGAGCAAGGGGGCGAGGGCAACGCCGACGGGCGCTCGATCGATGGCGTCACCAAGCCGGAGCAGGGCATGGCCGCGACCAAGACGAATGATCCGCCTTCGCCGGGCAAGGGCAACTTGGAACACATTCCCGATGAGGTCGATGTGCCGCCGTTGTCGCCGCGCGATGCCGCCGAGCATCTGGAGTTGGCCACCCAGAAGGTGATGCGGGAGCGACAGACGCATCATCGTCGCGGCGAACGCCCGTCCGCCACGGGAGTAAAAGATTGGTAGAACAAATTGCATGCACACGGTTCGGCTCATTCTGGCCCTGCTGATGCTGTTCGGCTGCGGGGCCATCGCGCGCGCCGAACCGGAAGAGGGACCGAAACCGGATGACATCCCCGTGGCGGGTCGGCCGAGTGACCTGCCCTTCAGCGAGGCGAGCGGATGGTTTGCGGTGCGAGCGAGCGCGCAACCGACGACGCTGGAAGCAGAGACGGCTCTCACGTTCACCGTATCGGTGCAAGCCACCCACGAGACACGCCGGCCGCCGCAGCGGATCGATCTGCGTCAATTACCCGCCTTCGCCGAGCAATTCTACATCGAAGAACCCAGCAGCGAAGCCCCCACTCGGCCGAACGAGCGGACCTGGGAGTTCGTCTATCGACTTAAACCGCGCCGCACCGGTGTGAGTGAAATCCCCAGCGTGCCGTTCGTCTACTTCAACCCCTGTCTCTTGACCGCCAATAAGGGGTTCCAGGTTATCTACACCGATTCCATCCCGCTGCACGTTCTGCCGCATGAAAGCGTGCAGGTTCCCATACAGGGACCGGAGAACGCTTTCACTCTCGCCACCGGGCCGGCCGTGCTAGAGCATCAAACCGCATGGACCCCGCCGGGCATGGCGATGGGTCTCGCGCTCCTGTTGGTGCCGCCATTTTTATGCGCTATTTGGTATCTCTCTTGGAGTCGCATATACCCAGACGCGGCGCGGGCGGCGCGACAACGGCGCAGTCGCGCCGCGCGACAAGCGCTATCGTTGCTGCACGCCGCTCGCCGGCTCAAGACCGAAGGGCGCGTCCATCGAGTACCGGCCATTGTCGCCACCTATTTCCAGCAACGTCTGGATCTAATCAGCGCCGAACCGACGCCGCATGAGGTTGCCGTGTTGTTGATGCAGCGCGGATGTTCGCCGGCGTTGACGGAGCAGGCGGTTCGCTTCTTCGAGGCGTGCGACCGCGCGCGATTCTTGCCCGCAGCGGACTCGGAACGAGCCAACTTGCCGGATTCCGCCCGCCAACTCATCCTCGCCGTGGAGGCGGAAACGTGTCCTGCGTGACTCTCTTGATTGTCTTGCTGTTGCACGCGGAGCCGGCCACGCTGCCGGATCGTGAACTACTTGAGCGTGCCCAGAGTGAGTTTCAGGAGGGCGTGCGTCTGCGTCAGGCGGCGGATCGAGCTAGGCCGCACTTCCGCAGCGCGGCCGGTGATTTCGAGGAGTTGCGCCGGCGCGGCGCAGGCAACGCTCTGTTGTATCGCAACCTGGGCAACGCTTATCTGCTCGCCGACGATTTGCCGCAGGCCATCCTGTCCTATCATCGCGGCCTGCGTCTGATGCCGAACGATCACCTCTTGCGGGAGAGTTTGGCCGACGCGCGCGAGCGAGTCGTGTATCCGGCGTCGGGCACTCTAGGCCGACCGCCGAACGAGACACGGCCGCCGTGGCTGCCGCGTCTGCGGGCGGAGTGGCTGGTGATCGTTGCTATTGTCTGTTATGTGCTGGCGTGCCTGCGCCTGACGCGCTGGCTGATGCTGCGGCGCGGCGGTTTGCTAGTATCAGGACTGCTCGCACTGCTGCTCGCCGTGCTAGGAGCGGGATGGTTATTCATCCTCACACGCGAGAAGCAAGACGAGAATGCTCATCCGCTCGTGGTGATCGCGCGGGATGGCGTGCTGCTGCGCCGCGGCGATGGAGCAGCGTTTCCAACGCGCTACGACACGCCGTTGAACCGCGGCATCGAGGCGCGACGGCTTTTCGAGCGTGGCGGCTGGATGCAGATAGAATTGTCCGGCGGCGAGGTCGGTTGGCTGCCGCGCGAAGCCGTGTTGGTGGACGCGCCTTGACTCTCGCCTCTGCTCGAATCGGAGATGCGATGGAAATCCAGACGTTCTTTCTGGCCTTGGAAGTCCGGCAGCGCGGCCCCGGCGACTACACCGCCGTCACCGCCTGCATCAGCCAGTTTTCGCCGCCCGATGGCGAATTCCCGTTGCAAGTACGTCTGCCCTACCTGATGCTCCTTCGCCGGTCCAGCCAGGAGCAGACGGAAACATTCACCCTTCGCTTCGACCTCATCGATGAAGATGGTCGCCTGATCGGCGCGCCGTCCAATGTGCAAGCGAGCGGCTCGTTCCCCGCCGATCACAAATCGTTACTTCTGTCTGGCCATATTTTCTTCGTCTTTCCGCTTCCGGGCTGCTATCGCCTCGACATCACCGCTGACGAAGAAGTATCGGCTCACCTTTACTCTTACGACCTGGAGATTGGCGCCGGCTCCTCCGTGTAACAGCAACCGGAACATCCTAAGAAATCCTCACCGAATGTGGCGGCACGTTTTTAACGTGTCGCCACATTCGGCACGTTCGCTGAAAAGTCTGGCCGCGCGCTATACGTACACGATGGCCGAAAGCGACGCTGTTGCTGGGGTGGCCAGCGACTCGCGGTGAGTCCGATTGCGGGATGAGAAATAAAGAACGCCCGGCGGACCGTCCGCCGGGCGTCCTCTCTTGGGGAAGAGTTGGTGCCTGGTGTTAAAAGAGATGGCCGGGCGCCTGCCGACTGGCGACGGATGGTTCACCGTGTCCGAGGCAGGGACTGTTTTCCACACGGGTGGCGCAGTGGACCGTCCGAGTACCAATCAGCAGGGCAAACCCGGCTCATCTCTCGTGCTTCGTCGAGCCGCTCCTCTGTTCATTCGACAAACGCGGCAAATCCGGCAACTTGCGCGCGGTCGGCGTTTTTTCTCAAGATTTGATTTGCATCCACCGACGTGCGCCGGTTCAATCCATCGGGAGCCTGTGATTACCCTCAAGAGGATCAACTATGACGAACCGTGCCGCGACCGAGTATCGCTACGAGAAACTGACCTGGCCTGACATCAACGACGCCGTCGAACTGGGCAAAGTGTGCGTCGTACCGTGCGGCGCGGTCGAGCAGCATGGGCCGCACCTGCCGCTCGATGTGGACCTCATTTGCCCCACCGAGATTGCCCGCGGCGCGGGCCGAGCCGTGACCGATAAGATGCTTGTGTTGCCGACGGTTTGCTACGGCTACACCGGCCACGTCATGGATTTTCCCGGCACCATCAACAACGATTTTGAACACTTCATGCACCATGTCCTGGACATCACCAAATCGCTGGCCTACCACGGCTTCAAGAAGATTCTGCTGCTCAACGGCCACGGCTCCAACATGCCTAATCTCGATTTGGTGGCGCGCCGTACCAACCTGGAGACCGACGCCGAGTGCATTTTGGCGGGGTGGTGGAACCTGCTGACGGTGGACAAGGAATTTTTACCGCGCTGGCGGCAGAGCAAATTTCCCGGCGGCTGTGCCCATGCCTGCGAACTGGAGACCTCGCTGTATCTATACCTCGACGGCGACAATGTGCGCAAGGACCAGATCAAGAACGGCGTCATCAGCTTCAATGAGGAGAACAATCCCTTCAACTGGGTGGATCTATTCGCGGCGGGGCCGGCGACGATCATCTCGTGGACGAGCAGTTATTCCGATACCGGCGTACTCGGCGAGGCGGAATTGGCTACGGCCGAGAAGGGCAAGCAAGCCTACGAGGAGGCGGTCAAGCAACTGGCACGCTTCGTCAGTTGGTTTAAGGATCGGCCCAAGGATCAGCGCAAGGATCGGCACCGTAAGCCGCCGACGATGCCGTTGCCGTGGGGACAGCGGCCGGTGCGCTAATCGACGCGGTAGGAAAAAGTCTCTACGGTGGCAATTGGGCGAGGATTCTCGCCAATTCGTCCATGTCCACCGGCTTGACGAGATGGGCGTTGAAACCTGCTTCAAGGGCGCGGTGTCGATCCTCGGGCTGACCGTAGCCGGTCACGGCGACGAGTAGCACCTTGTCGCCGTCCGGCGCGGCGCGGACCTGGCGTGCCAGTTCATAACCGTCCATCCCCGGCAGACCGACATCCACCAGGGCCGCCTCGGGCGCTTGGCGGCGGATCGCGGCTAGGCCACACAAACCGTCGCTGGCTTCCTCAACGTGATGCCCCAGGAGACGGAGCAGGGCCGCCAGCGTCGCGCGGCCATCGGCGTTATCCTCGATCAGCAGAAGGCGACGCGGTACAACCTTCTGCGGGGTAGAGGGTGCCATCGCCGGCTTGAGGCGGCTATCAAGGGGCAGGCGGACCACGAACTCGCTGCCGTGGCCCGCCCCATCGCTGTGGGCCGCGATCGTGCCACCGTGCAGATCCACCAGACGATGCACCAAGGCCAGACCAATCCCCAAACCACCCGGCGCGCGATCGAGCGAAGACTTCAGTTGCATGAATGGCTCGAAAATGCTTGCCAGCATATCCGGCGGAATGCCCATGCCGGAATCCTTGACACGGAGTATCGCCTGGGATTGCTCGCCATGCAGACTCAGTTCGATTCGACCGCCCGGCTCGGTGTATTTGGCCGCGTTGTTCAAGAGATTCACCACCACCTGAGTAAGTCGGGTCGGATCCGCCTCGACATGCAGGGGTTGCTCCTCCTGGAGCGAGAGGTTCAGTTGATGCGAACGTCCCTCGATAAGCGAGCGACTGCTCTGCACAGCGTCGGCTACGATGTCCTGTAGATTAACGTGTTGCCTGCGCAACTCGATCTTACCGTGGGTCACGCGCGATAGGTCGAGCAGATCATCGAGCAAGCGAGTTAGGTGGCGGCCCTGTCGCTCGATAATGGCGCGAGCGTGTTCCAACTCCGCAGTGGGCAGACGGTGCAGATGCATCAGATGGGCGGCGTTGAGGATGGGGGCCAGCGGATTACGCAATTCATGGGCAAGCATGGCGAGGAACTCATCGCGGCGGCGCACGGCTTCCTTGCGTTCGGTGATGTCGCGCAGCGTGGCCAGAAAGGCCGGTTGGCCATTCCAGTCGATCTCGACGACGCGCATCTCGGCGATGCGGAACGGAGACCGATCGTAAGGAGGTCCCATGCCCGCGAACGGAATGGCGCGGCGCGGCGCCGGCCATACATCAATTTCCGTTGTTTCGCCGGCCGTCAACGGTTGGCCGAACATCTCTCCATTCAACTCATCGGCGCGGCGGCCCAGCAGCCCCTCGGCGGCTGGGTTGACGTAATCGAGGATGCCGTCACCGCGCACCACCAGGATGCCGTCGGCATTCTTTTCGATCAAGGTGCGAAAACGGGACTCACTCGCCTCCAGCGCGCGTTTATAATCGTCTCCCATGATTGGTCCTCCCGCGAGCGACCGCCTCATCCGAGCGGATGATCCCGCTGAACCAAAATGTCTCGCACGGGCGTGGTGGAGACGCTGTCGTCCTTGAACATCTCCGCCAGTCGCTCGATCTCGCCGGGCGGGAGATGCGTGAAATGGCCGGAGAGAATGCCCGAGACGTTGCGGAAAGGTTTGCCGATGTGCATGCCCTTGCCATCAATGGTGAACTCGCGGATGCTCTTCTCGTGGGTCGATCCGCGCATCTTCAACACCGTGACGCCGCGGCGCATTTCGCCGTGCATCTCGACGTAGCGCAGCAGTATGATGGAGTCGGTGATGGTCGAGATGTGCGTCTCGGTCACCGACGAACCGCCCAGCAGGCTCGACGAAGTGGCCGTGAACAAGCCAGCCACGTTCTTGTCCTTGATGTACGAGGTCAGGGCGATGGCGAACTCGCGGAAACTCTTGACCGAGGCCACCCGTTCCAGGGCCGATAGGCTGTCGATGGCGAGGCGCTGCGGCTTGAATTCGTCTACCACCGATTTCATGGCGATCAAGTGATCTTCCAGGCTGCCGGTCTCGGGATACTCGCAGACGACGCGGAGCTTGCCGGCCGCCTCCATCTTCTCGAAATCGATGCCCCAACCTGTGGCGTTGCGGAACAGTTGATCGCGGCTTTCCTCGAAGGCGAAGAACAGCGTACGCTCGTCGGCCAGGACACCGCCCGCGATGAACGAGGTCGTCACCAGCGTCTTGCCGGTGCCTGTCGCCCCGGAAAGCAGGACGATCGAGTCGCGGAAGAATCCACCGCCGCACATACGATCCAACTCCGGGACGCCCGAACCGATGCGCAGGGCCGACGACTTCTGCTTCAATTCGATGGCGGACAACGGGATGACGACGACGCCCTGGTCGGGACTGACCGTGAAGGGGAACTCGCCTTTTTGATGGGGAGCGCCGCGAAACTTGAGAATCTCGATGGTGCGCCGGCGTTTCTCTTGTTCCAGGCCGTTGCGCAAGATGACCACGTTGTCGGTCACGAATTCCTCAATGCCGTAGCGCGACACCTGGCGTATTCCTCGGTGCGTTCGGCGGTGATGATCGAGGTGACCCGCATCTCTTTCAGAGCGGAAACGATACGGAACAATTCATTGCGCACGAGGTTCGATTCCCCTAGCTGAGCGAAGACGCCTCCCAGTGAATCGAGCGACATCCGCCGCGCCCCCGTCTTCTTCACGGCGTTCTCGATGCGCACAAGAAGGGCGCTGAGATCGTAGGAGCCGCTGATGATCGTCTCCTGACCGGGGTGTGGCGAAACATCGACGAAGGCCCACTTGCTGTCTTGTTCCCAGCGAGAGATGTCCCAGTTGAAGCCTTCCATGTTCTTGCGGATGGCTTGAGGGCTTTCCTCAAAGGTGACGAAGACGCCTGCCTCGTCGCGCCGACGAATGCCCTCGGCCAAAAACTGGCAGGCGAATACCGTTTTGGCGCTGCCGGAAGTGCCGGACAGGAGTGTGGAACGGCCCTCGGGCAACCCTCCGTAGGAGATCAGATCGAAACCGGGAACCTCGGTCGGGAGTTTGGCAACAGCGGAGCGTTGGTTATGCCAGGTCAACGCTTTCCTCCTTTCCGGACGAATCATCGCTGATAGGGGCGTACGGTTGCAAATCGAGTCCGAGCAGCACCTTCTCGGCGTCGGACAGATCGCCGATGATACGGCGGATCGGCGCGGGCAATTCCTTGACCACGGTGGGCGTGGCCAGAATCTTCTCGTCCTCGGCCAGTTGGGGGCGTTCCAACACGTCGATCACATGCATTTCATATTGGCCGCGCAACTCTTCTTCACAGAGACGCCGCAGGTTTTCGATGGCGCGATACGAGCGGGGAGTCTGCCCCGTGACATAAAGTTTGAGAAGATACTTACTCATGATCGAACCCTCGATTTGCCTCCCCGGGGGCGGAGTTGCGTTTTCGGGTCCGCTCGGGCGATCGTCCAGCCTGAAGACACTCCTGTCGATAATACGACAGCAAGTGCCCCATGAGTTCGAGTATGAGCAAACGTCCTTCCTCCACATAGAGCCGCGCTAGCATCGCCGGCGCCGACGCGAGCTTAACCTCCAGGGCGCGACTGTGCAGTTCGATCGCATCGCGAGCGCCGGCCTGAAGGCGTCCGAGTCGCATGCCCAGTTCACGCACCTCCGTTGACAGCGCGTCCTCGCTTGCGTAGTCGCGCTGGTGAACAGCCAATTCCAGCAGCTTGCTGTAGGCCGTCGCCAAAGTCTGGAAGATGTCGGGAGCGCGGACCCGCAGCAAGTCACGGGAGGGAGGCGGCGGATCGGGCGGAGGTTTGGCACTGCCGCCGATCGCTTTTCTCCCCACGAACGTCCTAGGCGCCGCTGGCGAATTCAACAAATTGTGTGCTTGTTTCATCATGGACTGGCTTAAATGCAACTGTTATTCCAATTAGATGATCTACTCCTCTTCGCGGCGTATCTCGATTAGACCCGAAAAACTTCGCCGGCTATCCGACGAGGTGGAGACAAGTTGCTCGAAGTGAGCAGTAGAGTGCGCAGTTCGCGCTGGCCCGAAGTTATAATAGGCGACGAGTCCAGCGGGGAGAAGTTCGACGGTGCGTTCAGCGATGCGTCGTCACGCCCACTTGTTGACACATGGCCAGCACGGGACACGTCGAGCATTTCGGCGAAACGCCGGTGCAGATGTGTTTGCCGAACGGCACGAGCAGCTTGTTGATCTCGACCCAGTAGCGGCGCGGCAACTTCTCGGTCAGCGCGTGCATGGTCTTCTCCGGGCTTTTGGTCTGCACATAGCCCCAGCGATTGGCGACGCGGTGAACGTGGACATCGACGCCGATGAACGGCATATCGCAGGCGATGCCGAGAACGAGATTGGCGCACTTGGGACCGACGCCGTGAAAGGAGAGCAGCACATCAGGATCGCACGGCAGCGTCCCGCCATGTTCGGCCATGGCAGAGAGAGCAATATCGTGAATCTGCGCCGCCTTCGCTTCGTGGAAGGTGCAGGCGCGGATGAGCGTGTCGATTTCCTTCGGCGTCAGCGCGGCCATCTCCGCCGGCGTCCGCGCCCGCGCGAAAAGCTGGCGCGATACGGGTAGCGTGGTCTCATCGCGCGTGCGGATCGACACGATGCAGGCGACGAGAATCTCGAACACCGAATCGTGGCCTTCGTCCGCCAGTTCAAACAAGGCTGCCTTGGGATACGGCCGGACGGCGCTGCGGATGGAACGCAGCGCGGCCGCAATCTCGAAGGGCTGTTTCCCTTCGGATGAGGACGCAGGCTCGGCCGTTTTGTTTTCCGTCTCTTTTCGGCGTTTGCTCGGTTTCATGGCCACTCTCAGAGAAGGTGTGCGCGTTTTCGTTCTGTTTTGAGGCTCCCACTGTCCCAGGACTATCCACTTTTCCTGAATCGATTGCAAGCGAGGGGCTATCCCGCGACGATGTTAGAGGACACCCCGATCGTTCTATCATGGGAATACGAAGGGGCCAACGCGCAGGTGGTCTAGCACGCCGCGCCGCGCTTGGACTAAACTGCATGAGGGGTCCGTTCCACGCCGGCAGGCGATGCCACGAGGAAGGGCAAGATGCGCAAACTAATCCTCTGGATGACCGAACATCCCACCCTTACGGTCAGTTTGTTTCTGCTGACGGCTTTCGCCTTGCTGAACTTGCTGGCTTATCGTCATGCCCGAACCATGACGCATTTCGCCTCGGTCCCTCGTGGCCTGCGCAAGTCCGAGACCTGGCACGATCGATCCCATTCTCTGTCCTTGTTCGAGCGCCTGCGATTGGCCTTTAATGGCGTGGCGATTGAACGTCCTCATCAGGACATCCGCCCGGATGGATTGAGCTGGCCTTGCGAAGTCCACACCTTCGCCGGAGAAGTCGGCCAGCTCGCCGCCTGGTACATTCCGCACGAGAATGCGGCTGGCTTGGTGGTGATCTTTCACGGCTACGCCGCCAGCAAGGCGCAATTGCTACCGGAAGCGCGTGCCTTCCACGATCTTGGTTACGCTTGTTTTCTCGTCGATTTCCGTGGCAGCGGCGACTCCGACGGCGATCGCACGTCGATCGGCTACCACGAGGCCGACGACGTGGAACGCACCGTGGCTTACGTGCGCGACCACTGGCCAACCGAGCGCTTGATCCTGTTCGGCCAATCGATGGGCGCGGCCTCGGTGCTACGGGCGTTGTCGCGTCGCGCGCTCCAGCCGGACGCCGTAGTGTTGGAATGTCCGTTCGATCGTCTGCTGTCCACGGTCGAGGCCCGCTTCGTCGTCATGGGTTTGCCGTCGTTTCCGGGCGCGCGGCTGATGGTCTTCTGGGGTGGCTTGCAGCACGGTTTCAACGGCTTCACGCACAACCCGGTCGAATACGCGGCGCGCGTGACATGTCCGACTTTGCTGCTGCACGGCACGCACGATACGCGCGTCAGTTGCCGACAAATCGAGTCGATCCATCAGCACCTCGGTGGCGAGAAGCAACTGCATTTCTTCGAGGGTGCCGGCCACGAATCCTACGCGGCCCTGCGCCCGGAGGAGTGGAAAGAATGCGTCGCCCGCTTCCTGCGCAGTCGCGTGCTGGTAGGCGAGCGGCCAGCGTGAGCCGGCTGTTTGCTTGGCTTGCAACAGCCGGCCTACGCCGGAGTCCAATGGAACAAAAGTCCGCTGCACGCCTTCCTGACGAGTAACCTTGCCACCTTGATGCCCTCGCCGCTGGGCCAAGAAATCGCCCACGTTGAAAACCAACTGATGCAGTTGATCCACACGACCGAGGATCAATTTGCTGATCTGCTGCGAAATTGGATGCCCCATCAGCCCGGCAACCGTGGAACGCTCACGCCGGTAGATCCCACTGCGGCGTAGGGGGGAAATTCGGAGAGAGCGCGTCCAGACAGTCATCGGTGCGACTCCTTCGGTGACAATCGATGTAGCGCGTTGACGTTGAAGAGAAACGGAAAAGAGAACGTCGCCGATTGTGAGCGTTTGGAGGCGAGCGTATCAATCGCCATTGTTAGAAGTTTTCCTTTTTCGCGCCATCGCGGCGCAGACTACCCGGCCGCGCGGTGTCGTGATGGTTTCTTCACTCCGTCGCCGATGGCGGTCGCTATAATCCCCTTAGTCCGTGCATGCGGCGACCCATCGGGGAGCGGCCCCTACACGGAAATGGTCGAGTGACGTAGGGAAGAAGGACAAAGCACATGGCGGAGTGGCAGCGGACTCATACAGGCGGCGAATTGCGTGAATCGCATGTGGGGCAGACCGTCGTTCTCAACGGCTGGGTGAACACGTACCGCGCCTACAACGACCAGATATTCGTCGATCTGCGCGACCGCTATGGCCTTACTCAAGTGGTCTTCGAGTCCGATCAGCCGGAGTTGTTCGCCATCGCCCAGGAGGTCCGCAACGAGTGGGTGTTATCGGTGCGCGGCCTGGTCCGATCGCGTCTGCCGGGCAAGCACAATCCCAAGCTGGCGACCGGCGACATCGAGATTCTGGCTCAGACGATGCAAGTCCTCAATCGCTGTCCGACGCCGAAATTCGAGGTCATGTCCCTGCCGCTGGAGGGCGGTCTGGGCGATCCGGAACTGGCCGGTGAGGATCTGCGTTTGCAGTATCGCTTCCTCGACCTGCGCCGGGCCAGCCTGCAACGCACGCTCATTTTGCGGCATCGTTTGAACGCGGTGATTCGCGAGTATCTCTGCGCGCGGGATTTCCTTGAGTTGGAGACGCCGCTGCTGGGGCGCAGCACGCCGGAAGGGGCGCGCGATTACCTCGTGCCCAGCCGCGTCTGGCCCGGCGAATGGTATGCGCTGCCGCAATCGCCGCAGTTGTACAAGCAACTGCTGATGGTGGCCGGCTACGACAAGTATTACCAAATCGCTCGCTGTCTGCGCGACGAGGATCTCCGCGCCGACCGTCAACCCGAATTCACCCAACTCGATTTGGAAATGTCGTTCGTCGAAGTGGACGATGTGCTGAGTCTGACCGAAGGGCTGATGGCGGAGATTTTCCAGAAGTGTCTGGGCGTGACGATCTCGCTGCCGTTGCCGCGTTTGCAATACGCCGACGCCATGCTTCGCTATGGCAACGACAAGCCGGACCTTCGTTATGGTTTGGAGATTGTCGAACTGAGCGATCTCGCGGAGCAGACGCAGTTCAAGGTCTTTCAGGACGCCGTCGCTTCCGGCGGCAAGGTGCGCGGCCTGAATGTCAAGGGTGGAGCGGAGAAGTTCTCGCGCAAGGGACTCGATCAATTGACGGAGTTCGTCGGCCGGCTCGGCGCCAAGGGGTTGGCCTGGCTCAAGGTCGAGGCGGACAAGTTCACCTCGCCCATCGAGAAGTTCCTGCCGGCGGCCGTGCAGCAGACGCTGCGCCAGCGTCTCAACGCCTGGGCCGGTGATCTGCTGCTTCTGGTCGCGGACAAAGAAGAGGTTGTTTGTCAGAGTTTGGGCACCCTGCGGACGCACCTGGCGGCAACGCTTGGCTTGGTGGATCCGGCGCGGCATGATTTCAAGATTGCCTGGGTCGTCGATTTTCCCTCGTTCATCTGGGACGACGAGGAGAAACGCTGGGCGGCCAATCATCATCCGTTCACGGCGCCGCGCGACGAAGACCTGGCGAAGTTAGAGACGGAACCGGGCAGCGTGCGGGCCAAGGCGTATGACTTGGTTATCAACGGTTACGAATGCGGCGGCGGCAGCATTCGTATCCACAATCCCGAAACGCAGTCGCGTCTATTCGCCATGCTGGGCATGACGCCGGAGCAGGCGCAGCAGCGCTTCGGCTTCCTGCTCGATGCGCTGCAATATGGCGCACCGCCGCACGGCGGCATCGCCCTGGGATTGGACCGCATGACGATGATGTTGGCCGGCACCACGAACATCCGCGATGTCATCGCCTTCCCGAAAAACCAGAAGGCCCGCGACCTGATGACCGGAGCGCCCGCGCCGGTCGATACCAAACAACTGAAGGAACTGGGGTTGCCGCCTCGATAGCAGGAGGGAGGAATCCAAGCGGTTCGGGATTCATTCCTGCTCCTTCTGAGGCGGATGGATATTGGGGTTGCCGGCATTGTGGTGTTGCTGGAGCATTTGCTGCAAGGCGATGAGGAGTCGTTGGGCGTTGTTCCAGCTGAGTACCAAGCGCTGCGTCATGTGGATGGGTTCGGATTGGTGGTCGGTGCGGAAGTGGCCATCCACACCGAAGTCGAGGATCAATTCCTCGTTCGATCCGCTGACGCGAAAATAGTTGCTGTAGGTGATGTTCATCGCCTGGAGATCCAGGATGGGCGGCGTTGGGGACAGGGCTTGGGATGGCGGGGACATGGCAATCGCTCCTCGGATTGGTGGTGGTCAAAACGTCCACAACGAGCCTCCGTCATGGAAAAGTTTACTTGTCCTGCTTCGTAGGCGCGCATTTCAGCGCGATTTCTCGGCCATCTGGGGTAACGTAGAGCGTCACCATTTTCCATTCCATTTTCCATTCAGTCGGTGAGTCGAGGTCGGGAATTGGGGTAGAGCATCCCCTGATTGGAGGCACCACCCTGATTGGTCCCCACGATCACGGAATAGGCCGCTCCCGCCTGGGGGTTAGTCCCTTTGGGGCCCATGACGGCCTGGTAGTGTCCGGCCTTGCCGATCACGCCGCCGGCGGTCTGCTCGGTGACCGCGCAACTGAGACACTGAGCGGCAAATCTCACACGCCTTTTCATTTTTTTCAGGAAGGGTGGACAGATTTCCTCTCATGGACGTTCATGGAAGACAAGGCGGTTTTCATTCTGCATTGATGAAGCATTGTCACTGCGCCCCTTGCTTGATCGTGTGTTGCTTGTCGATCGCCAGCTTGGCGAGGTCGGCTTTTTCCAGGACGGTTTTCCCGCCGTCCTTGCCCGGCCACAGAATAGTGATTCGATCAATACGATCGATCTTGCCCAGGCCAAACGTCGCCACCAGTTCACTCTGGCTGAGATAGCCGCGCGCGGCGGCGATCTCGCGACGCTGTTCGACGCCGTCCGCCTCCAGGATGATGCGGGCGCCGATGGCGCCGCGGTTGGAGCGAACCCCGTCGCCCTCCAGCTTGAGGCGAATCCAGTGATGGCCTAACGCGTTGTCGTTGCGCAGCACGCGGGCAGGTCCGCCGTTGCCGATCAGGATCACGTCGAGATCGCCGTCGCCGTCGAGATCGGCGTAGGCGCAGCCGCGGCCCACCAGCGGTTGAAACAGATCGGGACCGGCCGCCTCCTCCGTCACCGGCTCGAAGCCGTGCGACTTCTTGCTCCAGAACAGTTGCGCCGGTTGTTGATACTTCTGTCCCCTCTGCAATTTGCTGATGCCGGGATCGAGATGACCATTGCACGTCAGAAAATCGAGCCGGCCATCGAGATCGTAATCGAAGAAGAAGGCGCCGAACTTGAGCAACACGCGACTGGGGCCGGCGACGCCTTCGACGTTGGCCATGTCCGAGAAAATCAACTCATCCGGCACATCCTGGCAAAGGAACGTGTTCGGTTCATCGGCGAAGTTGGTGATGAGCAGGCCATTGCAGCCGGGCCGATAGGACGGTGCCCAGTCGATGCCCATCGCGCCGCGCGCCTGGCCTTGGGCGTAGGCGATGCCGGCGTGTTGGCCTTCCTCCACGAAAATGCGTTTGCCTTTGGGACCAAGTTTGTTGTGGAAGAAGAAATTGCGTACGGAATCATTGGCAACCACGATGTCGGGCCAACCGTCTTCGTCGGCGTCGCAGACGATGACGCCCAGCGATTTGCCCAGCGGCCGCTCGGGCGCGTTCGCATCAACGCCCAATTTCTCGAAGACCTGAATGCCGGTTTCTTTCGATACGTCCGTAAACTTGCCGCCGCCCTCGTTGCGATAGAGAAAGCACAGCGCGCCGTCGAACTGTTTGGGTTGGCCATAGGTGCGTTCCTTGCCGTCGATCTTGGAACCGATGCTGAGATCGTAGGCCGGCGACCAATGAACATAGTTGCACACCAGCAGATCGAGCTTGCCGTCGCCGTCGTAGTCGAGGAACGACGCTGAGCTTGAAAACGTGATGGGCTTGTCCCAGGCGAAGAAATCACCCGTCAGCTTGTCGGGCCAGCCGCCCGGCCCGCCAACGCCGGCCATCGCCGTCGCCTCGACGAAGCGCCGGCCCGCCGCGCCGTTGGCGTTGGCCTCGTTGTGATACAGATGATTGCCGCCGACGCCGGTGACGAACAGATCGAGCCAACCGTCGTTGTCATAGTCGCCAACCGTCGCGCCCATGCCGTACAGCGTGACGCCCAAACCAGCCGCGCGCGTCACATCCGTAAACTTGCTGCCGCCCTCGTTGTGATACAGCATCAGCGTCGGCTTCTCCACGCTGGACTTCTGCTGACCGGGCCAGGGACAGGCGTTGATAAATAGCACATCGGGTTTGCCGTCGTTGTCGAAGTCGAGGATGGCGACGCCGCCACACATCGTCTCGGGCAACAGTTTCTTATCGGTGGCGCCGTTGTCGTGTACGAAGCGAATGCCGGCATCCTTGGTGATGTCGGTGAAACGCACGGCGGGCACAGGCACCGCTTCCCGCACAGAGGATTGACCGGAATCGCCTGGCTGCGCGATCGTCTTGGGAGGACTGAACACACCCAGGAAGTAAAGCGCGGCCAACGTGCCGCCGGCCAGCAACAGGAAACCGCCCATGAACCAGGCGATTGAGGATACTTTGCAACAGTTCAAAGACATGGAGGACTCCAAATAAACGCCGGCGAGCGGGGTCGCGTAAGCGCCCCGAGTGATGTTCTGTTCTCGGGGCGCTTACGCGACCCCGCTCGCCTTGGAATGACGCGCTCACAATCCCGGCGCGCCTTTGCGATTCAACGGATAAATGACGATGGCCTCGGCCGCGTGGTTGGCGGCTGGGTGGTTGCGGCGATGCTTCTGCATGACGCTCTGAGCGATGTCGTCGGGCTTGAAGATGGCGTGCATCTCTTGATGGAGCTTGTACAGCACCAGCGCCGCCGCCGCCTTCAAATCAGCGTCGTTTTCCCGATGGAAGTACGGTTCAATCTGGCTGAGCAGCATCTCGAAACGCGGGCGTTTCGGCTGCGTTGCCGACACGGGGGCCCCACCCAGAGCGCCGATCGACTGGGCCAACCCGCCAGCCGACTGCAAACGCGCAGCCTTCTCGGCCTTGTCGTCGAGCAAGGTCCGCGCCAGTCCTTGCAAAGTCGTCTCGTCGGTGCCCGCCGGCTTGTCCGACAGTTGTACCTTCGGCATCCGCACGCCCAGCAGACGGAAGCATTGACGCAATCCGTAATGGGCGTCGAGGTTCTCTCGATCCAGAATCAGCGTGCGCTCGTATTGCTCGATCGCTTGCAGAAGGAAGGGATCGCGCTGAGCAGGATTGTTGCCCTCCTGCTGCGCCCGGATGAAGAGGGCGTCGCCCAATTTGTTGATGACGAGGTAATCCTTCGTGAAATCGAAGCCGCGTTCGCGCGGCTGCTTTTCGGGATCGAGGATGCCCTTGAAGTTGGCAATGGCGGCATCGATGCCGTGGCGCCCCGTGGCGGTCTGCAAGTTAACCAGACCATTGAACCAGGCCACCGTCCACCACGGAGCATCGGCCTTGCTCGCTTCCTCCAACTGCTTGACCGCCTCGGTCAAACGCCCTTCCTTCTCGTAGACGCGAGCCAGGTTCAGATGGGCGTGCCCGGCCGCCTCCTTCGGATATTCTTTCAAGAGCGTCTGGAACGCTTCCTCGGCCTGCCGTAGTTCGCCCTTCTTGGCGTCCGCGCCGCCCTCGATCAGACAGCCGATACCGTAATCGTTCCAGCGCTGCCACGCGGGTTTGATGGGCGAGGTTTGCTCCGGCACCTTGTCGGCGACGCCTTCTACCGGCAGCGTGATATGGTCCGCGCATAAATCGATGATCGGTTGTTTCGGCACCTTGTCGGCGCTGCCGTAGACCAGCGTCATGTACTCGAAATCGAACTTCCGATAGCGTACCTTCACGTTCAGTTCGACCGACCCCTTCACATCGTCGGGCACTTTCAGCTCATAGTGAACGACCTGGCCCGCCCCCGGTGGGATCTGATGGTTATATAATGGAGTGAAAATATCCTCTGGATTACGGCGATTGATGCGATTGCCGTTGCGATCGAGCATCAACACATTGAGGCGGTGCGCCCATTCATCGACCGCGCCGTTCTCATCGGGACGAGCGAGAGCGCCGGAACGGCCGATGATCTTGTCGCCGGACTTCGCCGTGAAGTCCACCCATACCTCGTTGGAATCGACCGTGCCTTGCGTGAACGGATGGCCCATGCCGACGGTGCGAATAACCACCTCGACGAGATAACTCTTGCCCGGCTTCAGCTTCGGCAAGCGCGGTCGCAACGGCCCGATGAATCGGCCATCGATCTTACCCCCTTCCTTCAACGCGAACAGATCGATGCGCAGGGAAGCGTCTTTGCCTTCCGGGTCGGTGCCGCGTAGGAAGTCGGCATTCTTGTCGGCCGCCTTGCGCAAGCCTTCGGCATGTTCGGCGTGTTCGGGCATCAAGCTCAGCAAGAAGGGCAAACCCGTATTCGCCGCTGGGAAGAAATGATCGTGGACCTTGCGCGTCCCGCTTTTGTCGAAGTCCTTCGAGCCGAAATCGTTACTCGCTTGCAGCGGCATGTGACACTGATTGCAACTCGTCTTCGCCTTCGGCGGATAATAGAAGCTGCGTGCCCCGTGGCCGGAGACGCCGCTGAGCAGGAACGTATCGTAGTGGTTTTGACCGCGCAGGAACTCCTTGTAGTGGTTCAGTTCAACCGGCAGGCTGACCTTGTGACAGGTCGAGCAGAACTCCGAGTTCGTCGTCGCGTTCTTGTGAAACGGCTTGAGAAAGGTCTTTTTGTGGAAGTCCGGTTTGGCCTTGAGTACCTGATTGCTGAACCAACTCAACAGCCCATTATCGCTGTAGGCGAACGGATAGGGCATCGGCTCCTCGATGGTGTAGGCGGCGTTGCCTTCCGTGCTGTTGACGTTGGTGACGGCATGGCAGACAACGCAGGTGATGCCGGCCTTGGCCGTCGGATGATGCTCGTCGTCGAACTGGGGATCGTCGAACGCGCCGGAGAAGAACGGCACCGGATCGTGACAGCCGGCGCACCAACGCGAGGCGCGCGGGATGCCGTGTTCATCGACGATCTTGCGCGATTCGCGGACGCTAAAGCGATAAGGCGGATTGTTGAACGAGCTGAAATGATGCGCCGAGTGGAAGTGCTGCTTGTAAATATCTTCATGGCACTGCATGCAGTATTCATCCTTCATCAGGGCGCTGGCCGGGATGAAGGTTCCGCCGGCGGTACGGGCCTTGGATGGCTCGAAGTATTTTTCGCCCTCACGCGGGCCGACGGCGAACCACTTGCGCGGATCCTGCATATGCAAAACAATCATGACGGCGACGAAGACGGCGACGCCGCCGCCCCAGGCATAACCGTACTTCCACTGGATGTCCGGCCCCGCTCGGCGATGAAGGACATAGAGTACGACCGCGATCACCGGCGCAATGCCGTGCAGAATATACACCAGCCAACGGCTCACGCTGCCGGTCGGCAATTGGAGTCGTTCGGACAACTGGACGAGGGCCAAGCCCGTGAGCAGGACGAGGATGCCGGAGATGAATAGAGCAATGCCCAGCTTGATGGCCAGGCGATTCTTGCGTTTGCGGGCGGTCAGCAGATGCGTGAAACCGAAGACGAGGAAGGGGACGATGATGCCAAGGCCGCCCACGAGATGGGTGACGAACATCTGCAAGGTGAACTGGTTGGTGTAGGTGCGCTGAGTGATCTTCTCCAGCAGGTCGATCGCCAGCAAATAGATGCCGGTAACGCCGAGGATCGCCGTGACAGCGAAGACCACGAACAGAAGGATTTTCAGACGCGGCCCAATCGCTGGTTCGTAGACGCGACCGCGCGCATCCAACAGTTTCTTCGGCGCGCTGATTGTCGGAGTCGGGGGTATGTCCATCGTTGACGCCTCACGACAGGAAGAAAAGATGATGAAATCGACCGCTGCAATGGGTGTACGAACCACGGAGCGCGGCGTAAGGGAGCCCCTTGCTTGCGCTGCGGGCTAGTCGAATCGGCGTTTGAAACCGTTTCTCAGCGAGGAGGATGATAGATGCTCGAACTCGCGAAGCGAGGATGGGCGCGATGATTTTCCGGAGAATGGAGAGAGGATATCAGCACCGGCTGCGCGACGAGTGAGAGGACACAAGCCCATTCCTGTACGCTGGGGGCGACTGGGGGTGCCGGTGCCGGCGCTGGCGCGATCGGCGAACCGGAGCAAGTCGGGCCAGAGCAAGGAGCATGCTTTTCCGCTGGCCGCGCGGGTGAGGATGTGGGAGCGTTGGCGTCCGGCGCGTCCGTTCCCGGCATCAGGATCACATGGTCGCCGCAGCCGGCTCGCGCCGGAGTGGGCGCAAGCAGACCACTGGCCAGAAGGGTGAGGACCACTCCCAGCAGCAATCGCGAACAGGGGCCGGCTGAGTAAACCTTGTGTTCGACGCCTTGCCGCATCACGAATTCGGGTGCCTGAAAGCCAACAAAAAGGATGTCTCTCTTACAAACTTAGCAGAGGCGTTGAGGGCGTTCAAGCAAAAAGCGGATTCTCTTCAGGCAATCAGCCACGGCGCGGGCTGTTCCAAACAAATCCGCAACGTCTGGAGAAACTGCGCCGCCGGCGCGCCATCGACCACACGATGATCGAACGTCAGACTGAGCGTCAGCATGTCGCGCGGGACGATGCGATCACCCTGCACGGCGGGTTCGCGGACGATGCGACCGACGCCGAGCACGGCGCACTGCGGCAGATAAAGGATCGGCGTGAAGGCGTCGATGCCGACGCCGCCCAGATTCGTGATCGTGAAGGTCGCATCGCGCATCTGGTCGGCGCTCAATCGTCCGGCGCGAGTTTGCTCGATCAACTCACGGGATTGGGCCACGATCTGGCGCAGCGTTTGGTTATTCACCGCCCGCAGTACGGGCACGAGCAATCCCGCCTCCGTATCGACGGCGACCGCGATGTCGATACGCTCAGGCACAAACAGGCCATCGTCGCGCCATTGCGCTTGCAGCAGGGGATGTTGCCGCAGAGCGACGGCGGTTAGCTTCACGATGAGGTCCGTGAAACTCGGAATAATCTCATCGGCGGCTTTGAACTGGTTGCGCAATGCCACAAGGTTGGTGGCGTCGAACTTCGTGGTCAACGTGACGGGCGCGGCCTGTGTGACACCGGCGACCATGCGCGCGGCGATGGTGCGGCGGATGTTCGTGTGGGGAATCAGCCGGCCGCCGGAACTGCCGGCGGTCGCCGCGCGAATGTCACGCTCGCGGATGCGGCCATTGCGTCCACTGCCTGTCAGACCATTGCAGTCGATACCCAATTCTCGCGCGACACGGCGGGCACGCGGCGAAATGGCTTGCTTGCGCTGTACCGTCGGGCTGGTGATCGGCGGAGCAATCACCACCGATGCGACCTCGACCGTCTTCTCGACATGGATTTCCGGCACGGCTTCGCCTTCCGCGAGCAGATGCGCCAATACTTGCCCGACCGTGACCTTGTCGCCCGGCTGCGGTCCATCGGGCGGAATCCGCAGGATGCCGGCGTCCAGCGATTCGATCTCTTCGGCGGATTTATCGCTCTCCAATACAAACAGCACGTCGCCCGGCTTGATGCGTTCGCCGTCCACTTTCAGCCAGCCGGCGAACGTGCCTTCCTCCATCGACCAGCCCAGCCGAGGCACGATAATCGTTGTCGCCACAAGAGACCTCCAATGGATTATTCTTCGAGTAGATCGACAATAGCTCTCTCGATGTCCTCAACCTGCGGTGTCACGGCGTGTTCCAAGGAGGGACTGTACGGCGTCGGCGTAAACGCGCCGTGCAAGCGGCGGATTGGGGCATCGAGATCGTCGAAGCCGGCGTCGCTCACAATCGCCGCAACCTCGGCTCCCAGACCGAACGGAGCGAACGCCTCATCGACGATCAGCAGCCGGCCGGTTTTTTGGACCGAACGCAAGATGGTGTCGCCGTCCAATGGTGATACCGTCCGCGGATCGATGACTTCCACCGAAATGCCGCGTGCCGCCAGCCGTTCGCATACTTCCAGCGTCCGCCGCACCATCAGGGCCAGCGCGACAACCGTCACATCGCGGCCTTCGCGGACGATGATTGCCTTGCCGAAGTCGATCTCGTAATCCTGCTCCGGCACCGGCCCCTTGGTCGTGAGCAATTCGCGGTGTTCGAGGAACAGCACGGGATCCTGACAGCGCAGCGCACGCTTGAACAATCCCTTGGCGTCATACGGTGTCGAGGGCACGACGACACGCAGACCGGGAAATTGCGCATAAAGAGGATAGTAATTGCCTGAATGGTGCGTCGCGGCCGAGTGGCCGATGCCGATGCAGCCGCGCAGCAGAATCGGCATGGCGATACGGCCGCTGCTCATGTAACGCATCTTGGCGATTTGATTCAAAATCTCGCCGACCGAATCGAGAATGAAGTCGGCGAACATGAAATCGACCACGGGCCGCGTTCCCGTCATGGCCGCGCCGCACGCCAAGCCCACAAAGCCGCGCTCGCAGATCGGCGTATCGCGCAGTCGTTCCGGTCCATACAGAGCAAAAAGTCCCTCGGTTGTCTTGAAATTGCCGCCGCGCTCGCCGATGCCCTCGCCCATGACAAAAATCGCCGGATTGCCGGCCATCTCCTCGGCGAGCGCTTCGTGCGTGGCCTTCATGTAGGTGATTTCGCGGGTTTCTCTCCCCCTCACCCCCAACCCCTCTCCCCCGAGTACGGGGGAGAGGGGCGTAAGAGGCTCGCCGCCCCCGACTACGGGGGAGAGGGGCACCCCTTTCCCCCCTCTCCCCTGTACTCGGGGGAGAGGGGTTGGGGGTGAGGGGGCTGGCGATTCCTCGTAAACGTGCGTCGCCGCCGTCTTCGGATCGGGCGCGGGACTTTTCTCGGCGAACTGCTGGGCCGCGCTGATGTCTCGCGCTACCTCGGCGTCGATCGCATCGAGCGCGGCCGACGAGGGCTGGCCATTGGCATTTTCATGCAGAAGGCGCTCGCGGAGGCGACGGATCGGACAGCGCGTTTTCCATTCCTCGACTTCCTCCCGCGTGCGATAGGTGAAGTCGCCCATGCCCTCGGCGTGCGGCCGGGTGCGATAGGTCTTGCACTCGATCAGCGTCGCGCCGCCGCCCGAACGAGCGCAGCGCACCGCCTCGCCGGCGATGGCGTAGATGGCTTCCACATCATTGCCATCGACCTCATGGCCGGGCAGACCATAGAAGGCGGCGCGGGCGGCGACACTGGGATTGCCGGCAGAATAGGAGAACGGCACTTCGGTAGCGAATTGGTTATTTTCGCATACGAACAATACCGGCAGTTTCCAGATGCCGGCCAGGTTCAGCCCTTCGTGAAACGCACCGTTGTTGACCGCGCCATCGCCGAAGAACGCCACGGCCACGCGCTCGGTCTTGAGGAGTTTGAAACTGTAGCCGGCGCCGGCGGCCTGGAGAATGCACGCGCCGACGATGCCGCTAGTGCCCATTAACCCTATTTCGGGGGCGAATAGGTGCATACTGCCGCCTCGACCGCGCGAACAGCCGGTCGCGCGGCCATACAACTCCGCGATCAGTTCGCGCGGCGGCAAACCTTTCGCCAGGGCGTGACCGTGGCCGCGATGGGTACTGAACACCGCGTCATCGGGGCGCAGATGAGCGCAGACACCGACCGCGATGGCTTCCTGACCGACATAGGTGTGACAGGCACCGTGGATCAGTCCTCGCTGATGCGATTTCGCCAGCTGCTCCTCACACTGGCGGATTACCTGCATCGGACGGTACAGCCGCGTCAGAAGATCCAGAGGGCGTTCGGTACGGGTCGAGATGGCCATGATGGGTGCCGGAACCTGGAGGTTTCGTTGCTTCACGCGAATGGCGAACGGCCGGTGTTAACCGGCTGGTTTGGGGCGCACCAGCCGGTTAGCACCGGCCGTTCGCCTTAACATTCGTGGCGCTAGGATAGCTGAAAGGTTACATCGCGGACAGGTATCCCATTTGCACAACCATTCGCCAGCAAGACATGCCCGCGAATGGCAGCCATCGTGGATGCACCGGGGTGTTTAACCTCGACGGGGCGGAACCTAACGAAAAAGTAAGTAAACGGTCCATTATCGAAGGCAGCGCGTGAATAGTAACTCCTGATGATGCGCAGCTAGTTGCACAAGTCCTGCACTTCTTTCTCACCACGGACGCTGCCCTATCGAGCCGAATGCTTGGGAGTAGGCTGCTGACAAATGTTGCGGAGATGCTCCGTAAACGCATAAGAGGTAAGCCGACATGAATTGGCTCAAACAACACAAGAAGACCGCTTGGTTTAGCTTGAGTGTCGTGGTTGCCGTCCTGGTCGTAGCCGTCATTGTGTATTTCCACGAGCGCGGCAGTAAGGTGGCCGCACAGGGAGACGAGAAGCAGCAACAGACGAAACCCATGCGCGTCAAGGTCGTTCAACCCAAGGACGGCGGCGTCGAACGGTTGGTCAAACGGCCGGGAACGATTCAGTCGTTCCAGTTCGCCGACCTGTATGCCAAGGTATCGGGCTACCTGACGAACCAGGATAAACGCGCAGGAGACAAGACGCCGGTGGACATTGGCTACAGGGCCAAGAAAGGCGAAGTGTTGGCGGAAGTCTATGCGCCGGAACTGTTCAAGAACGTGGAAAAAGCGGGTGCCGACCTGAAGAAAGCCAGGGCTAACGCCGACGCTGCCGAGGCGAGGGTGAACAAGGCCAAGGCCGATGAACAATCGGCCGAGTCGCAGTACGAGCAGGCCAAAGCCGATGTCGAGAAAGGCCAGGCCATGCTGTCGCTGCGCGGCAAACAGTACAACCGTTACAAGGAGTTGGCCGCCAAGAACTCGGTCCAGCAAGAATTGGTGGATGAAAAACTGGAAGCCAAACTCGCGGCCGAATCCAGTTTGAATGCCTACAAGAAAGCCGTGCTTACCGCGAAATCGGGCATCACGGCGGCGAAAGCCGGCGTTGCACAAGCCGAAGCGGATGTGGCCGACGCCAAGGCCGCCGTGAGCGTGGCCAAGGCCATTCTCGACCGGGCCGAGGTATTGGCGAAGTACACGCAGATCATCTCCCCCTACGACGGCGTCGTCACCAAACGCAATTTTCACGATGGCGCTTTCATTCGCGATGCCAGCCAAGGCGACAGTAAGCCCGTGCTGGCCGTTGCCCGCACCAACAAGATGCGCATCATCGTCGAGGCACCCGACGTGGCCGTTCCCTACCTCAAAGAGGGCGATGCCGTCAGCCTCACCATCGAAACCTTGCGCGATGAACATCTGCACTTAACGGGAAAGGTCGCGCGCATGGCCGTATCCGAGGAATACGACACGCGCACCATGCGGACCGAAGTTGACATGAAGAACCCCGTGGACAAGGAACACCCCAACGGCATTCTCACCAATGGCATGTACGGCCAGGTGACGATTCACCTGGGCCGCGAGAAGGGCATGCGCATCCCTTCCTCGTGTCTGTTCGGCAACGAGAAGGGTGAGGAACGCTCGGTGTTCGTGGTGTGCGACGGCAAGGTCCACGAGGTCAAGGTCAAGATCGGCATCGACGACGGCATCGAAGCCACAGTTCACGAAGGTCTAAGCGCTTCGGATCAGGTCGTGGTGGAACGGCCTTCCGGCCTGGCCGATGGCATGGCGGTTGAGATACTCCATGACAAATCCGCCGAGGATGCCGCCAAGAAGGCAGAGAAGAACAAAGGCAGCGACAAGAAAGAGAAGGAGCCAGCCGCGGACAACGACAAATCCAGCGAAAA
>Ga0134126_10000450_pt1 | contig 53003 bp, 78 predicted proteins | sample KB31752_FD_96881 | JGI IMG/M metagenome (GOLD analysis project Ga0134126, IMG submission 96881) | Terrestrial soil microbial communities with excess Nitrogen fertilizer from Kellogg Biological Station, Michigan, USA - KB3-175-2 | ecosystem: Environmental > Terrestrial > Soil > Unclassified ...
AAAGCGTGACGCTTATCAGGCGTCGCGGCTCTGTGCGGATGTTTTGGATGAAACCTGTTATGGGCTGCTACCGCACGTAGCGCCCGCTTTAGGTTTAATCGTTTAGTTCTATAAATTGGATCAGGTTGCGCATCTTTTATTATTGGAGTTCGGGACTTCCGAGGCGAGGGTTTCCCCTTGCATATACCAAACAGCCTCTCCGGGCTGAGTGTGTTTCGCATGAATCCCCCTAAACATATTTACGGCCTAAGTACACGCTTAATCCTGCAAATACACCTATCCAAAATCCAAACCAGTACGCTTATCACCAGATAGGCCGGTGACAGTATTAACGCTACGCCTGTCAGAACGTAGGCTACAGGTTTAGATACCATATAACACCAAGACAAACTAATAGAGCCGCTGCTAGTAATGCTGTGACAACCGCCATTGCGAATAAAATATCCGCCAAAAGATGCAGAAGATCGTTCGCAGTTACCATAAAGTTCACCGCTTTCGATAGTGTCGATACTCCGCTGCGACCCCGCGCAGAAATAGCAGGGACAACACAATACTTGAAGCTGCGACTATTACTTCTTTAATAATCACGGACTGCGAGCCTTTGCCCCATTTCTCGGGCTGCGAACAGTTTAACCGTTTATCCCTAAATTGCGGGCTGCGATCATTTTTCGATTCCGCTGCCCGTTCTTCCATTCTACACAACCATTATAACATAATATGTGCTTATTGTCAAGTTTCTGGTTTGGTGTATTGCTAGGGTGGTGTTGTAGTTGACTATATCACCGCAACGCAACATTTAAGGACAAAAAAAGACCCTAGCCGGAGCGAGCCAGCTAGGGTCAAAAGGCCGACGGTGCGGGAGAATCCGGGGGGGGATTCAAACCGTCGGCTAGGGGACGTTTACTTCCGCTTCCGCTTCGGGTTGGGCTTGCCATTCTCCGCGGTCTGTCGCGCAGTCTCGGCAGCGTTGTCACGCTCCAAGGCCTCCGCGGCCTCCGCGTCTAACTCGGCATTTCCCGTTGTGGCTTCGGCCACCGCTGGATGCGCTTTGATCCAATCCGCATGCATGGTTGCCATGCTATTGGAGAAAGCTTTGATTGCCTCCACCGCGCGGGGCGCCTCCTCTGTGCTGAACGTCGCGAACACTGCCGCCAGATGCCCGAGAGCGACCGAAATATCGGTATGCATGCCGCGCTCTACCAGCGCAAGCTGCAGTTTCTTTCCGGTCGGATCTTTGGTGCCTTCCTGACGATTGCCGCGGCCTTGGTCAGCGCCCGGCTTATCCTTGCCAGCCTTCCGGTAATCCGCTGCCGTGCTGAACACGAAAGCGTCACCGGCATCGCGCCGCAGAGGATTCAGGTCCGGATTCGTCGCAGCCTTCTGGAGAGTCTTGAGACAGTCCGACTTGTATGTGCTCCAAGTCGGGCATATCTCGGAAACAGGCTCTTCCTTCAGGCCGTTGGTGTCTTCCTTGTACTTCGATTTCATCGTGTCTTCGGCTATCTTCAGGCCGACGATGGCGTACCCGTAGGCGTACCGCATATCGTTCCCTGCCTGTTCGACTGCCGCGCGGATGACCCTCAGAACACAGTCGCCCGCGAGTCCTTTCTTGCTTTCGAGACGGTCGGCCAGTACTCCGATACCGTCTACCTTGTCGAACTGCAGCGCATAGGCCGCTGCACCTTGCTGCTGAGCGAGGGTACGATAGGCAGGTGTGACCTGCTCTTCCGTTACCTTCACTTCCGGTTCGCTACCAGCACGGCCATTTGGCAGTACCTTCGCGGACTTGACAGCAGGTCCGTTACCGTCGCCGGCCTCAGTCGCCAGCGCTGCACGGAACTTTCGATCTATGTGAGTGAACATAAGTGGATTCCTTCTAAATGGTTGACGCACCTATCCCGCGCCCCGTAGATTTGGGACTCGGTTTCGGTGCGCTAGTTGTTAAAGAACGCTCGACAGAATCACGACAGCGGACCGGGGTCCTACCTTGCCGACTACTAAGTAGGGGTATCGCTTAGGAAGCGACTGATTCCCTACTGTTCATGCAACCAGTATACGCGCATACATGGTCATTGTCAAATTTCACTTGAAACAATTAGAACGTGTCGAGAAGTTAAACGGTTAAGGTTTTGGAATGAGTTTAATAATGTAAGTTGTGGGCAAGAGGCGTGCCAGACGGCTAAGCACCATGCAATGTGCGTGCCAGACTGTACAGATATACAGTGCAAACGGCGATCTTTCTTTCTTGGGGGTTAGGTAGCGGGTATCGGGTTAACGGTTTATACGCCCTCCTATTGAGTCCTAGGCGTATGTACGCACATACAGATATGGCACAGAATATGCATGCTCGATTCCTTATCTAAAAAACACGCCCAAGTGTCGCATTTAGGTATTGCATCTTGCGCGCATCGTGCTAGGGTGTGCATGCGACCCTGAGACCCGTAGTAGCTTAGGCGTACGGTATGGCGTTCGCGGGAAAGGCAGCACGGTAGACAATCCGCGCCCTAGTACCGAAACACTATCAAATAAAGGAGGATTTTATGTTTTACGCGATTGTCCACGTAATGGATACCAACGGGGCATTTCTTGCTACCGTCGAGTGTTCGAGTCCGCAGTCTTTGGATAGCACACGGGAACGTATGCTCTCTTTGGACTACGTAGGCTCTGTCACTGTCGAGTATCCGGACCCGAGTGAGTACCTGTCAGATGCACAGATTGACAGTATGATCCGACTCGGCCTAGCGCGGACCTATCACGCGCCCATGTCGGGAGGCATCTTGCCTTTGAGTGGGAGTATCCCGTTGCCGCTGTATAACGCGCTACGCGCCCTTGCGTCGCGGGTATGGCATAGGGAGGTGGGTTATGGCGAGTAGCGTCACCTGCCTTACGTGCAAGCGGCACAAGCCTATCCACGCGTATCAGTGTCCGCACTGTGCTCCGCGTCCGCGGTACATCATGCGCGACTGGCGTGACCGTGCGGAGGCACGGAGCGTTAGGGTACGGGAGCGGGTAGCGGTCTACATGCTGACCATTGGAGCGGTGCTTGTAGGCTTGCTATGCTTGGGCGTCATGCTGGCAGTAGGCTAGGCTAGGGCGTACGGGTCTCCAACGGATTGGGGACCTATACGCCCCCTCTGCAATAAGCGCGCCAAGCTGGAGTTGTAGTATTTTCGCAACAAATGGTGGGGCAATTTGCCATAATCCCGGCATTTAGGGACCGAAAACCCCCTAGAAATAGGATCCAAGTTCAGGGATCCCGTCTGTACGCCGAGGGCCAAAAAGTGGTTACAGACCTACCGTGGTTACGGGCAACGTTGGTTTGGGGGCCAATTAGCGCAGTAAGGTACAGTGTAATAAAATCAAGGACTTAGGAAGCGTTTCCTTGCTTTGAAGGAAACGGTGAAATATATTTTCAAAATAGGGGAACTTTTTCGATTTTGAGTTGTCTAAGTAAACATTATTTTAGTTAAAACTTAACTTTACGTTAGTAATAGTTAAGGTTAGCTAAGCCTGTAAAAGGTTTAGATAACTAGTGTTGACTTACTGGAATATACCCTAAATTTACCCCCTTATAAGTTATTGATTAATATGGGAAATGTGGTAGTCCTAGTACCCAAGCAAAGGGTGGATAGGACAGCCTTGGAAGCCAATCTACGGAAAGTAGAGAAAACTATGCCCTTTTTAAGGCGTCACCTTAAAGAACTGGCGGATAACCCGACTAAGCTCCACTTGGATCAAGTTAAGGCTAGTCTGGACCTAGTAAGACAATCCCTAGACTACATACAGTACACAATAAAGGATCTCAAAGTATGACCGACCCTACTCCTGCTCCCGATGCAGTTGCTCAAGCAGCCCCTAAGGTGGAAGCCAAGGCAGAGGCTGCCGTAGCTACTGTGGCCGCGGATGCTAAGGCCGTAGGTTCCGCAGTTAGCGGGGCTTGGGCTACCGTCAAGAAGTACGCTCCCCACGTAGCCACCGCGTCGGCGGGATACGTAGCCGGGCACTATACCGGGGCTATCGTCTTCGGAATTATCAAGCACATCGTCTAAGGTATGTGCCCGTTCTGCAGATTCATAAGGAATCTGGTAGGACTCCCCACCGTTAAACAGACCCCGGAAGGGTGGTACTGTTCACTACACGGGGACTTCAAGTCCCGGACCGATAGATGCCCAAGTTGCAAACCCTTACCCGAGATAAGGTAATCGAATTCTATAGCTGCTCCCACGGGGACCTAGGAAGGCTCCTCCGGGACAAGCTTATGCCATTGCCCGTCCGGATTGAAGGGGAGATCCTCTGGTACTTAGATGAACTAGAGGCTAGTAGGGAGAAGGTCTCGAAGATACTCAATTACCGGAAGAAGCACTAACCTATGCTGTTGATGACTAGTACCTCTGACCTAGTTCAGGTCGTTACAGGCTCAGCAGGGGCTATTGGGGTCCACGCTTCTTTCATGGATAATAATGCCGGGACTATCACCCCCGGACGTACGGATACAGCTAGTATTAGTACAGCTACCACTACTACGGTAGTAGCCTCCCCCGGAGCTAGCGTCCAGCGTAACGTTAAAGTCCTTAACATATTCAATACCCACGCCTCGGTATCTAACCTTATTACGGTTAAGCACACCGACGGTACGAACCCCGAGACTCTCTGGCAGGGCACCCTCCTAGCCGGGGAATCAGTAGTTATGGATGAGGCTGGTGTCTGGACTAAGTACAGCGCAGCTGGAGAGCCTCAGATCGTAGGACTCCCGATCACTACCAAAGGGGATGTGATAGGATTCGATACTGCTCCTAATAGGATAGCAGTAGGTACGGATGGTCAGGTTCTCACCGCAGCCGCTTCCGCCACAGCAGGGGTTAAGTGGGCTACTCCAGTACTGGTTAACGCCTCTACTTCCACGGTTTCTGCCTCCTTTGCCTCAGACACCTACCTAGCAGGGTCTAGCATCCTAATGCCGGCAGGCGGGCCAATAGCTAAAAGTATGTACCACTGCGTCTTTGATATGGTCAAGACGGCAGCAGGTACAGCAGCCTTCACGGTCAATCTTCGTTTCGGTACGGCGGGTACTACAGCCGATACCAGTCTAATTTCTTGGGCCTTCGCCGCTGGTACAGCCGCAGCTGATACTGGTATGTTCGAGGTCCGAGTCCATTTCCGCACCGTAGGTTCAGGAACCTCGGCGGTGGTTGTGGGCACCATATTCTGCTCACACGCTCTAGCCGCGACCGGCCTCATCAGCACGGGGGCGTCAGGTTTCGGCCAGATCACGACCGTGTCGAGCGGATTCAATTCCACCACAGCTAATGCCATTCTCGGGTTGTCCGTTAATGGTGGAGCTTCCTTCTCCGGCACGAACACTATCGTTCAGGCGAAGACCCTTAACCTGAGCATCTAAGATGGCCTTCGGTGGCTTCGCAGTCACGTCCGCCACGGGCACCACCCTCGCTCTAAATGGGGTCACTGCTGGAGCTACTATCTGTGTACTCCCAGTAGATCTAAACGGGAATGCCACCAGCTTCGGAGCTACCGAGAATTCAGGAGCGGTAGTTTATAGCACTAGAGGTCCCACCTTTGGTACTTCGGGAGATACGAACTCCCAGTTGCTAATTCTCACGAATGCAGCCGGCGGCAACAGGACCATATCAGTTACCGCAGCCGGGGATACTGTAGAGGGCTTACTAGCTTTTTGGTACACCGGGGTGGGGGACGTAGACAACTCCCTTACAGCTTTAATCACTTCTCAGCCCACTATGAGCGCCGTAAAGAATAACGGTACTAGTGGGAACTTTACTCCGATTACTCAAGGTTCTACGATTATCGGAGTAGCGATTAATCTCGTTAGTACTACAGCCCCGACTACTGGAACATCACCGTACGCATTTACTAGCCAATCCAGTGGTAATATCTCAGGCATTAATGGCTATTTAATAGAAGATGCTACTTGGATTAAGGGAACTACTAACGCCGCCTTCCAATACGGAGCAGGTTCTAATGCAACCGGAATCGTTGGATTCGCCCTCCAGAATACTGCCCCCGGTGCTAGCAATATAATTACTCCGACCTATCCTCGTAAGAAATCGAGGCAGGGCGGATTGACGATGGATCTCAATTTGACTGAGTGGTATTAGGCCATGAAGGACCTGATACTCCAAAAATGGTTCGATTGGGACCTAAATGCTCCGGCAGGGGGTACATTTACCCTCAACGTAGCAACTGGGACCTTCGTTGAGACAGGGTTCTCAGCTACATTCAACGTCGGGCTTCCAGCAGCCTTTGGGACTTACGTCCTCACAGGTGAGATAGCCTTAGTAGGTGCTGGAGATAACGAGTCGGCGGGAGTTTATACCCTAACCGGCGAAACAATCAATTTTGCATTTGGGCTGCTGACCGCCTCCACAGGTGTATTCACCTTAACTGGCGAAGCTGTTACTCTAAGTACTACTAGCAACCCAAGCCTTAATGTAGATTTTGGATCATTCTCACTAGCTGGTGAGAATATCACCTTCGGTAATGGTGACAAGGAAGCATTCGATACTTACGCTCTTTCCGGGCCTAGCATCCTAGTGGGAGCCGGAGATAACGAAGCTCGGGGATCCTACACCTTAACTGGGGAATCAGTTATCTTCGGATTCAGCCTTAGCTTAGCTACAGGTTCGTACTCCCTAACTGGTTTCGATGCCACTCTCACAGCAGCTAGTGGCTCAGCATTCCTTCTCCAAGTAACTCCGGGTCTCTTCACCCTAGTTGGAGAACAAGAAGATTTATTCGCTACCGGAATCATAACGTCTGGTGGTGGACGAAAGCGAAAGAAGAAACGCAAGTACACGATGGAAGAGATCGAGGCCCGAGAGGAACTCCTAGAACTCTGGGCTAATGGTGAGATAGAGCTAAAGGAAAAAGAATGAGTTGTGGATTAGCTTGTACGGTTCCCGAGGACAAGGATCTTCCTGTCAATGTCGAGGACCAGTCTAAGAATTTCAGCGGTGCTGATACCCATTGCAAGGTTACTTACTTTAAGGCCGGGCAGCAAGGAGTTCAGCATTCCCATAAATACGATCACCTTAGCGTCCTTTTGGATGGTGTGGTAATCGTTAAGGCCGGAGAACGACAGATGATTATGAAGTCGGAACCCGGCGAGCCTTGCTCCATAGTGGTCAAGGCAGGCGAGGAGCACGTTGTGATTGCGTTAACCGATGCAATCTGGATGTGCATTCACAATACACTTAACGAAGGGGAGATCCCTCTTGAGTGAACCAGAAAAGAAATATCCCGAGAAGCCCGAACAGGGCCACTATGGGATAGTTGCAGAAATGGGGAAGATGGTTCCGTTATTTGTCTTCCCGCCTAAAAAGAAAGAGGAAACTAAATCTAATGGCTAACCCTACCCAGTTTAATTGGGTTGTCCCTACTACGAATACTGACGGCACGGCCATCCCTGCCGGCGAAATTACTGGCTACACCATCGGTGTAGGTGCAGCTTCGGGCAAGTATACGATTATGACTTCGGTCAGCAATCCGGCTGCCACTAGCGAGCCTATTGCGGATTTGAGTGCAACCCTTGCTCCGGGAACCTACTTTGCGGCTATTCGCGCCGAGTCTACGGGGGGCCCTTCGGCCTTCTCGAATGAAGTCTCGTTTGCGATTGCTGCTCCGATTCCGAATCCTCCCACGGGTTTTACTGTCGCCTGATACGGATGCTCTGCAAGCTCATGTGTATCTTTGGGGGTTGCAGGAACTGTACTCAGTGCGTTAAATGCGGATTCAAATGCCACTAAATAAGAGCAAATCAAAGAAAGCTGTCTCCGAGAATATTAAGACGGAAATGGCGGCTGGCAAGCCTCAGAAGCAGGCCGTCGCTATAGCCCTTAGTACTCAGAGGCGTGCAGAAAAATCAAAGCGGGATTCCCGCTACGTTAAATCAGGTAAATATTAACATGAAGAAATCTGGATATACTGTGCCCGAATCTAAGGGCCAGCACTCGGAAGGTCGTAAGGGCGTAGCCCCCAAGACGGCATCGCCTGCGGCTGGGCAGTGTGATAGCGGCGGATCGAATGAACTCGCTTCGGCTGCGGCTCGGATTAATTCGCCCAAGTCGGGCGGGGCTCCGGGCGTCTAATAATGGCGAAGCTAAACGCCGCTGCTAGGAAAAAGATTCCATCCAGCGAGTTTGGCGAACCGGGTTCTCGGAAGTATCCGATGCCCGATAAAAGCCACGCCGCTAATGCTAAGGCTAGGGCTACCCAGCAATGGGAAAGAGGTCATATCTCCTCAGCTGAGCGAGAAAAGATCTTCGCTAAAGCTAACGCAAAATTAAAAGGGCGTAAGTGATAATCGTACGGGTTCGATCTAGCAAGATCCACGTGGTCATGCGGCCCAATCAGGCTCGGCCCATATGACAATAAATAGCCGAGGTCTAGCTGGGCAGCCTATTCTGCCCTATATAGATTATCGTGCCTATACAGGTACAGATGTTTATCTAGACCTCACTTTCCTTGACCACACAGGGGTCGGGAATATTCCCCAGTCTATTAGCTATCAGATAGATGATATGACTAATTCGGTGAATATGGTGCCTATGACCAGTGTGCCTGTAACAGGGTATCAGCAGACCCTCCAGATACCTGCTAGCGTGTTGACGATGACTCGCCAGTTCCAAGGTAGTCAAATCTGCCAAGTATTAATTACGGCATTGTTGGGCGATGGCTCCAACGTGTCCACTGTAACCGTTATCGAACTCTGCGCCATCCAGACTCCAAATGGTTAATGAAGTTCCCAATCAAGCTGATTGAGGATCTAGTAGCTATAACTTACGTACCCCAAGAATCTAAGATCAAGATGCCAGATTGGGCTAAGATCTTAAAGGGGCAAGTAATTGCTAAGGGTCCTAAGGTGAGTGATGAAGTTCAGATTGGTGATACCGTTACCTTCGGCGCAGCCAAGGGTATCGAAGCATCTTGTCATGGCTTCTCCGCTCGTATTTTAAGGGAAGATAATCTAGATGCTGTGTTACTATGAACTTATCCGCCAAATTAAAGAAGATCTCTCGCAAGGTAAAACCTCTGGGGGATCGGTTGCTGATAAAACGTCTAGAGTATCAACACCCTGTCCTTGCGGTTGTGGGAATTACACTCCAGAAGGGTATCGTAATAGCGGCTGGACCGGGAAAGCGCCAACGTCGAAAAATCAGATTTGATAAGGCTATAGGTCACTTATCTAGTGATGGGGCTTTATATTTTGAGGATGGCGAGGAAACAGGCAAAGTATACCCCATGCCTTGCAAAGTTGGGGATATAGTCGAATTTAGTCCCAGACTCCAAACGGAGTGGGATATTGATGGTGAGAATCTTGTGTGGATTTCGGCTAAGTCGATCTACGGGCTTAGTGATGAAGATACCTCGAATTCCCTTCTCCACCAAGAATCAGCAGGCCATGATAGGCACGGAAACTTTATGCCCGGTGCTCCGGGAGTAGGATGACAGAAGTCACTGCATTAATAGATGTCGGTCCTCTAAAAGACGGGAAGCCAGACCTCTATAATCACATGCCTAATAGGCTTGTGCCCCTCGAAGAGGCTAAGAAGAACGAGTGGACGTACTTTTATGAAGCGCAGCTTTGTCGGTATGGTCATCAAGCTCCTAGATTCGTGTCTAATCCTCGTCTCTGCGTTGACTGTCACCGCGCTAAGCGTGGTAAGCCTCCTATTACTGCCGGGACTGCTACTGCTATGGCTGAGTACAAAGCTAAGCCGTATACTGAGAGAAAAGGCACAAACGTACCAATAGAGCCAGATAACAAAGAAAAGCACTTTCTTGGCATCTATGCACGCGAAAAAGACCTCAAAAAGGCCGCAAAACTGGCCGGATTGAGCGAATCTCAGATCCACTCACGACTTTCTTGGAGTAAAGTCTTCAAAGAGGCTTTTGAGGCTCTAGAAGACCGCTTAGGGATCAAAACTGTCGTCGAGCCCATCGGAAAATACCGCTGGACTAAGGAAAAACGTGAAAGATTCATCGAAATTTTCGTTGATACTGGAGATGCAGCTACAGCCCGCGATTCCATCGCCGTCACTCCAAGTGAATACTTCAGGGAAATCGAGCGTAATGCTGATTTCGAGGCTGCCGTACTTGCTGCCACTCCCCTTGCCGCTAAAGCACTAGAAGAAAAGGCCATTCAGATGGCCTTAGCAGGTAACGATAAGTTACTTACTAAGGTTTTGTCAGCAAAAATGCCCGAATATCGAGATCGGGTTAATGTTGATATGAATGTGACGGAAAAACTGGATGATAGACAACTCAATTCAAGACTCCTTAGGCTCCTTGGGAAGTTCCAAGGAAGCATTGTCGAAGGAGATTTCCAAGTTATCTCGGAAAGAGAAGATGGATCTTCTGGAGACGCTGGAAGAGTTGGACAAGAGAGAGTCTCAGAACCAAATCAAGAATTACTTCACTCTGGAGGGACCCTTTCGGAGGGATCTGTACCCGAAACAGTTGGAGTTCTTCCGTCTAGGGAAGAATCATAACGAACGTGCGCTATTGGGCGGCAATAGATCCGGCAAGACTGTCGCCGGAGGTTATGAAATGGCGTGCCACCTTACCGGTATATACCCGGATTGGTGGGAAGGCAAGAGATTTGACCACCCTATTGATGCGTGGTCTTGCGGCGATATCGCGAAGAACGTCCGGGATATTAACCAGAGGCGGATGATTGGCCCAGTAGGCTCTCAGGGCACCGGGATGATTCCCGGAGACATGATAGAGCGTTGCACCGTTAAGCATGGTATAGCGGATGCAGTAGAGTCGTGCTTCGTCAAGCACATTGCTGGCGGAAACTCCATGCTCCAATTTAAGAGCTATGACCAAGGTCGTGAAGCGTTTCAAGGTGTTTCTTGTCATGTCATTCATCTTGACGAAGAATGCCCTATGGAGATTTACACAGAGTGTCTTCTCCGTACAATGACAGTTGACGGTATCTTATACCTCACAGCTACTCCACTCCTTGGGTTAACAGATATTATGCTGGCCTTTTTGCCGCATCTGGCCCCAGCGCCGGAAGTTAATTGAAGGCCACAGTATTAGTCGGGTGGGACGATGTCCCTCACCTGTCTAAGGATAAGAAGGACACCATTCTAGCATCTACTCCGCCTTGGCAGAGGGATGCGCGTACAAAGGGAATCCCGGAACTTGGTAAGGGTGCAGTTTTCACCATACCGGAATCTGACATTGTCGTTACCGGGTTCGATATCCCCAAACACTGGCCGAGAGCATATGGATTGGATGTTGGCTGGAACCGGACCGCAGCAGTATGGGGAGCCATCGACCGAGACACAGGCTCTGTGTATATCTACGACGAGTACTACCGGGGTCAGGCGGAACCCAGTGTCCACGCAGCTGCTATTAAATCCCGCGGTGATTGGATACCGGGAGCTATTGACCCAGCCTCACGAGGGCGTACTCAAACGGATGGTGCGCAGCTTCTCGAACTTTACACGCAGCTTGGGCTGCACGTTGATATTGCTTACAATGTCCGTGAAGCGGGTATTTACACGGTCTGGGAAATGCTCAGCCAAGGCCGATTGAAGATTTTCAACCACTGCAAGAATGTAATGGCTGAGTACCGAATCTACCGCAGAGACGAAAAGGGACAAGTCGTCAAAAAGAACGATCACCTTATGGACGCTCTCAGGTACTTCGTAATGACAGGAATGGAAATAGCTAAGGTCCAGCCCACAGGTCGTGCGGATGGTAGACCTTGGTGGTATTGGTCCCCGCCAGAAGTGTGGGCCGGGTGAGAAAGAGAAATTATGGCAACTAGCGTAGTTATTAAAAATTCAAACGTCCGAAACTATCTAAAGATTGTGTCACAGGTCCCGGATACCAACAAGGTTGGTGTTAAGGTGGCTGGCAAGTGGAAGGATTCGGGCGCGGATAAGTTTGTTCCTCCGGGAGAGGTAGCTGAGATCTGGGTAGCAGCAGAACAGCGCTTTCTCATCGAGGAAATGCCGACGTAATGGATCGAACTCCGCCGAATCTATCTCCTCCAGACAATGAGACCTTAATCCAGCCGGATAAGGAGAATCTCATTGATCCAGAGGAGCTACTCTCTCGTGTACGAGCAAGATACGATGATGGAGTAGGGGCGTTTGAGGAAAATCGGAGAATGCACTCCGAAGACCTCAATTTCGTCTATAATTCGGAGGCGATGGGTCAATGGGACCCAGTTGTTCTAGAAGCTCGTAGAGGCAAGCCCTGCTATACATTCAATAGGGTACTTGGACCTGTTAACTTAGTAGTTGCAGATATGCGGCAGACCAGACCTGATATCAAGGTCCGGCCGGCATCCAAAGCAGCTAGCGAAGCAGTAGCGGATATCTTTGAAGGATTGATCCGGAGTATCGACCAAGCCTCTAGAGCATCAGTTATTTATAAGAACCAGTTCAAGTTCGCTGTAGCTGGTGGATTTGGAGCTTGGCGAATCCTGCCGGAATATGCAGGAGAAGATACCTTCGATCAGGTGCTTAGGATCAGGGATATCCCCAATCCTCAGACTGTGATTTGGGATCCAGAGTGCAGCGATGCCTGCGCCGGTGATGCGATGTGGTGCATCATTGGGGATCGTATCTCCAAAGAGAAGTACCGGACCTTATACCCGGATGCAGATTCAGAAAGCGCATTCCAGATCTCCCGCGACTCCTATGGTTGGTTTACCGACAAGGAAGTTCGCGTAGTCGAGTACATGGAACGTGTGCCGTTCAAGAAGATGATTGCGCTCTTGGACGATGGTCGAGTCGTAGATTACGATTCTAAGACTAAGGCAGCAGCTGAACATATGGCTGATGCCCCCAATTCTCCCAAGATTATCAGCACTCGTGAAGTCCTTAAGTGGAGAGTAATGTGGTGTAAAGTGGATGGCGGACAACTATTAGAAGGCCCCATTTACTACGATTGGAAGCGTATTCCAGTTGTCCGAGTTCCCGGCCGATATATCAATATTGAAGGCCGTAAGAAGCTTCAATCCTTGGTGCGTCACACCAAAGATGCCCAGAGAGACTACAACACGATGCGGTCAGCAATGATCGAACGTGCTGCGATGATACCGAAAGCGCCCTACCTAGTTACAGAAACTATGGTTAAGGGCTATGAGTCCGAATGGGCTCAATCGAACACTTCTCCTCGTCCGTACCTGCCGTTTAATGTAGATCCCAAGGCCAGTGAAATGGGCCGCGGGGGTCCAGAACGTGTCCCGCCTATTGACGTTCCTCAAGGCTCTATTGCCTTGGTTGAGCAGTCGGCGCAGGACATTCAGGCTACTATTGGATACTTCGATCCCGCAATGGGCAACGCGGAGGATATGAACCGCGTCTCGGGTAAGGCTCTCGTTCAACATACACGTCGTTCTGACCTAAGCTCCTTCGAGTTCATCGACGGCTTAGGGGATGCCTTACAGCTTACCGGGGAAATGGAACTTGATATGATTCCCACCATTTATGTGGGAGAGCGTATTGAGCGCATTGTCAGCGGGGATGATATTGAGAAACTAATCACCATCAACCAGCAACAGGATGATGGCCAGATTGTTAATGATTTAAAAGCTGGTGCTTACGATTGTTCGGTTAATATCGGACCTAGCTACCAGACGGCACGTCAGGAAACCCTCCAGACCCTCATTGATGCGGCTGGAACTATACCGATGATTGCCCAAGTGGCTCCGGATCTCATTGCCAAGAATATTGATTCCCCGGATGCAGATGAACTGTCTCGTAGACTTCGTATCCCTCTAATCCATAATGGGATCATTAAGCCTACTGAGGAAGAGGCCAAGAATATGCCTCCTCCGCCTCCGCCTGATCCCCTCCAGCAGGCTGAGACAGAGCGTATGCAGGCTCTAGCCAAGCGTGATGGCGCTAATGCTATTCTTGCTCAGAATGAGGTTCAGAACCTCCCACTTAAGAATAACAAGTTACTGTATGAGACCGCAGGGAAGCACTTAGATAACCTAAAGACTGGGGCTGATATGGGCAACTCTCAGGCTGCTGCACAAGCGGAAGCCCAGCAGGCCCAGCAGGAAGCCCAACAGAGTGCCCAGCAGCATCAACAGGATATGGCTCAACAGCAGTCCGAAGGTGCTCAAGGTCTAGCTCAACAGACTGTCCAAGGCGCGATGGATCTCCATCAAGCCAATCAGCAACACAATGCTGAAATGACTCGTACTGAACAGAAACACAAACAAGCAATGCAGCATGCCGAAGAGAAGCATGCTCAAGCTCTCAAACATGCCAAAGCCTTAGCTGCGGCAAAGCCTAAATCCACTTCTAAATAACCGTCCTCGTCAAGACGTTAACTCGACGTATTGGAGAAAGTAATGGCTTTTACTCGTGAAGATCTGGCTGCCTATGAAGCGCAGCCTGTCGCTACCCCGGAGGCGTCAAGTCCGGAAACTGAAGCTGAGCCAGTTGTTGAAACTCAGCCTGAGGCCGAGGCATCGTCCACCACGGAAACTCAGACGGCGCAGACCGAACCTGCAAGTGACGGTTCTCAGGTCGAACAGGTAGAAGCGACCACTACCCCCGCTGAACTTGACAGCGAAACGCAACCCACTGAGGAAACTAATGACGGTTCTCCTCGCAAGGGCTCTGCTCAAGAACGCATTGAAGAGCTTGTTACTGAGCGCAATGCACTTAGGAAGTATGGAGAGTATCTCCTAGACCAGCTTAAGGTAAAGCCAGCACCGGCGGTTGAAGCCCCGGCTAAGGCTCCAGAGGAAGCGAAGTCTACTCCCCCGACCTTGGAGGAGCATAACTACGATCCCGTTGCCTTTAATAAGGCTTTGGTTGAGTGGAATGATAAGGAGATTGATCGTCGAGTTGCAGCCAAAGTTCAGGAAGTTGAGGCTAAGCGCTCAGATCAGAATGTGCGTGAGGCTTTTGAATCTCGTACCAATGAGTTTCGTAAGCAGCATTCAGACTTTGATTTGATAGTGTCTAATCCTTCTCTCCCAGTTCTTGGGCAAGATGCAGCGATGGCGATTGTGAAATCTGAGAATGGCCCGGCCATCCTTTACCATCTAGCCAAAAATCCGGACCTTGCTGTGAGAATATCACGCATGGACCCGGATATGAAGAAGATGGCACTAGGACGGGTTGAAGCTCAGATTACCGCCCCAGCACCTAAGCCTGTTGCTGTTAAGACACAAGAGACCAATGTGAAAAGAACCGTTGCACAGGTACCTCCGCCGCCCCCGAAGCCAGTTTCGTCCACTGCTGCGCCCGTTAAGACCGGGCCTATGAATATGGATGAATTTGTGGCTCAGGAGCGAGCGAAGAAACTCGCAGAAAAAGAGGCGCGACAACGCCTCAGGAAATCTCTGCGCTAGCAGTTAGAAAAGGTTAATAAGCCAAATGGCTAATTCTCTCTTAACGGCACAGTGGGTCGCCCGCAAGGCACTCATCCTGTTGCACGCTAAGTCTAATATGACGGGTCGCACGAACCGCGACTACCAGTCGCTACTCCCCGGTCCAATTCAGGGTGTTGCACTAGGTCAGGTTCTTAGCATCCGGCTGCCGTTCCAGTACGTGGGACGTAAGGGTAACTTGATGAACGCTGAAAACAGCGTCCAGCGCTTTACTCAGTTGAACGTAAGTAATCAGCGTGGTGTTGATATCAACTTCACCAGCGTTGAGCGTGCAATGCAGTTGAATAACTTCGAGGAGCAGGTGCTTGAGCCAGCAATGGCCAAGGTCGCTGCTCTGCTTGAGATCGACGTGGCCTCTCTGGTCAATCAGGTCCCGAAATTTGTTGGCACGACCAGCACTTCAGTCTCTTTCAGCACGGTCCTCCAGTCCGAGCGGTTCTTGACGGAAGCTCTGGCCCCCGAAGACGACAAGCGTACGCTTACGGCAAATCCGCAGGCTTCGTACGAGTTCGTCCTCGACAACAAGGCGCTGTTCAATCCTACGACCGAGATCTCCGATCAGTGGTTGGAGGGTGTCATTGCGGATAAGGTGGCGGGATACGTCGTCTTCCGTAATACGAAGCTGCCGGCTCATACCATTGGTGTCGTGACGGGTTCTACCCCGACCGTATCCGGTGCTGGGCAGGGCAATAGCGGCTTCGGCAACGCTTTCATCAGTTCAACGAGCCTCGTGACCAGCGGCTGGGCTTCTGGTGCTACTACCCTTCAGGCTGGAGACGTAATCACGATCTCCAACGTGAATGATGTGGACCCGGAATCTAAGGTATCGCTTGGTCGTCTGAAGCAGTTCGTCGTGAATAGCACGGTCTCTGACACTGCCGGTGGAATCACCGTCTCTATCAGTCCGGGCATTATGTACGGCGGATCGTATCAGAATGTGGACTCCCAGCCTGCGGCTGCTGCAACTATCACCGTGATGGGTGACGTGCCGGCCAACGTCTCGGGTGTGACGGTTAAGCAGTCTCTGGCTTGGTATCGCGACGCAATCGTGTTTGCCAATCCTCCGATGCTCGACCTGTCGCAGGTTGTCAAGTTTACCGCTCAGGAGAGCTTCGAGGGCTACAACCTTCGCTTTGCTCAACAGTGGGATGTGAACAGTGACCTGCTCCCGGCTCGCCTAGACACCATTTCCGGTGAAACTCTTTCGTACCCCGAACTCGCGGTCCGAATGATTCATAAGCCGGCTTAATAGGAGGTAACTAACTATGGCTGTTAATCAGCTTGGTGACGGAGGCACGGACGGCGTTCTAGTTGGCGACGTTGGAACCCAGATTGGGTTTTACGGTATCGGACCTGTTTTGCAGCAGTCTGGTACTGGTAATACCTCGACGGGTGCCGCGGGTGCGACTAGCACGGTGTTCCTCAATACTACCTTTACGGGTGGTAGTGCGGGCACAGCCTACACGATTGGCGATATCGTCAAAGCGTTGAAGGCTTACGGTCTACTCAAGTAAACCAAAAAACTCTTTTGGGGTGGAGTCTAAACACCCCTCCTAATTCTAATAAAGATAGGTGAGACTATAATGGAGCTTGACGACTTCAAGCACGTGATGGTGGCAACGCCGTCGTATTCAGGGGATGTGTGCATGGACTTTACTTGGTCCTTGCTCCAATCCCAAATGTTGTGCCTAGGACATAAGATCCTACTGGACCTCGAATGGGTCCAAAACCTCTCAATCGTAGAGGCTGCTAGGAACTATCTCCTATACGTCTTTCTTAAGAAGACTAAGTATACCCATATCATGTTTATTGATGGGGACTTGGGTTGGCAACCGGACGCCATTCACCGAATGGTCGAGCGCCAAAAATACGTAATTGGCGGAGTCTATCCTCGTAAGAATGATAAAGCGGAGTATCCGTATGTTCCACTGCAGGATCACACGGACGTGGCTTTAAGGCTTCCTACCGGCTTTATGCTGTGCGCTCGTACCGCTATTGAAGCAGTCTGCGAAGACGCTCCGCGCTTCAAGATGCCATACGATGGTGAGATACACGAAGTCCCAAGAATCTTCGAGTTCAAAATTGATGGGGAACGGAACTTAGTATCTGAGGATTACGTATTCTCAGACAAGCTCCGGGATGAGGGATTTAGGTTATTCGTTGAGCCTAATATTAACTTTGTACACTCCGGCCGTAATGGTTGGAGAGGCAATCTAGATAAGCAAACCATACCAGCAGTGTGGGAAGCTATTCGGAGGCCAAATGTATAAAGAATTACTCTTGGGGTGCGGCAACTCTCGTGAGAAGCGCATTGGACGATCCGGGGCAGTGTCTTGGGTTAATCTTACTACTCTGGACGTGGATCCTGATACTAAGCCCAATGTACTCCATGACCTGAATGTACATCCTCTCCCTTTTGCTGACAACAGCTTCGATGAGCTACATGCTTATGAAGTTCTTGAACACATTGGCAAGCAAGGGGATTGGCGGGCGTTTTTTGAAGAATTTACCGACTATTGGCGTATCCTTAAGCCCAACGGAATACTTTGCGCAACTTGTCCTTCTCGGAATAGTGTGTGGGCTTGGGGTGATCCCGGCCATGTACGAATTATTCAGCCTGAAACACTTATCTTCCTTTCCCAAAAAGCCTACGAACTTGGAATAGGCAAGACTCCGATTACCGATTACCGACATATTTATAAAGCCGACTTTGAGCCTCTTCAAGGGCACGATGATGGCGAAAACTTTAGATTCATACTCAAGGCAGTTAAATAGGCTATGCCAGAACCATTCCCTACCATTCTGGGCGTAGCTCAGTCTGATTAGAGCGCCCGGCCCGGAACCGGGAGGCCGTGGGTTTGAATCCTACCGTCCAGACCAAATTTGCGTTATAGCACGCGGGTCGTGCCGCCAGCCTTCCAAGCTGTGTAGATCAGGGTTCGATTCCCTAATGACGCTCCAAACTTGCTCAGTCGGATATCTCACCCCGACTAGCACTAGGTAACGGAACCTAGAGTTAACCCGTCGGGACCGTGACTTTTCGCACCTTTTCAGAGCAAAAGCCTGCGCTTATTTGGTGAGATATGTCTAAGCCTAAAGCTCATATAATAACAGCAACCCCCACTTATACTGGGGATGTCTGCTGCGATTACGCAAACTGCCTCTCTCTGGCTGGAATGCACTGTATTTTACGCAACGTGTGGATCGAGCCTCGCTTCGCAGCTGGGTTCTCCCTTGTAGAGTACGCCCGAAATTGGCTGGTAGCTGAGTTCCTTCAGAATAAGGCAGCAACCCACCTATTTTGGATAGATTCCGACCTCTTCTTCCAACCAGATGCCGTCTATAAGATGGTTGCGAGAGGAAAAGATGTAATTGCTGGTGTTTACTCAACTAAACACGAGACTAGCCCAGTATTCCCCTATACCGCACTCGGTCCAGTAGTGGACGGATTGCAGGAAGCTGAGAGGGTCCCCGGTGGATTCCTCTGTATGACTAGGAAAGCCGTTGAAAAGGTCGTTTCGACCTGTGAATGGCACGAGATCGACCACAACGGGGAGCAACGAATGTCTCCGAGGTTCTTCGATTTGCGATTAGATGGGAAACACTTAGTCGGTGAAGACTACATAGCCTCCGAGCGGCTTCGGAAGGCTGGTTTCAAGATCTACGTTGAAACAGATATTTCTTTCAAGCATTATGGCCGCAAGGCTTGGAATGCGAATCTAGCTAAGACTCTCCAAAAAGAGAAAGAGCAGGGATTCGAGGGCCAAGGCAGCGATACCGCTTGGGAGAAAAATGCAAAAGTGGCAGAGAATCCTGCCTTACTTGATAAACTTTACTAGAAGGTAAAATAAAGACAAATGGCTTCTTTTAATAAGTTCCAGATCTTTGTGCAGAACCTCGCAAACGGTGTGCACAACTTAGGTTCGGACTCTCTGAAGATCGCGCTTACGAATACTGCTCCGACCGCTACCAATACTATTTTCTCGAATATTACCGAGATCGCGGCTGGTAACGGATATACGGCCGGCGGTGCAACTGTTACCGTCACTACGTCTACGGAGACTTCGGGCACCTACAGCCTCATCGGCTCCGCTGCGAATCCGACGTGGACTGCATCTGGCTCGGTTGGTCCGTTCCGATATGTGGTTCTCTACGATTCAACTCCCACTACTCCGCTTAAGCCTTTGATTGGGTATTGGGACTACGGCTCAAATCTCACCCTCTCGACTGGTAACACCTTCACGGTTGCTTTCGACGCTGTAAACGGCATTATTCAGATTAGTTAAGGCCATATATAAATGGCCGCCAGTAACTTTCTTATAGTTGCTGCGCCTACTCTAGTAAATGTCGTAGGTGCGAAATCGACAAGCGACCTACAGCTTGATGCTGCTAAGGGCGCAGTTGGACTCGCTGGAAAGACTGTTGTCTTCCCGGTTAAGATTCCGGCTGCGCCCTTAAATTTTAGAGTTGGATAAATGGCCCATCGGATCAATATAGGATTTGGTGTGACCCCGCTTACATTGCAAACCTCTCCCGGAAAATTCTGGACAGCTGGTCTAGGAACTCCGGGCGGTAGTCAGGGGTCGGGGTTCAATCCAGTTCCCGGAGTGACCTTTACAGGTAATTTCGCGGATGGCCAGACGATGACTATTAATCTCTTAGGTGGAGGTTTAGGAGCCAGAATTAATCCTTTACCTTTAGTTTATTATCCTTTTGAGACAGATTTTTCGACACACCCAACTCTTTCTAGAACCGCGAACACAATGATCGGTTCTACACCGAATACTAAAATTCAATCGACTATTATGCCGGCGAACGCCGCTGGATCCGTGGCATATATTCCTGTGTCGGGAGTCAATCCTAAGAGTTCTGCGTTTAGCGCCAACGGCTCAACAGGTCAACCTCTTTGTGACCTGAATTCTACTGGTGCTGGTTTTACTATGTACTCATTCCAAAAGCGGTACTACGGCTTCGCCAGCAATCCCAATAATGACAAGATGTTTCGTATCTGGGAGATCCCTTCCTCAGGCGGCTATCCGAACTGCTATTTCGGATTTCTGTCTGTAAGCGGCCATATTGGAAACGTGGAGAATGACCAAGGTACGGATCGTGCAAACTTAGGGGGAGGCGGAGTTGTAGGCGGGAATAGTAATAATTGCGGTCCTATGCCGGGTCCTGAAATAAATACTTGGCACACAGATGAATTTTATGGACGGGAGGCTACGGTAGATACCATAGATGGTATCTGGAATTGGGCCAGACAAGGTTCTTTTGCGTACGCACTCGCGGGACGATGGACGATGAATTCTACTACAGTGCTGGGCGTCAGCGGTCAGTCACAAAACAATAATTGCTTCCGGGGTTGTTTTCTGGATGAGGTAACTAATAGTCCTCCGGACGGTATAAGCGATACAGGTTATACTGGAATAACAGTTGTTGATGACTCATGGCTGCAGCTGATTATTACAGATGAGGCTGGCACATATAGTTGGGGACAGTCTGGTACGCCACAGGCGGTCGTTGCTAGTCGCGAGTGGCAGCCCCAATTATCGCGTAGTGATACTTCCATAAAATTCAAGGTTAGACAAGGCTCCCATACTAGTTTAGTCGGGAAGAGTCTTATTGCTATCACTGGATATGGTACTAGTGTGAATTTAGGAGTGGGCTTTTAGTTGGCTCATAAACTAAACGTTGGCTTTGCATTGGTCCCTACAACTCTCCAAGCTTCTGTGGGAAAAGTGTGGACTTATGGATCGTCTACCGCTGGAAATAATAATGGCGGATTTGCCCCAAATTCCAACCTTAGCATAACTGCTAGTGGAAATTTTGCAAACGGCCAGACCATGACTGTTAATCTGCCGGGAGGAGGGTTGGGAGCCCGCAGTCAGGCTAAGCCTCTGTATTACTTTCCGATGGGCGAAGATGGTACTACGCACACCCATACCGACAATACTATTAGCCGAACCAATGCTACGTTAACTCCCTTTAACGCTAATACCTTTATCCAAAATACAGTAACACCTGTGAATGCTTTAGGAGCTTGCACAGCTACTCCTCAAGCGGGTATAGGAAATCCAGCCCAAGCATTCCAAAGCCCCGGTCAACCTTGGTTCACTTTAGCCCCTAATCCGGATAATGGATTGAACCAAGCGTACGTTTGGAGCAAACGAGCCCAGTTTTTCGCAGCCCAGCCTGATAACGTTAAGTTCCCTAGGTGGTGGCCTGCTAGCATAGGAAGCCTGCCTGACGCATTTATCGGATATGTAGGGACTCCGTCTTTCGAGTTCGTCATTAAATCCGCGAGTGGAGACGCCGGTAATATCCACCAAACAGGTATAGCAGATACTTTCTGGCCGTGCCCATCTACCTTAAATACTTGGTTCACCGATGAACAATGGTGGCAAGAAGGTACAACGGATAATATCGACGGCATCATAAACGCTGCCCGTAATTCTGGAATGGCTGTGCCTTGGGCTGGTAGGTGGGAAATGGGGACAACCGCCAATCCGGGTCCTATGCACAATTTGGTCTTGGATGAATATAGTTCTGGAGCTACCGGGAGTCCTAATGGAACTACTGATAGACTCTATTATGGGGCTATGTTCGTGGATGATAGTCCTCTACAGCTTGTGATTACTGATGAAGGTGGGACTTTCCAAACAGCTTTATGGTCCGGCGCCGCTGCGAGCCATAATAGAGAAATACAATTGCAAATATCGCGTTCCGACACATCTGTAACTTTTAGAGTTCGTCAGGGTAGCCACGGGTCCTTGACTGGTAAGCATTTGCTAGCCTATACTGGCTATGGGACTGCTATTGATTTAGGAGTTGGGACGTAATTATGGCTCCAACGAATCTATTCGGACGAAAAAAGTACGACGTTGCGTCCACTATAGTTAATGTGCCGAACGGCGCTAGCATCGCACGCATAAGTTTTTCTAGACATTGTACTGCTAGTCCTACTGGATGGAATGACCCCAAAGATGAATTGACTTGGAAAGTAGAACAGTTCTCGAATAATGCATGGATACTTTTGGGATCATCCACCACGATGGGTGGGATTATAACTGAGCCCACGGGAGAAGAAAATACAATTAGTTGGGACGAGACTCCGCTACTTCCGGGCGGTGATCGAAGACTAAGAATTAGTCTCCGTCCTAATGGTATGCCTGTTGATACCGAAGGCTTTATTGAATGGCTTTAGTACAATCAGCCTTTAAATCTGCTGGAGCAGTAACCAGCTCGACGCTAGCTTTCCCGAGTGCAGTTGTCGGCGGGCACGCCAAATTTTGCATATTATTTATTGGGCAAGGCACAGCTACTGCAGCAGCTTCTGATAATTTAGATGGCTCGTATTCAGTTGATGTTTCATTAGTTGCTAGTAGCACCGAAGCTGCTATTGCCTCAAAGCTTAATGCAACTGCTGGTTCAACTACTGTAACTGCTACTCAAACTAGCGGCGCGGGGCAGTTGCGCTTCATTATTGCTGAGCGCGATGATATCGCCACTTCAGCAGCATTAGACCAGACTGCCAGCGCTACTAACACTTTCGCTTCCGTATTTCAATGTGGTACTACAGCTACTACTACTTTCGCCAGCGAAATAGGCATAGTTGCAGCTTTATTCAATGCTTCTCCCGCCGCAGTAACGCCGTCGTCCGGTTGGACCATTGATCCTACTAGTAATACTAAAGTTTGGGCAGCTTATCAGACCTTTACTAGCACAGGTGCCCAGACAGCCTCGTTTACGATTACTCCACCGCCCAGTACAGTAGCCGGTCCCGGAGTTATCGCCACTTATAAGTCTATATCAGCTACTCCTCCCACACTTACCGCCGGGGTGGGTACTTTCGCTTTATCAGGCGAGATTGCTACTCTTTCAACAAGTAATGGGTCTTTTAGCCTGCCGCTGGCTGTAGGCAGTTTCTCCTTTGTCGGGGAAAGCGTCACCCTAATACAGACGGGCAGTTTCACTATAGTCGCCCAGCCGGGATCTTTCGATTTAATCGGAGGTTTGGGAAATAGTGATTACGCAATTGATGCGTCAGTAACTTCTTTCGCACTATTTGGTCCTCCGGTAACTCTAACTGGCCCCAGTGGTACTGTATTCTCTCTTACTACGTCTCCGGGACTTTTTGGAGTCTCTGGTTTTAGCTCGACAGGCTCTCAGAGCATACAGTTCTCCTTAGTCCTCCTCGGGCAAACTTACAGCACTTTAGGGTTCGATATCTCAGGATCGCTGCAAAGCGGCCAATGTGTAGGGGGCATCCCGCTTCCGGGACAGTTACTCAACATAGAAATCATTACCGATGCTTTCCAGAAGATTGGTATTGTGGACGAGACTTCCGTACCGTCCGCGGAACAAGGAGCTAACGGACTGCGAATCCTAAATGATTACTTACTTAATCAAGCAGCGGACGGCCTTCGCCTTGGGTGGTTTAAGCAGACAGATCTTTCAGCTATAGCGCCCCTTAGGCAAGAAGATGTATTTGGAGTCAAATTGCTTCTGGCTAGACAGTTAGCTACTCACTACGGCATAACTGTTCAGGATCCAATTCTTCTTCAGAATATGGAAGAAGCAGAACGTATGCTGACTAAGCGCTCTCTGGCTTACTTCGAGAGTGATCTATCTGAACTCTCGCGGCCGCAAGGCGGACCGTGGGGCGGCCCAAACTGGTTCTAAATGCCTCGTAGACTTAATATCAATTTCGGCGGCGCTCCGATTACCTTTCAGGCTTCAGTCGGCAGATCGTGGGTACAAGGCGCTCCTCAAGCCCTTTCTACTACTCAACCCGCTAGTGCTTGTAATCTAGCTACCCCGCTGCACACAGTTACTGCTAATAATGGTGGGGCTCACGCTTTCGATTACTTTGGCCCCTTTACAGGAGTCCAAGGACCAACTGCGAAGTACACAGTCCAGATTGATGACTGGGGTCCCATTACCGGACCGTTGACTCTCAACTGTAACGACCATACTTGCTGGAATTCTATCATTACCCTGACTTCAGATCAGGGAACTAGTTGCTATCCTGACGTTACTCGTGGTTGGACTTTCAATAGTCAAATCATGTTGGACAACTCCACGTCTGGTAATAACTGGACTACCCTATCAGGGATGGGAGTTCAAGTTTCAGCGCTGACTAAGTGCCACATTAAGTGGGGCATGACAGTTCCTACAGCGGTTAATACTAATAATAAAGTCCACCGCTGGGATGCCTTAATAGACACTTATCTGCACAATACACAGACTCCGAGTGCTGCTACTAATCCTATTACTGATATCCAGATTATGCAGACTCTATCCGACCAGCCTTTGGCCGGCCAGCCTGCGAACCAGTCCGGATTCTGGGCATCCTCTCTAGCCACTTCTCATGGTTTCCTAAAGACCATTGGAGGAGTCCAATACGCTATGGCAATTGATATGTCAGGGACTTCAAGTTTCGTTGCCGCGGGTGGGCATGTTATGACCTTATTCCCAACGCCCACCAGCTGGAGTTCTAGTAGTGGCATTAGTGGAACCTTCTGGGGTCAACAGAATCTAGTCCACGATATGGACCAGATCATTGCGTACTTCAATTCTTCTAACCCTACGGACGATAATGGCACTCCTATTAAGAACGCAGCGGGAACCACGATTACTAGTCCGTTAATTGCTTCTACTCAGTTCCTTACGGCTGTGAACGCTGGATATGAATTAGACTTCGGATCGGCCGGCAACTTTACTTGGACCACCAATAGTTTTGGTGTAGCCATGCAGAATGAGCCCGATAACTTTTGAAAAAGCAAATTAAATTAGCCCTACCCACCGGCTCTTATCAGACTAGAGATCCTAGGGCTAGTTCTAAGCGTTTGATTAATGCCTTTAGCGAGATCCAGCCGCAAACCGCGATGATGGATCTCAAGCAGATTATGCCGCCGATCACCATTCGTAGGATGGCCGGCATTACTGAATTTTGTGACGATGGTACAGGTAATCCCCTTCGCGGTATTTGGGAAATGGCTGGCAATGTGTACGTTGTTATTGGACCTACCTTATACTACGTTACTCCCTCTGGGACTCTACAACAGGTAGGTACAGGCATAACTGGAACCAGCTTTGTCCGCATGTCGGACAATACAGCTTGCTTATTTATACTAGTACCCAACAGTTCATCGGCATGGGTTTACACGGCTCAAAATGGATTCTCACAATTCACCGATCCTACGTTCTTACAGAACGGGGCCATAGATGTTTGGTTCCTAGATTCCTATTTCGTCTTCTTAGCCCTCACAGGTAGAACATTTTATAACGACGACGGCCAAGTTGTCTCGGGGCAAGGATATCCCACGTTCGTCTCCGGCGCTGAGTTCCCTAGAGAATTCGGCACCGATCCTTTTGTAGGATTCTGTATAGACCACAGAGAGGCGCTATTCTTCGGTAGGTATACTTCGGAGGGATTCGTTAATGCCGGGAATCCTGCCTTTAGCCCTTTCGGTAGTGCTCCTGATAGTTTTATGCAGATTGGTTGCCATCCCGATTGCGCCTATACAATTGCGCTCCAAGACCAGTCCGTATTCTGGGTAGCAAACGACAGAACAGTGCGCAGGCGCAACGGACAGACCCCAATGCGAGTATCGAATTCGGGCATCGAGTCTTTATTAGAGACCGCTGATCTAACAGGTTCCTACGCTCTATGTCCTACGATTGCCGGCCACGCCTTATGGGTGCTCACAATGCCGCAAGAAGGCAAGAGTATCGCCTACGATTGCCTAACCACCGAGTGGTTTGAGCTTTCTAGTTTTAAACTAGGATACTGGAGACCACTAGCCTACAAGAACGTGCTGGGTAAGCAATTTGTGGGGGATTCTAAGTCCGGTAAATTAGGGTTCCTAGATACCACGGTGTTCACTGAATTTGGGGAAACGATAGCTACCGAGTTTGAGACCCAATCCGTATATGAAGACCACAACCGCATTACTCATAGAAGGGTAGAAGTTGTTATGACTGCCGGTAGTGGTTCTGATTTAACCACCCCTACTAGAATTACGTTGCTTAGTTCGGATGATTCTGGAGTCACTTTCAGGGCTAATGCGCCTAAAGATTTAGGCTTACCGGGAGAACGAGTGACTAGGGCTGTATGGACAAACTTAGGGCAGAGCAGAGATCGAGTCTACAAGGTCGAAATCAGCGATCCCAGCGTCTTGTTCGCAGTAGATATAACGGCTGAGATAGATGTCAATTATCACTAATGGGCACTAAACTACAAGTCAAGCCGGGCCTTAGTGCCCCCCAAGTAACAAGCATCCCAGATAAATGGGACCCACAATGGTTCCGAAGATTCATTACTAATTATCTTGGGGCTCAAGCTGGAACTGTCTCTATAACTGGGGGAGGGTTTAGCCCTGTGCCCACGGGGGTATTAAATTATACTTATGTCCCCGGAGCTTTCGCTATCGTTAATCTTGGTTTATTTGGCACCAGCGCTGCTAATACTTTCACGTTGAGTCCATTACCCAATTATTTAATACCTAAAACTATGTCTACTCAGACTATGCCTGCCTTAATTGAAGATAATGGGGTGGAGGTTGTTGGGGGGGCTTTAGGGGTAAGCGCAGGAAGTAATATAATAACTATGTTTCTCAACGGCAGTACTACTGGTTGGACCCCCTCTGGTGCTAAAGGAATGGATGGTAACTATGTTTGGCTTCTCACATGATATATCTCGATGACCACCGTCCGGCCCTACTGGCTACCGGAGCTTCCTTAGGAACCGCAGCAATACACTCAATGCTTACTTCCGATATTCCACATAATTTAGAAATGCTGCGCTTTTGGTTAGGCGTTGGCGGGCAGGTTGCTGGTATCCTTTCAGGTCTTGCTGCTTTAACTTGGTATGCCTACAGTATATACAAGAAGAGTAAAGATAATGGATCAGAGACTGATCAATGACGTACAGGCTGCAGAAGGACTACGTCTTAGGGCCTATCGAGATTCAAAAGGATTTTGGACAATTGGGTACGGCCACTATTTGTTACCCCAAGATCGAGACTGGAGTAGCTACAGTATTTCCTCCGACGACGCTAACATTTTTCTGCAATCCGATTTACGGGATGCCTATCACGACGGACTTACCTTGCCTGAGTGGGGAAGTCTCGATACCGATTGCAGACAAAACTCAATCATCGAGTTAGTATTTAATTTAGGGTATCACAAGTGGATACCGTTCAAGAAGACCCGAGCTTGCATCCAGATTCAGGACTGGCCGGGAGCCCACGACAATCTTCTGGACAGCGACTGGGCTACCGAAGTGGGCACAACGAGATCAAACCGATTAGCAAACTACTTACTAAAGGGTTCCTATCCAAGCTGATGATCCTCGGTCTAATGACCGGAATGCATATCTCGGCTACGGTATTCCTTTTCATGTACCCCACACCGGCTAATTTCTTAACTTGGTCTGGAGTCACCACAGCTATTATTGGCGTGGTCCACTATTTCTTAACTAGACAAGAGTGCCACGATGCTGACTCTAAGCCTTAGGGACTATCTATACCTAGCTATTATAGCAATAGTAGGTTTCTGTGCTTGGGATCTCTACCACCACGGAGAATTAAAAGTAGAAGCCAAAGATAAGGCTTTAGTAGAAGCTCAAAAAGTTCATGTTGCTGAAGTCAAATCTCAAGTCCAAATTCAACTACAAAAGGCAATCGCCGACTATGAAGCTGCTCACTCTACTCCCATTGTCGATCCTCCTAGCCTCGTGTGCCGCGTTTCAGCGCCCCGTAGTAGCACCGTGCCCCACGATGGAAGCTCCTCCAGCAAAGGCAATGGAGGAACCTCAGTACCAGACGAGAGTACGGTCCCATTTAACCCCGCCCCAGCCGTCCTCGAAGACGGACGAGACGCAGACGCCCAAGTGAAGCTTCTACAGGACTATATTAGAACTTGTCAATCAGTAGGGATATGTAAGAAATGATGGAGCATATCTACCACAAGGAGGGCCAAGCTGGAGTCCTTCACATGCGAGAAGTAGGGGCTATCCATCCTATGACTTTAGCCGAGATTAATCACGAACTGGACCAGCATCCCGAATTATGGAACGAGTACCGATACCGCACAGAGCACAAGCTTAGTCCGCATCGGGAAGCGGACGATATCTGGTTCCGTTACAACGATATCAAGAATTTAGATCCAGAGAACCCAAAAGCTTTTAATGACGAACACGTGGCTGTCTGGTATCCCAATATAGAAAAATGCCCCTCAGTCCGGCTGCTAGTGGAACAAGTAGCCTTCGAACTGGGGGCAAATACAATCGGTGCAGTTTTAGTGACTAGGGTGCCTGCATATAAACAAATCTATTGGCACGCGGATGCGGGCTGGCACGCAGAAGCCCACCGAAAATTCCTAGTCCTTATTCGGGGCAATAAAGAGCAAAGCTTCGAGTTCGAAGATGAACAGATGTTTGCTAATCAAGGGGATTGTTTCGAGTTCCAGAACGAATTCCCTCACAGAGTCCTTAATCCTACAGATCAGGAAAGGATCTCATTAATCATCTGTTTAAGAGATTTCAATAAGGAGAGTACAGTATGCCATGGGGCGCACTAGTTGGTGGTGCATTAGGCTTAGTCGGCGCGAGCATGCAGTCGTCGGCGGCCTCCGATGCTGCCAACGCGCAAACTCAGGCTAGTCAGAATTCAATAGCTGAGCAAGAACGCGAATTTAACCTCATTCAGCAGATGCTGGGTCCGCAAAGGAACCTAGGTTATGGTGCTATGGGGCAACTTGCTGGCCTATTTGGTCTGCCTAATCCAAACGCTACTTCTACGAATAGTTTATTCCCGGCCAATCCCTCTAATAGTATTGGCCCGCAGTCCGGTGGTGCATTTGGAAGTCCTTTAATGCAAGGTGGCTTCGGACCTCAGGCCGCGGCAGTTGCCGGGGGTGGCGGGGCTCCGGGAGGGGGATTTGGAATCCTTCATTCCCCGGCTTTGAAAGGTGCAGGTGGGACGGGCATTCTGTCTGGAAGCCCAACTCCAGCCTCGCCGTCAACTAATGGCGGACCAAACTATTCTAGCTTCTTTAACACTCCGGGATTTGGATTTACTCTCAATACCGGCCTTCAGGCAATCAATAGGAATGCTTCCGCCAATGGCGGACTCTACACTCCCAATACAATGAATGCATTGGGCAACTATGCCGAAGGCGTAGCTAGCACTCAGTATAATAACTACGTAAACCAGCTACTTCAGATGGCAGGACTCGGCGGAGCGGCTGTCAGCGGTACAGCTGGGGCAGCGCAAGGGGTTGGTAATAATATTTCCAGCAATCTGCTCAGCGCCGGCAATGCGAATGCCAGCGGCATCCTCGGAAGTTCCAATGCTTGGGGTTCTGCCATTAAACAAATTGGCGGCAGCATTACAGCTGGAAACTTTAATGGACTCTTTAGCGGAGGAGGCGGTGGCGGCGCAGGATGGCTTGGAGCGGGAACCGGAGGTACTCCGGGAGCCGGGGATCCTAGCGCCTACGATGGAGGCTTCTCTTAATGGCTGATTTACCAGTAACTCCTCTCGCTGACTTCGGGACACTGATGGGCAACGAACCGCAGACTATGAGCGGTGCGGCCAATCAGTACGCCAATGTCAATGTAGAGAAGCAGCAGGCTCAGGGCTTGGCCCTACAAAACCAGTTTACTCGGATGAAGCTAGCTTTCTTGAATAGCCAGCTGGCCCAAATGCCGGGTCTAAACGATAGCGCGCCTCGTTATCCGGGTGCTCCGAATGATTACATCAATCCGGAAGGTACTACTTTAGAGGAAGCGGGTATTGATCCTCAGAGTATTGCAGCCCACGCTCAGCAGCAGTACGCTGTTAAAGAAAACTGGACTCCAGACGAAGAGCGCAAGCTACAGTTAGCTCCTATTTGGGGAGCTATGGGCGTGCCCGGACAAGACCAAGTTGCGATGCAGATGCATGCTGCTCGTATGGCTAATCTTAAGGGGCAAGCTCAACTCGGGGCAGATCAAGCTTACCAGTTAGCTGATAAGATCACTAAGCCCGGCGTGGAAGGTTCCTTTAGTAGACTGCAGTGGAGTAATCCTAAAGCTGCTGCTGCTCTACAGAATGTCGCTGAGAAAAAGGGAATGGATGAAAGTAAGCTAGACCAATTAGCTTACGAATATGCTGGAACCGTAGCCTCTTCGACTTGGCAATATGCTGGGCGTGAAGGCTACGTGGGCAAAGACGGTCAGCTGCGAGATAAATTGAATGATCGCGTAATCCCCAACGGCAACCCAGAAGGACTTAGCCCAGAACAATATGCTAAAGGTCTGGATGATGCTAATTCTCCAGTCCAGAGATATATTAATGGTCAGCTAGTTACTAAGACTAAAGCTGAATGGATGAATATGAGTCCCGGCCATTATGTGGGGTATATGGCGCATCTTCAGAGAGTTGAACAGGCTAGGACAGCAGGAGTTCCGAGTCCTGACGATGAGCCCCAACAGGGCGCACCGGGAACTCAGGGAGCTACACCGCCCCCAGTTCCGGGAAGTTCCCCAGCGACAGCGGGAAATCCGGGCGGAGGGATCGGTAGACCTCCAGCACCATTCGACAATAGCCAGTTTACTCCGGATCAACAGAAGTTTCTTAACACTTCCACGAAAGATCAGCCTAATTTCCTGAATTCGGGTACAGGCGCCCCTAAGCCCGTTCAAGAACAGCAACAGAAGAAGTACGCAGATAAGTACGATGAACTCTACACTGAGTTTGGTAAGAATCAAGCTTTAGCTCGCCAGCAGATGCTGGATGTTAACCGATCCTTAAACCTCATGGCTAAAAATCCTTATACGGGTCCGGGGTGGCAGGGATTAGCTAACATGCAGAATCTTGTTGCTAAAATGCTTCCTTCTTTCTTCAGCGATTCTTCGCACAGCATGGAAGACCAAGCGTCTATTATGCAAGCCTTAGGTAAAGGACTTAATCAGGACCAGCTTAAAAGTATTCTGATGCAGTTTCACAATGAGGGTGCTCAGGTTCGCCTAGGCGCCTATGAAACCCGCATTATTCTTAATGCTCTTAGCGCGAATCCTGAAATGGCTATGCCTGCGATTAAGCAACTTCTGACTTGGGAAGCCTCTGAGGCTAAGTACCAGTCGGATAAGGCTAATATGGGCACCCGCTATCTAGATATGGGCGGCAATCCTATGAACTTCGAGAATAAGTATGAATCGAAGTTTAAGCGTGACGAACTCATAGACTTTGATGTGGGTATAGGTAAGGAAGGCAGCAAACCTGCTGCGCAGGTTCCTTCACAGAAAATGATGCCTGCTGATGATAAACTTCAGGCTTACGCAAATGCCCACCCTGAATTTGGTGGCGATAAAGAAAAGGCGAGGCAATTCCTCTTAAAGCATGGCTACGCCCAGCAACAGTAACAATATAGATATTAGCGATCTGCCTAGTCCCTCTAGCAGTCCACCAGATATCAGTGATTTGCCAGATCCGGGTCCCCATCCCGTAACTGCTGAACTCACTAGCCTTCTTACGAATGAGGCCAAAGCGCTGCCACGTAATATTATGACAGGTACTGGGCAGCTAGCTGACTTCGCTGGTAGCGTGTGGGATACGGCTTTCCACCCTGAAGGCGTTAACGATGGGGCGGATGATGGCACAAACTATCGCAGAGAGCCCGGCAAAGCTCCGGCTCCCCACGAACATCCTATGTTTACGGCTATCGCTAACGAAGTTGCGGACAGACTAGGCTTACCTAAGGCCGAAGGTACTCCTCTGGAACGTAGCATGAGTGCTGGTGTCCGTGGAGCGGTAGGAGCAGTTCCTTTTGGTCCCGAGGCTGTGATTCCTTCTTTTGTGTCTGGAGTATCTCAGCAAGGAGCAGCTGAAGCAGGGTTTGGTCCAGTTGGACAAACTATTGCAGGGTTAGCGCCCCTTGGTCCGGCAGGAATTGCTGGAACCACTCGTAGACTCCTTAGAGGCCCTGCCGAAGTTAACGCCAATCTAAACGGTAATCTGGATATGTTTGAGCAGGCCGGAGTATCTCCGGAAATGGCTCAAGTGCAGGCCACTAAGAACCCAGTTACTGGTAAATATGAGCCGGGCCCTAGCGGAAATATGTCCTCACCCAAAGTACTTGGCGGGAGTCCGCTAACCAAAACTAGGGGTAAGCAGGCCGAACAAGCTCAAACTACAATTGAAGATGCCGCTCAGCAACAGGCTCCGGGAGTTCCTACTACCGCTTCCTTGAGCCCTACTACCGGAGGCGCAGCCCTTAATGATGCATTCCAAGTCCACAGAGCTAAGATGGCAGCTGATGAAAATGCTGTCTATGAAAGAGTCGGCGATTTAATAAACGCAAAAGGTCCAAATGGGGAGACAATATCTGCCCATATGGATGCTCCTAATTTTATGGGGACTCTCAAGGACGTAACGACCCCTACTGGTATCCCGGTAGTGGATCAATTCTTGACTAGCGCGAAGTCTAGAAAATTAGCAGGGGGAATAGGGTTTACTGCTGATATTAATGCCCCACCGCCCACAGGTCCTGATTTCACTTTTGACTCTCTCCGTCAAATGAGAAGTACTGTAGGTCAGAATATTGATTGGGGGCTTAGCCCTGCTAAACCGGGGCCTAATGGAGAACTCAAAAGACTTTATACAGCCTTAGGTCAGGATATTAGCCAAGGTGTGGCAAAAGTGGGCCCAGAAGCCCAGCAAGCATACTCCGAAGCTAATAATCTATATAAGGCCAATTCCATAACGCGTATGAGAATTGATCCTCTTATTGATAAAGACAAGCTGGGGGGACCCGAGGCAGTTTTTCAGGCAGCCACTAATGGCACGAAATTAGGTGCCACCAAACTCAATACTTTTTTAAATGCTGCTACTCCAGAACAGCAAGGAATTCTTAAGGGCGTAGTCCTTAACCGCATGGGGCATCCTAGCGGAGCCTTAGATAAACCTTGGAATGAGAATACATTTCTTGATAATTGGCAGTCGATGGATGGGGGGGCTAAAGATACCTTATTCGGTAAGGCTGGCACCCCACTCCGGGATCAAGTCAACGCTGTTGAAGGAGTCCTGCAACTCCGCAGAAATCTTGGCTATTCGTCCAGTAATTTTGCTCAAGGCGTCGAACAAGGGACGAAGCATCTACATGGTGGGATAACAGCTACTGCCGGCGGAGCTATAGCTTTAGGATTGGATAAACTAGTTGAACATTTGGCTTCTAGCGAACATGGTATTACAGCGGGCGTAGTCGGCGGCATGGGCACCGCTGCTGGTATGGGCTATAACGCAGTAATGTCTAGAGTTATGACTAATCCAACCGCGCTACGATGGTTGGCCCAAACAACCAAAATGCCTAAATCCGCTGCTCCTATATTAATTAATCAACTTAGCCACATGGGCCAGCAGGGTAAAGATATTCAAGCAATGATTCAGGGACAAGACAATGGCAATCAATAACGTCGGCATTCTTTTCTATGGTCCTAGGGACAAACCTACTTCAAGCCTAGGGGCATTTCAGGCGGGATGCTTCCGTCAGTTCTTCTTCTCACAAACTACCACTCTAGCTTCCGTTTACGGCGATGCTGGACTAACTGCTCAGATCTCTAACCCAGTCTTTGCCGCGTCTGATGGTAGATTCCCTATCATCTATATGGATCCGAGTATCCCCTATAGAGTTCAGTTGCTAGATAGGAACGGTAACTTACTAGAGGACACGGACCCGTATGTACTTCCCCCGACTATCCAAGCGGTTCAATTTGCTGTTGAAGCCGACTTTGCTAACCCTGCTAATAATTTTGGTGCCGATCTGGTGGCTAATGGAGTTAGGACTTATGATACGGTCGCAGATCTCAAAGCTGCTCCGGTCCCGATCTTAGCTACAGGAGAGACCCGATCAGTTATCGTACAGGGCCTTACGGTGCCAAATGATAACGGCGGCGGGATATTTATGTGGAATCCTACCGTCGCAAACTTGGCGGATGATGGTGGCGTAACTACCATAATTCCTAATGCTTTAGTCGCAATTCCTGGATCTGCCGGTAGGTATCTTAGACAGTTTGCCAGTAGTTTGGGTACTTTTTCTATATCCTTTAACGGAGGCCCCTCAGGCAACGTCTCCTACACTCGGGTAGGTAATTTGGTAAATATATGGTCAAATGCCTCCATCGTTGGTAATTCTACCGGCATTGTATCCTCGTCTCCACTACCATCTTCTTTAGCGTGTAATACTATTAATCCTGTAGTGCCCTGTTATAGTCTACTTAACGGAGCAGGAGTTTTTAGGTCTGGACTATGCAGTATTAGCCAGTCCCTAAGCCTGTCATTACTCACTGTTACTGGCTCTAATGTGACTACTGGTAATTTTACTAGCTCAACTAATTGTGGAATAGGACCCGGATGGACTATTACTTACTCTACCAATTAAAAGTGGACCGTGAGGATCCAGTCCTTAAAGCAGCTTTGGAGGCAATTGAACTCCGAATGCTTCGGGGATAAATTGACTGAGATTCCTATACTCATAACACGCGCCCGAAAGTATTGGGGACAATTCGAGTATCACCAATCAGGACTAAATACCGCAATATATCTAAGTGGTTGCTTGAATAAAACACCATCAGATTGGCGAGATAGTCTATTACACGAAATGGTTCATCAAAGCCTGCAAGAAACCGAAGGAAATCCGGATCCGGAACATGGCGAAGCTTTTCTTCGAGAAGCTCGTCGATTGAACTTGCGACTACATCCATACGATTCTCCCTGTTAAATTAGGTCCACAAAAAGCTAAAGGCCCGCAAATGCGGGCCTTTTTATTTCTACGTGTTTTTAAGTGGATGCGATAGTCCCCACCTTTACGGATTAATCGGAAATGGATTCAGTTGGCATCACCTACCTATTGTCTCCATTGCCACGGAGTACTCCCCTGTCCCTGCGAGAACTAAGCTTCTCCATGTTCGTTAAAATGATATCCTCTAAACTGATTCCGAAGTAGTTGGCAATCTTGGTCCAGTAAAAGATAACATCCCCTAGCTCCTTCTTAAGGGCATTCAGGTCCGGGAAGCCATCCCCACGGATATACTTCTTGATGATTTCTGTTACTTCTCCAGTCTCGCCAGCCATACCCAACTGGGCTACTGCGATACCAAGTTCTAAAGGCTTATCCTTGCCTGAAAACCACATTCGTTCCACAAAGGCAGTATATTCGTCTAATAGCTTAGGATCTTCGGTCATGATAGATAAAGTGCCGTTGTAAGAGCTTTAAAGGAATTTAGGATTCTCTCCTGTCTCTGCCACTCTGGTAGTTTTTGGTAAAGTTTATCTACAATAACAGTCACTGCGCTGTAGACATATTCTTTCTTACACTGGTGATTGTCTGTGTGGCAAGTATAACTCTCTCCGCAGAACTCGCACTTAATTAACGAATTTTGATACCCGTATCCGTTGGGGTATCCCACATACATATTATTACTCATTGTAGTCTAATACTCACTGTTGCTGCTTGTCTCCCGAGGTTCACTGGCGTCGTTCCCGCATCAGATATATGAGTAATATCGAAACTAGAGATACGATACTTACCGAACTTATAAGAGAGAATAAGATTATAGTTAGTGTGCGCACCGTTTAGTCTGTCCACGTCTTGGAGATATACAGCGCCCAAGCTAGCGCACAGATTCCCACGACAAGCACGAATCCCACTATGCCAATCCCAATTATTAGCCCCACCACCTTTAGAACTGCCACCGCCCCATAACATAGTTCCTGCATAAAAATCTACGTCCTTAAGACCAGCGATAGGATGATAGTAATTGATACCCAAAACAGGGCCAGAGCTATGCCCAAAAGACGCTCCTGCCACAGCGTCGATTTCATCGGCTTGAGCAGTGCTACAGTGAGAAATACAAAGGTACACAATAGCAATGAAGCTAAAGATACCGATAGTTGCTCCACGATTATTCCCTACTAGGGAGCCTAGCCATTTAAAGAACTTGCTCATTGCTCACCGTTGCACTGCCCTGCTGACCCGCCCCCGGAATAACTGTACCTTTAAATGGGTCAATACAGAAGCCCTTAAGCACCAAGTCTGGGTGCTTCTTCCTAGTATCATCAATTGCTTGAGTGCAATACTTGTAGTTCTGAAATAAAGCTACATCGTAGTTATCAATCTTATCGCCAGTAAAGGCGATCATCAGCAATATCCACACACCGTGCATTAGAGGTCCTCCTCAACGCCTTGGAAGTTAATGAATTTCTTGTGGCCCTGCCGCCGCATTTCGTCCTTGATAAGCTCGTCCAGTTCCTTATCCGTCTTATTACGCACAAAATTGAGAGCTTGCTGCTCTTCTTCTTTAGTATAACTTGTCATCTTTTGTAATTCCTAAACATTCAATCAATAGGCCATCTTCATCCCTATAGGGAATCTGATTGCCGCAGTCTACGGGCTGGTGGCCCTGTATATCAATCTCGTTCATCGGTCGGGATGGGAGATTTGTCTTTGCACACGAGGCAGCGGATGCGGCTATTACCAATATAGCCGTCATCGCAACCAATACAGTTACTTGATCCTTTCTTGTTTTCCGCTGTTCCATGTTCCGCACTCTTTGCATTGGAATCTTTGAATTCTAAAGCACTTCGTAAGGCGATGACCTCTAGACTCAAGGCGCGTGCTACCGCAAGCAAAACAACTACCAATAACCCCTGAACAATTAGGGTGGTCATTAATAAGAGGTCTGATATCACGATATACTTCCTCTAACCCGAGAACATCATTCTCGTTGTACTTCTGCATCAACTTTAGAGACTTCGGGTGCCCATATCTAGCCAGCAAAATAGTCTCAGTATCTAGATGGTACTTCTTGTGTTTTACCTGAAAAATATCACATAAAGAAGCCAACCTATTAGACTGGAGAGCCAAATTGTTGCGAGCGTAACGCCAAGTGTCAAGGAGCTTTGTAGGCGCGGGGGGAGCAATGCCGTGTACAAGAGCCCGAGTAAGTAGGAACCTGCGGTCAAAACGCTCACCATAATGAGCCACAGAAGCGTCAGCCTCGTTAAGAAGCTCCACAAGAGGTCGAACAATTCCTGCATCATACATGTAGCTCTCAGGTGTTTCTCCGTAGCCCGGAGTTTCATCTATTCGCATAGAGAGTGCGAATTTGGGCTCGTTGAACCACTTAGCGGCGGCACAGATTATAAACCCGTGGCTGGCCTTAAGATCGGTTGTTTCGAGGTCCCAAATTAGAATCTTACTATGTTCTTTATTCTTCTTTTTCAAGTATTTCCTTAGCTTGGAGCATTAGGTCCTCTAACTCCCAAGTTATTCCAACGTCGTCGTGTTTAATGACGTATTCTAGTTCTTCGACTAGTTCCTTAAGTTTTGACAATTCTTGTAGTTTTAGCTTTTCCATTTCTAATCAACAGTTCGAGTCTAGCAAGGGCGTTCCAAGCCACTTGTGCTGCGTGGTGAAATCCTGACTCCGGATCTAAGCCGTCCACGTCCACGAACTCCCCGTTGAGGTGCCGTTCCAAGGCGTCACTGTAACGGTTGTACCCGTCTGGTACGCGTAACCAATTAACGTCGGAATAGACCAAGGAGTACTTGTCAAGACCGTATTTGGATACGTTTGCGACGGCTGTGAGGGCGTTTGGGAAATATTGTCTGAGTCCTTGGTAGAGAGGAGTTCTGCCACTGTCATATTTCTTACCCGGATTTGGGCTTATTAAGCCACCTTCTTGGGATGGTTCCAACGGCGTAATCAAAGCCGTGTTTTGTGCACCAATCACTGTATCTTTGCTCACTATTCTTTTGTAGTTTATTATCTGTAGCGAAGTAGAGTACTATCTTTCGATCTGGATTAGATTCCCGCACTGCGAGCATCTTTGCTCGGTCGGAGGCGGTGAATCTCCCCTTGACTTCCATGATGATTCCGTTATCGAGGACGAAGTCTGGGGTGTAGGTCGCTTCTTTGTAGACGAGTTTGCTGCCACAAGTCTGACAAATTCCCTTGCGCACTCTCTTTTTAACCACAAGCCGAAGAGATTCATACTCGAATCCCACGGCTTTGGTCCCGAGAGTTTCTGCAACTTTCTCTTCGAGCCCACTGCGATATCCCGACTTCCGCTTCTTACCCCATTGCCAATTCCTTGGCATTAGGCGACGGCAGCCGTCGATGCCAATTGCGCAACCTTCTCTCCCTTATGATTGACAAGGTTTACGAACATACTATCGTGTACCATATCCAGCACTAATTCTGGAGTAATATCCAATAGCACCATAGTACCATTCGGCAGGAAGTCGATAGCCTTAAACTCGAACCCATTCAGGAGTCCAACCGTAGCTTCGAGCTTCGCTCCACGGCTACTAGTCCAGCGTGGCAGAAAGACGATTCCTCCAATCCCACCGTCAGCGAGTAGCTTAACGTCCCGCGCAAGGAAATCACCCCACGACTTGTCTGACTTAGTGAGTATGCCATCGGTAGACTGGAGGGCCTTGCCCTTATCCTCCGAATCATCAATCTCAGCTGGGCTGACAATGTCATAACCCTTCTCACGTAGGAATGCTGCTGCCTTAAAGAACAGCGGGAAATTATACTGGGGGATACCCTGCATAGGACCTGCGAGGTAATACTTCATCGGTAAACGTCTCCATTTTGCTTTAGTTTTGTATCTTCGTATCCGGCGACGAGTCTTCGGTAGAGTTCCAGTTTCGCAGACTCCAGAGCCCCCATCGCATCATTGAAACGACTGTAGTTAGGATTAGCACCAAGGTAAGCACCAACGACACGAGTAATAGCATAGTTCAGTTGGCCTGTAGTCTTAGGTTGTCCTTCATATCGCAGTCCTTCTCGTTCATCCTTAGGAATGTATGGCATCTATTTATCTCCCAATCCCTTTAATGCTTTAGCATATTTCTTGCCCATTTTCTCAAAAATCTCTTGGTTTTTCTTAGATGGAGGGCGCTTCTGGTAAGGTCCCCAACCACAACAAGGCATGAAATGCCTCATACCCGGATTAGCGTGACATTCACAAGAGCAAACCTTTGGATCGACTTTACAGTTAATCATTGTAATTCTATAGGTGCTTGAAAACTGTCGTTTTCCCGTCGGTGGATATAGACAAGATTGGCTTGTTCAAGGAAGTACCCTCTGGGGTCGCTGTGACCAGAAGCTTTATAGGCATTCCAAGCTCTCTGGCAAAGGTCACTACTGCTTTGCGCACCTTCAAGAAGTTCACTCGCCCCCGCCGGGCCGACTCCGTAGAGTCCTGGGATATTGTCTGTAGTATCTCCAGTAAGTAACTGGGTATACAACTTAAAGTCTCCAGCTTTTCGGGAGACCCATTGTGACTGATTTCTAACCCAATTGTGATGCCATCCCGATATCTGAAGGAGATCTTTGTCGATACTGACAACAACACTCCCTTGAGGATCTCTGGCAAGCCGGATTCCGAGTTCATCATCGGCTTCTCGTCCTTCGGTACTATATTTAGCTCCATATCTTTCTACTAGGTAGTCTTTTGCTTCTTGGAAATAGAGAGGTTTAGGTTGTCCTTCACGATTGCCTTTGTAAGGCTTAGTTGTGCTAAGAGCTTTCCTAAAACTGTCACTCGAACTGAGGATAAGTTCGCCGGGAGATTCCGGACTAAGTCCTGTAATGCTGTCGAGTGTGACATCAATAAACTCTCGTACGTGGTCAAATCCGAGGTCAACTTCTTCTTCATTTTTCCTTCTAGGATGCGCTGCCCAACAGCAGCGATAAACAATTACATCAGCATCAATTAACAGGTATTTTCCATTAATCATAAATTTGGACAGCCTTTTTGGTGTTCTTACTGGAAAGGCTGAGTCCCATAACCAGATCAGCCGGGAGCTACCCGGATCATGCTTTAGTTAGTTTGAAGCTTGAGCAGATTATCTAGACTTTCAGCAGGACCTGTTTCGTCAGCCAGAACCACAAAGTGGGCCAACCACTCCTTAACAAAGAACAGATTCTCGTTGAAAAACTCGACAACCTTAGTATCCCGATTCATACACATATAGATCGGGAGTTCATCCTCCTTAGCTGATGCTATATATACGTTAAAGTTAGCCTTATGGCCGTCCCTCACATCTGTAGCAAGCTCTGCTACTTCACCGTAGATAATGGGCAGTTTAACTTCCATTAGGCCCAATCCTCCTCTTCGGTGCTAGTCTTAGGAGCCTCAAACGGGATCTCCGCATCGGCGTCCACAGGGGCACTTGACCCCATAAGCTTCTGGGTATACTTGTCCAGTACCTCCCAAAGGACAGCCTCTTTATCGGCCTGCTTGGCCGGGAGCTTAATAGCCTCTGCCTTAAGCATTAGCTCGATAACTGCGATAGCCGTATTACGGCTGGCGCCTAGCTCACGGAGAGCGTCATTACGGGCCTCTCGGGCTTCCTTGCGCTCCCAGTACCCCTTCTCCGAAGTCGTCTTAGGGGCTGCCTTAGCGACGCTGGCAGACTGGGGCTCTCCGTCCGTCTTGTACTGGATGGTCTTGGTATTGACCTCAAGATAGCCCTTATCGTTGGGCTCAGCCTCGAACTCTACCGTAGCACCCGTAGCCGGGGGCTTCTTGATACCAGTATTGAAGAAACCATCCTGTCCGGACAGCGTAAACGAGTAGAAAGTCTTATTGCCCCAATTCTTATCAAAATGGCGCTGAACAACGCCTGTAAACGTACTCACCTGTAGTTAACCCTTTAATTTTCTTATTCTTTTTATCATCCCGGCCGGAATGAAATGATGGCCGAGATATGTATCATCGTCGCAGCCTACTGCAATACTTAGAGTGACCCCCCTTTTATCTTTTTTAGCTAAATAACCTATTGATTTTACTGGGTATCCTTTGTTATGCTGCTCCTCTATGTCTTTTATATCACACCATCTACTGCCGCTTGCGGCGTCTCCCCACTCGACTTCCACGATTGGGATTTTGGTTATTTTCGGTTTCACCCTTATTAGACAACTCAGAGACGGAAAAGTTCCGTGTTGGCTGAATATTTTTATAGGGTTCGCTAAGTCTTTGATTTATCTCATCTAATTCGTCACAGGAAGGACAAGTGCCATCCCGAAGAATGGTCTCTCCACACTCGTCACAGCACTCCATAGTGCCCGCAAGTCTCAGGATCTCCATTTCATCAAGATTTTCGGTTAGCTTATTCACAAGCAACTTCCTCCGTCGCCTTCACACAAATCATAGGCAGCAAATGAAATCGTCAAAACACCAATCCCTATTACCAATCCTATAGCTACTCTAGGATGGTCAAAAATAAGCCACCCGAATCCGAAAACGGCAGGTACGAAGACTGCCCATCCTAAAATGATCCACCCGACGCATTTCCAATTAACCTTTAACACATAGCACCTGTTTCAGTTCAGCTACGATTTCTACTAGGTCTGATTGATTGTCCATAACCTCTTGGATATCTTTGTACGCAGCGGGGATTTCGTCGATAACATCCTTATCTTTGCGACACTCAACGCCTTTCGTTTGTTCCTCCAAGTCTTGGACGGTGAATTGAGCTTTAGCAGAACCTCTAGACATTCTCCGGCCTGCACCGTGCGAGCAAGAGCAGAAAGAGTCTTCATTTCCCTTTCCTCGGACGATAAAGGATCGTGCTCCCATGCTACCGGGGATAATTCCGAGATCGCCCGTTCTAGCTCGTACCGCACCCTTGCGAGTAACGTAGATATTTCGGCCAAAGTGATTCTCCTTAGCCACATAGTTGTGGTGACACTCGATAGCAGTCTGGTCGGACCCTAAAGCTCGAATATCAGTGTGTTCAGCGACTGCCTTTTTGGCTGCCTCCATCATCAGGTAACGATTCATTGCTGCGTAATCTTGGCACCACGACAAAGCATCCCAATAGTCCTGAAAGTATTGGGAACCTTCTGGCAAGTAAGCTAGGTCGGCATCGGGGAGAACAATGTGCCATCTCTCCATCTCTTCCTTGGCCTTCGTGATAAAGTAGCGTCCGATAGCATTCCCTATACCACGGGAGCCGGAGTGGAGCATGAGCCATACGTTGTCCTCCTTATCTAGACAAAGTTCAACAAAGTGGTTTCCCGTCCCCAAGGTCCCAAGATGATTCCCGGCTCGCTTGTGGCTGCGAGTCAAGTGATGATGCTTGGAGTCCAGCAGAGCAAAACGAGGATCTTCGGACAACCAAGTCCACGTCTTGACTACCTCCTCGGGCATAGTTCCCCAAGCCCCGTGATCGTTCGGACCACCGTTGTCGGTTCTTCCATGAGGTATAACCTTCTCCAACGAAGACCTGATTCCACTCAAGGTATCCGGAAGGTCCGAGGCACGTAATGTCAGCTTGTGAGCCGTCATCCCACACCCAATATCTACGCCCACACTGGCAGGTATAATCGCCCGATAGGTGGGAATCACACTCCCCACGGTAGATCCTTGTCCCCAGTGCACATCCGGCATCACCGCTATGTGGTGATGGATAAAGGGGAGCGAAGCAACGTTCCTCAACTGCTCCATCGCTCCTTCTTCCACATCGGTAGTCCATATCTTCACCGGAGCCTTTCCTTCATCTTTGAAGGCTAGTTTGATAGTCATTAATGCACCACGTGTTCAACTAGCGGGTCTTGTAGTACAGGATACGGAGAATCACCTAATCCTGCCTCTCTCCACAAGCGTGTTCTATACGGGCAATCCAGCCCATATCCGTCTCCATTATCGTGGCATTGCATACACCACCGAAGATGGTGACAAAGATCTTCCAGTAGTTTGTTATGCCGCTTTAGCAATTGGATCGTAGTCATATTTACGCTCCTTTCCAGTGGACCAATGTGTTCCTACTTTCGTCTCTGCCCCGAGAGGACACACAAGATCGAGGTTATAGACCATACTAAGATACCGAAAAACATCCACGGTAAAACATCGGTTTGCAAGATCTCTAAAAGCTTCTGATTCATCTTCTGGCAACTCCGCTATAACGGAATCGTGAACGGTATTAACCAGAAACATCTTCAGCCCTTCGGCCTTAATCCTGTGCCAGAAGTAGACGATGGATATTGGTATAATATCCGCCGTAGCCAAGGACTGGACGGGATAATTGAAGATAGAAGTTCTATTGCGAATGTACCCTCTGCCATCGCGTGTGGGCTCGATTTGCGTATCGGGCCAGTAAAATATAAGTCCCGTCTCCGTTCGTAGTTTCTTTTCCTTAAGGACTTCATAGGTCCACCTTGTTTGAGTATCGTAGATAGCGCTATACCGCTTCTGGAAGAACTCAATATAAGCTCGTTCCTGTTTATTTCCCGACATAGCTCCATATAGCGGCCTAAATGTATAGGGCTTTGCGAGACGGCGATCCTCCTTAGTAAGATCTTTCCGCGACTTTCCAGTACGCTCTTCTGCAGTCTGCCAATGAGCGTCAAAATCGGGGTTCCGTATGTCGGATAAAGCGACAGGATCCCGGCCAAGATGAGCTGCGACTCGAAACTCAAGTTGAACGCCATCTGCCTCACCAATGAGCCAACCAGCAGTTCTAGCTCGAAATAGTTTCTTAATAGTATTGTCAATGTTCTGGAACTGCACCTTGTGACGAAGTCCAGAACTGGATAAACGATGGGTTCCCGTAACGGCTTGGTTAAGCTTGGCATACAGGCGTCCATCATCTTCCTCAATACACTTAAGAAGTTTCTCTAAGTTCTGGTGTCTCTTCTCAAGCTTCTTAAATTCCTTGAATGTCTCAAGAAAAAGTGCTTGTTCCTTCGACTCTGCTCGGAGCTTACCAAGTGCTTCAGCGTCTGTAAGTCGTTGTCCCGTAGGAGTCCTAAGAGGATTTTTACCTTTTCGGATTTCAGAGAACCGGAGGCGGTCATAAAGGAACTGAGCCACTTGTTGTGGACTATTCCAATTGATGCCTCCATCGGACGAACTAAGAGATTCACAACTTCTCTCCAAGTCAATAGCCGATTGCTCATACTCTTTCTTGACCTGCTCTGCGTCTAGCTGGACCCCGTGCATTTCTATGTCGGCGAGCACAGGTGTAAGCAGACACCGGGTGAACATTACGGGCAAAAGGCCCTCTGCCGCAAGAACCTCTCGTTGCTTCAAAAATACTTGATGACATAGGTTCGTGTCTTCTGCGCCATACTCTACTAGCCAATCCTTTGGGATCTCTGAAGGACATACACCGCTTTCTATTAGTTTTGAGACTAGACTCTTTTTGCCGGGCAATCCGTATCTGTAGGCTGTTCCTTCGAGGGACAAATCCCATCTTCTATTGCCAGCGAGGACGTACTCGGCGAGCATTGTGTCCCAAACAAGTAAAGTGCTGATTTCAACCCCAGCACGGAGGAGCCATTGAAGCTCAAACTTAGCGTGATGGGCGACAAGGAGTCCAGTACGGCCCAAAGAGTTCGCAATTTCTGTTTGGTGTAATTCGTCTCCCCATTTGTATGAAACACCATTATATAATTTCCGGGATCTACGCAGAGATACTTTGCCCTGCATTGGTACAGAACGTTCCAACCAAGTCCCAAGAACAATGCGATTTGCTCGGTTGAGAGCGGATCCTTTGTCTCGATTCGTAGTCTCAAAGTCGGCAACCGTATATCCAAGGCTGTCATCGAGATACCTCTGAGGATTTGGATTCGTCAGGAATTCTGGTAGCATCTTCTTCTTGTTCTTCTATATGTACTAAATCTTCTAACTTGGTCTGATTCCCCAGTCCGCAGACCTCCGGATATGATTTACCGACTGCGAGCGCCTCGTCGCACAAACAGCGTTCAAATCTAGCATTCCACGGGCAACTAAGTAACTGTTCTGGCCTATACCCAGCCATAAGTAACGTAGTAGCGTCTATCATACGTCCTCCCCTTCGGACGTATCTTCATACCCAGCACCTATCCGACGGATATATGAATGTCCTCCATCCACACCAAATCGAAATGTCTCCTCACCACTAGGGACCAATTTATCTCCTTCCCATTTAAACCCCGGTTGTGGCTCTATCTTACAATAATGCACTCTGAAATCATGCACATGCCTTGATTCTATCTCCACTCCGCAAGCAGTGCATTTCGCGCTATTTCGAGTAATCATGCTGCTATTCCTTGCTGAGCTTTCTTCCACTTACCACCATCATCCTTAAAGGTACGCTTATACAGCTGACGGGATGCTGTGTGGTAGATCACAATACCTTCCGGATTCTTGTAGCCGGGAGCAATCACCGATCCTCCGGCATCTAAATCCCCCATCACCTTGTCATCGTCTACATTTTCCCCGAAGGCAAGGACCGGAACAACTCCACAACAGTCTGGTTTGTTGGGGTTATTGGGATTCCACCTGACTGTATTAAAAAGTGCAAATCGCTTATCCGGGAGATCATAGCCCCTCTGAATACCCAATCCGTACCACTCGCCAAAGTGGGAGCCTTCTCCAAGTTTGAAGAGATCATCGGCGTGGGCAATGCACCAAGCGCGGAATCCGTAATTATCCGGACCTTCTCTTTGAATCCATCCCGTTCTCCGGCCACACAGAAGAGCCATTGCGATACCTTCCGGAGTAGTCTTCGTAAGAATGACATTAGGATCAGAACTAGTGAAGGCAATCTCCTGATCCAATGGAATAGGAACCCACTTAATCTGAGCATTAGTGCCGTCTACCTTCTCAGTAATAAACACAGTCCGCTTTAAGCGGGCTATCTTAGGAAACTCTTCAAATTCAAACATAGTTATTATTCCTTTACGAAAACCTTACGTGCTAAGCACGTCCAACATTCCCCGCAGGGTCCTATGGATAGATATTTATTGGATATTTCGCAATCCATACCAGCAATATCTTCAATAAAAGGCCGCGCCCTCTCCAACTGGTTTTCAAGACGCCGTAGCTCGATCTCGCGATCTTTAGCAGCCCCATCAGCTATCAGACCCTCGGTCATGTCGTTCAGCGTATCCACCCTCAGCAGCAGTGCCTCGTTGCTGCAACGGTGGAACGGTATCTGCGGGCACAGACAGGTAGGACATACCTGCTGTTTTGAGGACGGCTGCTCTAAGTGCCACGGGTTGCTGCAAATGGTCGGACGCTCATCGAAGCGTCCTTTGCAGGTGGGGCACCGCTGATCCTTGGACAGATGCTCAGTCATAGCTGCAATGCATCCTTAAGCCGTCGTCGGTCTGCTGCCAGTAGCAGCAGTCATCCGCCTCTGTGCGTTGACACCCTGTCAGTAGAAGCAGGAAGCAAACTAGCACGAATGCGAACAAGACTGCGCGTAAGTCCTCACCGCGGGTGTCTTCCGCGCTAATCTTAGTAGTCGTCATACTCTGGTTCCTCGTCATCTTCCAGATAGTCTAGGTAATAATCGTCCCTAGTCTCGTCCCACTCCCATTGATCGTCGGCAACGGGCTCCTCGTGCCACACCAGATCAGATTCTCCCGGCCCACTCATGCTGCTTCTCCATCGTCCCAAGGAGGAGCAGAGTTCGACCACTTGCCGCACTTAATACAGAAAGCAGGCTTGGTGTCACCTGTCATTCCCAACCAAATCTCGTGACCGTACTCGTCCTTGCACTTGGAATCCTTAAGTTCTTGGTAGGTCTTGAATTTCTTTTTCATGTCCATTCCTTAAGTTGCTTTTGGATTTCATTCAATTTGTATTGGAGTTCAGCTATATACTCCATGTGACTATCATAGACATGTTTTATAGCTTGCGCCTTAGTGCTGCCCTCCCACCCGCAATCGTTGATATAAACTAAATTCCCCCATTCATCTTTGTTATCGTTGCGAAGATTACAAGGATAAACTTCTCCTATCGCGCGGCCTAAATAGTATACAGCCTCACCGAGACGATAAATAGGTTTGAACTTCTTCATACCTCTTTCCTCGTATCTACTTCCACGTACCAATTGCACCCACAAGGACCACAGGTCTCGCACCAATCTGTTTCTTGGTCATGGCCGACTGTGATATTCTTTAGCGGAACCCCTAGCTCTTGAGAAAGCCAAATAAAGGCTGGCAATACCGGGAGGCCGTACATTTTCGTGTGGAATCCATTTTTAATTTCCTTGGTATTATTCGCTAATCCGCCTAGCCCCAAATGAAACTCGGTATCCCAACGTTCTATAACTATCTTAAATTCCTTGAGGCTCATACTTCTCCGCCTCCTCAAAGAGAGTATCTGTCATTTCCAATAGATCTTCTGAGCAGCAAGCTTTTAGATCCTTTAAAGACTGTGCCCTATCTCCGTCCCAAGAGAAGCTCTCAAGAGGCCCATAACAAGAACAATGAGCCAAATGTTCCAGTTGCCACCTATTGTCCTTACGAATAAGCGCCTGCCCGTCACCTTCGTAATTACCGGCTGCGTACCAATAGATTATAAGATCTGCCCCAGCATTGAGCACGGAATCAAGTGCACACTCAGAACTTAATTCACTATCTTCATCACACCAAGTATAATCTGTTGGGGTTTTAACGTGAATAATTTCCATTATCTATTCTCCACTACCATACTTAATTGGGGGTCAATCGTTATTGCGATTGAATCGTGATCTCCACTAATTTTGTTCTTGGGGAACGATAAGGTTCGAACATTCATCTTTTCGTCCTCTTCAGTTCCACCCATACCGATCATTAGGTCCATCTGACCCGGAATTCCAACGTTACTTCCGTCAACGTCCCCCCGTGTGAGGATTCGCTTACCGCTGGCACTATCCGCAGCTTGAGACACGGAAACCACGAGAAGGTTATTACGTTTGGCAAGGTTCCGGCCTTCCGTCGCTGCCTTCTCAAGTGCTTGAGTTCGGTGCTCACTATCGACATCAATATTGCGCAACTGATCCAGCACAACCACCTTAGGTTCGTATCGACGAACCAGCCTGTCAATCGTCGTAAAGTTTCCGGGGGCGAGAGGAGCGAAAATGACGTTTTCATAGCCTCGTTTCTCTAATAGTTCTTGGGCTGCGTCGGGGTGGGCAAGTACCTGTGCCTTATTCATTAGGGTAAGGCGATTTATGTACCGCATCATAAGGTCCTGCACCGGGTCTTCATTGCCGATGTACAAGACTCGCAGTTTGGCCTTTACCCACCCCGCCAGCATATTAATAACTAATAACGTCTTTCCCATTTCGGTGGGGGCGAATACAAGAATGTGATGCCCCGGCCTAAGCCCACCACCAAGATGCTCATTAAGAGCCTTAGGAAGGACGGGGATAAGTTGAGACTGGTCAAATGACTTTTCGACGAGATCTTTGACCTTGAACCGCTCAAAGACTTCATCACCAACTTCCTCCGTGGAAGGAATCGTAGTTGCTAGGTTCTGATACTCCCCCATTAAACGGAGCAGGGTCTGTGGTTCCTCCCCTTGTAGCAAAGATCCCGACAACTTGAGTCCAATATTGTGTAGCTTGACTGAAATGATCTCGGATGCGATGTTCTCCGGACTTACTTCCGGTAAATTCCGCAACACACCCTGTAGCATAGAGACGTGCTTCGGATTGGAAAATTTCCGACCAAGTGACGACCCAATTATATCCACATCCACACTGGCCGCTTTGGAATCCTTTTCGTAATACTCGGCTATAATTGACAATAGCGCGGCAGTGTCCGCACCTAATTCTGAGAGTTGTAAGTTCTCCGACAGTAGTTCCCACGCTTTGCGGGACTTCACTACGGCTGCGAGAATTTTGTTGTCTGCAATCATTCATATCACCACTTCCGCTTTGAGGCCATTAAAGCCTCTATTTGTTTCTTCTTAGCATTAAATTTCTTACGGAAGGGATTAGACGGTCTCCACATATATGCCTTAATCGTGAAATTCGGTGCGCTGTCGTTCATGTTTAGCGACCAAGGCGTTTCGTAAAGCTTCTCTCCCTGTTCCCGCAACCACGCAGCAAATGCGTGGGGACCACAATCATCAGCTTTCTGCTCTCTATTGCCTGAAAATATAACTATTCCCGGTAGATTTGTGCTCTCATTGTCCCAGTTAATCCCCGCCATAATCGCTAAAGGATCATCGCCGAGATAGCTCTGAAAGAAAGCATACTCCATCCCACAATTTCCTGTGGCCTGATAGGAGTAGAACATAGTCTTCACTTTGCGTCCTCCACTATTTTTCTGATTCTTTCGTCGTCTTCGTATTTGAGGTCTTTATCCAATACGGCCACCCTGAAATCAGCATATAAACCCCACTCTTTGAGAAGCTTATAAGATTTGAGAGTGGCGTCTTGATCCAGCGCGATGACGATGATTTTACCTTCTTCGACAATCTCTTCAAGCTTCGCTCGGCCAAGATTTGTGCCGTGCAGACACGCAGAGGTATATGCCCTCGCCACCTTCGTAGCCGATAGCATATCTTCGACAACGACAACCCTCCTATCTCGTGTTCTTCTAGGGCGAAGAAAGGAACACGCGCCAGCAGCGCTTGTACAATAAAGTTTCGTTTTTCGTCGAACGTTTTCTCCATCCAAGTAGAATCTTCTAGACTTGAGTTCAGAACCCCTTCGTACCTCATTTCTATCGTAGAGAGGCAATACGAGGTCCCCAGTACCAGTATCCGTGCCCCATCCTTGCCTAATGTAATCACTGGGTGTAATACCGTACCTTCCGCTAAGGTGGGCTTGCCATGCGCCATCCACCGGGGCCGTGACACCAGTATACAATCTTTCAGGCGGCACTTCTCTTTGGTTGGTACTAGTATCACTTCGTCCCAGTACAAAACCGCGCTCAGCCACCCGTCCAGACGCACCACAAGAGGCTCGGTGACAATGATAGAGCGCTTCATCCTCTGCCACGCGGGTAATTGAAAAGGAAGACTCCCTTGTAAGACCGCCGCCGCAAAAGACACAAACCAACCCGTTTCGTGATTCACCCAAACGGAGTTCGGCAGCGATGGATCGTATCCCTGCAGTACGTCCCGGACTAGCTTTCCCATATGTCCTCACGCAGGTGCGCCGTATCTATTTGGATCTTCTGGGTCCCCTTGTTCTTCGGGGATTACCGGGGTAAAAGATACGTCCACCACGGCGGGGAATATCTGCTGAGTTTTACGAGCCTGCCTACGAATCTCCTCAACCTCGCAGATATCAATAGCTTCTGCATCCAACTCGATTGCGCTCTTAGCTCCCGGCCTTTCAATTTGTTCATCCTCTACATCTTCTACGTCTTCTTCATCCAGACGTAGATCTACGACATTGTCCTGCTCGACGTAGTAGAACCCCATTGGACCGAATAGGGGGATCTCTGCATTAAGCTCGTCTACCATTACAAATACTTCAGCATCATCCGGACAGAGGTCCAAGCATTCCCTCATCTGTCTCACTGTCATGGTCATCTTCGTACTCCCCAATTATAACGGTGGAAGCCGGTTTATCGAGTGATCTCGCAAATTTGCACGTCCAGCAGCCGCCACTCTTGATATGTTGATCCCGCCTCTTCGTTGGTCGGCAGTGGTAGCAATAAGGAAACCTGAGACCTTGGTAGTCTTTGGGAAATGTGCGAACCGCAATGCAGAGTACTTTATCAGCTGCCTGCGCAATCTGGATGTTCCTAAGGCGATAGCCTGTAGACCACTTGCGCTCTTTCGGCAGGTATATTCGAGAAGGTACTCCCATAAAGTCGGCATATTCAATGGCCCACGCATCTACTCCTCCTAAGTGGCAACCACCGGATATTACTTCCGATGGACTGTAGTCTTGAATCCACTCTGATATTAACTGTCGAGCCGTAGCCTCAGTATTGGCATCGAATTTATCAGCAGCAGCCCCTACGATAGCTAATTTTAGCCCGTCGCTCATAGTTCATCATCGTCCCACTCGGTAATGATCCCACTCTCGTTTAGCATACGATCTTGAGCCTGCAACTCTTCCAAATCTTCGTTAGCCAAAAGCTCTACGTCATCCGGGCCTAGGGGCTCTAAATCAGGAAGCTGATGGTCAAAATCATCCTCAAAAGTGTGGGCTTCGTATTCTCGCATCGCGTCAGTAAAATCTAGTTCTCCTTCAGGTACATCTAGAATAAGGTCTTCTGAATCTTCCCCACCCACTGGATCATCACATACACACCACTCAGCAGGTTGGTGACAAGTATCACAGACTGATCCATCCATATCCTTAGCCTTTATATTAGTTATAGTCATAGCCGTAATAAGGGGAAGAGGCCCCGGAGGGGGCCTCTCTTAGACATTTCTAAGCGGCAAAAGTTCCCTCAGAAAATGCATTATCTTGTACCTTATTGATTCCCTTGAGATTATTTTTATTTTGCTTGCAATACCAATCCCAGAGAGCCTCATTGTTAACGTACCACATCCAAAGGGCTATTGGGTTGTCTGTATTTGGGTTCTTGAAGGTACGCCCCTTCAGTACTTCCCCAAGCTGCAACCTCTTGATTAACTTAGCAAAATCGAAGCACCAATTGGAGTATGTCTTGCCCAGTTTTTCACGGTGGTCCACATTGGAGAACAGAATCAATCCTTTACGCGAACCCACAAACGGGTATGGTGGAGTTCCGTGCACCACACCACAATTCTTGCACGAGCCCGCAGCGGCGCTGTAAGCCTCATGGTCTTTGTGGCGACCGGGATTATCCCAAAAACTCTTGCAGACCTCTAAAAGGGTCTGCTCTGCGTTGTGGCCATGCCCATCTTCATTATACAACTGCAGCATGCCACACGAAATTGGGGTAGTTACTAAGGCCATGATTAGGCTCCTACCGCGCCTGCGGCTACCGCTGCATCAGAGGTTACTGTCGGAGTAAGTTCCCAAGGAGTCTTGTACCACCCCTTATTCTCAATTTCTGGCACCCCGCGCTTAGCCACTTCTGCCTTGTACCATGCCTCGAACTTTGGACGGTCAATAAGCCACGACCAGAAGCAGATATCCCTACTATTAGTGCAGGGATTGAAATATGGGCCTATACGGTGCACAGACCCTAATTCGAGAGTCTCTACTTGCTTTTGTAAGGTGTCCCCCCACCCTCTCGGACCGGTGTGATCGCTCCAAATAATCAATGCCTTAGGACCGAGGTATTGGCCGTGATCCCCGTTGTAGTGGGTATACCCTTCTTTCAGAAAGCCATATCGGGCTGTGCCACCATTGGGCGGATATTGTGTTTCCTGAACAGTGCCACGATACTGAGTAGCGATGAATCCAATCGAACAAGTAGCATCGCCTTTTCTCGGAGCACGATAGATAGAGTGCGCCAACCCGAACAAAGGTGCCAAATTCTTCAACTCAAAGCTGCCAAACCCGGACAGTTCAGCTATGGAACAGGACATATACGAATGAGCTTGCATTATCGAGACTCCTTTAGACGCAGTATTGCGTTTGCATATGCTTGAATTGTCTGGGTATTTTCCAGACCGGGACCAGTATTCACTTCACAGATACGGAAACCAGTTAAGTGTCTTTCAGCATCAAGGCAGGCAAGTATGTCCACAGCGCCGAAGTCAAGGCCAAGGCGGTCAATGCACTGTACACTAGCTTTGCCCATGTGCTGTACTGCGGATTGATCCACATCGAGATCGCTATGAGCATGGACCCAGCCGTTAGCAAGACTACGCACAACTCGGTTAGCATTTCCATTTGGACCTCCTTTCAGCTTTTTCTGAGTAAAATCAAT
>Ga0134126_10000451_pt1 | contig 52921 bp, 41 predicted proteins | sample KB31752_FD_96881 | JGI IMG/M metagenome (GOLD analysis project Ga0134126, IMG submission 96881) | Terrestrial soil microbial communities with excess Nitrogen fertilizer from Kellogg Biological Station, Michigan, USA - KB3-175-2 | ecosystem: Environmental > Terrestrial > Soil > Unclassified ...
ATGTGTTTTCATGGTACCACATTTCAATTTGGAAAAAAATATATAACTATATCAGATGGATAGTGCTTGCTGTATGCCAAAAAATCAATGATTTATATGTAAAAATGGTAAAGATGGGTATATAGGCGGTTTAGGTGTGGCGCTAAATTATTATAATAATCAAGAAATAACTGCTACAGGTTTTATTGATAATCCTAAACTGGGAAGAATATATAAAACTGGGGATACAGGGCTTTGGACCAGACATGGTTATATAGAATTTCATGGTAGGGTAGATAGTCAGGTCAAAATAAATGGCCACCGGATAGAGCTAGGTGAAATAGAGGCGCAATTAATTAAATATCCAGGAGTGAAGCTCGCTATTGTTCTAGCTTTAGAGTATATTGATACAGATGGAAATTTAACAAACAATAAATATTTGGCAGCATATTATGTTGCTGATTCCAAAATAGATGAAATGGCTATGCTAAGCTGTTTAAGTCAAGAGTTTCCTGACTACATGGTGCCGGATATATTGATCTATTTAGCAGAACTGCCATTAACTGAAAATGGTAAATTAGATAGAAAATCCTTGCCTTACCCAAAATTTGTTGATATAGTAGATAAATATGTTCCCCCACGTGATGAGTTAGATAAATCTCTAGTACAAGTATTTGCAAATACTTTTGGCCTTACCGCGGATAAATTGTCAATAAATGCAAATTTTTTTAAGCTAGGCGGCAATTCAATATTGGCAATTAAATTAGTAACTCAAATTAATAAACAAGTTGCTTATGCAAAATTATCCGTTGCAGATATTTTTAGTTATAAAAATATTGGGAAACTATCTGATTATATAGCCCACCGTACAGAAGGTTCCAGTTATCCGGAAATAGAAATAAATAAGTATAATTTATTAAATAAAAAAGATTATAAATTATCTTTTCCTCAAGAGAAATTATGGCTTATAGCTAATGAAAACCACGGAACAAATGCTTATAATATTTCAATTATATTGAAGTTATCCAAAAATATCAATGCGGAATATTTATTTGAAGCATTAGAAGATGTGGTTAAAAGGCATGAAGTACTGAGAAGCATAGTCAAATATGATAATGTTTTTAACGCTTATCAGGAAGTGTTAGAGTTTAGGGCACGGGCATTAGTAAATCAGCATGCTTATACTAACATTAAAGATTTATATAAAATTATTGCAAACAATTGCAAATATGTATTTAAGCTGGGGGATGAATATCCATTAAAGATAGATTTTTATCAAAACAAAACAGATAAATTTTTATCAATAGTAATTCATCACATCGCCTTTGATGGTTGGTCAATAGGTGTTTTACTCAAAGAACTTACCCAGTTCTACAATTACTATAAAGACAGGCAAAATGGCATCAGAAAAGAATTGGACATTACTCTTTTACCCTTTCAATATAAAGATTTTGCCTATTGGCAAAGAAATTATTTTAATGAACAAAGTTCAAGACCTGGTTTGATTTATTGGCAAGAACAGTTAGCGGGCTTTAAAACTTTAGCGTTACCATTAGATTATCCAAGGCCAAAGCACTTTGATTATGCAGGAAATACTTTATACTTTATTTGCGATACTGAGCTATCAGAAGGATTGCACAAATTGTCTAAAGAGTTAGGTTTTAGTTTGTACAGTATATTGTTATCCGGGTTTTATTTATTGTTAAATTTATATAGCAATCAAGATGATATTATTTTGGGCACCACGGTTGCAAATCGTCATTATCCAGGTGCTGAAAATTTAATAGGTTGCTTTGTTAATATTTTAATTCTCAGATTTAAAATTAATAAAGAAGAGGCTTTAATCGATTTCTTGAGACGTAGTTGGGATAACACTATTTATGCCCAGCGCTATCAGGAAGTTCCAGTTAAAAAGATAATAGAAATGATAGCTGTGAAACAAGATCCAGCCAAGCATGCAATTTTCCAGGTATTATTTAATATGCTGGACATAAGATTTGATAACTTGGATAGTGAGTTATTTGACAAAGTCCTGGACGATAGAGATGTTAATATAAAAAATAAATCAGCTAAATTTGATCTCACGCTTTATGTAAATGTTAGCACAGATAAGCTAGAACTTGCTTTTAATTATGCCACTAGCTTATTTACTGAAGCCAGCATCAATAATTGCGCGATTACGTATAAGCATATTCTAAATCAGTTTATCATAGCCACCAACCTAAACCAGCTCTCCAGATGTAAAGTAAAAGAGATTAAAACGGCCTAAACTTAGTCTGAAAAATGTATCTCTCTTAATTTTTTGCGTTGGTTTGCTAAAATTAAACTTTCCTTATTTGAGTTTTACCATAGATAAATTGTAAATTTAAAAATAGTTAATCCCGATTGCAGCTTTTACCTCGGCAAGTGTTGTTGCTGCAACTTCTTTCGCTGCCAATGAACCTTGCTTTAAAATATTTAAAACTTCGTCTTTATTTTTAGATAATTCAAGTCGTTTATCCCTAATAGGTGTTAACAGAGCTTCAATAACTTCAATTAAATATTTTTTTAAAGTTACATCACCCAACCCGCCTTTGGTGTAGTGCTCTTTTAATTCAGATACTTTTTGTGCGTTTGTATCAAATGCATCCAGATAAGCAAATACCGTATTCCCTTCAACTTGTCCTGGGTCACTAACTTTTAAATGATTTGGATCGGTATACATCATCATTATTTTCTGTTTGACTATATCACTGCTATCCGATAAAAATATCGCATTACCCAATGATTTACTCATTTTAGCCTTACCATCAATCCCAGGTAAGCGCGCTACAGATGATAATAAAACCTGCGTTTCTACCAGCACATTACCGTATAAGGCATTAAATTTGCGCACAATCTCATTTGTCTGCTCAATGATTGGCAATTGGTCTTCACCAGCAGGAACAATTTGTGCTTTAAATGCCGTTATATCTGCAGCCTGACTAACTGGATAGGCTAAAAACCCGGCTGGCACACTGCTCCCATAGCCTTTTTGCTGCATCTCATTTTTAACTGTTGGATTGCGCTCTAGTCTGGCTAATGTTACCAAATTCATGTAATATTGCGTCAGTTCGGCAATCTCTGGAATTTGTGATTGGATAAAAATTGTGCTGACAGTTGGATCAATCCCAACCGCTAAATAATCACAGGCTACTTCAATTACATTATTTCTCACTTTGTCTGGATTATCAGCATTATCAGTTAATGCCTGCCAATCAGCTATCATAATAAATTGCTGGTATTTATGTTGTAAACTGACTCTGTTTTGTAATGAACCAACAAAATGCCCTAAATGCAGGCATCCAGTTGGTCTATCTCCAGTTAAAATAACTTGCTTCATTTGTGTTTTCTCTCTATAATAATTTGTGGCAATGCCATCAGAGTTTATTGATAACTTCCTGTGGAATCAAACGTGATTTCCACAAAACTACTGGGTAGCGTAGAAGGTAGATTGCCACTACCACCTATAGGAAAACAGCTTGGGACGGTTCCATCACTATTTATAGGACATTATAGATTATGCAAAGCTTTGCATAATCTATAACAGTATATTTAGCAATAACGCTAAAGCAGTAAAAATTATAAATTTAGTACATTTTTTCATACGCAACTTTATAAAAAAAAACTCATTAAATCTATTGCCTGAGGTATCCCTTGCAATAATCGCAGGAGGGATTATTATAGCATATGCGTAGGTCAGAATTTTGCCTCCAATTTTTGCAGGCGAAAAATAGAAACCAAAAACTATTCACCAACTAGCATATAATGTGGTTTAATAATGGGTATTGTATTAGTTCGATTTATTTCAGACAGTTTCTCTCATGTTTATCTTAAAAAGGCAGTTAAAAATATAATTAATTTTAACTGCGTTTTTTGGGTAATAAGGAAGTAACAATATGATTAAAACAATAGATAATATCGAAATTGGTATAGCGAAGCTCAAGACAAACGAAGCTGAAAACTTGCTTAAACTACTACGACCAGATTTAACTAAGGTCATGAAGTCTTATGATCTGGATGATTTCTCCTTTTACAAGGTAAGCTACCCCTTTGGCAGCCCAATAATTGATGCCGGAAAATGCTATTTGCCACTGGCTAACGGGGAAAGCATTGAATTTAATGACCCAAGATTACCAAAGGAATTAGCTGATGATTTAGGCTATGATCCTATGACCGAAGATCCATTAGCCGTTATTCTTAGCAAAAATTCAGAATTTTATTTACCAACCCGCGATACGATTATGCCACATGCAGTAATTCACCCTGGTGAAATGTGGGGTATTCCAAAAGCTATTGACTCAGATGCAGATTCCTCTTTAATTTGGAATCTAAATGCTGGTGCACGATATTTATTCACTCTAACTAGGGTAACCTCACAACCCATGCATAATAAATTACAAAAAACTTATGGGATACAATCGGGCATACCGTTTTCCCCATTGGAGCAATGGGCAGTTTTTGTCGAGATCGCCAAATGTGCTAAATCTCCCTGGAGATGTGAGGTATTGTATTTCCCCAGAAAGCTCATTAACCTTTTAAAAACTCCTGAATTTGTAGAAATGTCCGATTGTTTACAGAAGATCCGTCGTGAATCTTATAATATTTGGCATAATACGGCGCTGACCTGGGATACCGTTTTTAATAATGTTGAAGTTGAAAAATACTTAACGCATTACTCCCCATATGCGCTATCTACTGCCAAGCAATTATATCTTATTGCCGCAAATAGCGCGCCGGGCTTCAGACCAGCAACTGATGATGATTCGGCACCAATAAAACTACTTCAGGAGGCTTACACCAAGGTATATGGTCTGGCAGATGGAGGGCAAAGCAGTGTTATTATGGAGACTACAAATTTAGCTCCTGATGACCGCCGTCCTGTTTACTATTCGCTTAACTGCCCTATGCTTGCCAAGCATAACCCAGATACATTTAAAGGTAAAAGTTTTATTACACTTTTGGATAATATAGAACGTATCGTAAGAGCCTGTCAGGAGTATATTCCATTGAATAAACCTAGAATTCAATCGCTGTATAACACATCGGTTTCTACTAACTTTTCTTTTTACCATAGCAATAGCGACCCGGAAAAGAATACAAATATCTTGAGCCATGAGCTTATTGCAAAGGAGGATAAGCGCTTTACCAGGAATAATAAAGAAGCATTTGCAGCTAGTAGTCATTTTTTTAAAGGTTGCATTAAAATTGAACACAAGTAAAGATATGTCCTAATGGCGAATGGATTTCATTGGTGGTAATTAATTAGTATGGCTCCGTTCCCCGGGTGGAACCCGAGGATGACAAATTTAATTATATTATGCATGATTAATGTAATGCGTCAGAAAATTAGCCAAACTAAGTGACACACCAATTATAGTTAAAGTTGCGGCAATCACTGTTCCAATTACCCATCTGAAATGACTATTAACTCGTGCTTCAAAAGCATTATTTGAGTTTTTAAATTCAAAAACGGCATCCTTTATATCTTGCCGCGCTGCAGCCATTTCTTGCTGCAACCCAGTTGTATTTTCTTTCATTTCCTGTCGCAGTATAGTTGTATTTTCTTTCATTTCCTGTCGCAGTATAGTTGTATTCTCTTCTATTTTTTGTTGCAATACTATTGTATTTTCTTTAATTTCTTGCCGCAACGAAGCTACATCAGCTTTTGTTTCCTGCCTCAATGTAACTGCATCAGCTTTCATTTCATGCTGTAATGCAACCCCATTATCCTCCATCTTTTGCCGCAATGAAGCAATATCCTCACGTGTTGCAGCATGCAGCAATAAGTCAACTAGCTTATCTTGTGTAATTTTAATTTCCACGGCACCTGTACTTTGATTCATCATATAACTCCTTTTAGCATTATTATACCAAATAATAATACTATCTTTCAAATTTTATTTCTGGATTTTACTCCTTGGTAAGATTTATTAACCAATCTGAATTTAACTAGATAATTATACTTTATCTAAACTTTTCCTGCGCACAAGATCGTTTTTCAATACCACTGTTAAATACGGTGGTATTTTTGTAGCCTTCACCGCCTCACCTGCGAATAATATTATCTTGGTATAGCCAATTTCATGCAGCTTTTTAGCAATGGCAAATCCATCTAAAAGATATGGCGCACCATCTTCTGCATAGTAATTGGTATCCAGGATAAATCTGGTATCCAGTGGATATTGGTTTACATCAGCCATAAATCCATCTGGTTCATAGTAAACATCTACTTTTAAATGACCATAATATTCACGAACCATGTCATCAACAAACTCTTTTTGATCTTCAACCCACACTATATCAACTTCTCTGCTCCATTTAGCTATTTTTTTATCTACTAAAATTGATACAGCATGCGTTAGTTCTTTTGGCAGTGCCTTAATCCCAGCGTGTAAGACCTTCTCTTGTATTTCTGGATTGGATGCATGACTGGTAACTAATATTGCCCGGTGTATACCTGTACCTTTTACTACATCCAAACCATTCATATTTTGATTCAACAACTCATAATCAGTTAATAAAAATATATTTTCTTTTTGCTCATTACTTAAATTATGAATATAGTCAATTGCCTCTCTGGCATATACAAAATATTTAACCTGTAATGATGGAAAATCGGCCAGAATTGATTTGAATTTATTCTCCCATGCGCCATGTATAGAGTTGTCATCATCTAAAATAACGATGGTGTCATCTTTAGCCAGTTTAACTTCCGGAGCTATCCACTGCGGAGTCGACGTAATAGGAAAACGGAGAGTTATTTCGGTTCCTTCATTGTCTATTGCATTAATTTTACACTTTCCATCGTAAGTCTCAACTACGTCACGTACTTGCGTCAATCCAATACCATGACCTTTCTCTTTACCTTCTGTAACCGCAACTCCCTCATAAAATTTATCTTGAATATGTTGTGGCATACCAGAACCGTTATCACGAATAAATATTACTGCTTTATTTTGAGCAGTAACAAGCTCAACCTCAACTTTACCATCTGGCTTATTTCCTAACGCTTCAACAGCATTATTTATAATATTTGAGATCATACGTTTGAAGTCAGATGAATCAATTTTAATAAAAGAAAAATTAGCCGATGGTTCTACGTTAATTTCAAAGGCAACATTTGACTTATTATATTCGTATCTTTTTTCACTTAGAACTTGTAGTAATGCCAAATGTACCAGCAATGGCACATTTTCTCCTTTTGCTATATTCTTATTTTCATATTTACTAAACATATTATTAGCAATATCACCAATGCGGTTTGTAGCATTTCTGAGCGTAATTCTGGTATTCTCAGGGAGGTTACCGCTTTGCTCTGCTACTATTGTGCTTAGGCTTGATAATGGTGATTGGATGTCATGCACCATTTGCCCAACTGTTTTTCGGAATTTTTCTTGCTCTGAGGCGGTAGCATGGAATGCTTCATTTTTTAACTGTTCTTCTTTAAGCGCAATTTGGGCTTGTGCTCGTCCAATTTCACTTTGTGCATGCTCACGTTCCAACCTTAAGCTTTCGACTTCTTTTTGTTCCCTATACATAAACGCATCCGTAATAAATTTTTGCAAGAATACAAATTCCTCTATGGAGAAATCCAAATATAAATTGGATTTTTTATCTCCAAGCATCATAGTTTTAATATTACTTGTAATTTGTTTAAATGGTGTTTCAAAATATCTTCCCACATAACTAAATAAAACAATAACAACTGCAGAGTAAATCATTATAAAAAGCGGTAATCCTAAAAATTCTTTTGTACTAATAACTGAAAAAGAATAAGCAAGGACAAAACAAAGTAAAAAACTAATAATTGCCATGCTAAAGCACCAAAATACTAATTTGCTTTTTATAGTATCATCTTTTCTAACCCAATTTTTCACATTATAATCTGCCTGATTGTAAATTATTAATGCTCCAAACATATTTAACAGTAAGCCTAAAAACCATAGTAACACACCATAAGCATAAAAAATAGAAGTTTGAGAAACAACTGAGTATACTATAAAAAAATCTCCAGAAACCAGAACCACAATCCCTGATAAAAATAAGGTCATCCCTCTACTTTCACTATATATTAGGCATAGTATTACAAGATCAAATACAATTACCTGAACAATAAAAGTATATATTTGGGAGATGGTCGACAAAGAAAAAATACCAGAGGAATAATGAATGGAAGATAAAAATAATAGGGTAAGTGCAACATTCACAAGGAAAATAATAATTAACGTTCTCACTCTGCGTTTAACTTCGAGAACATAGCTCTTTAGTATTTTGCCGGAAAAAATTATAATTGCAAAAACCCAAAGAGAAAAAGGTATAAGGTTTAGCAAGAATGGTATCGGTGAAATATGTATTGTTTCATGATGAAAATAGCTAATAAAGTACCAAGACACATCGTTAAATAACAAACCAATATTCGTTATCACAAACCATAATAAAAACTTCTTATTTGCGGAGTCTGAATCCTTATATATATTGAATGCCAAAAAAACAGTAATCAAATGTGGGACATAAACCAGCTTTGCCACAAAATCAGTAAGCATATCCGAGGGGTGTATCAAAAAAAATCTATTTAAAAATAACCCTAACCAAAAGATAGTGAAAAAAATAATAATATAGGAAATATATTTAGGTCTTTTCAACATGTCCATTTTAACTTCCCCATTATATTGCAAAGTAAAATTTTATTTGCTTACCATTAAAACTTGATATGTGTATAATCATAAGTCAATTAGTTATATTTTGAAATAACATTTTATCAATTTATCATTAAATAACATATCGCTAAAATCCATTTCACCCATTATCTTTGCACCTAAATGCACATAGATTTCTAATGCAGGTTTAGATGCCCACACTATAAAAACAATTCTTTTACAAAAATTTTCTTTGGCTAACTCTAATTGTTTATTGTAGAACATTTTGAATAAGCCCTTTTTCCGCCATAGAGAATTTATCGCAATACTATATAAAACCAGATCCGTATCCAACGTCCCTTGAGTATATAAAAATGATGACCTTTCAAAAAAAGTCGTTACTTCAAAATCATCGCGATAAAATCTTTTCGTGTTTTGCTCTGCCTCTTCTATTTTACATTTTTTTGCAGCGATAAAAAATCCGATTATGTCATTATTTGTGTCAACAAGTGCATATGTATATTTTGCAAATGATTTTAAGATTTGTTGCTTTTGAAACGGCAAAGGGGCTATGTTCAATTTATTTTTCAAAGACATGTATTCATAATAGCCAGTTTCAAAATGAAGATTTGCAACCTGACTAATTTGTTCATCATTTAAATCAGTTGCATTAATAATTTTAAGTTCTTCCATACTTACTGCTTTATCTAACTTTCGATTTGTTTAATTGCCTCTAACCTACTATACATTGCTCACAATAATACCAATTCTTTAACACAGCATAATCTAAATGGATTCAGAATCGGCTAAGTTTATAAAAATAGATTTATTCGGTGGATAATTTTTAAGTAATTTATCTGGGTTAAATTTAGAATCACCAATGCACTCTATGAATTTTAAGGCTGTCTAATGACCATTTTACCCCTTATGTGCCGCTCAAACCCTGCATCTTGGTGTCGCCATTGTACAGCAATTTGAAAAAAATTGCAATAGTATATTTCTCCTTGTATTAATTGGAAATGCCACAAATGCGTGCGTAAGACTGAATGATAAAAATATTAACTGTATACTTTTGGTATTTACATTGATTTAGTGCTGCCGCAACGACAAATAACATGGTAAAATTCGTAATAACATAATTGAAGATTTTAGGCCTTTGTTAAAAGTATGGTGCTATCAGGTATGTTGAACTATTAGTGATTAAAGTAAATATGGAAATTTCTAAAAATAGCGTTGATAAAGCAGGCAAACAATTACGTCAAGAGCGAAGTAATGAGACTGCTCTGGATATTTTAGCAGCCTGGCGGAATAAACACGTCTATGCACTAAGAATTGCGTTTAATCTATTAAAAAGACATACTGATAAAGTAGAAAAGAATGCAACCTATGGACAGCGTTTAAAACGGGTCAATTCTATTTTACATAAATTAGAACGGTTCTCAACAATGAAGTTGTCTAAACTACAAGACATTGGGGGATGTAGGGTAATTCTAAGCAATTATAATAAACTAATATCTTTAAATACACGATTAGAAAAAAGCAAATCAATATCACTCGTTAAGAACTACATCACAGCCCCCAAGGATGATGGTTATAGAGGTATCCATTTAATTTACAGCTGCGGTAGCAGGGATACCACGTATGCTGGACTAAAAATTGAATTTCAGTTGCGTACAAAACTACAACATGCCTGGGCTACAGCCGTTGAAATTATTGATTCATTCGAAGGTCAAAATCTAAAGCTTGGAAAAGGTAGTAAAAAATGGCAGCGTTTTTTTTATTTAGTTGCTGATGAATTTGCAAGTTTTGAACAATTACCTTTACATGATAATACCATTAAAGATAGATTAAGTGAAATTAAACAATTGTGCGAAGACTTAAATGTGGTAGATAAGTTGCGTGGCTACCCTCTGGTAACTCAAAGAGCCTCTGATAACAAAAACCATGACAAATATCTTAAAGATGCTAATTTTTTTATTTTGGCATTAATGACCAAACAAGCGCATATACAAATAAGATCTTTTAAAGAGCCCGGTGAAGCGCAAGATTTTTATATTGAACAAGAAAAAATGTACATAAACAATCCATCTGTGAATATTCTAATGGTAAAAATGGATTCAATTAAACAAATTAAAAAATCTTACCCTAACTATTTTGCGGATTCAAAAGTGTTCCTGGAAGCGTTGGTCCAAATTTTGGAAAAATAAAGCCGCCCACGACAAGATTTAGCCATCATAAAGTGCAAAAATTTACCCCAATTTCCCGATTTTATACCAGTTATACACAAAATATTGATAGAACTATATCATTTTGCGATATAATACTACATGAAATATGTGTAGTTATATCAGAATTTAGGAGATTACTATGTCAAAAAGTCACTTTATTAACAGAAAAGACGAGCTAAAGAACCTTATTAATGGATTGAAACAAACTCGGGATTATATTCTAATTGCCCCACGTCGGTTTGGTAAAACAGCCCTGGCTAAGAAAGTTTTAGAAGAAATTAAAGATGATTCTAATTATATTGTTATTCATATTGATTTAATGTTTTATTCAGGTGGTAGCATTAAGAGCATTGCTGAAGGCATAATAAATAAGTGTTTAAATGCCTTGGGTATTAGTGGAAAAATTCGTCAACTATGGCGCCAGGTAGATTTTTCAGTAAATTTGAAACTTAATTATAATGATTTGGAACTAGAACCAATTATCCAACTATTCAAAGATGGTAGCGGTGAAGATGAGTGGCGCCTATTAGAAGAAGCACTTGAGCTCCCAGAAAAGATTGCCAAAAGAAAAAATAAAAAGGTTGTGGTATTTTATGATGAATTCGGTGAAATAGATAATTTTTCTGAACGAGCAGTTAAGGTATTTAGATCAGTATTACAACATCATGAAGAAGTAAATTACTTATTTGCAGGTAGTCAGGAAACCCTCATGAATAAGATTTTTTTAGATAAATCAGGTGCATTTTACCGGTTTGGAGAATTAATCTATCTAAAAGAATTAACAAAATCTGATGTATTTACTTATATCGCCGAAACTTACCCTCAGGTACATCCAGAGGTTATTTCAGAAATGTTAGATCTGTTAAATGGTCACCCATATTATACCTCGTTGGTAATAGAACATTTTATATCTAATCCAGAAATATCTCAGAATGTAACTAATTTTTATCAATATATAAGAACACAATTGATTCCACAAGAAGAAGCATATTTAGAACTGCAAATATTGAAAATTAAAGAAAGAATAAATGCTCTGGATGTTATGCGGATTTTATCTTTAGGAATTAGTCCGTATACGGAGCTACAGCTAAAAGAACAGCAGGTATACAATGCCTTACGAGTATTGGAAATAGGCGGTTACATTCGAAAAGAAAGCCGAGGGGTATACACGATTACTGATCCATTGCTAAGGTTTTTCTTACGGGATTAATAATTATCAACCATTCTAAATAACACTTTCCAAATTAGTTAACCATTGGTTAAAATGTGGACAAGATTTTCTAATTTTATCAATATCACCCCCCAAGAATATTCATTTCCCAAAGCTCTGGTAAACTAAAATCTTGTAGCCATGTCTTTAAATTATTTTTATCCAACCTCATGAATTCACTATAATCACCTTTTTTATCTACAACAATAATATCCTCTGGTTCCAAATTCGCCAGTAATGCAGGGGATTGGGTACTAATAATAATTTGTCTATCTTGTGCGGCTCGCTTAATTAATCCCGATAAAATATGAATTGCGGTTGGATGCAGCCCCAACTCTGGCTCATCAATAATAATGGTTTGCGGTTGTAACTTACTTGGCATAAGTAGCAATGTAGCTAAAGCAATAAAACGTAATGAACCATCTGATAAATAATGAGCCTTCCACGGAATATCAACATTTTTTTTATTAAACCACTCCAATGTAATAAATTCGCTATCACGAATAACAAAATCATGAAAATCTGGAACTACCATCTGTATTGTATCAACAATCAAACGATAGTAATCAGAGTAATTATCGTATATTAATTTCAGCATTGCCGCCAGATTGGCGCCATTAGAACGTAGGTATAAGTTATCATTGTTAACAATTGTCGATTTTAATGGTGAACTATCACTTGTATCATGAAAATGAAATATCTGAATATTTTGAATTTTGCTGTCAACTATCTTTACACAACCTATGCCTATGTCCTTATTATCTGCAGCATCTGCTAAATTAATTATATAAGGAATATGCGATTCATACCCTAAATTCCCGGTATTATGACTGAATCCTTTATCGTCTCCATCTAAAATATTGGCATGAAATTCCTCAGAATTAAATCTAAAAACCCCCTCATTAGTTGGATTTAAATTTATGCTATAAGTAACCTCGGCATTAACACCTGCGTTTATAAACTTTATTGAAGCGGCTAAATAATCCGACTCTTTAACACCATAACACAAAAAAACATCCTGTCTCCCCTTATCCATTACATAGCCACGTAGATTTTGTTTTAACATTTGCTGTAAAAAAGCAAAGAAACCTATGAAATTACTTTTACCAGCACCATTTGCACCAATAAGTATATTTAGGTTAGTTAAATTAATATCTGCTTGCTTAATTGACTTATAATTTTCTAAATGGATATGCTTAATAAAACTATTAGATATTTCTACTTTTTCTTCATTTAACATATTATTTCTCTTATTTAATTGAGATCAGTACGTCATGCCAATGGCATTCCTCGCGATGAGCAGTCTAACGCAATGATGCCAGGAGGTCTTATTATAACATAAGGGCAAAACCAATAGCTTATCTCTTATTTGCCACTGAACATACGCAATATCGCCAAATTGCAAAAATTTACTCCAATTTCCCGATTTTATGCCAGTTATATACAAAATATTGATAGAACTATATCATTTTGTGATAGAACTAAACAGTTTTGCGATATAATACTAAACGAAATCTGTTTAGTTCTAAATGAATTAGTGGTAAACAAATAAGAGTATCTCTCACAACTTGGTTGGGAATCTCCATCAATGAGATCCCCGCCTTCGCGGGGATGATATCTGGATGCGCGGGGATGACAGGGGTAGCGCTCGCGATGACGGAGATAGCCCTGATTGTAAGATGGTGTGATGTAAAAATGCTCTTTTTTTAAAAAACTCTCCCAGTAGGGATTACAATGGTATGATTATCCCCTGAATAAATCTTAGAAGATTTAGTAATAAAGCAGGCTTACCTATAAATGAAAAATAATAAATATCACTTTGATTGTATAAAATATACTTTATTAATTGTTGGTCTGACTCATGCCACATTGTCAATTGCATTTAATACAGAAAGTGCAATGGTTTATAATTTTGGGCATAAAGTAGCCACAAAGCCCAGTCCAAGAAAAATCTCCAAAAAAAGTAAAATGTTTCAAAAACGTAATCCGGCCAGTTCCAAGATGGATACTGCCACTAAACCTAATATCCCAAGATCAAAGACTTCATCGATGCTAAAATGCCCATTGGTACTCAAAAAATCCAAGCATCCTATACCTGTCAAGATAGTTCCCCAATTTGGTAGTGTAACACCAACACAGACAACTAATGCCGACTACTTATATAATGGAATCTTTAATAGCCGCTTTTACTTAAACTATGATTCAACCATATTTAGTTTTAGTCAGAATTCTATTAATATTACATATCCACTAGATAAACCACATAATCAGCACTAAATTTTTTATAAGCTATAAGGCATGATTCCCACCTCACATACGCGTGTGTCCGCCTGAATGACACTTTGGTACGAGGACAGCAGATCCACGCTGCGCTTCTAATGAACAGCAGTATATGCTATTGTTTTAATTAATTTTTTAATGTGACGCTACGGGGTGTATTTTAGCACTTTTATTAATCCCCACCCCGTCAGGCTTTGCCTGCCACCCCTCCAGAGGGGAATTATAAACCTATGTTAATTAAACTTGTTCAGCAGGCCACGCCTGCGGAGATTAGCTCGCAATGACAAAAACCACACTCGTATGTACGTGGGAATGACAGATTACTCTACGGTGACGCTTTTTGCCAGATTCCGGGGTTTGTCTACATCCGTACCTTTGGTAATCGCTGTATGATAGGCAAGTAGTTGTAACGGAATGGTGTAAACAATCGGTAGTAAATATTCTGCAATATTCCCCGGCATTTGGATCACCCGATGGCATTTATCCGCAATATCATCCGATTCATCTGTAAACAGATATACCACACCCTGACGAGCCAATACTTCCTGCACATTTGATTTTACTTTGTCATGAAGAAGATTACCTGGCATCAGAACAATTGTTGGCATCTCTTTATCAATTAAAGCTAATGGACCATGCTTTAATTCACCGGCAGCATAAGCTTCAGCATGAATATAGGAGATTTCTTTTAGTTTCAATGAACCTTCCATTGCAATCGGATAAAGTGTGTTGCGTCCTAAAAATAAAGCATGCTGCTTATATTCCATCTCTTTAGCAATTAACTTTAACTTAGGCTCTAAGACAAAAGTATCAACTATAAGTTGTGGCAAACGCCGTATTTGACGAATACGCTCTTCTTCGTCACCTTTAGTTAAACATTCTTTTGCTTTAGCTAGAGCATTTGCCAGATAGAATAAGACAACTAACTGAGTCGTAAACGCTTTAGTTGAGGCAACACCAATTTCCGGACCAGCCTTAGTTAAGACCGACAGTTTAGATAATCGAACCAAACTACTCTCAGCAACATTACAAATAGCCAAACTATTCGTCATCCCCAAATCATGAGCATACTTAATGCTAGCCAAAGTATCCGCAGTTTCACCGGATTGAGATAAACTTACAATTAGCGTATCTGGGCGCGAAGGCGGCTTGCCATAACGATATTCTGAGGCAATATCTACACGACACTCTAAATTGGCAAAATCCTCAATCCAATACTTGGCCACCATTCCCGCATTATAGCTGGTACCACAAGCAATTATCTGAACCTTATCGATACGTTTAAAAATCTCAGTTGCTTCTCCGCCAAATACGTGAGCGTTAAAATTATTACCTAAACTATTTAAAGTATCAGCTATTGCATCAGGTTGCTCAAAAATTTCTTTTTGCATATAATGCCGGTAAGTACCCAATTCAGTTTGATTAACCGATAATTCACTAATATTGGTTTTGCGTACAACCTCTTTTTCATCAGCATCGTAAACTTTATAATTGCCTCTATTAATTACGGCTATATCGCCATCTTCCATATAAACAACCTTTTGCGTAACTGGCAAAAGAGCCGATATATCAGACGCAAAAAACATTTCTCCTATACCAATACCAAGAACCAAAGGTGAACCCAAACGTGCACAGACTACCTCCTCCGGATTATCCAGACAAAGCACCCCAATAGCATAAGCACCATGTAACTGCTTAATAGCCTGCCGGACCGAAAGTAGCAGGTTTTTATTTTTAATGTAGAAAGAATGAATTAAATGTACGATAACTTCAGTATCCGTCTCGGATTCAAACTTATATCCTTTAGCCATTAACTCTTCACGCAATAATGCATAATTTTCAATAATTCCATTATGCACCAAAGCAATCTTATCATGAGAGAAATGTGGGTGAGCATTATCAATGCTTACTCCACCATGAGTTGCCCACCGGGTATGCCCAATTCCAGAAAAACCTCTAAAGTCTGATTTCTTACAGATTTCAGAAAGCTGTGCAACCCGCCCGGTAACCCTTTCTCTAGTCAACTTATTTGAACTATTGATTATTGCAATACCAGCTGAGTCATAACCACGATACTCTAAGCGGGATAATCCTTCCAAGATAATCGGTACAATGTTTCTTTCACTAAGACCGCCAACTATTCCACACATATTATTCCTTTATTAATTATAAATACTAACGCTGTTACTGCCAGCATATGCTTTAAGAGCAAGAAAAAGCTACAACAAAGCAAGCGGAGTGTACTTATAGTACATGAGCATTGCGGCTTGTAGCGTATGACGCAGCTATTAAAGATATAGGCTGAGCAGTAACTAATTGATGTAATAAATCTATACATAGATCGTGATCATTTAAACATGGGATATAATTATATTTATCCCCACCTTTATTCATAAAAATCTTCCGATTGGTAACTTCTATTTCTTCCAAAGTTTCCAAACAATCACTAATAAATCCCGGGCAAACAACTGCAATATTTTTAATTCCTGATTTAGGCAATAACGCCATCGTCTTAGCCGTTGACGGAGATATCCATTTGCCAGCACCAAACTTAGACTGAAATGTAATGCGGTATTCATCTTTTGTCAGATTTAACTGATGCGCAATTAAAGATGAGCTAGCCAAACATTGTTCATAGTATACATCACCAGACTTAATAATTTTTTCGGGCAATGAATGATAACTAAAAATCAGCTGCTGTGGCTTACCATGAATAGCAAAATATTCCGCTATAGACTTGGCAACGGCTTCAATATAATGGATATTGTCATGAAAATCACGGATAAAATTAAATTTGGGTAAATATTTTTTCTTCGAGTAAGAATTAGACAACTGATCAAATACTGCAGCCGTAGTTGTTGATGAAAACTGTGGATATAACGGTAATACAGTTAGTTTATCAATAGTATATTTACTATGTAAACTGCCTAATACCTCACTAACATCCGGCTTAGCATATGAAAAAGCATAAGCCACAACCGTATCGTCGGTAAATTTAAGCTGGAGCTTTTCCTGCTGCACCCGTGTATAATAAACTAATGGTGACGCGGCATTTAACCAAATATCCTGATATTGCTTTAAAAGACGTTTAGCCCGGATTGGTAAGATTATACCGTATAAAATTGGGTACCATAAGATACGCGGCAAGCTAATCACCCGTTTATCCGATAAGAATCTACGTAAAAATAGGCGAATGGATGAAACAGACAGCTCATTAGGCGAACCTAAATTGACTAATAAAATAACTTTCATCTTAATAGATCTTATTCATCTTTTTTCACCAGAGGTTGTTCCTGGTTATTAAGTAAGCGAACAATATTGGATTTATGTTTCCATAGAAGTAAAATGGCAATAAAGCTTGTTGCACCAAAATAAGAATCATTGCCCATTAAGCAATAAGCAAAAACCGGCGCTAACGTTGTAGCAGCTAATGCAGAAAGTGATGAAATTTTAAATAGTTTGAATGTAACAATCCAGACGGCAATTAACAATAATGCTAAATATATATTAAATCCAAGTAGCACCCCGATCGCAGTTGCCACTCCTTTACCACCTTTAAATTTAAAAAAAATCGGGTAAATATGACCAATTACAACCAATATTCCACATATTGCAACTAGAGCATCTCCACCATTAATTTTGGCAAATAAATGTCTGGCAACCAGAACTACAACCAGTCCCTTGACCAAGTCACAAGCTAACGTTAAAACGGCTGCTTTTTTATTGCCGCTACGCAGTACATTAGTAGCGCCTGCATTACCAGAACCATACTCACGCGGGTCATTCAAACGCATAAAATAACTAATAACTATTGCAAAAGATATTGATCCTAATAAATATGAAGCTAGAAAAGCTAAATATATCATTTTGTGAATTCCTTAATTAACTGTATAAATCATTAGATTCCAGCCTCCGCGGGAATGACATGCGGGAATAACTCCCCACCCCGTCAGGCACAGCCTGCCACCCCTCCAGAGGGGAATTAGAGTCGCGGGAATGACAGCTGGGCTAGTATTTTATATTAAAATCAACTTTATTCTGTCCAACATTCATATTTACATTTTTACTTGGTTGAATGGGTAAGCTAAAATTATTATTGTATTTATAAATTTCATTTCTTGTTGATTGATCAAGCAATGCAGTTTGATTCGCTGTACTTTGGACCGTCGTCCCATTAGTTACATCTACAACTTTGGTTTTATCGTCATGATCACTGTTAGCATAAGTAATTACTCTTGCTGCTGAACCACCTTCATTACCTTTGCAAAAGACATTACTTTTGCCGTCATTTTGCGTTCTGTTACAATACCAGCTTCGACTTGCATTATTATTTCTTTTAGTGGTAACCAATGGCTTAATAGGTAAAGTGGGATCGCTGCTTTCTGTAGGTCCGGATGTCATAAAGCCCGGGACAAAATCTGCCACCCCCAGGGCACAAAGATTATTTGCCCAAAAGCATAGTATTAATAATTTGACAGTACGTTCAATCATGACACACTTGCCTTGCCTTACGTTACTCCAGTCACTTGCATCTTTCCAAAGCGCTGGTGTACCACCGTTACTTTAAATTACTTCTGAGAAACAAATTATTTCTCTATATGGATTCCCGCCTACGCGGGAATAACGCGAGCTTTAAACGGAAAACGATGAGCCACAGCCACAAGTTGTCTGAGCATTAGGGTTTTTAATTGTGAACTGTGCGCCTTCGAATGAATCAATATAATCAATCTCAGCACCGACTAAGTACTGGTATGACATACTATCAATCAAAAATTTTACGCCGCCTTTTTCCACTACAAAATCATCATCGTTACTAATTTCATCAAAAGTAAAACCATATTGAAAACCAGAACAACCGCCACCAGTAATAAAGACTCTGAGTTTTAAATCTGGATTACCCTCCTCTTCAATTAGTTCTTTAACCTTATTTACTGCATTTTGCGTAAATACCATTGTATTTTCCATTAACCTTTTACCTATAAGAAATTATTATCCCATATATTATAACAAAAAATCCCTCACATAAGTGAAGGATTTTTTCAACCATATCACCGCCAGTATGCGCTTCCTTCGCCTGGAGTAGCTTAAGACTCCAAGCGTAGTGTACCTTAGTACATGAGCATTACGTCTTTAAGCGTACAACGCTGCTATAGAAGATGCAGACTGAGTAGTGATTTTTAAACGTTGGCGGCAGCTGCTACCTCAGAGGCAAAATCAGTTACTTTCTTTTCAATACCCTCACCAACTACAAACATGGCAAATGTATTTACTTTAGCATGTTTACCCGCTAATAGTTTTTCAACAGTTACATCTGGATTTTTTACAAAAGGCTGCCCTAAAAGAGTAACTTCTGCCAAAAATTTATTTATCCGCCCTTCAACCATTTTAGCTACTATTTCCGCTGGTTTTCCAGAAGCAGATGCTTGTTGTGTAAAGATATTACGTTCTTCTTCAAGCTTACCTGATGGTACATTATCACGTGATACACAAATTGGCTTACTCGCAGCAATGTGCATAGCTAAATCGCGACCCAATTCAGAGTCCCCTCCAACTACATCACAAACTACACCAATTTTTTTACCATGTAAATAAGTTGCAATCAAACCACTTGTTGAAATACATTCAAATCTACGAACGCCAATATTTTCACCAAGTTTGGCAATTATATCTTTGCGCGCTTCTTCTACTGTTTTACCATTTTCTAATTTAACATTGGCTAAATCATCCAAACGGCTGACATTATGTTCAACTATTGCACGGGCCACGCTATTGGCAAAACTTACAAAGTTTTCATCCTTAGCCACAAAGTCAGTTTCGCAATTGACTTCAACTAGTGCACATTTTTTGTGGTCTGGAGTTACATAAACTGCAACCATACCTTCTGCAGCAGTTCTACCCGCCATCTTACCAGCTTTAGCACCACTTTTTACACGTAGAATTTCTTCAGCTTTTTTGATATCGCCAGCGGCTTCAACCAAAGCTTTTTTACATTCCATCATTCCCAAGCTCGTCATTTCACGAAGCTCGGCTACCATTTTTGCTGTAATATTTGACATAATTTTTAATTCCTATTACTATCCCAAGAAACAAGTTGTTTCTTTATATTATAATACGGATTCCCGCCTACGCGGGAATGACACTGCGGTTATTCTGCTGACGCTTTATCTGTATTTTCTTCTGGAGCAGCTTCAGGCTCTACTGCGGCTTTTGCTTTTGGTTTAGCTGCAGCTTTTTCGACTGGAGCGGCATCAGCTGTGGCAGCTTCTACTGGAGCTACAGCTTTTTCTTTTTCAGCCTTAGATGCCTCTACTGGAGCAGCTTTTACTGGGGCTGCTGGTTTTTTTACCGGAGCGGCTTCTACAGGAGCAACTTTTACTGGAGCTGCAGCTTTTTCGACTGGAGCAGTTTCAACCGGGACAACTTCGCTGCCATCTTCTGCTTCAGCTTTTTTAACTCTATGAATAGTTTTTGGTTTTGCATCATGTGCAGAATCATCTACCATTTCAAGTTTAGCCTGGTTAACCATTTCGGTAACTGCGCTATCTTTAGCACTAAGAATCGTATCAGCAATAGCCGCTGCGTACAAGCTAATAGCTTGTGCTGAATCATCATTACCTGGGACAACATAATCAACCTGTGATGGATCATTGTTCGTATCAACAATACCAATAACCGGAATATTTAATTTTTTAGCTTCTAAAATAGCAATGTCATGACAACCAGTATCAACTATGAAAATTGCTGCAGGTAATGTTTTCATTTCAGCAATACCACCAATACTAGATTGTAGCTTGGCAATTGAACGGTTTAAGTCTAATAACTCTTTCTTAGATAATCCAGTTTCACCAGATTTAGTTAGTAATTCTTGTTTAGTTTCTAATTTTTTTATAGATTTTTTTACAGTTTCAAAATTAGTTAGCATTCCGCCTAACCAACGATGATTAACATACGGTTGCCCTGCACGTTTTGCTTCAGCCTCAATAATCTCACTAGCTTGTGAGCGAGTTCCGACAAATAATATCGCACCTTTATTTCTAGCCGTTTGTTTTACAAACTTTATAGCTTCATCAAATAAAACAACAGTTTTATCCAAATTTATAATATGAATTTTATTTCTTGCGCCAAAAATATATGGTTTCATTTTTGGATTCCAGAATTTAGTTTGGTGACCAAAGTGAACACCAGCCTCTAACATAGCTTTCATTGAAACAGACATTAAATTTTCCTATATTTATTATAGGAGCTTGCTTGCCATGATTAGGCTTACAAACTCCAAGGGTTGTTACCTCCATCAGTGGATTTCGATAACTAAAGATAAATCCCTAACTACACCCCTAGACCACCGATGTGCGAATTTCGGTCAATGCAAGCAATGACCGTTGAATTTGTTACAATATTTTAATTGAACCCGTGATTATAGCACACCACGCATAGTAATTTCCAACTTATTTTTTACCACTTACATTAGTTTTGCCCTTTGTGTGGAATCAACTGTCAATTTTCCCACCTGCTGAGTCTACCGCATGCTCTTCTTTTCTAACTACTACGGAAGGCTTTTTTACACCTCCACCATCCTGGAACAACCTAAATGGACAATCATCTGTACCAAGGGCATACCCAGCCCCTCGATAGCATTTATATTTTGTAACGCTCTTTCCATCGCTGCCTTCATAAGTATAACGAGACCAATATTTTGACAGATCAACCGACATACTCACTGGATCAACACCTATTGAACTAACTTCATGTATAATAGAAGTATTCGAAATCAAGCGAATGTAGCCAGCCTCTTTCTTATTTTCATAAACACATTCAACCCCCTTCACTATAGCACGGTTACCGGGTCCATCAACAGGCTGTGCGTATACAGAATCCAGATTACCAACTAAATCTAAGCTGCGTGTTTTGCTATTAACCACCCCTGTCCACCGGATACCATCGCTGTCGTTCGCAGCCAGGGCTATTTCTCCAGGAGTTGGAGTAATGAATAGCTGTATAGCCTGCGGCGCTGGGCAATTGGCATATGCAGACGAAATACCTAAAACAGCTAAAAAAATTAGCGCTACATTCATTTCCTTCATTTTAATTTCCTCAAAAATATTACAACAAGTCAGAAAAAGCAATCTAGAGTTTCAAGCATTGCAAATTTTTCCGTGTTCATGTGCGTTACTTTACCATGCGTTAGGATTTACATCTAAAATTTTTTTGTACAACTTCAAATACTATGAAAAAATAATTGACAAATGCGATTCCCATCTGCTAACATACCCATAGTTGGCGGATTTATGCAGATAGATTATAAACCCACCCTTATTCAGATATTTCTGATGGCGGGTGTACATTCACAATAGCTAAAAGATAAAACCATGGTAATAGTTGCGCTTAAAAACAGCAGCTACTCAAAATAGGTTGGGAATACAGATTCCAGCCTCTCACACGCGTGTGTTCGCGGAATAAAATAATGCGCAGTATGACAAGATTCCTACAGGGTAATATAGCGTGGCGAAATATATACTAGCACTTGATCAGGGAACTACCAGCTCACGAGCTATTTTATTTGATAAAGCTGGAAATAGCGTCAGTTCAAAAAGCCAGGAGTTTAAGCAAATATATCCATCTCCTGGCTGGGTTGAACACGATCCTAATGAAATCTGGCTAACTCAACTCTCTACCGCAAAAATGGTTATTGCCTCAGCTGGCGCATCCAGCCATGATATAGCGGCAATCGGTATCACAAATCAACGAGAAACCACAATTGTCTGGAACCTGGAAACCGGTATTCCAATCTATAATGCTATTGTCTGGCAAGATCGACGAACCGCCAGTATAATTGATGAGCTTAAACAAAAAGGTTATGCTGATAAATTTCAGCAAAAAACAGGCCTGGTTCTTGACGCATACTTTTCTGGAACCAAATTAAAATGGATTTTAGATCATGTAAAAGGCAGCCGGGAACTGGCCATAGCCGGAAAACTGGCTTTTGGCACAGTAGATACCTGGATAATCTGGAACCTAAGCAATCGCCGTAACCTGGTTACAGATGAATCCAACGCTTCCAGAACCTTATTATTCAATATTCATACCAGCACATGGGATGATGAATTACTTGAAATTTTAAATATCCCACATCAGATTTTACCTAAAATTGTCCCATCCTCCGGAGTACTTGGTGAAGCAAGCTCTGGTTTGTTTGGCTGCCGTATACCGATTGCCGGAGTTGCCGGAGATCAGCAGGCTGCAACATTTGGTAATTTATGCCTAAAACCCGGCATGATTAAAAATACTTATGGCACAGGATGCTTTCTGCTTATGAATACCGGAGAAAAAGCCCTAACCTCAAAAAATAATCTATTAACTACAATTGGCTGGAATATAAATCACAAACGCACCTACTGCCTGGAAGGCAGTGTTTTTATTGGTGGCGCCGTAACCCAGTGGGTACGTGATGGATTGGGCTTTATCAAAGAATCCGAAGAAATTGAACAGTTAGCTACTAGTGTAAATGATAATGGCGGTGTATTTTTAGTTCCGGCATTTGCCGGACTTGGCGCCCCGTATTGGGATCAGTACGCCAGAGGCGCAATGTTTGGTATTACCCGTGGCACAACAAGTGCACATATCGCACGCGCAGCACTTGAGTCAATTGCCTATCAGGTTGCAGATCTGGCCGATGCCATGCAAAATGATGCACAGGAAAAACTAACCGCTCTCCGGGTTGATGGAGGCGCATGCAAGAATAATTTTTTAATGCAATTTCAGGCAGATATTTTAAATACAGTTGTTGAACGACCAAAATGTTTGGAACTGACCGCTCTTGGTGCCGCATATCTGGCAGGTATTGCTGTTGGATTCTGGCAATCTACTGATGAGCTTGAATCAGTCTGGCAATTGGATAGGCGTTTTGAGCCGCAAATGACACAGAGTATCAGAGCAGGATTATTGGATACATGGCATGAAGCCGTTGATAGAAGTAAAAACTGGATAAAGCCCCATGTCATCCTCGGGCTTGACCCGGGGATCTAATGGAGATTCCCGCCTGCGCGGGAATGACATGGGTGCGGGAATGAGATATTACTGCCAGCATCAGCCGACAAGAGCAAGAAAGTATAAAAAATGAGTAATTTAGATGATAAATCAGACAGCCCAAAATGTGATGTGATTATAATTGGTGGCGGTGCTACCGGGCTGGGAGTTGCTGTTGAAGCAGCAACGCGTGGCTACAGCACGATGCTTTTTGAAGCCTTCGATTTTGGTAGCGGTACTTCATCAAAATCTACCAAGCTGGTTCATGGCGGCATCCGCTATTTGGCAAATCTTGATTTCGCAATGGTGAAAGAAGGGCTTTCCGAACGGGCAAATTTTTTGAACAACGCGCCGCATATTGCTAAAACCCAGGGTTATCTGGTACCTCTATACTCCGTATGGGACAAATTCAAATACTTTATCGGTATAAAATTATATGACTTTCTGTCTTCAGGTAAAAAACTAGGACAGAGCGTATTTTTAAACCCAAAGCAAACCCTTAATCTGGCTCCTGAATTAAATCCTAAGCGCTTACGTGGTGGCGCGGTATATTATGACGGACAATTCGATGATACACGAATGCTTATCACTTTACTAAGAAGTTTTATACAGCATGGCGGACAAGCATTTAATTACCATGAAATCACCGGACTTATTAAAGATGATGCATCAAAAGCTATTGGTGTTAAGGTACATGATAAACTAAATGATAAATTTTTTAACGTACATGGTAAAGTAATTATTAATGCAACCGGTGTAATGACGGATAGTATTTTGGACCTTGATGAACCTAGTATCCCTCATCAACATGTTGCAGCAGCTCAGGGTACACATATTGTCTTAGATAAAAAGTTTTTTAATTCCCCACATACATTAGTTATACCAAAAACAACTGATGACCGAATTTTATTTGTACTCCCCTGGCACGACAAAATAGTAGTAGGTACTACCGATGTTATAGTTGATACCCCATGTATTGAACCAAGCGCAAGTATCGCTGAAATTGATTTTATTTTGGAAACTCTAAATAAGTATACCAGTAAACAAATTACAAAGGCAGATATCAGAAGCGTATTTTCCGGACTCAGACCATTAGTTAAACCTGCACATACAACTAATTCGGCAAAAATTTCACGCAAACATGAGATTTTTTACAGCAAGAGCGGCATCATTAGTATTGTTGGTGGTAAATGGACGATATATCGTCTGATGGGCGAAGATACAATAGATTTTGCAATTGGTAAAAAATTATTGCCCCCTAGTAAATCAATAAGCCAAAATTTGCATTTATTTGGCTACACCACGGATAAAATAGCCTATCCATTGAATGTCTACGGATCTGAAAGTGAAACAATAAAATCAATACAAGTTGAATTAGGTAATAATGACAAACTACACCCAGGACTACCCTACTATAGCGCAGAAGTTACATATCAAGTTCGCTTTGAAATGGCAAAAACCGTTGAAGATGTATTAGCTAGAAGAACAAGGGCGCTATTTTTAAATGCTAAATATGCCATGGAATCCGCAACATTCGTCGCAAAACTAATGGCTAAAGAGATGAATAAAAATGAATATTGGGCTGAACAGCAGGTGAATGAGTTTTATGCTTATGCAAAGAATTATGTAGTTACGTAGAATGGAACGATTGCCACGCCAGGCTTGAGCAAGGCTTTTTAATATCGCTACTGGGAGTATTTTAGCACTTTTCCCATCTCCACCCCGTCAGACTAAGTCTGCCACCCCTCAAGAGGGGAATTATAAAGTTATGGGTTTTTGCCAAAATTCTGTATTCATACTAAACTTGCGACATAGGCGTACACCAATTCGATTGTAATTATAGCCTAATTTATAACCAACAAATTTGGCAGAAGACTTGAATATTGATTTTGGTAGGAGCCAAGGCTTACTTTTAAGGACATAAAGCCATTCTGAAACTGCATACCTAATTCCACGTTTACTTATATGACCAAAATCACGTAAAATCCAATTTTCACTACGATGAAAAACACCTATATCGAAATAACGGCAAAAATCATTGCCAACCTTGTAGTTATGAGAATGATAACAAAAAACATCAGCAACATAAGCAACGTTATATCCAGCTTGAACTAATTTGGCAAATACATACACATCTTCACCAAAAATCACATTTTTGGGAAAACCGCCAACTTTCTTTAATGCCGCGACACTATATGCTGAATACGAATCGGAAGAAAAAACACAGTCCATGCCCCATACAAATCGATCATTATACCCCCGCACATAACTACCACGCAAATAGTTAAACAAGCGTAAATGTTTGGCAAAAATATCGGCATCATGGTGTGGTATTTGCCGCCCGTAACTACCGCCTATGCTTGGGTCAGCTATAAGCGGGGCAACTAATTTATGCAATGATTCAACATTTGGAACCAAAGCATCCTGAGTTAGATAAATAATATAATCACTATCTTGTAGATGCTCAAATGCACTCTGACGCGTTCCGCCATGATTAAACTCTGATTGAGGTATCACCTTGCATTCAAACCCATACTTCTTAACTACGGCTACCGTATCATCGGTTGATGAAGAATCAATGATCAGAACTTTATACAAATTAGCTTGTTTTATTGTGTTTAACGTTGCAAGAAAAGCATGCTTGCATGTTCTCATTGCATTGTAGGTTGGAATAAATAATGAAATTTTCAACTAGCTTCCCCAATTTGATTTCGATACTAAAACAGATTGAAACCACATACCGCAAAAATTATGTTGGATATTATAGTTTCAATATGGCAAGGTATATTAGAGATCATTCAATTTGTCGAAAAAACAACAGATATCCAGTATTATAACTCTTTTCAAACCTAATTAGCCATGCTTTATCCAAAAATATTATCCCTTAATTTATCTAGATTCCCGCCTGCGCGGGAATGACAAAGCTCGTTAGAGTGAGAAACTTGCGGGAATTACACCCTTAAAAACACATAATTATAAATTTTTCTGGAAAAACTGCGGCTAAATATACTACCCAAGAGCAGGTAATAAGCTAGAAGCTTTATTCCATGCTTTATTTGTAACAATCGGAAAATACTAAATCCGCTAGTCCATTTCCCTATATATACGCTTAAACGATAATCACGCAATAACTCTATAGAAAAATTATTTTTAAATGCAGGCATGGTTAATAAAAGATTGTAACTACCTGCCACCACCTGACAGTTTTGTAAAAATTTATCAAAGTTTAACCGATTTGCCCCAATAGCGTTATTACCATGTTGACGGTAATAAACTAACGGCTCATCTAAAAACTTTAATGTTCCATAAAAACTGGCAACAATCGCCAAATAATGATCGTGAATATAGAAACCATCTGGAATTGGTAAGGCCAAATCAAGAAGTTTCCTAGGAAATAAAGTAGTACAACCTGTGACACTAGTGCTAATTAAATAGTCTACAAACTCTGTCTTATAACGATCTTTTTTTGTCTGGGTAATATTTGAGTTAGCTATAACTTGCATATTATCATCAACCAAAACGGCATCACTATGGATAAGCAAATTGTCACCAATATTATCTAACAACTTTTCCAGTTTATGGCTAAACCAAACATCATCCTGATCAGATAGCGCGATATAGTCTCCATTGCACAGATTCATAGCATAAGAGAATGTTTTAACCACACCAATATTAGTCTGGTTTTGAATTAGCTTTATATTTGTATGTTGCTTTTGATATTGCCGAATAATTGATACAGTGTCATCACAAGAGCCGTCATCAACAATAACAATTTCTATATTTTTATAGGTTTGGTTAATTATACTATCTAGCTGACTTGATATATATAAGCTACCGTTATATGTAGCCATAGCAATTGAAACTAGTGGATTATTATTTATCATGATACGCTAAATTTAAGGCTTTAAATTGTACCCGATATACAAATACTTTGATTAGATAAAAATTTATTCCGGCTAAAACTACACAGGTTATTATTTGCGCAATTAATTTACCCGTATGTAACCATTCTACAAGAACATACATCATTAACAGATTAAGTGCCAATGAAATGCAATATACCAAGGCAAATCTAAGCAATGATTTAAACCGCGGTTTTTCTTTAAACACTAAGAATGAATTTAGTGTATAACCTTCCAGCACGCCAAAAACAAAAGTAGCAGCACTTGCCAGTAAATAGTGTAGACCAGTCCATAATAAGACTGCGTATACGACAAGAGCCATGACAGTATTAAAGCTACCAACAAATAGAAATCCGATAAATTTGTTGCTTGAAAGTAAATTTACAATTTTAATCATCTAGTATTCACTTGTGGAATGACATTAGTCAAGTTTAAAGGGTATAACTTCACCATTTTTTATCAGATTTTTACGAATAAATGACGGCCGTTGCTTGACTTCTTCAAAAATTTTGGCGACATATTCGCCCAAAACGCTAATAGCAAGAATATTAAAAGAACCAAAAAACATAATCAAGATTATAGACGTTGTAAATCCCTTGGGAACCAACCCAGGAAACGTCAAACGAAGTCCTATCACAAGAAGAATGAGAAAGACCGTAAATATAACCGATAAAAAACCAAAAGTGGTTAACATATCCAATGGTTTACGGCTAAATGAAAAAATTCCTTTTTTTGCCCAGCCAATGTTTTTAATAAAATTATTCGAGGATACTCCGAACATACGTTCAGGTCTGTGGTATTCCACACCAATTTGTTTAAACCCCACATACGCTCTTAGGCCACGAATAAAAATATCTCTCTCATTACACTGCAACATCCAGTATACAATTTTTTTATCTAGTAAAGAAAAATCACCAGCATCACGTGGCATTGGCACCGTCGCCAACCAACCAAATACCCGGTAAAAAGCTTTTGAGCAGAGCCTTACACTCAACGGAGCTTCACGTTTTGCCCTTATACCGTACACTACATCATAACCATCACGCCATTTTGCAATAAATTCTTCTATAATCTCCGGCGGATCCTGCAAATCACCTTCTAATAATACACATGCTCCTTTAGAGGCAATTTCCATGCCACTTCTAAATGAGCCTTGTGAAACTTGTTCAAAACTCCGGGAACTGGTAATTCCAATTACTCTTGGATTGCTGCTTGAAATACCGCGAATAACCGCTTCACTATTATCAGTGCTTCCATTATCAACAAAAATTATTTCATAGTCAATATCATGTTTTTCAAATACTTTAACTAATCTTTCTGTCATAATTGGTATTGCTTGTGCGTCGCTATAGCAGGCAATAATTGCAGAAATACTATTTTTTGAATGATTATCAGAAGATTGGCTCATTATTTAATTTGCTCCTTATTAAGCTTTTAGAATACTTCATTAAATTAAATACGTTCTTTTTTAATAATATCACCATGTTTTTCACGATGTAGAAATATAAAATTTGTTTCTACAACATTTTCATCAATACTAAAGATTTCTTTCAATCCATCTTTAGCAATGCTAAAACATGCATATCCTATTTGATCAAGAAAATTTACCACCTCATCCGGGTGATAATTAAATTTGGCAGACCACTTCCGGAGTAATTCAGTAATAATAATTGGCTTGAATTTTCTTAATGAATTTTCACCGCCCTTATAAACTGAATATTCGCCACCTTCAACATCACATTTCAGTATGTCAATTTTATCTATATTATGTTCACTTGTAAATTTATCCAAGCGCTCCAGTCTTACATCAACCTTCTCAACAGTTGTACTATCCGTTAAATTTTTTCCTGAAGTTTTTCCCGAGAAATTTTTATCAAAAAAGAACTGTGTAACTACATCAGTATCAGATAGCCCCATATTGAATGTTTGAACATTAGTAAATTTATTCAGTTTCACATTATTTGTAAAAATATTATAAACCGCAGGAATTGGTTCAAAAGCAAATATCTGCCCAGTATTATTATATTTTCCAGCCAATAAGCTAAACCAACCTATATTAGCACCAATGTCAAAAAACACGTCTCCAGGTTTGATAAAGGATAAGAAATATTTTGTTTCTAAATCTTCATACTGATTAAAATTAATAATTTCAGTCGGTGCAATTCTTTTATCCGGAATTGTAGAAATAAATTTTATCTTATGCTTTCTGGTTGTATATACAACACCATCTTCATTTATTTCAATACTTTTTATATCAGTATTTTTTAATATTGGCGGATATTCATATAAAACTTCGTGTTTTGAAAACATTTGATCAATAAACTCAACCTTCCCCATAGCCCCATCAACATATTTACTTTTAATTTCTTTTAATTCCACGGTTATCCCCATTACAAATATGTATTTATACTTAAAATTGCAAAGCTAACCCTTACATGTATTGTTCGCAATGGCATGTACTACTTTAATTTAAAGCTCTGTACTGTATTGTTAAATCCATCTTCCAATGAATATTTTGGTTTCCAGCCCAATTTTTCTAATTTTTGTGTATCAGGAAGACTGCGGTACACTTTACTAACTAGATATGTATCTGATCTTTGCTCCATTACAACCTTCAAGTTATCCTCTGGAAATAGTTTGATCAACATGTTTGCCAACTCTAAAATACTAATCTCACAATTATTATTACCAACATTATATGCCGCGCCAACTTCACCATGCAATAACACAGTAAAATACGCAACGGTGGCATCTGCTAAATAGCAAAATGCTCGCTTAGATAAACCATCACTTTTTAAAACTATATCTTCACCACGAACTATATTTGCCACAAAATCAGAAAATACACGACCATCATTAAGCGGCATTTGTGGTCCATAAGTATGAAAAGGACGCACAACTTTGATTGAAACCCCATACTGCTGACCCCATGAAATACACATAGTTTCAGCTATTCTCTTGCTTTGGGCATAACATGATCTTACCTGCATAGAATCTAAATATCCGCAGTCTTGCTCCTTTACTGGCATAAATTGTTCGTCTATTTCCCCATATATTTCACCACTGCTAAATAATAGAAAACCAGTAATTTTTTTACTTCTGGCTAATTCTAGTAGATTATAAGTACCAACAACATTAGGCAATAAAACGTCAACTGGAAAATCTTTATAATATTTTGGACTGGCTAAACTAGCTGCATGCACTATATAATCTAAATTTGATTCGATAACTATTGGCTTACATACGTCTTGAATAATAAATTGTAAATCAGTCCTATCCATATAATGGACAAATCTTGCCAGAGCTTTTTGTTTATTTCTAACCAATGCTAATATCTGGGTTTTTATTTTGAATACGTTATCATTTAAGTATAAAACTGTCTCCACTAAATAAGCTGGTAAAAAACCATTTGCACCAGATATTAAAATAGTTTTACCCTCTAATTTGCCCCAATTAATATCAGTGGAAATAATATAATCTAGATCACTCTTTATGATTGGATTTATTTTACCCATCAATAATTATCCTCTATTTAGATTTAATGATTTCTCATGTAAACCAATTAGCATGTCTTCCTTGAGACTTGCAAGTGGAATCAATGGGGATAAATCCTCCAAAGGTGGCGAGGCTAAAGTTCCATCCGTTTTAATCGCAAGCGACAGCTTCGGTACCAGTGGTTGCTCAGGACTAATAAATATCTCACAAATACAAGCGTCATGAGAGCCCATAATCTCTTCCATCTGATTGTCAAAATCATGCCAGGTATTTATTGCATAGTATTTTAAATCAAAAGCTTTAGCTATTTTGCTATAATTGGGGCAAGTCACTCCAGAGTCTTCATTAGTTCCCGAGTAGATACCTTTAAATAGTGCTTTTTGAGTATGTTTAATCATCAAATAGCCATCATTGGTAAAAATAAAAAGTTTAATCGGCAATTTATGATGAACCATAGTTTGCAATTCTTGCAAATTGAGCATCATCCCACCATCACAATTTAAACATACAACTTTGCTCTTTCCGGTAGCTAATGAAGCACCAATTGCCGCAGGCAATCCATAACCCATCTCCCCCAGGCCAGTTGAAGTAAATAATCGCTGCCCATTTCTAGGCATCAAAACCTGATGCGCACTAATTAACGCCGTACCCATATCAGTTGTAATCATCTGGTTTGGTTCCAGATATTGATGTAATTTTTCCAAACACTTATGTGAGTTTATATATCCGTCCTTATCCTGATTCTCAAAACCTACTCTCGGATATTTTGTACGCATTTGTTTGCAATAGACATTCCAATCATGAAATGATGCACTACTAACTTGTACCTTCAATAATTCCTCAATAAATAATTTTGCATCACAAACCACGGGTAGGGTTACTCTAGCACCTAATTTTAAGGCTTCATCTGAGTCTATATCATTTACTACCAGTTTTGCAGCACGTGCAAATTCTGTTATTTCATACCCAACCTGCATTAATGATAGCCTGGTACCAATTGTAATTAATAAATCGCAATTTTGCAAAATAAAATTTGCTGACCTTAAACCATAAATACCAGCACTACCAAAATTAAATTCATCTTCATTACTTAACAGATCAATTCCAGCCCAAGATACTAAAACAGGAATTCTTAACTGCTCCACTAATTGTTTAGTCAGAAATTGAGCACCAGCAAGCCGCACACCATGCCCTAGCCATAAAAGAGGCCTCTTACTTGATTTGATTAAATCCTTAACTTTATTAATTTGACTATCTATATTATCAGGTTCAATCTTAGATGGAGCTTCAATCGTGGCTAAGTCAGTTTCAGATACCTTTTTTGCTTGAATATCAAGAGGAATTTCAATCCATGATGGTCCAAATCTTTTATTTAGTGACTCAAAATACACCTGATTAAGATTTTTCTTTATTTGTGTTGGATCTGTCACCCGAATAGCTAATTTGGTATATTTATCAACCATTGCAACACCGTCATAGCCTTGAATACCCCATATTCTTAATTTATTCTCTGCGGTGGTAAATTTTGAATTTTCATTTCCAGCAATAATCAACCCCGGGACTGAATCCATCCAACCACTCATTACCCCGGTCACCGCATTGGTAGAACCCGCACCAGTTGTTACAATACTCGCACTAATCTTACCAGTTGCACGATAGTAACCAATCATTGCCATCACTGCTGCTTGCTCATGATGCACACATATAATTTGAGTATAACCTAGCTCTGTTACCGAGTTAAAAATATGTGCATTACCAGCACCGACTATACCAAAAACATGTTTTATTTCTTTTTCTTTAAGAAAATCTGCAATTATATCGCTAACTTTGCGCATCAAATACTCCCTGCCTTCAGTTCTTTCTGTTTAGCATTCGCTAACTCTATCACAACCTCTAAGATTAAATCTTCTTGTCCAGCAATTAATTTTCTGCGACCCAACTCAAAAAACACATCGCGGGGATCAACATCATATTTTTCAGCAATTCGTTTTACTGGTTTTAAAAAAGCTGAAAATACGCCGGCCATACCACTAACAATGCTAATTGGCCGGATTACTGGTATTTCTTCAATTAATTCTTTTTCAGCCCAGATTGCAGCATCCAATAATTTATACAAATCTATTCCAGTATCGTACCCCTCCATAGTTAAAACAGCAACTAATACCTCAAGTTGAGTATTACCGGCTCCAGGTCCAAAACCACAAATAGTCCCATCCAGTAATAACGCTCCACTCCCCACCGCCGCCAAAGAATTGGCAACTCCCATTCCTAAATTATTATGTCCATGAAATCCTACAGGTATTGAAATACTATCAATTAAAGCTTCAACTCTTTGTTTCACATCAGTCGGTAGATAATGACCAGCAGAATCCATAAAAACTAACCCCTGAGCCCCATAAGATTCCATTTTCTGTGCTTCTTGCACAAGTTGTTCAATACTTATCATATGCGACATCATTAAAACACCATATACTTCTTTATCAGCTTTTCTCAGAAACTCAATATGATTTTTCGTTACATCGGCTTCAGAACAATGCGAAGCAATACGAAAAACATCTACACCATAATCAATTGCGCCTTTAATGTCTTTTTCAATAGTTGCAAATCCAGGTATAACATGGATACCCAACTTGGAATACTTTAAACTTTCCCGGGCAGTTATAAGTGTTACCTTATCAGAAATCGGTGCCTCACCTAATTGCATTGAAGATGCGCCAAGACCATTGCCATGTCCAACTTCTACAATAGGAATCTTGGCTTTATCAGCACGCTTGCAATACTCAGCAATCTGTTTTTGTGATAATTGATGCGCAACCGCATGATTACCATCTCGAAGTGATGGATCACTAATTATAATGTGTTTCTTTGTCATAAAATATCCAGTAAAATGTAATTACTTGCTAGCATATCTTTCGGCCATCTCAATTGCAGCACAATTAATAATATCTAAATTTCCTGCATATTCAGGAAGATAATCACCTAAACCACGAACCATAACCGTAATAATAACCCTAGCATTTTCAACGGTTGGTCCAACTATTATTTCATACCCTGGCACATATTCCCGAACCCGCTTTTCAACTACTTCAACAGCATTACTTAATGCCTCTATATTTGGTTCTTTAATTTTGGCAAATATTGTAGTCTTCATTTTTATACACGGAACGGCCGGATTTAAATTTAAAATTACTTTTGATCGGTTTAGTCCGGTAAAATGCCGGATCCCATTTTCTGTAGTATGAATGTATTCATCTAAATTAGCCCTAGTTGCTGGCCCAGCACTAATTGAAGCTATACTTGACACTATCTCAATATATTCGACATCACTCCCTGTTTGCGCTATTGCCTGGCACAGTGGAATTGCTGCCTGACCACCGCAAGTCACCATATTTACATTTGTTACGTTTAAGCACTCTTCCAAATTGACTGATGGTATACACATTTTACCAATTTTTGATGGTGTCATATCTATAGCTATTTTACCTAATTTTTTAAGTATTTCTGCGTGCTTCATATGTCCACTTGCAGAAGTTGCATCAAATACTAAATCACAACAATCTGGATTTTTTATTATAAAATTAATTCCTGCATCTGAAACTGGGACACCCCACTCATTAGCTTTTTGCATTCCACGTGATGTCTTCGTACGACCAATAAATATTACTGGCTCTATATATTTTGAGCGGAGTGATTTTATCAATAAATCAGTACCGATATTCCCACTACCTAAAATTGCCACTTTTAATTTAGCCACTTATTTTACCTTCTTTTATACTAAACTTCAAATTAACTCATGCCTTGGATTGCCACGCTCTGCTCGCAATGACAAAGCACAGATTGCAACGCCTTGCAAAGCACGTGCGCGCGCCGGCTCGAAATGATGCGGTTATTAAAATCCAACACCGCAAAATTCACTAATTTTTTGTGCTGTATAATCTAACATTTCTTCAGTCAACCCGGGATAAATTCCAACCCAAAATGTATCATTCATAATTATATCGGTATTGGTCAGTTTTCCATGTATTCTAAAATTTCGACCTATCATGTACGGCTGCTTGGTTAAATTACCAGCAAATAATAATCGGGTACCAACCTTGTTTTCATCCAGATAATTTATAAGATCACTCCTAGTAAAACCAGAATCTGATTTAACTGTAATTGGAAAACCAAACCATGAGGGTTCAGAGTTAGGCGTAGCTTCGGGTAAAACCAGAAAATCTGCACACCCACTTAATTTATTTTTTAAATAACTAAAGTTACTTTTACGTTTAGCAATTAAATCATTGACCCTGGTTAACTGTGCCAGCCCACAGGCTGCCTGCATATCCGTAATTTTTAAGTTATAACCCAAATGTGTATAAGTATATTTATGATCGTACCCTGCTGGGAGCTCGCCTAATTTCCAACAAAAGCGTTTACCACAAGTATTGTCCTTTCCAGGCTGACAATAACAGTCACGCCCCCAGTCACGGAATGACTCAACAATAACCTTTAACTCATCATTATTAGTACCAATAATCCCACCTTCACCCATTGTTATATGATGAGCTGGGTAAAAACTAATAGTACACAAGTCACCAAAGCCACCAACTAATTTACCATCATATTTTGTCCCTAAAGCATCACAGCAATCTTCGATTAACCATAAGTTGTATTTTTTAGCAAGACTGGCAACAACCCTCAAATCATAGGAATTACCCAAAGTATGGGCAATAAATATCGCCTTGGTTTTAGGTGTAATCGCTGCTTCTATTTGAGTTACATCAATATTATATGTAGGAATACATACATCAATAAAAACAGGTACCGCCCCACTTTGTAAAATTGGATTCACTGTAGTTGGAAAACCAGCAGCAACTGAAATAACTTCGTCCCCAGGTTTAATTGCCCGAACACCCAGTCGTGGAGAAGTAAGTGCTGTAAAAGCCAGCAAATTTGCCGAAGAACCCGAATTAGTTGTAAGAACGTGTTTAAGCCCCAAAAACTTACCCAATTCTTGTTCAAACTGTGTATTAAATCTTCCAGTAGTTAACCATCCATCCAAAACTGCATCCGTCATATACATTAATTCTACATCACCAATCACCTTACCTGATGGCGGAACTACTGATCCACCCGCAATAAAAGGTTTAGCCGCAAAATTAATATCAGCATACTCTTTGACCAACGCTTTTATTTTATCCCTTAGGTCTTGCATAATTTACTTTCTAAAATTTCTCTAAGCGTTTTAGATTGCCACGCCATTGCTTTGCAATGGCTCGCAATGACGGTTTGCATTACTTTGCACTAGCTTGCAATGGCTCGCAATGACAAAATATAATTATTTATTTGCCTAACAGTTACATCATACATATCTTCTTTTGATAGATATGACCTGTACCACTCTACAATTTTATTTAATGTAGTATCCAGACCCCAGCGTGGATACCAGGAAAGGACTTCCCGAATTCTACTACAATCTAGCTTTAAATAATTAGCTTCATGCGGATGATGAGCTTTATCAACTTCCCATTTAGCGCCCCATGAACTACTTAATTGTTCAACAATATATTCTACATTCTGAATATCAGTATCATTTGGTCCGATATTCCACCCCTGTGCAGCAGCCGTATCACCATTATAGAGCTTCTTGGCCAATAATAAATATGCAGATATTGGCTCCAAAACATGCTGCCAAGGTCTGATTGCCAATGGATTTCTAATTTTTACAGGAGAACTATTTAAAAAAGAATGCATTATATCAGCGATAAGACGATCAGTCGCCCAATCACCCCCGCCAATTACATTACCAGCACGACCGCTAGCTAATAAAGTATGGTGTGATTTTCCATAATCTTGCACATTAAAATAACTATTTCGGTAACAGCTGGTCACTAATTCGGCACAACCTTTGCTATTGCTATATGGATCATAACCACCCATTGCTTCATTTTCACGGTAACCCCAATGCCATTCCTTATTTTCATAACATTTATCACTAGTTACATTCACTACCGCTTTAACTTGTTTATTTTGCCTGATTGCTTCCAGTACATGCACCACACCCATAACATTGGTGCTGTAGGTTTCAATTGGATTAGAATATGAATATCGAACCAAAGGTTGCGCTGCAAGATGAAAGACAATCTCTGGATTAATTTGGTTCAGAAACTTGCTAAACTCGGCATAATTACACATATCACCTACCTGATAGGTAATTTTATTGTTTAATTGCAATAAATCAAACATACTAGGGTTTGTTGGTGGAGTTAAAGAATAACCATACACATTCACTCCCATTTCCAGTAACCAGGTAACTAACCAACTACCTTTAAATCCTGTGCAACCAGTTACTAAAACTTTTTTACCTGACCAGAAGTCTTTATCTAGCATTTCCAAAGCTTCCAAGGCGCCTCATTGGCCTGCCATAGTGACTCCAGGTAATGCTTATCTCGTAATGTATCCATTGGCTGCCAGAATCCATCATGAATAAAAGCGGCTAATTGCCCTTTGTCTGCCAAAGTCTCAAGTGGTTCATTTTCCCAAATACTCTTATCATTATCAATTAAATCAAGTACTTTGGGTGATAAAACAAAAAAGCCCCCATTGATATGCGCACCATCACCTTTAGGTTTTTCTTTAAAATTGGTAATTATCTGATCATGCATATCTAACGCACCAAAACGACCAGGAGGTGTAACTGCTGTTAAAGTAGCTAACTTACCCTTGGCTTTATGAAATTCAATTAATTTAGCAATATTTACATTACTCAAACCATCGCCATATGTAAAGCAAAAGGCTTCATCATCTTTTATATATTTTTCTGCACATTTTAACCTACCGCCAGTCATGGACTCGTCTCCCGTATTAATAAGTGTAACCTTCCATGGCTCAGCATAGTTATTATGTACCTCCATCTGATTATTTTGCATATCAAAAGTTACATCCGACATATGTAAAAAATAATTGGCAAAATATTCTTTCACCATATAACCTTTATAACCTAGACATATTATAAATTCATTGATCCCATAATGTGAGTACATCTTCATAATATGCCATAAAATCGGCTTGCCACCTACCTCTACCATAGGCTTGGGCTTAATAATTGTTTCTTCGGATAATCTGGTACCAAGCCCTCCAGCTAACAAAATACACTTCATTTATAAGGCTCCATCAAATAAATTATTTATTATAGCATAAATTAAACAAATTGACACTATTATTCAGCCCTTTTATATATAACTAAAGTTTGGGTTTTTATCTTTATAGTATCTACTTTCTGAGCATGTAATTTCTGTACTATATGTTCAGCAAGTTTACCATCGGCACCAAATCTAGTATATAATTTAGAATAATCTTCGTTATCAATAAGGTTTGAATCAACAAGTATATACTTATTATTGGTTATCGAGTTTAATTCCGTCATCTTTCTTTTTACCGCATGTGGATTAATTACAAACTCAGTATAAGTGTTAATTTGAAATGCATTATGTGTATGGGTACAAGCATACACATCAAAAATTCCATCATCATTGAAACCCTCTAAATTAATAATATCACTATGCAATATGGCCAAAGAGTTGTTTTCTACATACTTTTTTAATGGCCCATAAGCTGAGCAATCCACCCTAGGAGATAGCTTAATTGATTTTTTGAAATTATCTGTCGAAGCAAATGCATTTCTTACTAAGACTATATTATTCATAATAATATCTTTAATAATAAGCTCAGGGTATCCATTTTCCGGATAACTACTCGTTATAGAAAAGATACCATTAGATACAAAAAATACACCTAGCACAGCACTTAGTAATATTTGTTTAGCCAAAATTTGGAGTTTGGGTATATTTATGATTATATATACACTTAATAAAATAAATGGAATAGATATAGAAAATGGATTATTACCACGGTAGACAGCATAAAGAAATATAGCAAGGCCATATGTAGTTAAAAGAATAACCGGTCTATCTTTTATTTTACCAGCAATAATACTTATAAGAACAAATAGATATACCAACGGAAATAACCACCAAAAATTGGTTTTTTTACTTAATGGTATGCGTATTAGATCTAATCCCCCGTTTGTATAAGTTAAAACATATTCATAATATCTTGATAATAATGGCCATTTGCCATCCGCAATATAAGGATATAAATATATTGCTAAAACCGTCACAAAGCACGCGCTAAATACTGCTAAGAATTTACGTAGATTATTGTTTATATATTCAGAAAAAAATAATGCTGGCAAAGTAAAAACAGCACTTTCAAATGACCATATAGCACTCATTGATGCTATCACACAAATTAAAAATAAACTAATGTTTTTAGATATAAATTTATCTTCCAATAAATAACAAAATAATATTAAATATACAAATCCAAAACGTAGAAATCCATTAGATGGATAGTAGTACATATCAACCATATAATAAAAACTAAATGCTAACGTTGCCAATAAAGTCACAAATGCTATTTTATGTGAGAAATATATTCGTACGGCAATAAAATAGATAAGAATATACTGAATAAATGTTAGTATTCTTAATAAGATTTGTAGGCCCTCAAAAGAAACACCAGTAACTTTAAAGTATAAAGCTAAAAACCCAGTTAATCCTGCACCATATTGAATATCTAACATAAACGGATGTAAATGACCGTAAATAACTTCTATTACCGGTCCAAGAACAAAAACATAATGGGCATAATTAATATAATTATTATTCATGGATATAAAAGTTACTATAAAAATAAATAACGGTAACATCCATATTATGAATTTTGTGGGTATGGATATATACCGAAGTATTATAAAAATACTCCCGAAAACACCCAACATCCAAAATGAGATTAAAGAAAATACATTTCCGGTAGATTTATAAACAATTAAACCTATTGTAATACCTACAGAAATCAACAATATATTGAAAGTTTTTTTGATTAACATTTCTGAATTTATATTTATTGGACGGCAAAGATCATAAGCCTGAATACATATACCTATTACAGAAAATGAAAAAACACTTAAATATTTACTAAAATCATCAGTTATATACGAATAAGCTAAAACAGCGAATGGGTAGAAAAATATTGCATAGAAGCGATATCTAAATACTTTCCGGGCATTTGCCAATGGCTTAAATAAGTAAGTTATAAATACTCCAAATAAAATATCTAAAATATAGATTTTAGTATCCCATGTTATGGGTACTGTCCAATCGCCTTTACCAGTCTTATCTAAAATATGACTAATCACTGGAAACATACAAAGAAGTAAAATGGTACTATTTAACCAAAAACAAAACGCATTCTCAATTAGCAAACTTATTTTTGCATCACTTCTATAATCCCCCATTAAATACCCCCATTCGTCAGATGATTGTTAAATGACTATATTTTAGATTTAATATATCCAGCAAACTCAAGTTGCAATTTAGTCAAACTATATTGCAGATAAGCATCTTCACGGGCTTTACGTGCAATAGTTTTATAATATGACCGATCTTTGGCTAATTTAGTCAAAGCAGTCGCGGCTTCATGGATATCTGGATTAGCCCAAATCCAACCTTTTTTATATGGACCAAAATCTTTTTGTACTTCAACTTCCTTATAAGCTACCAAAATACTATTTTGCTCATGTTGCATAAAATCAAGATTTCCACCATAGTTAGTCGCAATTACAGCTTTTCCCATACTCATTGCTTCTAGCATACTAATACCAAATCCCTCTGCCCGATGTAAAGAGAGGTAAACATCACAGCAATTTATCAAATTTCGAATATCCTCATCAGATAAGTTATCCGTTATAATCACGCATCTATTTGCTATCTGTGAACTCTCAATATAGTTTTGTAATTCTACGCACTCTTTACGCCATAATTCAAAATTGGTGACTTTTAATACTAGTTTAGCATTAGGGATATCCTTACATGCAATGGCAAATGCATCAATTACGCCATACGGGTTTTTACGTTCGACCGAACTATGTACGTCAAATATATACATTACAATAAAATCTTCATCATTTAAGCCAAATCTAACCTTACTTCCTTTAATCGTCTTTGTTGGTTCTTTTAGTATAAATGGATAAGTCAGCCTGGACAACTTAATTCGCTCTGGTTTGGCTTGCAATACAGCCTGATAACAAACACTAGAAAACACTAAAACCTCATTAATATTATCAAAAATACCAGGGAAACTTAGATAATTGGGAAACTCCCACCAATAAACCGCAATATTATATTTACCGCGCAAATATTTTTTATTTTTAGCAAAAAAATCAACAATGCTATCTGCATTAACAAATAATAAATTGGTCTTTGAAGACGGTTGTGGGTAGCTTGTTTGCCCCAAAGTGCTTATATCAAAGCCTTTAACCCTAGTTTTAGTAGTCATCTGTAATGGTATAAGCGTGTAGTTTTTAAACCTATCCGATAATATGTATATAAAATCACGCGTTGTAGTTGAGATACCAAATATATAATTCAGATACCCCCATATATTTATACTCAAATGATTTGAAACCTGGGTAGCATGATTTTGCTCCTTACCCACTATTTGTAGATGAGGGACGCGTCCCTGTTGCTCATCATTTCCCTGTAATTCCAACTTATTTGAGTACTGGGGAATTTTATTATCCACATGCGCTACAATACTGGATTTATCTATTTTATTGTTAAAAAGCATAAGTTTGAGCTTACGCTTAAGTCTAAGAGCTATGTATTTAATCATTTTAATCTTTGTTTTAAGGTACGAGTGAACTTTGCTAAGTTTATCAGGTGCATTTTCAATGGTTTAACCTGTAAAATAACCTGCAACAATCTTAAAAATATACTTTTATTCCCAGTTAAATTAATAACTGAAAATAACAGCCTAAAATAAGCATTATCGTCTATATATTGATTCAAATAATGTTTGACCAATAAATTATAGATACTTTTTTTGGCTTTTGCTATTACTCTGTAATTACTCAATATTATACTATAAATTTGTAAACATTCAATATATGCAGCTTTAGCTTTGGTTTCATCAGCCCAAATATTGGTATCGTGTTTATACCATAAATTCAGAGAATCTGAACAATAAGCAATTTTTAAAGTCGGGCTTTCGAATAACACCAATAAATAAAATAACCAATCTCCAGCCATTTTATACTCGGTAACATGCTGCAACTTATCCAATGGTAACGCTTGTTTTTTTAAAAGCACAGCACTTGCATTAGCTATAGTTGATGTAATAGATACATACCTACTGGCTTCATCATAGCAACTATTAATGTAACTTTTCTGCCATCTACTCGCATCAATATTTTTCGCCATATCATCACGGTGAGTTTTTGCTGGATTTTGATTGCTTCCATCAATAATTTGTGACTGACAATAGGATATTACTACATCTGGATCATTAAATGCAGGTAACAATTTCTCTAGTAGATTTGGCTCACATGAGTCATCCGCCTCAGCAATCCAGATATAATCGTATTTGGCCAGGCCAATCCCTTTTAACCACTGCCCAAAAACCCCCTGATTTGTCTCATTTGCTACTATAGTATATTCAATACCATAAGTTTTAAGTAACTGCTCTGCTACTTCCAGGCTATTATCTGTCGAGCAATCATCTAAAAAAATTATTTCATCCGGCTTAACCGTTTGATTTGCAACACCATCCAGTCTACGCTTTAAAAGATGGGCATAGTTATAGTTTGGAACAATTACACTCAGTGAGTTTCTATTCATAGTTTATATCTTATCTAAATCTCAAATTTAACTATATAATCAGATCGCCACGCTTACGCTCGCGATGACAGAAGGCAAACGCTCATGATCTGGCATAAAAACTGCTACACTAGTGCTCGCAATGGCCTAGGTGTATCAAGGGTATATGTCTCATCTGATCTACTAAAATTTATATTATAATATGGGTCATTTAAATGTAATCCATACTTTGTAGTAAATAAATTTAAATCCGAACTAAAACCAGCATTATCCATGTATTCATTATAATAATTCAAATGTTTTGTCTGGTTATATAATAATTCGGCAAACGGAGTCCACACAATTAAATACCCAGCACGCTTAAGTCTTATACTTAAATCTATATCCGAAAAAGCAATTTTGTAGTTTTCATCAAAACCTGCTAATTGACATAATTTACTTTTTTCTATCATCATACCATTTAATGCCACCGCACTCAAATTACGAACAGTATAAAGTAAGTTATTATAGCCCCGGAAGGATTTTGGCATATTGTGATGCGCATATACCCCCACCCCCAAACTTCCCACACCAAGAATAAGCCCGCCATTATACAGCTTATTATCAGGATAATATAGTTTGGCTCCAACAGCGCCAACGTCAGCGCGAGCTGCAAACATAAGCATTTCTTCCAGCCAGTTTGGTGTAATTACCTCTGTATTACTATCTATAAACACAAGGTATTCACCATTAGCATGTGATACTCCTAGGTTGTTCATAGCTGATATATTCAAAAGATTATCACGCGCGCACACGCGTGTGTTCCACATGCATGTGTTCGCTCGCAATGACCGAGACTCATACTCGCAATGACAAAGAATAAGCTTTAAATTTGGGTATCTATTTTGCAGCTGACTAAGATCAGTTTTTAAATCTTGAATGCTTTGATGGGCTAATATTATTTCATAATTTTGATATGTGGTTTTTTTATAAATAGAATCAAGGCATTTTTGTAGTTTGGTAGTATCTTGTATAATTGGAATAACAATACTGATTATGGGAAAATGAGTCAGTGCATAATCAATTTTATAAATGTTTGAATCAACCCCAGCACTTATTTTTCCCACTAGATTATTGCGTTTAAGATGTTTGGTTAACGCCAAAATCCCGGCATCATGTGTGTATGGTTTAGCAATCCCAAAAGCTGCTGCTGTTGATGCAGCATGGGTGCGCCAATGATATAAGACCATGGGGATATGGATAATATCACGCGAGACATCTACAACTCTTAGCACCATGTCATAATCTTGTGCTCCGTTACATTTAGTATCAAATTCGCCAACTTTATCCAGTATATCTTTACGAATAACCAACCAATGACAAATATAATTACTTACTCTTAATGTATCCATGGCAAAATCTGGCTTAAAGGTAGGGCTAGAGAAAAATTTTGAATCTGAGCTTACTTTATCCTCATCACAATATAGTAATGAGGGCTTGTTATATTGATTTATCTCCTTTACGTATTCATATAAACAATTTGGCGTTAGAATATCATCATGATCAAAAAAACCAATATAGTCTCCACTAGCAATAGTCAGGGCTTGATTAGTATTACCACTTATATGAAAATTTTCAGATAAAAAAAGCACCTTAATCTGTGAATCTTTTACAGAATAATTACGTAAGACCTCTAGTGTCTCGGGATGGCTACTTGCACCATCAGCAATACACAGCTCCCACTTTAAATATGTCTGAGCTATCACTGATTCAATCATCTCAATTAAAAATCGTCTTGGGGTATTATAAGTTGGAACAATAATGCTTATTAATGGTTCATAAGTAAACTTGTGTATTCTTTGCTTATCCAGCTCTGATGAATCTGGTAGGTGTTTGTTTATAAACCATGAATGATAGTGATTTAGCTTAAGGTTTGAAATATTTTTTTGATGTAAAAAAGATCGAAGTCCGCTTCTAAAACCATAGTGCTGAACTTGTACTATCAGCTCTTTTAGATTGGCTATCTTGTGCCGACTCAAGACAAAGCTTAGCATATAGTTCAAATATCGTTTTAGTTTTTCCATAGGTATTTCTAAAAATGTGGACAATTTAAGAGATTCCCGCCTCCGCTGGAATGACAAGCCGCTGGAATAAAGTATCTTTACTTCAGGGGGTGACTAATCGTTAACACCCATCCAGGCGGCGCTATAGGAACTATTAATGTTTCTGGCTTTCCATCATGTATCATATTATAAATAAGTCTAGCATTATACGGCCATAAATACTTTTCTTGCAGCCTTTCATGAGGTAATCCATAAAAATTGCTAAAATGCATCCTACCGCTATTAATGGCTATTACATATAAGCTGATGCAAATTAAAATACTATTAACTCTTTTACTGCTTAAGTTTATTTTTTTTAATAACTTGCTTATAAACATTTGCCAAAATATTAAAGCAATAGGTATCATAAATATTAGGTAGCGTACTGATAATGTATTCAAATTAATCAATTGCCCAATATACGGTGTATGTACAGCATTAGACCTAACACATGCAATGAGTATTATTTCCAATATTTGTGATATTAAAGCAATAATTAATAATATAAAATAGCGATCATCATGCATCTTGTTTCTTATTGAAATAAAACCGGTTAAACATATCATAACTACACCAGTAGCTATCGCCGTTACAAAATACCGATTAAATGAAATTGTCAAATTACCTAAAATAGGTAAGTAAAAAACACGATTACTAATTGTTAATAAAAGCTGGGGTAAATACCCATACAGAAGAACGATGGAATCTACCAAACCCTTATGTCCCATAACTCCTGATTGTAGAGTTGTAAGATAATTTACAATCATTGAAATAATTAGTATAAATAATATCAATAAATGCCGTATCATGTTTTCAAATTTAAATTTGAATGTATATATAACAAATATTCTGTATAAAAGTATTGGTAATATAAGAAAAAATTCACCCGCTGAAAAAGCAGTTAATATAAATAAAATATAATCTAATACCGAATATTTTTCATCAAAACTTGCAATCATTCGGAATGTAACAAAAATAAATAAAACGGTATGCAAATTTGCTAAATTACCCAGAATTTCCGGAGTTCCTGGTATAAAGGTCAAACTTAAAGCAAGAAAGAATCTAACTACCGGGCTGGCGTTTATCCAAGAATATGACGTGCTGATTAATTGTGAAATTGCAGATGCATAAATTAGACTACAAATAAACAGGGTAACTATCGGATAATACATAAGAGTAAAATGATAGGAGATAAGCGAAATCAATTGTGGAGCAACCTGAAAATAACCTGCATATGGCATTAAAACTGCATTAAAGCCATAGGTTAAAGATCTTGATAAAAATAATGCTCCGTCTTCTGCATATAGCACATAATAATGTATTCTTTCCAATTGCCGGAGCATAATTAAAATAAATATCACCAATAGCAAATAATATTGGAACTTATTTCCCTTAAGATGTTTGAAGCTCATGGAAACCTTTAATCATATTTAATATATGTTTATCCTGACCAAACCATGCGTAGTTACTTATTGCATGCTCAGATGCCTGTTTTGCCATATGTGCATAGTTTCCATCATCTACCAGTTTGCTTAATTCTAAAATCTTATCAACCCATTGGATAGTGCCAGCTAAGTAACCATTTACTCCATCTTTTATCGCTTGTGTGTACGTATAAGTTTTTGATGCTACGCTTAACGTACCACAGATTGCCGCTTCAAAATATTTCAATTCAGACTTGCAATTGGTAAAGATATTATTTTGTAGTGGAACCAAATTGATCTCGACCGATGCTATAAGCCGCTGCAAATTTACATAATCCTGAAATGGATGAAAAATGATCCTATCCTTATACTTGGCAAGATCCCCCTTGATCTCCATATAGCCAACAATTACCACTTTGATATCATCACGAATTTTAAATAATCTGATCAAAGAGCTACTCAAAATAGCAAAGTCTAGATTGTGACTAGGTGTACCACTAAAATACCCCAGATATAAATACCCATCACGTTTAAAACCATTATCTATTTTTTGACTATATATATTTTGGGATATAGTCAATTGTTCTTCATTAACAAAATTCGGAATAATATACGTTTTCACTCCAGCAAATAATCTAATTTGCTCGGCCAAAAATTCATTGGTCGTAATTGCTTCATCACATAACTTCAAAGTAGCACCTATACGACCTATGTATGCGAACCAAAAATCCCATGCTTCAGAAGGATTCAGATTTTGATCTAATGTATTTAAAATCAGGTGAGTGTAATCACAATTAAATACCAAATCATCAACATCAAAAATCACTCTCACGCCTTTATTCTTTGCTCTAGTAATTAGCGTATTTATCCGGTTTGAATACTTGACCCGGCATAATATTAAAATATCACATTGATTTATGACTTGATCCATCATACTTAAATCATTATCAGTAAAGAATGATGCTGATACATCTTCCAACTTTTGTCCAATTACCTTTATCATATTATACACACGATAGCGAAATGTACTATTATCTACCTGATTATAAAAATAGGCTATTTTCGTAGTACCGCAACTTAGCGACTTAATTCGATCCAAAAATGAGCCCGTCCATGGATCCTGATACTTAATAGATGGATGTTCAAATATAAACATAATTTTATCCTAATTGTTCCAAAACATCCGCAAACGATTGCTCCCAATTGGTCAGCAATTTATTGTTTTTATAATTAATTTCCCTTTGCTGTTGGTTATTTACTAATTGCACACCTTCTTGCAAACCACCTAACAAACTCTCTACATCCAAACCCACAGAAATAATATTATCCGAATACATTCTCAAATCACTCTTATTGCCACAAGTATTGGTTACAACTACTGCACCACTTGCTGCCAAATCCAGCGGCGGATAACTTGGGTGTGGCGTATACATGAGACATAAGCCCAAATCCACCTGCCGCACAAAGTCACCATATTGGCTATAATTAAGGTTCGAAATTACCTTAATTTTGTATGAATTGTCCAACTCAAGCTCACTAGGTAAATCTTTGCCTACAAAATAAATATCCCAAATGTTTAAGTCAATAATGCCCCGATTAACTGCCAACTGTATTACATTGGCTCCGCGATAGAATAAATTACGAGTATTATTTGGACGAGCATAAAAAAATAGTTTTTTCTTCTCACCGTTCTTGTTTTTCTCCCAGAAATAATTTTTTGCATCAAATGCGGGCTCAAAATAGCACCCTTTAGCAAAAATGTTATTAAAGCCGCCACTTAATAAATGCTCATATAATAATTTACTATTGATAATAAATTGGATTTCTGAATTAGCTAATGTCTCTTCACACAACAGGCGATCATCGCCATACGGATAAAACATCCGCTCATCTTCTTGCAACAAATAGAGAATTTTATTATTTGGTATGCTTTGCATTGTGGAATATGTTGTCCACCATGATGTGGTAACAAAATAATCACCATCTACCACGTCTATCTCTTTGTGAATATCTACAAAATGTGCAAACACAAAACTAATATCATTATCAAATTTAATCTCATAGTGATCCAGTATTTCTTTAATTCTGTATTCTTCAGCACTCTCTGTTCTAGTGATAATTCTGATCTGAGCATTATTTTTACGCGCTAATAAAAAAGCATATAAAATAGCTGTAATAACGCCACCAAAAAGACTGCTACTATTTATACTATCCGTAATTAAATTAATTCGTTTTTCAACGTTTTGTTTACTATAAAAAATCTTCAATGGTCGTAACTGATTAAATCTTATATCCAATAGGCTGGAAAGTTTTTGCACCCCGTGTGAATTTACCTCTGCAACGTGATTACTATTCACTGAAGCCACAGGTTTATTCCGCAAAGTTAATACCGCAATAATTTTTTTTATTAGAGCTTTTTTGCCATGCTCTTTACTATACTTGATGATTTTATTTATAAATCTCATGTTTACCTCTAATTTTTTTCTAAAACTACCTTCTAAAGAAACCCATAACTTTTCGCAATGGCTCTGTTATCTTCCAACTATTAGAGCTATAAGTTATTCGTAATTCCTCCAATTTTGATTCCAATTCTTGCGATTTTAATTCCAATTCTTGTGATTTTGATTCTAATTGCTGTGTTCTCACTTTCAGCTCTTGTGATTTTGTTTCTATTTCACCATTTTTGACTTGTATAATTTTAGAATGCTCTTTATGAGTATTATTCATAGAACTAATTAGCTTATCTATTATTAACATTTCATCCATCGTTTCAAAATATTTAAACTTATAAATTTGGGAGACTTCAATTATTTTTTTTAATAAGCTATACGAATCTATATCTTTGGCAATATACCCATGCTCATACTTTGCAACCCGTTCTGGTGGCGCCCCAACATCAAAACAAATTATAGGATAACCCATTTGCATTATCTCATCCGCGGTGTAACAATAAGTCTCAGGACAAATTGACGGCATAATAAACATATCTATATCCTGATTAGCAACAATTTTTGCTAAATCCTCTTTGGCATAAGCTCCAGTAATCTGTACATTATTAATTTCCTCATATGACACGCCAATAACCTTTAATCGCATTGGCAAATCAAGTGCCTGGATAAAATAAGATAACTCTTGCAGCTTCCATAACCCTTTTATTGGCGCAACTACCCCTAAAACACCAATATTTATTATCTTTTTATCTGAAAAATCAACCTTATTGACTATTTTAGGCATGATATCTCCGCTTATATTACAATTATGTACACTTGGTGCTAACTCAGGATAGCACTTTAATAATAATTTCTTTGAAGAATCAGAAAATACAAAAATTTCTGAGCAAGCAAGTAGCAATGGTAAAAATGGCTCGCGCCATTCTTTTATTAGCACACCAGCTGGCAGCGGGTAATTTAAAAATAATTTATTAGTTAATAAACATTGATTGCAAATGCTCTCATCCGTTGGTAATCCACAGTACTGATTTTTATTATTTATTAAATTGATCGTTGGACATAAACTAAAATAGTCATTTAGATAAAAAACCGCGTGCAATTTGTTATCAACAATATATTGTGTTATATACTTTATTGATTGGTTTAAATTATCTAAGGTCATTAAATGATTTATTTCAACCTTGGCAATATGGATTAACTTTAGTGCGTTTAATAACCCGGAAATTTCAGTAAAAGTATATTTACCAATAGCCTTTTTATTACTAATTATCTCTACGTTATCAATTGCTGACTTACCTATAGCGCGAACTAGTACAACCAAGTCATTATCTAACAAATGTTCCTGCAGAAAAATCTCAGCTCCACCACCCCACAAATGACTAAATATTAACTTTACTTGTTGTTCTGTAGCTATACTTTTTATTGCATTAATTAGCTCCAGGCCACGAACAAAATTTGCTGCTGAAGTATATGGCGTAGCAAATAAAAACCCTCCAAGTTCACGATAAAATTTCAGTGCACTACCTTCCAGCTGTATCATAAGATCTACTGGGGTATCAAGAGCAAATTTAGCCCATAGCTCATTAGCCTCTATATTTGCCAATGGTGTTTTATGTGTTTCTTGCTCAGCATGATGTCTGGACTTTATCAACGCTTGTGAAAGATGAATAAATTTAATCCCGTGCAATAACATTTTAAACCACAGATCATAATCTTGTGTAGTACGTAATTTTTCATCAAACTTGTCAATTTTAAAAAATAGTGTCCGGGGAATCAGTAATGTACAGCCATGGATACGCGAACGTAATACGCTATATAGTGGTTTTTCTTCTAATTGCTGCTGGTTGCTTCTAACCTGATCTGTTATTGCCCCAGTGGAATCAATTATATCCCAATCTGAGAATAATACAACATCTTCTTGTATATTTAGTGTAACCAAATAATCAATTTGAGCCTGAATTTTATGTGGATAATACTCATCATCATGTGATAACCAGGAAAAGTATTCCCCTGTCATTTTTTCTATGCCAAGATTCAGCGCACTTGCAACCCCTCCATTTGGTTTTAAAAAATAACGGATTTTATCACCGTAAGATCGAGCAATTGATTCCGTTGCCCCATCATCAGTCGAACCATCATTTACAACTATTATCTCTACATTTTCATAGGTTTGCGCCAAGGCGCTATCTATTGCATAGGCAAGATAATTACTGCCATTGTAAACGGGAATTATTATGGTAACTTTTGGCATTAATAAATCACTTATTTTTTAAAAAACAAATAGCATACTACGCCAGGAATATTAACAACTAACATCCCAAGCCTGAATACAAAATAAATTGTTGCGTAAGGCATGATTACACCACTGAGTCCTGAGCAAATTTTTGAAAACACCGCCTCACCAATACCTATACCACCTGGCGTAAGAGGGATTATAGACGAGATATTTCCAAAAACAGAGGCGAGACCAATAACCATATCATTAACATTAAAGGGAAATATTCTTGCTATAATAATAATTCCTATAGCCACAATTAGAGTAGCTAATAAGGATAAAATACTGCAAATTAATAATTGCCAAAAATTTCCTTTGTAAGCATTAACAATAAAAATATAGTGTTTTCTATATTTATTTTCTTTAAATACAAACGCAAATAAAAATGGGATTAGAAAAAACATTAGTAATGGCACAACAACCATTATAGTTACAAGCCATTCTGTTAGTGTTGTATAGTACGTTAATATTTCATTTGATGAGCTTGATTTATAAAGAAGAATGAATAAAGCACCAGTTATAACCAGGCCAAAAAGCGCAAATATTCTGTCTGTAACAATAGATAAAAATATCTTCGACTTTGATTCAAATGTAATCTTGGAAAGATACAACCACTTTACAACATCTCCTCCGACAGCACCTGGCAAGTAAGTTGAAAAAAAACTGCCAATTAGTTGAAACTTTAAAACCGTCAGCAAATTTTTCTTAACCCCAACTCCATCGAGTAAAATCCACCACCTTACCCCACCAAGTAATATACCCAGCAACAAGCATACAAGCACTATAGCAACAAGCCATAAATGGTTTAATAGCAAATAGAAATCACCAAAACTAATTTGTCGATAATTAAATAAAGTATATAGCAGCAATACTGCAAATGATACCTTTAAAATAAACACAAAAATTTTTAGATTATGCCTTATCCTGAAATTGATAATCTTTTTTATACCGCTAATTATATTCATTTAACAGTTCCAATTCCTTATGCTTGTTCATATTAAAACCTCAGTCTGCTTTTTCTAGGTTTAATATAGTAATAATCAATATGATGAAATAACTACTTTGCCGTTACTGCTCACCCTACATCTTACAATATCTATCAATTTTACGTCTAAATATAAACATAAGACAAAGTACTAGAAGCATCAAGCAGGATAACGTAATTGCCAACCTAAAGCTTCCCGGCTCATATTTCATTTCAATTTGATAACTACCTGG
>Ga0134126_10000452_pt1 | contig 52824 bp, 52 predicted proteins | sample KB31752_FD_96881 | JGI IMG/M metagenome (GOLD analysis project Ga0134126, IMG submission 96881) | Terrestrial soil microbial communities with excess Nitrogen fertilizer from Kellogg Biological Station, Michigan, USA - KB3-175-2 | ecosystem: Environmental > Terrestrial > Soil > Unclassified ...
ACGCGCGAGTTCCCGGTCGAGCGCTGGCACCGCGACGCCAAGATCTACGACATCTTCGAGGGCACGGCCGAGATCCAGCAGCTGGTGATCTCGCGTGCGATCTCGGGGATGCACATCAAGTAGGGCTGTAGGAGCCGGGGTTCGCGTAGTGACACCTCCTGACCATGACGCGCGCTCCCGCGACGGCCCAGCGCCGGCGCCGGTCCTCGTGCCTGGCCGCCGCTTTCCCGCTTATTCATGTCTTGTGTGCGACCCCCGATCCTCCCGTGTCGCACATGAGGGCAGTCGCTCGCGTTCCTCAGTCCCCTCGAGCGTGGGCGGCTCAACCTGGCGGGTGCCGCGGTCATGGTCGCGGCACCCGCTCCTTAGTTCTTCGCCGACGCGCGAGAGGCGTCTCCTGGACGACACAGGAGAAGGCAGGCCACCGGCCGCCAACGCTCTGGCGCCTGACCGCGGCCGGAGAGGCGCTGCTAGGGGCTACGAAGACTGGAGATGTCGCTGAGCCGCGCGCGCCACACGCGCGCTCGAGGCCTCCCGGCTCCGGAGCAGTCGAGCCCCGAGATCCAGCGCCTGTGGCGCCTCGCCGCCATCGAGCAAGCGGTTCGCTCCCAGCAGTTGCAGTTCGACCCGCTCACCGGTGCCGGAGAGAGCCTTGGCCCCGGCCTGGAGGAGCTGTTCGAGACGGGCAAGCGCTCTCTGCACAAGAGCCTGGCCGAGGCCGTCGCGGACGCCTCGGCAGAAGTCGCACGACGCTACCGACACGCCGGGCGCGCTGCTCGCGGCGAGCGGATACGCGAGCGCGTCCGCGCGATCCTCGACTCCCACAACGAAGCGGCCGAAGGTTCGCTGGCACGCCGCACGCTACTGCCGCCGCCCACCCCCGACGTGACCCTGAGCGTCTGGGAGCTGCCGCGCGCTCAGCGCGCTCGACCGTCCAGGCATCTGCTCGAGGGACGGCAGGTGCTGGTCGTACTGGAGGGGCGGGTGGCGCTGCGAGCGAACGCAGGGGCGCGCAACGTTCACCGCGATCAGGCCGTCGTGGTTCCTCCCTCCGGCGGCGAACTGCTGAACGACAGCGCGAAGCCCGTGCGCTTCCTCGCGCTGCGCTCGGTCATCCGCTGAGTCCGCATGGCCGAGCCAACAACAGCTCTGAGGATCGGCGGCGCTTGAGGGGCCGCGGGACGCAGGCTCCTCTCAGTGCCGCTGTAGAGGTCGAGGCCCAGCAAGCTTCCACGTGAGAGCTGGCGCGCTTCGCGCGCTCCCTGAAGCCGACGAGCTCCGCGTTGCCTCTGTTCACAGGAGGCCAATTAAACGAGCCCCGACCCTTCATCACTTCAGAGCCGGGGCCCGGGTTCCTCGGCTCCCTGGAGACCGCCGAGGGGAACCGGTGTGGAACGCCCATCATGCCGGACTGTTTCACCCGCGCGCAAGATGATCTTTAGCCGCGCCCTTTCACTCGAATGTCAAGTCGAGCCGCGCCTCGCGCGTCGTCTCGCGCAGTTCCCTGCGCCCCTCGGCAGCCGGCGGTTCGGTAGCCCGTAGATCCCGAGGCGGCTCATGATCAGCGCGGCGTGTTCTCACCCGACATGGATGCCGCGTCCGTAGCGCAGCTCCGCCGTGATCCGCAGCCTGCCGTAGGTGCCGGTCGAATCTTTGTGACGCGGCCCGAGTTCATTGATTCAAGGCGCAGAACGTTTCATGCCGTGACTTACCAGTGCGCGCGTCGCCGCGCGATGATGACGGCGTGGCGGGTTCGTCGCCCAGTTGTCTCGGGGTACCCTCCGTCCGCCACGGCGCCCGTGTCGACTCCCGTGGCACCGGCGCCTGCAGCAGTCAGGTCCATCGACTCCCTCCCCGATGGGCCCGAGCGCGCGCCGCGGCCGCATGCCGGGCCGCGGCGTCCGTGCTCCTTTATCCGGCTCGCCGGTCGGTCACGTGAATTGCCGTTCAAGGGTCTGGTCCAACATACGGAATCACGGCAGCCGAGATACTTTGGCCATGCGCCGAGCACGCGCGAGCGATGAGCTGCGATCGAGTCCCCAACGAGGAGGATCTGCCGAGCCACCGGCGCGTAGCGGCTTACGAGGCCCACCTGACCAGCTTGGAGCGCGAGCTACCCGGGCTCGAGCGCGAGCTCAGGCGCATACAGCAGAAGAGTGCCGGCAAGACGCCGGCGGGGGACGACTTAACGTGCTGACGTGCCGTCATAAGCGACCCCACGCAAGCGGAGGGCTTCGATCTCGACGTGGCAGAAGTCCGGCGCCCAGGTGAACGGGTCGCTGGGCACGCTGACGTCGCCGCGCGTCGTGGCGGTACTCGACCGGATTCATGCCGCGGCGGCGCGCGAGGATGATGCAGCGAAGGCTCGTGTTCGGGCGCGCGAGGCCGAAGTCGGCGCTCGGCTCTCACAGGCACAGCGCTACGCGCTGTACGGCGATGCGCCGCAAGCGATCACGCGAGCGGTCGGCGAGCTCGTATACGTCCTCACGCTCGGCCAGGCCGGCAAGTGCGTGGTCGAGTTCGGCGCTTCGCACGCAGCATCGACGATCTATCTCGCGGCGGCGCTACGCGACTCCGGCGGAGGCACGCTCATCACGACCGAGAGCCGTTTGGGAAAGGTGCACCTCGCCCGTCGCAATCTGGCCGACGCGGGCCTTAGCGATCTCGTCGAGTTGCGAGTCGGGGACGCTCGGCAGACGCTCAGGGTTCTCGCGGAACCCGTCGATCTTCTGTTCCTCGACGGCAGGAACGATCTCTACACCGACGTTCTCGAGCTCGTCGAGCCGCGCTTGCGCTGCAAAGCATTGGCCGTCGCCGACCTGAGCGCGGACGATCCCGACCTCCTGTCGTACCTGCGCTACGTGCGCACGGCGAGCAACGGCTACCTCTCGATCGAAGTCCCGTTGGGGAGCGGCGTTGAGGTCTCGGTACGCACCGTCGCCTCAGGACCGCGACTCATCGGTCCAGACGATCCTCGCGGGCTCTCCCTCTCAACATCGACAACGGAGCGGCGAATAAGCTGCAGTCCAATGCCCGCACCTCCCGCAGAGCTTGGCGAGCGCATCTACGCGCGTGCCCGCCTCACGGGCGAGTTCCGGCTGCGCTCGGGAGCAACGAGCAACGAATACTTCGACAAGTACCAATTCGAGTCCGACCCTCGACTGCTGCGCGAGATCGCCGAGGAGTTGGTCAGCCTGTTGCCCGCTGGGGTGGAACTGCTTGCTGGTCTTGAGCTTGGGGGCGTGCCGCTGGCCGTCGTTGTCTCCCAGGTGTCGGGGCTGCCGAGCGTGTTCGTGCGCAAGGCCGCCAAGACCTACGGAACCTGTCGTTTGGCCGAGGGCGGCGAGGTTGCCGGACGCCGGATCGCTGTTATTGAGGACGTCGTGACATCCGGCGGCCAGGTGATCGAATCCTGCCGTCAGCTCCACGACGGCGGAGCAGATATCGCGGCGGTGCTGTGCGTGATCGACCGGGAAGCCGGCGGCCGAGAGAACGTCGCTGCCGAGGGTCTTGACCTGCGCACCCTGTTCACGATGAGCCAGCTTCGAGAGAGCCGTGTGACCGATCCCGCCCGTCCGTGACCACGGAAAGCGCTCCCGCCTACGACCGCATCGGTGTCAGCTACAGCGACGTTCGGCGCGCCGATCCGCGCTTCGAGGCGGCGATACGGGAAGCGCTCGGTGACGCACAAACGGTCTTGAACATCGGAGCGGGCGCCGGTTCCTATGAGCCGTGGGATCGCAATGTGATCGCGGTTGAGCCATCCCCGGTGATGATCTCCCAGCGCCGCGCGGACGCTGCCCCGGCGATCCAGGGAGTCGCCGAGGCCATCCCGCTCGCGGACAAGAGCGTAGACGCCACGATGGGCGTCTTCACGATGCAACACTGGCATGACGTCGACCACGGACTCATGGAAGTTCTCCGCGTCACCCGCAAGCGGATCGCCTTCCTCACCCTCGACCTCGACGTGACCGCGCAGATGTGGCTCTGCTGCGACTACCTACCGGAGATCATCGAGCACGACCGCAGGGCCTTCCCTACGATCGCGCACCTCCAAACCGTCCTTCGTCACGTCGAGGTCGAGACGCTCCCTGTGCCCGCCGACTGCACGGATGGATTCCTGGTCGCACTCTGGAGCCGGCCCGAGGCTCACCTCGACCCAACCGTCCGCCGCGCCTCCTCCACCTGGCACCAACTGCAATCAGTAGTCATCCAGAACGGCTTGGACCGACTACGCCACGACCTTGACAGCGGCGAGTGGGATCGCCGCTACGGACACCTACGCACGCTTGACACGCTCGACGTAGGGCTGCGCCTTGTCAAGGCAGAGCTGCCCTGATTGGGCGCATAGAGGGCGGTCAGTCGATCGCGGGACGATCTTGCTTCAGGCACGCCACGCTCCCGTGGATCACTCGACGTTGCGCACGAACCGGGCTCGGTTTTGTTGGTGCTCGTATCCAGTCGCCGTCCACAAGCTCATCGCATCAAGATAGTCGTCGGTGACTATCGCTGTGAACCTGGCGGCGCCGCGTGCCAACAGACGACGCTCACCCTCACGCAGCAAGGCGGTCGCGATCCCTTCTCGCCGCTGGTCGGGATGAACGGCAAGCCGGTAGAAGCTGCCCCGCCACCCATCCCACGCCGCGATCAGCGATCCGACAACGGCGCCATCGCACTCCGCGAGGATCAGCGCTTCGGGGTCGCTCGCCAACAGACCGAGCAGTCCCTCGTGCGTGTCCGTGACGCTCGGCGTACCGCCAGCTGCCTCCCACAGGGAGAGCACCGGCTCGATTTCTCGCTCGCTCGCGCTCCGGATCGTGAGACCAGACAAGCACCAGACGAATGCCAGTAGTGGACCCGAGCAGCCGGCTGATTCCCGCGAGTGCACAAGCTGCGTGCGACCCCATCGCAAAAACCCGAGCAGACTATACGCACCGATGGTGCCCATCTCGTCGGAGTGTGCTGGTGCGGTGCAGACGACCCACAAGATCTCCGGCGACCAGGCTCAGGGCTACGCGACCTATCTGACGAGCACCTCCTCGCGCGGCGATTACTACACGGGCGACGGGGAGGTGCAAGCCGGCAGCCGCTGGCATGGGTCGCAGACGATGCTCGCCTCGCTCGGGCTGGAACCGGATGGTCACGTCGGGCGTGACGAGCTGCGGGCGCTGATGCAGGGCGTCTCGCCGCTCGACGGCGCCGAGCTGCGCCGCGCGGGCGGCAACGGCACGCGGGTGGCGGGAATCGACCTGACGTTCAGCGCGCCGAAGTCGGTCTCGGCATTGTGGGCGGTCTCATCGCCCGATGACCGCGCGCAGATCGAGGCCGCCCACAGCCGCGCGGTGGCCGGCGCCGTGGCGAGGGCAGAGCGCGAGGTCGAGTTGGTACGCAGGCGCCGCGACGGAAAGCTCCAATGGCAGAAGGCGGACAGGCTGCTCGCCGCCGAGTTCGTCCATACCGCGAGCCGCCTTACACGCGATCAGGAGCGTGGGGGAGTGCCCGACCCGCAGCTGCACTCCCACGTGGTCGTCCTCGGCGCCGAGCGGGGAGACGGTCGTCTGGTCGCGGTCGACTCGCGCGAGCTGTTCCGCTCGGCGCGGGCGAACGGGGCCTGGTACAGGGCCGAGCTCGCGCATCATCTGCAGGGACTTGGCCTGGAGGTGCGGGGCCGCACGGGCCGCGGCGAGCGCTACTTCGAGCTGGGCGGCGTGCCTCCCGCGCTGAGCGAGCGCTGGTCCGGGCGCAGCAGCGAGATCGAGCGGGCAGCGAGGCGGTTTCGGACCCGCTACGGACGCGACCCGCGCGGCGGCGAGCTCGGCTCGCTGACGCAGGCCACCCGCGGTGGCAAGACAGTCACCGCGGCCGTCGACGTCGATGCGGCCTGGCGAGCGGTGGGGGAGGAGTACGGGCTCACGCGCGAGGCGCTTGAGCGGATGCGCACCGAACGATCTCCACAAAACGATCACGCGGCCCTCGCGGGCGAGCTGCTGCGCGACGTGGCCAAGGATCATGCGGTCGTCAGTGACCGCGACCTGAAGGCGCGCGCCTACGAGCTCGCCGCCGGTATGTGTCACCCGGAGCAGGGCGACCGTGTGCTCGCCGAGCTGTCCCGCTCGGGCGAGCTGATCGCACTCGAGGGAGGGCTGTGGACAACGCGCGAGCTGCGCGCGCTCGAGCGCACGACGCTCGCGAGCGCGGCCGCGCGCGCGGGCGAACAGGCGGCGCCAGTAAAGCCCGAGACGCTCCGCGAAGCGCGGCTGCAAACACAGCGACAGCTCGGCGCCCCGCTCAGTCGGGAGCAGCGCGACGCGCTGACGCGCATCACGGGCGCGGGCGGCGTGAGCGTGCTCGTCGGTCAGGCGGGTACCGGCAAGGGCACCGTGATCGCCACGGCCTCCCATGCCTGGCGGGCCGAGGGCTACAACGTAATCGGCACCGCCGTGGCGGGCGCCACCGCGAAGCGGCTACAGGCCGATGCCGAGTTGCGCTCGTCTGTCACGACCGACGCGCTGCTGCACCGCGTCGGCAGCGGGCAGATCACGCTCGACAAGAAGACCGTCGTCGTGATGGACGAGGCCGGGATGGCAGACACGCGGCGTCTCGCGGCGGTGACTGAGCTGACCGACCGCAACGGCAGCAAGCTGCTCCTGGTCGGCGATCACGCGCAGCTGCCGTCGATCGGGGCGGGCGGCATCTTCGCCGCGCTTCAGCAGCAGGTGCCCAAGGCGGAGCTCACTGAGGTGCACCGCGCCCGCAACGAGTGGGAGCGACACGCCTGGGGACAGGTCAGATCCGGCGAAGCGACGCGCGCGCTTGCCGCCTACGCAGCGCACGATCGCCTCCATCTCTCAGAGTCGCGTGAGCAGGCGGCGCGGCACATGATCGATGCGTGGGAGTGCGCGCGGCGCGAACGCCCGGAGCAGCAGAGGGTGATGCTGACGGACGCGTCCAATGCCGAGCTAGAGGCGATCAACGCGCTGGCGCAGGAGCGCCGCGCGCAGGCCGGCGAGCTGGGCAGCCACCATGCGCAGTTGCCGGGCCGTCCGTATCGCCTCGCGGCGGGGGACGAGGTGATGCTGACGGCGGCGCTCTACCCGCGCGGGGAGCAGCGCCTTGAGAACGGCACCGTCGCCGATATCATCGACACCCGCGGCGAGAACGGGGTCACGATCAGGACGAACGAGGCGCCCCCGCGCGAGGTCGCCCTCGACACGCGCGAGTTCTCAGAGCTGCGCCTCGCCTACGCCCAGCACGTCTACAAGGCGCAGGGCCGCACGGTCGATCAGGCGTTCGTCTTGATGGGCGGCTGGCAATCGGACCGCGAGAACGCCTACGTCGCGTTGACACGCGCGCGCGAGCAGACCGACATCTACGTGTGCCGCGACGAGCTCGGCGAGCAGGGGATGGAAGCCGGCGCGATCGAGCGCCTCTCCGAGAGGATCGAGATGTCGAACGCCCAACAGCCGTCGATCGCCTTCGAACGACGCAAGCGAGGGCACGAGCGCGAAATGCACCGCGAGCAAGAACGCGACGAGCGTGAGCACGACCGCGACCCCGGCATCGAACTCTAGGCGTTCTCTGAGCGCCTTCACGGGTGTGCACAAACGCTAGAGCGCTCGTCGGGAGCGACGCTCTCCACCGCAGAGCGGATTGCCTCGCAAGCGACCCCACAAGCGCCCGGCTCCGCCACGACACGCGCACCCCTCGCCGCTCAGCCCTCGGGGACAGCTCCTCATTTGGCCCATCCTGGGAGACGGAGATCGACCAGGTCACGCCTGCGGACGTGAGGTAGCTCCGGTCTCGGAACCTGTCAAGGCCGCCCTCTTTAGGCATGGGCCCGCAGATCTTCCACACGACCAAATGATCGGGAGAGGCAGGCGGGGTCGGTGCCGCGATCGGTTCGTGTCCGGCTAGTCTCGCCGCCGACTGCGAAGCCGCTTTCGCAGGTGCGCTCGCGCCGCCGGCCACTCGCGGTCGGTGATCGAGAACATCGCGGAGTCGCGGAGGAGGAGCCCCTCGCCGGGCGCATACGAGGGCTGCCAGTTGCGCAGCACTCCCTCGAAGGTGGCGCCAATCCTCTCGATTGCAGCTCGGGAGCCTGCGTTGCGAGCGTCGGTCTTCAGTTCGACACGCTGGACGCCCCAGAGCTCGAACGCCTGCTCGAGCAGGAGCAGCTTGGCCTCAACGTTGATGCCGGTGCGCTGCGCGGACGCGGCGAGCCAGGTTCCGCCGATCTCAACGCGGTAGGGACCAGGTTTTCCAGGGATGACCCGTGGCTCGTGGTAGCCGGTCACGCCCACCGCTACGCCGTCGCCGGCGCGGAGCTGCGCGAAGGCGATAAGTTCCTGGCGCCGTTGAGCTTCGAGCGCCCCCGCGATGTAGCCGATGAGCGCCTCGCGCGTGTCGGGTACATAGGTGAAGGAATAGGTCTGCCGCTCCTCGGTCGCCGCGGCGAGGAGGTCGTCCAGGTGCTGCAGGCCAAGCGGCTCCAGCTTGACGACCTCCCCGATCAGCGCATCGACGTTGGTCGAGAACGAGTCCATCAGCTCGCGCCCCGTCAGCCCTCTCCCCGCCGTCGGCGCGGGAAGCCGGCGCCTCGACGCCCTGCGCCGAGCTGTGACCCGCGCTCCGGAGCTTCGCGAATCGCGCGTCCGGTGTACATGTCACGTAGATCGACGACGTCTGAGGCAAGGCGTTCGGCAACCGCGTCGGTCAGCGCCGCGACGGTGGCCGCTGTTCCACTGCTCGCCGGCCTCGACTCAATCGGCGCCAGGGCGCCGCGGATCTCACAGAACAGATTGTGCTCTTCCTCGTGCGTGAAGTCCGCTGGCGCGAGCTGGTCGAGCAGAACGCCGGAGGCGGCACGGATTCGCTCCTGCAGGGTTCCGCTACCAATCGCCAGCGAGCGGATTGTGCTGTCGAGCGAGTCTCGAATTAGTGAATCCGCTCGTCTCGTCATGGATCCGAATCGCTCTGGACTCGGCTCGGGCTCATCGAGCGTGACCCTAGTTCGTAACGGCGCGTTCCAGCAGGCAACGCTTGGAACGTTCTAGGAGGTGAGACCGCAGGTCTGCGATTGCCAGTCCTGGCCCGGCTAGACTCGCGTCGCGTGGGAAAGGTCTTCGACGGCATCGACGAGCAGCTGCGGACGTGGATCGGGAGTCAGTCGCTGTTCTTCGTCGCAACCGCGCCGACCGGCGCTGCCGGGCGCGTGAACGTATCGCCTAAGGGCCCAATCGGGACCCTGCAGGTGATCGACGCCTCCACCGTCGCCTACCTGGACACGGTCGGCAGCGGCGCCGAGACGATCGCCCACCTGCGCGAGAACGGGCGGATCGTGATCATGCTCTGCGCCTTCTCGGGACCGCCGCGGATCCTGCGCCTACACGGGCGCGGCGAAGTCGCACTTGCCCGCGACCCGCGCTTTGAGGAACTGATCGCGACCTTTGATTTTCAAAAGCCGGCGTTCTCCGAGGCGCGGCGCTCGATCGTGGTCGTCGACGTCGAGCGCGTAGCCGACTCGTGCGGATATGGCGTGCCGTTGATGAGCTACGAGGGCGAACGTCCGCACGCCGACGCCTGGGCGAGCAAGAAGCTGCGCGTCGGCGGACCGAGCGCATTGCTCGATTATCAGCGGGAGAAGAACGCCCGCAGCATCGACGGCCTCCCGGCAGTCGAGCTCGGGCCACGCCGCGCGCGCTGACAGCTTCACCGCGGTCGTCAGCCAACGCGCGGGCGCTCGCCGGCCGCCATTGCTCCGGTCGCCGCGTCGATCTGCGCGATCGACCGCCAAGGCTCATGTCGATACCAGGGTGCGAGCTGCAGGAGTTCCCAGCGCGTTCCGCGCAGCAGTAGCCCGCGCCCGGCGGGTAGGCGCGCGATCTCGCCGGGGGAGAGCACGCGCTGGCGCGAGGTCGAGTAGCTGACGCTCTCGTTCGACGTCGCCGGATCCCCGGAGAAGAACCGATCGGTCGCGTTACGGCCGATCGAGTGCGACACGACCCGGCGGTCGTACTCGCCGAGCGAGAGCGACAGCGCCTCGAGCGTGCGGCTGTCGGCGATCCCGTCGAGCACCAGCTTTGTCTGAAACAGCGAGAGCAGGCCGTCGGCGGAGGACTCGCCCCAGCGCTTGCGGGCTTGTGAGAGGTCCTGCAGGCAGGCGAGCACGTGCAACCCCTGGCCGCCGGCTTCGGAGACGAGCGCCGGCAGGTCGTGGATCGGGGCGATGTTGGCGAGCTCGTCCAGGCACATCAGCACGGGGGGTGACCCGGCAGGCGCGGCGCGGGCGTAGGCGGCATGGCGGATCTGCTCCAGCAGGCCGACGACGAGCGGCGCGGCGAGCGCCTGCCGGTGGGCGGGCGCGGTGATGTACACGGTGTCGGTTCCGTGCACGAATCGCGCCGGATCGAAGTTCGGAGTCGCGGCCGCGTCCCTCGCGGAGCGCGCGTTGTAGGCGGACAACACGCCGGCGCTCGCGGACAGGATCGATGAGCGCTCGCGCCCCTCGGTGTTGAGGATCCCGGCGAGCACGTCACACGCGACGGGCTCGTCCGCGTCCTCGAGCACCGCGCGGGCCGGGTCGAGCTCGTGACGCAGCACCCAGCGCAGCACGTCTGAGACCGTCAGCCCCCCGAGGTTGGCGGCGAGCAGCAACGGTGCCAGCAGTGCGCTCGAGCGCTCGCGCCAGTGACTCTCATGACTCGTGCCCTGCCCTGGCGGAGCGTTCCCCATCGCGCGCGCGATCGTTAGCGCCTCGTCCCAGCTAGGCGCAGCCGCGACCGGTGACCACGACAGGCGCCTCGCGCCCGGCGGCGGCTGCTGCAGCGCGCCGGCCGGATCGAACAGCCACACCTGGCCAAGTTGCGCACGAGCGCCCAACGTCGCATCGAGCACGTCGCGCTTGGTCGAAGTCGACACAGCGGCACCCGAAGCCGCGAGCATTGCGGGGATCACGATCGCGCTCGTCTTGCCCGAGCGCGGCGGCCCGAGCACGAGCACGGCGTGCTCGGGGTCGGCTGTGACCCAGCCGCCGCCGGAGGCAAAGCCGAGGAACGCGCCGCCTCCCAGGGCGCGGACGTGCTCGCGAACAGCCTGCGCCGGGTCCGGCGAGCCCGCGAGCCGCGCGCCGTGTGTCGGCCTCATCGCGCGCGCCCAGGGGCGTATGTGCGGAGCGACGCGCCAGCCGATCGCGCCGAGCGCGAGCAGCAGCGCGAAGCGCAGCATCGTGTGCAGGGTCGAGCCGGCGGCGCCGAGCGCTCCGTGCGCGGCGAGACGGTGCGTGAACAGCTCAAACGCGATCGTCACGATCGCGATCAGCACGACCAGCACGGGCAAGCCACCGCGCCCCGGCGGCCGGCGATGCTGGTGCGAAGGGCCCCACATGTCCTCTATTCCGACGGCGGTCGGAATAGAGGAGGCAACCCGGCATATCTGGCCGCGCCGCTGCTAAGCCCCACCGACCTCAGGAGGAATGTATGAGCGCCCCCAACATCAACAGCATCACCCTCGTCGGCCAGCTGACCGCAGACCCCGAGCTGCGCTCGATGCCCGACGGCCGCAGCGTCTGCGACCTGCGGCTCGCGGTCAACGACCGAAGCGATCAGCCGCCTACGTTCATCGACGTCGCGACCTTCGGCGATGAAGCCGACGCCTGCGCCAACTACCTCTCCAAGGGCCGACAGGTCGGCGTAATCGGCCGCCTCGCCTACCGCGAGTGGGAGGCGAAGGACGGCACCAAGCGCTCGAAGCACAGTGTCGTCGGGAAGGTTGAGTTCGGCGGGAAGGAGGAGGGTTCCGCCGGCAACGCTGCCGCCGCCGATGAGGGGGCAGGCGATGAGTAGCTGGCCACCGAACAGCGAGGTCGCGGCGGGCGAGATACGCCCGCCGCTACGACCTCTGGACGGGCCGCTACTGCGACCCGAGGAGGCCGCCGCGCTGCTGTCAGTGAAGACCAGCTGGGTCTACGACGCCGCACGCACCGGCAAGCTCCCGTGTATCCGCGTCGGGCGGCACATCCGGTTTACGCGGGGGATGTTGGAGGAGTGGCTGGCCCGCCGGTAAACGCTTTCACTAACGCCTCGATGTCCGGCTTGCATGACGAATCGCCCGCTGCCGCTGGCCTTGTTTCGGTCGGACCCAGCAACCGACTCTAGCTGTCGTTGGGGTCGCCCTGCTCGTGGCGGCTATCGACCGACTTTGTCGGGGACTTCCGCACGCGGGAGGCGAGTGACTCATGGCCCGTCTTAGCAAGCTTTGCCATGCGGCCGTTCACAGAATGACTCTGTAGTCCCTTATACATCGGCAGGCCCTCGGCGGAACGTGCGGTGAAGGAGGCCGGTGTCTCGTTGAGCGAGCTTACGATCTCGGCGTGCTCGCGTTTAACCCGATCCCACTCAGTGGCGGGACGCGTAGCAGCCTCCTTACCCGACAAACCCTGCCGCGGTGGCGGTCCAGACTTCCGACGTGCTGTTGGCTCTCTACCGCTCACGGCATCCCTGCCTTTTCGATCTAGGACCGACCAAGGTGGACAATGTAGCAAATATCACTTGAAGGGCCAAGAGGTCTATGGGAATCAAGGCAGAACCCGAGGGTCGGGCCGTCCTCGAGCGGCGAGTCGCCAGGCCACGAGGAGGATAGCGACCGCCAGCCACGCCGCGATGAGGAGGACTAGTCCGAGGGTGCTCGCCGGGTTGGCAAACACAACCTCGACAGCAGCAATAAAGGCAAGCAGTCCCGGTGTAGAAGCAAGCACACGAAGGCCGAACACCATGCTTGTTGTCAAAGGATGCTCCGCGTCTCTGATACTGAGGAACGTCAGGAGGCCCGGAATGACTACCAATGCCGCCGCGATCGCGTCTCTGTGCCTCCCTTCCTCGCCAATGATTTCTGGCGCAAGCATCCAAAGCAGGGTGAGCGCCACGGCGACGAACGTCGCGCACATAGCCGCCGCTCGAATAATCAGAGACGATTCGGGACGTATGTTGAGATACGCGTTGCCACCGCGGTAGGTGCTCCCGGACGCATAGAGGTCCACGGCACGTAGGGTTCGAGTGCCTCGCAGCGCCTTGTGCCGAACCAGCCGCCCGTTACTGTCAGTGGTCACAAGTTGTGCCCGTCGTATCTGGATGCCGGTCGGGGTAGAGACGTCAAGATGGTAGCTGGCCCCATGTACCACCCCAGGTGTTTCGAACCGCCCGACCCGCGTAGTCCACCCGATTGCTTCGAAGAGCCGTCGGCGCACAGGGTAAGTGCGCGCGTCGCTGGCCGACAGCGCTGGATACCACTCCTCATTCGCCGCTGTCGACGGCGGCAGGCCCTCGAGCCAATCCTCGGTGACGTTCCAGACACGCCCAGCTCTCCCCCCTCCAGCCCATGCCTTAGCGCGCCGCCCGATAATCGTCTGGTCTTCCCCGAGATACTCGCTGTAGCTGTACTTGATGATTCGCCGGCGATCAGGCTCATGCTGGATAGGTGCGTAGACGAGGTAGAGCCGGGCGATATCGAAGGCGAGATCAACAAAACCCGGATCGGCGCCGAGAACTGCCCGCCACTCCTCGCGACTCGTCGTCGTTGTAGTGACAGTGGCTCCTGAGACAAGCCACTCCCACGCCTCGAGCGGCGCCGTTGCGGCCCGTTCTGCCGCAGCTTGATATTCGCGCAAGATGGCGAATGAGCCACGTGTGTGATCCGACCCCTCGGGCTCGAGGAAAGCGAGCTCAAAAAACTCGCTCTCGAGCCATTCTGGGATCAGCACCGAACTTGGATCGACGACCCTGATGGGGGAGTCTCGGTCGGATAGTCGAGCAGCAACGACCGACTGAGTGGCCGCCGTTAGCATGGCCGCCGAGATGGTCGCGTTCTTGCGCTTTGTGATGAGCGGGAGCGCTCGCCCATCCTCATCGCGCAGGTCGAATCGTACGAGGCGCACCTTTCTCAGCTGCGCTAGCGGGACGTAATGGATCTCGTGCTGACCCCATTTCACGACGGGGGCGCCGAAGAAGGACGGCTTCAATCGGAGGTCAACGCTCACGCTACGCCGAATCGACGTCGCTGTCTCATAAGTAATTGACTCAACCCGCCTCTTGGTCCACTCCGCCCAGTTACTAATTAGGCGTAGCGATTGGTAGCCAAGCGCTCGCTCCTCATTATCGAGCCGTGGTTCAGCGGGCACGCCCAATCTCCCCAGTTCGCGGTCAGAACAGCGCAGAACAGTACCGATCATGCGAATAATTGTTGGCGCGAGCGCTTTCGTCTGTTGGACCGAGTGCCAGGCCGTGTTACGGGGCCTTGCTGCCATGATGCTGGCGCCTGCTCGGAGCTTGGCTAGGCGGTTCGAAGGTTCCGCTCGTCATGCTGGCGTCGGATCGTGGGTTTTCGTGCCGCCACGGCTTCCGACAGGACTGAACGCCGCCTCGACCCACTCCGCCTCGCCGGGCGTCGGCGCGTAATCCGCGTAGATCAGCGTCGTCTTGAGTCGCGGTGGCCCATCGTCTCCTGCAGCGCTCGCATAGACACGCCCTGCGCGGCCATACTCCTACCGAAGGTGCGGCGCAGGTCGTGGAGGCGGACTGGGCGCACGCCGGTGGCCTTCAGCGCTGCCATGAAGCGCCTCAAGAGGCGCGAGCGGTCGATCGGCTCGCAAGCTGCGGATGGTCGACGACCAGCTCGTCGTGGCGCGCATATAGGGTCTCGCGGAACCGCACGTCGCGCTCGCCGACAATGATGTCCGCGGGGGGCGCGGCGCGAGCAGCCCGCCCGCCGAAGTCGTGTCCAGAACGTGTCCCGAACCGTGTCCCCGAATCGGCAGATCTGTGCCGCCGCAGCCGACGGCAGCCGGCAGTATTTCCGCTCAACAACGCCACTCCCGACAACTTCTAGGCGACTCGTAATGAAGGGGTCCGGGGTTCGAGTCCCCGCGTCGGCTCTCTAAGGAACCGCCTGCAAGTGGGGGGTTTCTGCGTTCTCGGCCGAGCGCCCTTCGCTCGCGTTGCTTTCGCCCGTCCGATCTATCGGCCCGGATGCCCTCAAATGGCGATTACGGGGGCGCTGGGCTGGGTATATCCGCGAGCGTGCATGACGTTCTTGCGGTCGTAATTGGCACGTTGGTCGTGAATCTCGCGTTCTTGGCCGTCGGCGCGATGGCTAGCCGGATTAGGGCCGGCGGCCCTGCTCAGCCTGCTCCTGCGCCAGCGCCCGGGCCTCGTCGTAGTCGCTGACGATCTTTTCGCCGCCCTGCCAGGACATGTTCGATGGCCCTGCGGAGGTGGGTTTCGGTTACAGCGCCTGTTCGGTCCGCTGGGTGTTCTCAGCGTCGCCGATGGCCCAGCCGAGCCGCTCGATCAGCTGTGCGGCGTTGTGGTCGTTGTCGAGATGTATCGAGTAGACGCTCTCGTCCAGCAGAACTGGAGCGGCGTCATGAGTTGTTGGATCGGTCGTGACGATGATCTTGGCCATGAAATCTCCCTCGTTGATCGTGGGCGATGCTCGACCCTCGTACGCCACCCTGATTGCGGGGTAAAGCGGCAGCTACGAAAGCGTCCGGCCGCGTCGGGCTGCGCGCGCCCGCGCGCGCCTCTTTCCTGACGGTCGGTTCGTGTCGGGCGAACCGACCGCCGTGACACGTTCGCGGGCTACTGTGCGAACCCGGCTGCCGCTTGGCCAATCACGATGATGGCTACCAGAAGCACGAGTGAAAACATCGTCAGGCCGACGATCATCGCAAGCCCGATCCCAAGTCTCTGCAGACTCCAGTTGAGAGCATGTAGTCCGGCTTGCATGGTGACCTCCTCTTGGGCGCCATCCGTCGGCCCAGAGGCTGAGGCGTGACTGCCCTATGGAAGCGGCTTCCGGCTCTTGAAGCCGGTACCACTCAGGCGGAGGCCAATCGTCGGCTGGTCCAGCTAGCGAGAAGTCGGCTAGTTAGCGACCGTCCACTATGAGCATACGCTCATTCTCCGGGAAGTGGAGATTCTTTTTGGCTGAGGACACCTGCGTTGACGGCGAGCGCTGACGCTGCCGGGGCGCGCTGGGTCCACCGAGAGGCGCTCTCGCTGCGGACCTACACCTAGGGCGACGCCGCATGTCGAGCGGCCCGGGGGCCGTTCGTGATGCGAGCGCGAGCGGCTGCACGGTGCGTGAGAATGAGCGGCGATGGTTGCGGGTTTGGCGTTGGCTTTGGGCTCGGCGTTTGCCACGAGCGTCGCGTTCCTGTTCAAGCAGCGCGGTGCCGTGTTGGCGCCCCCGGTGAGAGCGCGTCATCCGCTGCGCAGCGCAGTGGGCCTGTTCCGCTCCCGCTGGTTCTCGCTGGGCTGGGCGGTTGCGGTCGTTGCGTGGGGACTTCATGTAGGCGCGCTTGCCCTGGCGCCCCTGTCGGTTGTGCAGGCCGTGCTCTCGGGAGGGTTGGTCTTCCTCGCCGTACTCGCCGAGCGCTACTTCGGCTTTCGACTCGGCCGCCGGCAATGGGCCGGCGTGATTCTCACCGCGGCCGGGCTCGCCGTGATCGCGATCACGGGGGGATCGCACACAAGCGCGCTGCGTCACTATTCGCTCGCGGCGCTGATTGCGGTGGAGTGCGGTGTGTTCGCACTCGGAGCCGCGCTGATCCGCATATCGATGCGGAGCAGCCTTGGCCCAGCCAAACAGGGATTGCTGCTTGGCGTCGCCGCCGGCGTGCTGTTCGGGGTGTCAGACATCTCGTTGAAGTACCTAACTCAGGCCCTTCACGGAGGACTGCAGGGGATCGTCAGTGAGTGGACATTGGCAGCACTGGCGGCTTCGGTGCTGGCCTTCTACGCGTCGGCTCGCGGGCTTCAGCTCGCTCCGGGCGTGGCGGTCATCGCCTTCACTTCGGTCGCGGCCAACCTCGCCGCGATCTTGGGGGGCATCCTCGTCTTTCGCGACCCGATCGGGATAGGCGCTCCGGCTATCGTCGCGCGCGTCATAGCCTTTGGCCTCGTAATCGCCGGCGCGGCCCTCATGCCCGCGCCGGTCCGAGCCGGCCGGGCGCAGGGGGCTAGCCCAGCTCCCCTTCAGCACCACCAACCCCCATAGAGCCGTCCTAAAATGGGTGGCTGCGGTCAGCGATGTCACGAGGAGGCTTTTTGATGATGTCCGAGCACCAGCAAGACGCAGAGTGGAACGTCGCCGAGTGGCACGGGAAGATGCTGGTCGATCGCGACGGCGAGAGGATCGGAAAGCTGCAGGATGTCTATGTGGATGTCGAGAGCGACGAGCCGCAGTTCGCGACCGTCAAGGAGGGCTTCATCGGCCGCCACCTGACCTTCGTGCCGCTGGGAGGGATCACGGTCGGCCCCGATGAGCTGCAGGTCGCGGTGGCCAAGGAGCAGATCAAGGCCGCGCCCAATATCGAGCAGCATGGCGAGGAGCTCTCGCAGGCGGATGAGTCTGCCCTCTACCACCACTACGAGCTGAACTACACCCCACCCAGCACCGAGAGCGGACGCCGACTCGCCCGGCGCTGACTTCACGGCGCCCCCAACGGGGCACAGCTCCCTCTGAACACGGCAAGCGCATGCCTATCGAACACCTGGACGATCTGCGAGCGAAGGCTAATTACGCCCGCGAGCGCTACCAGCTGTACAGAGCAAAGGCCTACGGACAACAGCCCACCAGCCCCGCACGGTTGCGCGAGCTCCAACGGGACTACGAGCAGGCGGAAGCACGCCTCCGCTTTGCTCAGGCCGAGGAGCAGCGTGCCGCCAGGGCAGACGAGAGCCCGCACGATCCCGGCTGACGGCCAGCAGGCCGCTGCGCCGATCAATTCCGAGTTCATAAGTCGGCTTGCGGTACGCTTGTCGTGCGCCCAGTGAGCTCAGCTCTTCTCGCTTTCCGGGCGCCCGCCGTCGGTCAGAAGGGCAGAGAGGCGGTTGGCGATGGCCACGTCGACCCAGCAGGCTCGCGGTGCTGTTGGGCAACTCGTTCGCGATCCGGGTGACGTGTCAGAGTCCGAGTCGGAGTCGCTGGAGTTCTTCGTCTTCGAGGACAGCGGCGGTGGCTACCATTGGGCGATCGTCACTGGCGAGAGCCTCGCGCAATCAGCGAGCTTCGGGTCTTACGAGGAGGCGGCACACGCAGGACGCTGCATACGCGACGCCGCCGAGTCAGCTCGGTTCGAGCGCCGCGCAGTGGAGGATCGCTTGGCTGATGCGCCCGATTGCGGCGAGCGGGCCGCGAATGACGACTCGGATGTCGGGCGTTGGCTGGATGAGGGCGGCAGCTTCAGGAGCGAGGCCGAGCTACCCCCGGGGCGGCCCGGGAACGCTCCCGCCTCTTGCATCAGTTGAGCTTCGCGGTCGGCCGAGCGCAGCGAGGACCGCCAAGCAGCCTCCCCACACCTGCCCCCGGAACCTACGGCGCGAGGCGGAACGGCGGGTAGCGATCGGTCACCAGCACGTGGGCGTACGCGATCACCCGGTTGGTCCAGCGGCCGACGCCGACGAGGAAGTCGAACATCCCGCGCGGGAAGCAACCGGTGAACAGGATCGCGAACCAGGCGACGATCACGACGAAGATCGCGGCGATGTAGAGGAAGAACAGCACCACGTAGTGCGGGATCGCGAGCAGCCACTTGACCAGCGGCAGCCAGCGGTTGAGATCGTTGCTCGCGTCCGGATAGGGAAACTCGAGATGCACCGCCTGATGCTCGTCCGTGGAGGGATAGCGGTCGTCCATCAACGCCAGGTAGACGCCGACCCGTGCGGAGAAGCGCATCAGCTCGAGGTTCCAGTCAAACCACCAGCGCGGGTACTTCTGCCGGAACAGGATCAACAGCAGCGTGGGCAGCACGACCAGGCCGGCAGCGCCGGCGGCCGCGGCGTAGCCGCCGCCCTCGATCAGGGCGAGCACGATTGCGATCGGGATGACCGTGAACGGGCGGAAGAATGTGGTGAGGCGGTTGAGCGGTCGGTCCGGGTAGTCGACCGAGTACTCGACGGGATAGGGCGCGTCGGGGTTCATGAGTGCCTTTCGGTTCGAGTCCCCCGCGTCGGCTCTACAGACGCGGCGGGCCGTGGAACGGGAGCCGCTTGCGGCAGGTGTGGTACGTCCGCTTGCCGGAGATGATCGAGCCGGTCGACGTGATCACGGTGATCTTCACGGGAAAGGTGCCCGCCGGGAGGCCGCGCAGGTTGATCGGGGCCGAGAACTGACCTTTGCGGCTCTTGACGACTCCAACCTGTTTTCGATTCAGGAACACGATCGCCTCTGTGTAGGAGATCCCGGGGTAGCGGCGGATGTGGATGATGAAGTGACGTTTTGAAAGGCAGCGACGCGCTGAGGGGAGGCCCTGTATCGCGCCTTTGGGACCGAACGCCGGCGGTACCGTCGGCGTCGGCGCCGTCGTCGTCGGGGTGCCGACCTGGATCGCCGCCGCGCTCGGCGGTGCCTCGAGCGAGAAGTAGGTCGACCCGCCCGGCGGGATCGCCGGCGAGAAGTTCACGGTGCCGCTGCTCGTATCGGGCGAGACGCCCGAGAACCACGACGTTGGGCCCTCGTAGCCGTTCTGTCGGTCGCCGTTGGGCCACGGCAATGCACCGGTCGAGCCGGGCTCGGCGTAGTTGGCCGGCTCCCCGGGCGGCGGTGGGAACGAGCAGGCGACGCTTTGAACCCCGCATGTCGTGCCGGCCGGCGAGCCGGGCACCGGCACGCAGCCAGGCGGAAGTGGGGCCATTCCCGGGTTGCAGATCCCGTCCGCCTCGAACCCGAACAGGGACGTCCCCGGCGATGCGATAGGCAGCGACGCGATCGACTTGGACGAGCCGTTCTGCACACCGATCAGGGAGTCGTCGGACGCCTCATATGGCCCCTGCCCCAGGTCCTGTGCGGCCGACTGCCCAGTGTTGGTGATCGTGATCAGGAACTGGCAGCTCGTGTCCGCGTCGACCGCCGGGCACTGTCCAAACGGCTGCGCCTGCGCAGACGGCACGATCGAGAACGCGATCGCAACAGCCACGAGCGTCCCCACCAGCGCGCCACCCGCACGCATCGAACCTCTCACGCCCGCGATCGTACCCCAACATCGGTGACCGCGCTCGCTAGGGCGCCCTCAGTCGTCCGCTTCTGCCCACGTCTTGAGCGGTTTCGTCTCGTGTGAGATAGTTCGCCTCGAAAGGGAGGCCGACCGGGGCGTGTGGGCGCCGGGTGTGCCAGGGACGGAGCACAGCCGTGACGAAGGGATCTTGGCGGGGGGTAGGGCTGGCATGGGCGACGATCGTTGCCCTCGCCGCGTTCGCCGCGCTCGCGCCGCCGCTCAGCGTCGCACAGGCAGGGCCGCTCTCGCCGCGATCGAGCGCGCTCGCGGCGGGCCATCACGCACGCGGCAGCGGCGTGGCGCACCGACGCTCGAGCACTCACGCGCCCCGACGGCGCGTACGCGCACACGCCAGCATCATCGGCGGCTATCTGCCCGACTCCGCTCAATGGCCGTGGATGGCCTACCTCCGCCACAGCGATGGGACGTTCTGCGGCGGGGTGCTGCTCTCGCCCACGCAGGTTCTCACCGCCGCGCACTGCGTCACCGAGGACGACGGCAGCGTCAGCAGCCCGGGCTCGATGCAGATCGTGATCGGGCGTCGCCGCCTCAGCCAGACGGCGACCGGTGAAACGTTCGGTGTCGCAGCGGTGACCAGGAACCCCTCCTTCATCAGGAGAGCGGACGGCTCGCTCGACTACGACACGGCGGTGCTGACGCTGTCGGGGGCATCGTCCGCCTCGCCGGCCGTCCTGGGGACCGCATCCGACTGGGCGAGCGAAGTGACGGTCATGGGTTGGGGTCACACCAACCACGAAACCGACGAATTCTCGGACGACCTCCTAGCCGTCGACCTCCCCACCTGGGGCGACCTGCAGTGTGAGTCCTCGTGGGGGTCGGACTACGACCCGGCCACCAACCTCTGCGCCGGCTATTACTACGGAGAAAAGGCCGTCTGCCACGGCGACAGCGGGGGCCCCGTGATGACGACGCCGGACCATGGAGCAACCTGGAAGCTGATCGGGGTCGTGAGCGTCGTGAAAGCTCCGTGCAACGTGGCGGGGTATCCGGGAATCTTCGCGTGGGTGGCCGGAACGACGCTTCGCGAATGGGTGCTCTCTGCGCTCTCGCCGCCGGCGCCTGGCCCACCTCCGCCCGAGCCGAGCGCCCTCGCCGCCGCGCCCTCGCCGCCGCCCAAGGCAGCCGCGCCGGAGCTGAGGATGTCGCGACGCGATGTCATCCACGCCCTGCGGCGGCTGATCAACGTCAAGACCCATCATGCGGCGCGGCGTCTCTCCGCGAGTTGCAGGCGCAAGAGCGCCGTGTCGTTCTCGTGCAGGGTCAGCTTCTGGGCTGCGGGCCGCCACTACGTCGGCCGCTTCCGCGTCCGCGAGTACGAATCCGGGGGGGTCGTCCATTGGACCGGCGCGTTCAAGGGCGCCCACGAGGGCAGGAGGGTGAGGTGGACATGAAGGCTCATGCGTTGAACCTGGGACTCAGGCGGAGTCTCCGATCCGGTCGATCTCGCGCCGTCCACACGGCGCTCGTCTCCGCGGCGGTCGTTCTCTCGGCCGCGTGTCCGGGCCTCGCGAGCGCCGACACAGCCCGGCACGGCGCGAGCGCGCTCGGCGCGGGCGCAGGCAATGCCGGACTCGCCGCGAGCGCGACGTCGTTCCGACCGTTGTGCGGGTCAGGCTGGCGCCTGAGCGGCAACCGCAGGCGAGGCTATGCGTGCGTCCGCAACGGGCACCGCAAGCGACCGAGCTGCCGCCCGCAGTATCGGCTGAGCGCCCATGCCCGCGGCTACTTGTGCCTGCGCAAGGTGACCGCGAGCCCGCCGCCCCCGGCGCCCCCTGCCGCCCCGACGCAGCCCAGTCAAGCACCGAGCCCGAGCGCCGCGCTGACGATGGAACAGGTCCTCATCAACGGAGCGTTCGAACACGCGAAGGCGCAGGGCGAAAAAGAACTGGCCGAAGCCTTCTACACGCACGTCTACGCCTGGAAAATCGAACCCAACGGCTGCGCGCTGATCGCCCCGAACACGGCCGAGTGCGTGCTGCTCCTGTACAAGGAAGTGGAAGTCATCAGCTACGACCCCTCGTCGGTCGTCAACCCCTGGTACAAGGCGATCTACCTGCTCGGCGTGTACTACGAATACCAGGGACCGGAACTCGGCTACAGGGTCCGCTTCGGCCAGATCGGCGACTGGAGCGTGGGTCCGTGGAGGTGGCTGTGAGCCCGCGCACGGGCCGGCGGGCCAGCGCCGGCTCCTCGCGCGAGCCCGGCGTTGGGCCGGCACGCTAGCCCCCGCGCGTCGAGTCCTCGTAGCTTCGCTCGCTTTCGCGTTCGGGGCTCGCGCCGCGCCGGCGCGGGAAAAATCGCCAGCGACGAGTGCGTTCGCCGCGGTCTGGTTCCCCCGCTCGACGTCCGGCCGCGACCGGTTCGGGTGCAGCCGTTCTCGGCTGCTCGGCGGCGGGTGCCGTCGGGGCGGCCGGAGCTGCGGAGGCGGCCGGCGCCGTTGGAGCGGCTGGCTCCGTGGGCCGCGCCGCCGGCGTCGGAGCGCCCGTTCGCGGGGCAGCGGCTGACGTCGCCGCGGCCGGCGCGGCGGCTGGCACCTCCTCGTCCGCTGGCACCTCCTCGTCGGGCAGCCGTGGGCGCGAGTAGAAGCGTCCCATCGCGAAGGCGCTGAGGCCGACGATCAACACGCCGGCGCCATAGAAGTAGCCGACGAGCTCGAGCATCTGCCGGGTGGAGCCGAACAGCGGCCGACCGATCGGCCCAGGTCCGCTCTCCCACGTCAGGCTCACCGACGGACCGACGCACAGCCACGCGCCGGCTACCAGCGCGAGCCAGCCACCGACGAGGCCGGCGGGCCGCGTGGCGGCGAGCACCAGCAGCAACCCGCCGAGCGCCGCCAGGGCGCCGGGGAGGATGTCGAGCCACAGCCGGTCGGTCGTGTAGTGCCAGGTGCTGTTGGTGCCGAACGAGTAGTCGAAGTAGGGACCCACAAACGGGATCAGAGCCGCCCAGATCCCCAGCGCCGCGATCAGCAGGCCGCTGACCGCGCCGGTCGAACGCGCAACACGCATGTTCATCGCTCCTTGGCTTGCGGTCATAAGTACTGATTCCCGCCGGCGCCGCTACCTAACCGCGAGTTGCCCTCGTCGGCCAGCGTGACGTACGGTGGTGGGCCTACTTCTCTCGGGGTAATGGTTGGTTGATGGTCACGGCTGCTGTAGCCTCCCTCGCCGCCACCGTGCGGGGTCCGGCGGCTCGGTAGCCGGGCGGTGAGGCGGACATGGAGCAGTCACAGAGACAAGCACAGGTGCTGGCGCGAGCTAAGCCGCAACGGCGCAAAGGCGGCGCGCGCGGTGCGCTGGCGCTGCTGCTCGCGTGCGTGTCGCTCGGTTCGGCGCTGATCGCGATCGCGCCCACCGACGCGCTCGCGGCGGAAACTGGGGCGATCTCGGGCGCCGTCACGGCAGCCGACACGAAAGCCCCGCTCGCCGAAATCAGCGTGTGCGTGCTTGCGTTCGGCGGACTCTCGCCCGGGCAGTGCCAGACGACCGGCACGAACGGCGAATACGAAGTGGCAGGACTCGCAGCGGGGCAGTACGAAGTCGAATTCTCCCCGCCCGAGGACTCTGGCCTCAACTACCTGACGCAGTTCTATGAAGGCAGCGCGAGCCGCGCCGACGCGAAGGCGGTGACGGTGACAGAAGGCACGGTCACGACCGCAATTGATGCCGCCATGGTCTCGGGCGGGCGCGTGAAGGGGCTCGTGAGCGGGGTCGAAGGCAAGCCGCTGGCGGCGAGCAGCGTCTGCGCGCTCGACGCTGCGACCGGATCTCCGGTGCGCTGCTCCTCGACCGACCAAGCGGGCGAATACGTACTGCAAAAGCTCGCGACCGGGGAATACGAGATCGAATTCTCACCTCCGAGCGGCAGCGAACTGAGCTATGTGAAGCAGTACTTCAACGGCGCGGCGACGCGCGCCTTCGCCACGCCCCTCTCAGTCACCGCCGGCGCGCCGGACGCCACGGAAGCAAACGCGACTCTCCAGCTCGGCGGCAACATCAGCGGCACGGTGACGTCGGCCGCCACCAAAGGGCCGGTCGGTGGAGTGCTCGTGTGCGCTGCGGACTCCGGCATCGGCATCGAACGCTGCGCAACCACGGCACCCGACGGCACGTACACGGTTGCGCTGCTTCCGCCGGGCAGCTACCGCGTGCACTTCGATCCCTCCGGCGCCGGCACCAGCTATGCGTCGCAGTTCTACAAGGAAGCGGAAACCGAAGGCGGCGCGCAGCTGATCGCGGTTGCTGCGGGGTCGAGCAACCCTGGGATCGACGCGGTGCTCCAAGGAGTGCCCGTTGCGCTGCTGAAACCGGCCATTACCGGCCGCGCGATCGAAGGACAGGCGCTCACGATGGTACGAGGCACGTGGACGAACGCGCCGGCGAGCGTTACCGACGAGTGGGGCAGGTGCGATGGCACCGGCATGATCGAAAGCTGCCACACGGTGGCGACTGGGCCGGTCTACACGTTGACCGCTGCAGACGTCGGTCACACCATCAGGATCAGGGAGAAAGCCAGCAACCTCTTCGGAGAAGGAGCGCCGCTCTTTTCCCCTCCGACGGCCGTCGTTGTTGCGGCTCCGCGACCGCAGCCGGTCGCAGTCCTCTCATCCGTCGCGCGCACGCCGACGACGGCGCAGCTGCGCGCGCTGCTCGCGAGCCTGCTCACGCCGCGCGGGAGGAACGCCAGCATCGGCGCACTGCTCAAACACCGCGGCTACGCGGTGTCGTTCAGATCGCTGTCGGCCGGCACGCTCTCGATCGCGTGGTATCAGCTGCCCAAGGGCGCCCACCTCAGCGCCACCAAGCCGAAGCCGGTGCTGGTGGCCAAGGGCAGCGTCGCCACGACCGCCGGCGGCTCGGTCAAGTTGAAGATCAGGCTGACGAAGAAGGGACGTTCTGTGCTCTCGCGCAGCGCCAAGCGGGTGACGCTCACCGCCAGGGGCGTGCTGGCGCCGAGCGGTCGCGGAAAGCTCAGCGCGACGCGGGCGTTCAAGTTGAAACGCTGAGGCGTGCACTACCCGGGGCGACTCGCCCCGCCGCTGCAGACGATTCGCGCGATCCGGCGCTGACCGTATCGTGCGCGCATGTCCCACACGCGGCTCTATCGCGGCGGCAAGCTCGTGCTCGAGAACTTCCCGGTCAAGGACATCTCCGAGCACATCGAGGAGCCGGACTCCTGTGTGTGGCTCGACTACTGCGAACCCACACAGGCCGACCTGGCGACGATCAGCGAAGAGCTGCAGCTGCACCCGCTAGCGGTCGAGGACGCGGTCCACGAGCACCAGCGCCCGAAGCTGGACCGCTACGACTCGCACCTGTTCATGAGCGCCTACTCGCTGCGGCTCGACGCCGAGTCGGGCGAGCTGCAGACGAGCGAGGTCGACGTGTTCATCCTGCCCAAGGCGCTGGTCACTGTGCGCAAGGACGAGGGCGTCGACATCGAGGCGGTGCTCGCGCGCTGGGACGAATCGAAGGACCTGGCCGGGAATGGCGTCTCGTTCCTGCTCTGGGGCCTGCTCGACGACATCGTGGACGGCCACTTCGAGGCCGTGCAGTCGCTCGACACGGAGATCGAGTCGCTCGAGGACCTGCTCTTCGCCGAGCGCCCGCAGGAAGCGGTCGTGCAGCGACGCTCGTTCGAGCTGCGCAAGAGCCTGGTCCTGCTGCGCCGGCTGGTCGTGCCGATGCGCGAGGTGGTGAACTCGCTGATGCGCCGCGACCTGGAGATCGTCGACGAGGGGATGAGCCCCTACTACCAGGACGTCTACGACCACGTCATGCGCGCGACGGACTGGACCGAGTCGCTGCGCGACTTGGTGACGACGATCCTCGAGACGAACATCGCGATCCAGGGCAACCGCATGAACCTGGCGATGAAGAAGGTCACGAGCTGGGCGGCGATCATCGCCGTGCCGACCGCCATCACCGGCTTCTACGGCCAGAACCTCCCCTATCCAGGCTTCGCGCAGCACTGGGGCTTCTGGTTCTCCTCGGCGGTGATCGTGGTGATCTCGATCTGCCTCTACTGGTCCTTCCGCCGTAACGACTGGCTCTAGCGCGGCGCGCGTGTGCCGGCTGCGATGATGGTGAGCCATGGATGAGCGCAAGCGCGGTGAGTACACCCATGCCTGATCGGGGCCGGCGCGAGCTCCTCGACGAGTGGCGCGGGGTGATGGAAGCGGTCGTCTCCTCGGCGGCGTCGGCGGCGGGCCGCCCGGAGCTGCCGGGCGAGGTCGTGGGGGCGATGCAGAGCCAGCTGGCATCGATGCAGCGGGTGGTAGATCGCGAGCGCATGCTCGGCAGCGAGCTTGCGGGTCGCATCCTCGGCCCGGTCGACACGGCCTTCGACCTGCTCGAAGAGAGCGGGGCGACGCTTCGCCGGGAGGCGGAAGCGCTGGAGTCGGCAGGGCAGGCGCTTCAGGAGACGGCGCGCCTGATCAAGCGCCAGGCCGAGCTGTTTGAGCAGACGATCGGCGCGCTGCGCGAGCCGGCGGAGCTGGCGAAGGCCGCCGCCGGACTCCAGCGACGCCGCCGCAAGCCGCGAGACAGCGAAGCGCAGGGGCCGAGCGGCGGGGCGGCGCAGAAGAGCGGCGCGGCCAAGAGGGGAAGCGGTGCGTCGAAAGCGCGCAGCGGCAGGGCGAAACCGAGCAGCCGTTCCGCGAAACCCAGCAGCCGTACCGCGAAACCGAGCAGCCGCACCGCTAAGCCGCGCGGCGGTGCGGCGAAGCCAGGCGCCGGCGCGGCCAAGCGCCCGAGCGGCGGCGCCAAGCCCTAGTCGCGGCGCGGACCGTCCTCGGCGAGCCGCTTCAGCTCCCCGGGACGCCCGTTCACGAAGATCGCCCGCGTGGCCGCCTCGACGGGCCCTTTGATCAGCATCCCGAGCAGTCGCCCGGGATCGGCGTCGAGGTTGAACGTCGCGCGCGTGCGCCCGCCGCCGAGGTCCTCGAGCTCCCACGAGCCCTCCACGGACTTCATGTCTCCCTGCTCCTGGTTCCAGGACAGGCGCGTGGGCCCGTCGTAGTTGAAGCGCACGCGCGCCTTGATGCGCCGGACTTTGATGTCGTTCTCGGTCTCGACGAGCAGCGGACGTCCCTCGCTGTCGCGCTCGAGCGCGGTCATCGCGTCGAGGCCGCCCTGCCAGTCGGGCGCGGAGAGCACGTCCTCGACGAGCGCCCACACGTCTTGCAGAGGCGCGTCGATCTCGCTGCTCGCGCTGCCGCCCAGGTGTGCCATCGCGATCCTCTCGGCCGTAGAAGCGTCGATGCTAGCGCGACACGGCCCACGGCTTGAGCGAGAATGTCAGGCGTGGGCGATGCGCCGATTCCGCTGGGGCCCGAGGACCGCGCGATCCTCGGTTTGGAGTGCCGCACGATCGCCGGTCACACGTGCAAGTTGATCCGGCTCGCGCCGGGCGAGCGCGGCGAGCTCGGCCTCGCCGAGCTGCGGGAGCGAATCGCCGAGCGAATCGCCCTCGCGCCGGCGCTGATGCGTCGCCTGGGTGGCGGGGCGCACGAGCCGGCGTGGGTCGACGACGACGATTTCGATCTAGCCGAGCACGTCGTGGCTGCGCCGGTCGAGCGGGCTGTCACGCGGCCCGAGCTGCGGGCGCTCGTGGCACGGCTGTTCGAGCAGCGGCTGGACCGCTCGCGCCCGCTGTGGCAGATCGACCTGGCGCCGCTGCGCGACGGCGGCACGGCGTTGATCTGGCGCATCCACCACGCGCTGGCCGACGGCACGGCGTCGGTCCGCTACGCGCGCGCGCTGCTCTGGGACGAGAGCGTCGAGTCGAGCATGAGCTCGGCGCAGGCGCACGCCGCACACGCCGCCGATGAGGCGCGGCGGCGAGCCCACCTCGCCGGGTTCCTCCGCCGCGAGTATGCGCGCGGCGAGTGTCGCTCGCCCTTCGACGGGAAGATCGGCACGCGCCGCGAGGTCGCCTTTGCGGTCACGCCGCTGTCGGCCCTGCACGAGGCGGCGAAGCTGCTCGACGACGCCACCGTCAACGACGCCGTGCTGGCGATCGTTGCGGGCGCGGTCGGCCGCTGGGTCCGGCGCCGCCACGGCGAGCTCGGCACGATCCGCCTGCGCGTGCCGGTCAGCCTGCACCACGAGGGCGACGCGGCCGCCAACCGCGACTCGTTCTTCTCGATCGGCCTGCCGCTGAACGAGCCCGACCCGGTCGCTCGGCTGCGCCTGGCGCATGCCGAGACGAGCGAGCGCAAGCGCGACCAGGACGCGCAGTACCGCGAGCACCTGCTGCACGAGCTGTCGGGCGCGCCGCCGCTCGAGAACCTGCTCACGCGGATCGAGCGCAGCCCGAGGCGATTCGCGCTGAGCGTGTCCAACGTGCCCGGCCCGCGCGAGTCGGTGAGCGTGCTCGGCAACTCGGTGCTCAGCCTGCACTCGCTGGCGGAGATCGGCGAACACCACGCCCTGCGCGTCTCCGCGATCTCGCTGGCCGGCCTGCTGTGCTTCGGCCTCTGCGCCGACGCCGACCTCGTGGACGAGCTGGACCTCATGGCCGACGGGATCGAGCGCGAGGCGCAGGAGCTGCTCCAGGCAGCCGGAATCGCCGCCGAACCGCGCCCAGGCTAGGCGCTTGCTGCGCTCTCAGACGGGCGCGATCGCGACGGCGTGGTTGGCCCGGATCAGCCCGTCCGGATCCCAGCGACGCTTGACCTCAGCCAGGCGCTCGCAGACCTCGGGCGGGAGGATCGCGTCGAGATCGCAGGGGCGCTCGGCGAAGTTGAAGTACCCGCCGTCGCTGGCCCACGGCCTCATCGCCTCGTCCACGCGATCGAGGTAGCCAGGGATCGCCTCGCCCAGCTCGGGCGTCATCGGCAGTCCGATCGCGAACATCGCAAAGGCGGCGTCGATCGAGGCCAGCGCGCCGGCGTTCTCGCTGGCTCGCCCCAGCGCCCCGCCGAGCTGGCGGAGCTCGGCGAGTAGCAGCGGCGATCCGGCATCGGGACCTGCCACGGACACGAAGGCGTCGATCGCCTCGTCGGGCAGCTCGGCGATCAGGCCGTGATGCCCGATGCCGGGCACCGGCTCCTCGGGGTCCATGTGGATTTTGCAGAGGCCCTCGCCGGGCATCTGCGCGAAGGTGTCCATGATCGGCTCACCGATCTCGCGCAGGGGCGCGATCAGCCTCTCGCCGTCGGCCTGGCTGCCGATGAAGGCGCCATCGATCGTCAGCAGCGGCCGGTCGCGGATCGGCTCGGGCACGTCGGGCAGCGGCGGCGGGCGCAGGAAGCGGACGACCGATGTGACCTCGTCGGGGACCGCAGCGGCCCATTCGCGATACTTGCGGATCGCCTCGCCGCCCAGCTCGGCGGGGAAGAGCAGTGCTCCGGCGTAGACCTCGGAGAACGGCAGCAGCGCCACCTCCAGCGCTGTCACGATCGCGTAGCCGCCGCCCCCTCCGCGCAGCGCCCAGAACAGGTCGCCGTCGTTGTCGGCGTCAACGCGCTTGATCTCACCGTCGGCCGTCACGAGCTCGATCGCCCGCACGCGGTTGCAGGCGAAGCCGTAACGCCGGCCCAGCCATCCCAGTCCGCCGCCGAGCGTGAAGCCGGTGACGCCCACGTCGGGCGCCGAGCCGGGCATCGAGCACAGTCCGGCGGCCTGCGCCGCTTCGGAGAGCTCGAGCATCAGCGCACCCGCCTGCACGCGGGCCGTCTGTGCGGCGGCGTCCACCTCGATCCTGCGCATCCGCTCGGTCTTGATCAGGACCGCGTCGTCCAGTGCCCCGAGCGGAGCCGCGCCGTGGCCGGTCCCCTGAGCGGCCAGGCCCAGCTCGTTGGCGGCGGCGAAGCGCACCACCCGCGCGACGTCCTCGGCGCTCTCGACCAGCGCGACGGCGGCCGGATTCTGATCCGCGGTGAGGTTCCAGGCGGCGCGCGCCGTGTCCCAGTCGGAGTCGCCGGGGCGCACCACGGAACCCGAGATCGAAAGCTCCCCCAAGCTCATTGGCGCGCACTCTACGGAACCCGCGCATCGTGCGTCGGCACGCGACGGCGACGGCGTCGGCGTCGGTCCATCCAGGCGTCTCCCGTTCGTCGTTCCTACGACACTGTCCGAAACCGAAGGAGGAACAAGGCCATGACCTACCTGTTGCAGATCTACTCATCCACTCCGATGTCCGAGTACGAAGCGCTCTCGGAGGAGCAGAAAAGTGCGATCACGGGCGAGTACATGAAGATCGGGCAGACGCCCGGGGTGCTCGGTGGGCACCAGCTGCAGGGCCCCGAGACGGCGACGACCGTGCGCGTGCAGGACGGCCAGACGCTGACGACCGACGGTCCGTTCGCGGAGACCAAGGAGGTCGTGGGCGGCTACTTCCTGTACGAGGCCGACGACCTCGACGCGGCGATCGAGCTGGCCGCGCGCATCCCGGCCGCGCGCATGGGCGGCGCGATCGAGGTGCGACCGGTCGTGGAGCGCTGACGATCACCGGCCAGGCGCACTCACTCGAGCCCGATGGCGGCGTCGAGCTCCTCTTCCGTGAGGAGTGGGGCCGCGTGCTGGCGAACCTGATCGGCTTCCTCGGCGACTTCGACCGCGCCGAGGAAGCTGCCCAGGAAGCGTTCGCCGTGGCCGCCGAGCGCTGGCCGCGCGATGGGACGCCGGCGAACCCGGGCGCCTGGCTGACGACGACGGCGCGCAACCGCGCGATCGACCGCATCCGCCGCGAGCGCACCTTCGCGGCCAAGGCGCAACTGCTCGACGTGCCCGAAACAACGGAGGAGGAGATGCAGGAGACCGAACAGGGCGGCGTGTTTTCCGACGAACGGCTGGAGCTGCTGTTCACGTGCTGTCACCCGGCGCTGTCCACGGAGGCACAGGTGGCGCTGACGCTGCGTACGCTCGGCGGACTGCGGACCGAGCAGATCGCGCGCGCGTTCCTGGTGCCGGAGGCGACGCTCGCAAAGCGGCTGGTGCGGGCCAAGCACAAGATCAAGGCCGCGGGCATCCCGTTCCGCGTGCCGCCCGATCATCTGCTGCCGGATCGGCTGCTGGCCGTGCTCGCCGTCGTGTACCTGATCTTCAACGAGGGCTACGGCGGGCAGGTCGAGCTCGCGGGCGAGGCGATCCGGTTGGGGCGGGCGCTCGCCGAACTGATGCCCGACGAAGCCGAGGTGCATGCGCTGCTGGCGCTGATGCTGCTCCACGACGCCCGTCGTGAGGCGCGCTTCGCCGAGGGCGCCGTCGTGCTGCTCGACGAGCAGGATCGCGCGCTCTGGGACGGCGAGCAGATCGCGCAGGGCCGCGCCGTACTGCAGCGCGCGCTCGCGCTCGGCGGCGGCGGGCCCTACGCGCTGCAGGCCCAGATCGCGGCGCTGCACACCGAAGAGCCGCGCGACTGGTCTGCGATCGCGGCGCTCTACGGCCGGCTGGCCGCGCTGACCGGCTCGCCGGTGGTGGGGCTGAACCGCGCCGTCGCGCTCGCCGAGGCGGGCGACCCGGTGAGCGCGCTCGAGCTCGTCGACGGGCTCGAGCTCGACGACTATCACTACCTTCACGCGACTCGCGCCGAGCTGCTGCGCCGGCTCGGGCGCGTGCCGGACGCGCGCGCCGCCTACGGGCGCGCGCTCGAGCTCGTGCACGCCGAGGCCGAGCGAAGCCTGCTGCGGCGCAAGCTCGCCGAGCTCGACGCACAGCCGGGGTGAGCGCGCCAGGGCTACTCTCCCATCTATGCGAACAGGCGAGCTCGGCTTCTGGTGGCGCAGCCTCGGCGGAGCGCCGGCGCCGCGCGACCCGTTGCCCGACTCGACCGAAGCCGACGTTGCGATCGTCGGCGCCGGCTACACGGGCCTGTGGACGGCCTACTACCTCAAGCGGGCCCAGCCGTCGCTGCACGTTGTCGTGCTCGAGGCCGAGCGTGCCGGGTATGGCGCGTCGGGGCGCAACGGCGGCTGGGCGACGGGCTTCTTCTCCGGCCCCCCACGTCGATACGAGCGCAACGGCGGTCGTGCGGGCTTCCTGGGGCTGCAGCGGGAGATGTTCGAAACCGTCGAGGAGATCGCCCGCGTGCTCGCGCGCGAGGGGATCGAGGCCGACTACGCCAAGGGCGGGCAGCTCACGGTCGCGCTCGACGATGCACAGGCTCGGCGGCGGCGCGAGCACGTGCGCCAGCTGCGCGAGCTGGGCGTGAGCGCCGACGACCTGCACGAGCTTGGAGCCGAGGAGCTCGCCGCGCGGGTGTCGGTGGCGGGAGCGCGGACGGCGACGTTCTCGCCGCACGCCGCGAGACTGCACCCGGCCAAGCTCGTGGTCGGGCTCACCGCGGCTGCGGAGCGCCTGGGCGTGAAGATCTACGAGCAGACGCCCGTGCGTGAGATCGTTGCGGGCGAGGCACGCACGGCGCTGGGCAACGTCCGCGCGCGCTGGATCGTGCGCGCGACCGAGGGCTACACGGCCTCGCTGCGCGGTCAGCGCCGCGTGCTGGTACCGGTGAACAGCTCGATCGTCGTGACCCGGCCGCTGTCGGCCGAGGTCTGGGAGCAGATCGGGTGGAGCGGGGAGGAGCTGCTCGAGGACAACGCGCACGTGTTCGTCTATCTGCAGCGCACGGCCGACGGGCGAATCGCGATCGGTGGGCGCGGGGTTCCCTACCGCTACGGCTCGCGCGCCGGCGGCGCCGGTGCGACGGCGCAGGCGACGGTGGAGCAGCTTCGCAGCAAGCTCGCTGCCATGTTCCCTGCGACGGCTGGCGTGGAGCTGGACCACGCCTGGTCGGGCGTGCTCGGCGTCGCGCGCGACTGGTGCGTGTCGGTCGGCGCCGACGCGAACACTGGCGCCGCATGGGCCGGTGGGTACGTCGGTCAGGGCGTGGCCGCCGCGAACCTGGCCGGGCGCACGTTGCGCGACCTGCTGCTCGGGCAGCCGACGGCGCCGACCCTGGCGCCGTGGGTCGCGCACCCGCCGGCTCGCCGCTGGGAGCCCGAGCCGCTGCGCTGGTGCGGGATCCGCGGGCTCTACTCGCTGTATCGCCGCGCCGACGCGATCGAGCGGCGCAGCGGCCGGCCGTCGGCGCTCGCCGGCCTGGTCGATCGAGCGTCAGGCAGGCACTGAGCCGAGCAGCGCCTCGACCACGCGCTCGGGCGCTTCCAGCTGCGGCCAGTGCGCGACGTCCGGCAGCGCGAGCATCGGCGAGCGCGGGAGGCGCTCAGAGATCCGCTCGGCCATGTGCGCGCCCGAGACCGGGTCGAGCATGCCCCAGATGAACGCCAGCGGCACGTCGGTCTGCTCGAGCGCCGAGATCCAGCGCTGCTCGTGGCGTTCGCGGTCGACGATGTAGCGGATCAGGAGGTGTCCGATTCGCTGGCCCTGCTCGCGCTCCATGCCACGCCACATCTCGGCGCTGTCGGCGGCGGCGTCGAAGCCCTCGGCGAACGTCGGGCCGATGCCCGCGGTGAACAGGTCCTCGTTGATCAGCTCGCCGATGCGGGGGCCCTGCTCGGGATCGAGCAACGCCTCCTGGGTCGGCTGGCGCCGGTGGATGGCGGGATACAGGCCGCCGTTGAGCAGATGCACGGAACGCAGCTCGACCGCGAGCCCGCCCTCGGCGCGGCGCGCGAGCAGCTCCTGCGTGACCGACACCGCGTAGTCGTGCGCCACCAGGATCGTCTCGGCGACGCCTTCACGCGCCCACAGCGCCTGCACGAGGTCGGCCTGCTCGTGCAGCGAGTACTCGTGCTCGGTGGGCTTCTCCGAGGCGCCGAAGCCGAGGAAGTCGGGCATCAGCAGCGAATGGCGCCGCGCCAGCGCGGGCGCGACCCTGGCCCAGTCGTGAGATGAGCTCGGGAAGCCGTGCAGCAGCGTCATCGTCGACCCCTGCCCGAGTCGGCGCACGAAGATCCGGCGCTCGACGCCGCCCAGCCCCAGCGGCACGCGCGCGCCCTCCGACCACCAGCTCTCGATCGTGCCCCGCCCGCCGGCGCTCACAGCGCGGTCATCCGATCACGCGCGCGCACGACGCCGCTTGCGCTGGGCGGCGAGCGCATCGCGCACGGCGGCCGTGGCGCTCGCGCCGGCGATCTCGATCGGCTCGGTGCTGCGCAGCGCGCGCGAGAGCACGAAGGCACCCTCGAGCGAGGCGAGCATCGAGAAGGCGAGCTCGCGCGCTCGCCTGCGCGGAAGGCCGGCTTCGGCGAGCCGCTCGGCGGCGGCGTCGACCCAGCTCTGGAAGACGTCGGCGCAGGCTTCGCGCATCGGCTCGTTCGTGCTCGAGACCTCGAGCGCCACGGTCGCGATCGGGCAGGCGTCGGCGTAGTCGGACTCGCGCACGGTCGCGGCGGCGCCGGCGAAGAAGTTGCGCGTGGCCGCGACCGGGTCCGCGCCGGGCTCGAAGAAGGCGTCGATGAGCTGGCCGTAGATCGCGCCCGACCAGCGGATCACCTCCTCGCCGAGCTGCTCCTTGCCGCCCGGGAAGAAGTGGTAGAGCGAGCCGAACGGCGCGCTCGCTTCAGCGACGATCTGCTTGACGCCGGTGCCGGCGAAGCCCTGCCGCCGGAACAGCTCGGCGCTGCGCTGCACGATCCGCTCCTTGGTCTGCGCCGCCATGCCGGCAATGATACGGTACGGGCTCACTAGAGCGATCTATCTATTACCTGTTCAATGGAGATTGAGGGGAGTGCGACATGCCCGAGATCGAGCTGACGGCCGGAACGATCGAATACGAGGACACGGGCGGCGACGGCCCGGTGCTCGTGCTGCTGGGCGGGCTCGTCATGGACGGATCGGTGTGGGACCCGCTCGTGCAGGATCTGCGCGCCGACCATCGCTGCGTGGTGCCGACGCTGCCGCTGGGGGCGCATCGCAAACCGATGCGCCCGGATGCCGACCTGTCGCTGGCAGGCTACGCGCGGATGGTCGCCGAGCTCCTGCAGCGGCTCGACCTGCGCGAGGTCACGCTCGTGCAGAACGACCACGCCGCGGCCCTCGTCCTGGCGGGCGAAGGCGACGCCCGGCCGGAGCGGGTGGCGCGACTCGTGATCTCCTCGTGCGAGGCCTTCGAGAACTACCCGCCGGGGCTGCCCGGCAAGAACGTGCGCCTGCTGGGGTTCGTGCCGGGCGGGATCTACCTGGCGATGAACGCGATGCGCCTGCGCGCGCTGCGCCGCTCGCCGATCGGGTTGGGCTGGATGGCCAAGCGCCCGCTGCCCGACGAGCTCGTCGATCGCTGGCTGGCGCCGCTGCAGGGTCAGCGTGGCGTGCGCCGGGACTTTCGCAAGTACGTCACCGGCGGACGACGAGCGCAGATGGTGCAGGCGTGCGAGCGCCTGCGCGCGTTCGCACGCCCGACGCTGGTCGTGTGGACGCCCGAGGACAAAGTGCAGCACCCTGAGCACGGCCGCCGCTTCGCCGAGCTCCTGCCCGACGCGCGCCTGGTCGAGATCGCCGACAGCTACACATTGATCATGCGCGACCAGCCGCAGGCCTTCGCCGGCGCGATCCGGGAGTTCGTGGCCGAGCGCGCCGGGACGGCGCAGCGCCTGGCCAGCTGAGGCGGGGCACGACCGGCGGGCGCCGCCGTGGCCAGACAGACCGGCGCGCGCCGGCATGGCAGGATGAGCGGGTGCTGATCCGAGGCGTGCTCGCACACATGCTGATCGCCTGGCTGTCCAACTGCGTCGCGCTGCTCGTGGCGGCGGCCGTGATCCCGGCGATCGGCTACGAGAAGGATCTCGGCACGCTGCTGCTCGCGGGGCTGATCCTGGGCGTCGTCAACGTGCTCGTGCGCCCGTGGATCATCCTGTTCACGCTCCCCGCCGTGATCCTCTCGCTCGGGGTCTTCCTGCTCGCGATCAACGCGCTGATGCTGTGGCTGACGAGCAAGCTCGTCAGCGGCTTCACGATCGGCGGCTTCTGGTCGACGCTCGGCGGCGCTGCGATCGTGTGGCTCGTCAACGCCGCTCTGCGCCGCGCGCAACGCTCCTCGCGCACAGAGCCCGAGTATCGCTGGGAGCGCGGCTGAGACTGTAGGGACGCCGAGCCGTCTGCGCTGGAGCGCGCGCGGCTGGGAGAATCGCCGGTGTGGACCTGCTCCTGGTCAAGCTCCTGCTGGCGCCTGCGCTCGTCGTCGGCTCCTCGCTGGCTGGGCGCCGGTGGGGCCACGAGGTCGCGGGCCTGCTCGTCGCCCTGCCGCTCGTGGCCGGGCCGATCCTGCTGATCACCGAGCTCGAGCACGGCCGGCACTTCGCCGCGGACGCCGCCGCCGCCTCGCTGCTCGGGCTGGTGGCGCTGACGTGCTTCGTCGTCGTCTTCGCGCAGGTCGCGCGCCGGGCGGGCTGGCTCGCGGCCGTGCTAGCGGGATGGGCCGCTTTCCTCGCGGTCGCGCTCGCCTTCGGTCAGGCCTCGATCCCGGCCGGTGTCGGCCTCGTGCTCGCCTTCGGCGCCTTCGCGCTCGCACCGCGACTGCTGCCGGCCGATCCGCACGAGCAGGATCTGCCGCTCGCCGAGCTGCCCGCGTGGGACCTGCCGGCCCGTGCGGTTGCCACCGCACTGCTCGTGCTCGGCTTGACCGGCGCCGCGGCGGGCCTCGGACCGACGCTGACGGGCACGCTCACTCCGTTCCCCGTCTCGAACACCGTGCTGGCGGCGTTCGTGCTCGTGCTCGAGGGCCCCGTGCAGCTCGACGACTTCTTCCGCGGCTTCCTGCGGGGCGCCTACGGCTTCGGGATGTTCTGCTTCCTCGTGGCCGTGCTCGTGATCGGGCTCGGACCGCTCGGCGCCTTCGCGCTGGCCCTGTGCGGTGCGCTCGCCGCGCAATGGGTCGCGCGCGCGCTCGCGCGAGCGGGCGAGCGTCGCGCGCTCGCGGCCGGCGCGAGCGCGCCCGACGCTGGCGCGCGCGCTACTGGTTCAGCCCGAGCAAATCTATGATTTCGCCGAACGTTTCGACTTCGCGGGCTTCGGTTTCGGCGATCGCTTCTTCGTACCGGCGCGCGCGCTGCACGAGCGCGCGCTGCGAGGAGGGCACGTATGCGAGCAGGCTTCTCGGCATGAAGCCGACGCCGACGTAGTTTTCGTAGAAGGTCTTGCGGAAACGCACGGTCGTGGCGGGGAGCGCCTTGTAGCCGCTCGCCCTCCACGCGCGCAGGTCGCCGCAGAGGTCGGGTAGGGGCGTGCGCACCTCGGCGAGGCCCCGGCGCGCATACGAGTGCACGGCGCGCGTGAGCGCTGCGTTGCTCCAGTTCAGGCGCGAGACGGCGCGGGCGAACTTCGCGGCGGCTGCGGCGCCGGGCTCATAGCCCACGATCGTCATCGCCCCGATCACCTCCCAGGTGAGCTTTTCCGAGTCTTCGTTCTGCGGCGAGCCGGCCACGACGTGCGGGCATTCGCGCCGCAGGCGCTCGCGCAGCGCCCGGATCCTCGCTTCGGCCGTCGGCACCAGGCTGTGGCCCGTGCTCACCAGCGCGTAGTTGGCGCGCACGTAGGCTTCGGTGCTCGCCACGTTGGACGCTCCGAACGCCGCCGACGGCGAGATCGCCGCGCACACTCCGAGCGCGGCGGCGAGCGCGGCCGACAGTGCTAGCGCAGCGCCTCTCATCGGATCGAGCGTACCCGCCCGCAGCGCCGCATGTGCCGCCTCTGCATGCATGCCCGACGGCTTGACAACCCCGGCAGAGGAGATCTTTTGAAGCAACTCTTACGTTGCGCGCTGGCGGATGTGGCACCCTTCCCGCCTCGGCACCCGAGGGGCTCGCGCAGTCCCGCACGGGTCGTCGCACTCGCACATGCGCCGCAACGCACTCATCATCCTGGGAGTCGTGGGGGTCGCCGCGCTCGCCTGGGGCGTGCTCGCGCTCGCGCTCGGATCGGCAACGCTCGAGCTCGAGTCGGGATCGAGCGCGCAGAGCGCCACCTCGCCCGCGTGTCTGCCTGCCTCGCTCGCGCACTCGGCCACGCTGGCGGGCACGGGCGTCGACGTCTCGCCGGCGCCCGAAACGGGCTCGGCCAATCCGCATTCGCAGATCAGCTTCCTCGGGGCACCGGTCGAGGAGATCCGCGTGCTCTCGGTCGTGGGCGAGCGCAGCGGCGCTCACGCCGGCAAGCTGCGCGGCTACTCGCAGGGCGACGGCGCGAGCTTCACGCCCGACTCGCCGTTCGACACGGGCGAGCGGGTGACCGTGCGTGCCTCGATCGGCGCCGGGGCGGGCAAGGCGATCTCGTTCGCCTTCCGCGTGGACACGCCCTATTCGACGGCCAACACGACGGACTTCGCCAACCTGCCTGCGGCGCCGGCCGACTATCAGAGCTTCTATACGCTGCCGAACACCCATCCGCCGGTGCTGACGGTCACGACGCCCGATCGCGACCCGGCGGCCGGCTACGTCTTCACCACCAACGGCCCCGGCCCGGGTCAGTACGGGCCTCTGATCTACACGCCGCAGGGACGGCTCGTCTGGTTCCAGCGGCTGCCCGAAGGCGAAGCCGCGGAGAACCTGTCGGTGCAGAGCTACGAAGGCCGCCCGGTACTCACCTGGTGGCGGGGCCACGTGCTCTCGCTCGGCTTCGGCCAGGGCGAAGACGTCGTGATGAACTCGCACTATCAGACCATCGCGAGGATCCCCGGCGGCAACGGCCTGAAGGCCGACCTGCACGAGCTGCAGCTCGCGCCGCACGACGTCGCCTACATCACGGCCTTCAACCCGATCCACTGCGACCTGAGCTCTGTACAGGGCTCGCGCGGCGGCGCGATCGTCGACACCGCCATCCAGCAGATCGACATGAAGACAGGCCTCGTGCGCTGGGAATGGCACAGCCTCGACCACATCGGCGCCGCCGAGTCGGAAGTCGAAGCGCCCAGCGGGGCCACGGCGTGGGACTACTTCCACCTGAACTCGATCGATCGCCAGCCGGGCGGCGATCTGCTGATCTCGGCGCGCAGCACCTGGGCCGGCTACCTGCTGCAGGGCGGAAGCGGCAAGGTGCTTTGGCGGCTCGGCGGCAACAGGAGCTCCTTCAAGATGGGCCCCGGAACGAAGATGGCGTGGCAGCACGACGGCCGCCTGCTCGCAAACGGCGAGCTGACGTTCTTCGACGACGGCTCGAACCCGCCGATCCACAGCCAGTCTCGCGGCCTGCGCATCGAGCTCGACTACAAGGCGCGGGAAGCGCGGCTGGTCAAGGCCTACACGCACGCCGATCCGCCGCTGCTCGCCGCCAGCCAGGGCAACATGCAGACGCTCGCGAACGGCAACGCGCTGATCGGCTACGGAGGTGTTGCCGCGATCAGCGAGTACGCCCCCGACGGCTCACTCGTTTTCGACGCCCACCAGCCGTTCGACATGTCCTTCTATCGGGCCTACCGCTTCCCCTGGGGCGGCCATCCGTCGAGCCCCCCCGCCGTGCTCGCCAGCTTCAACGACACCGAAGAAGAGACGATCGTGCACGCGAGCTGGAACGGCGCCACCGACGTGTCCTCGTGGCGCCTGCTCGCGGGCGAGCAGCCGGGGGCGCTGAAGGCCAAGGCCGTGATCCCGGTGGCGGGCTTCGAGAGCTCGGCGACGCTGCCCAACAAGTACGCCTACGTGGGCGTGCAGGCGCTCGACCCGGCCGGCAAGGTGCTCGGTGCGTCCAAGCCGAGCGCCGTGATCGGCTACTACGCTTCGCTGCGCAGCTCCGGGAAGCCGGGATGAGCGCTCGCAGCAATCCTTGCGAGAGCGCCGCGCGGTCGGGCGGGCCGAGACCGGTCGGGGCGAGCCCTAGTAGGCCGGTTTGGACTTGTGCTTCTTCGTCGTCGTCGTGCTCGTCGGCGTCTTGCTGCTGGTCGGCGTCGCGCTCGTGGACGAGGACGAGGACGAGCCGCTGCTGCCGCATCCCGCCACCGCGACGGTGCTCGCCAGGACGGCCAGGGCCGTTAGCATGGCGGTCAGTGGCGTTCTTCTCATGGGGCGGGCTCCAATCGTCGCTCGGGGAATCGGCGGCCCACCCTACCAAGCCCCTGCGATGGGAATCGCAGTTGGGTAGGCGCCCGTGAGCGTGGAGACGACGGTGACTCCGGGCGCGACGCAGGCGCCTGCGGCCGAGCCCGAGCGCGGCTCCCGCTCGGGATGGCTTCTGGCCGTCTGCTGCGTGGCTCAGTTCATGGTCATCCTCGACCTGAGCATCGTCAACGTGGCGCTGCCCCACATCCAGTCCGCCCTCGGCTTCACGGCGCCGGAGCTGCAGTGGGTGGTCGACGCTTACGCGATCTCCTTTGCCGGCTTTCTGATGCTTGGCGGCCGCGCGGCCGACCACTTCGGTCAGCGCCGCACGTTCGTGTTTGCGCTGGCGATGTTCGGCCTGACGTCGCTGATCGGCGGGCTCGCGCCCGAACAGCTGACCCTGATCGGCGCCCGCGCCGTACAGGGCGTCGCCGGCGCTCTGATGGCGGCGTGCTCGCTGGCGATCATCACGGCGTCGTTCCCGCCCGGCCCCAAGCTCCACCGCGCAATCGGGACGTGGGCGGCGATGAATGGGCTCGGCGGCTCGGCCGGCGTGCTGCTGGGAGGAGTGATCACCGAAGCGCTCAGCTGGCGTTGGGTGCTGCTGATCAACCCGCCGATCGCGATCGCGGCTGCGGTCGTCGCGTATGCGGTCGTCGGCGAACGCCGCCGGGCTCGCGCGGACTCGACGTTCGACCTCGCGGGTGCGCTGACGCTCACGATCGGCCAGGTCGTGCTCGTGTTCGGCATCGTCGAAGCGGGCCTGAAGGGCTGGAGCACGTTCGAGGCGCTGGGCCCGATCGCCGTCGGCGTCCTGCTGCTCCTCTTGTTCGTCTTCATCGAGACGCGGATCGCCACCGAACCGCTGATCCCCTTCAAGGCGCTCTCCAAGCCGCTGCGGATCGCCAACAACATCGTGCTGCTGTTCAGCGCGACGATCTTCCCGATGTGGATCCTGAGCTCCCTCTACCTGCAGCAGGTGCTTGGCCTCTCGCCGCTGCACACCGGACTCATCTTCCTGCCGATGACGCTCGTCATCATGCTGGTGGCCTCACGCGCCGGCAAACTCGTCGGGCAATTCGGGGTGCGGGCGGTGCTCGGCAGCGGACTGATCATGCTGACGGCCGGCATGGTGCTGTTGGCGCGGATCGGGCCGAGCGGCAGCGGCGTCGTCTACATCATGATCCCCGGGCTGCTGACGGCGGCTGGGATCGCGATGTCGATCGTGCCCTCCACGATCGCCGCCACCCAGGGGGCGAAGGAGGGACAGGCCGGTCTCGCCTCCGGCCTCGTGAATACCTCGCGCCAGGTCGGCGGCGGACTCGGTCTGGCCGTGCTGATCACGCTCGCGACGCAGCACACCACGCATCTGATCGCCGCCGGGGAGCAGGTGCCGGACGCGCTCACGCACGGCTTCCGCCTCGGCTTCGAGATCGGCGCCGGCCTGGCGGCGGCCGCGACGCTGCTGACGTTCCTGGCGCTGCCCCGGCAAGCCGGACCCTCGCTGCCGGTGCGGCGGCTGGCGCTGGCGATCGGCGCCGTGCTCGCCCTGTTCGCCGGGTTGACGGCCGCCTTCGCGGGCTCCAAAGCTCCGCCGATCGGCAGGTACACGCTGAAGGATGCGTACAGCTACGTCGCCACGCCGTCGCTGCACCCGCCGATGATCAGGCTCGTCAAGCGCGCGCCGGAGAGCCAGCTCGCGCCCGGCTACATCTTCCTGACCAACTTCCTCGACCTGAACGAACCGCCGATCGTCGGTCAGAGCGGTCCGCTGATCCTCGACGACAACCTGCAGCCGGTCTGGTTCCAGCCGGTGCCGGAGAAGGTGGTCGCCGCCAACCTCTCGCTGCAGAGCTACCAGGGAAAACCGGTGCTCGCCTGGTGGCAGGGCTTCGTCACCAACACCGGCTCGACCGAGTCAGGGGAATACGTGATCGTCAACCAGCACTACCAGACGGTCGCGCGGCTGAAGGCCGCGGACGGCTGGGTGCTGACGCTGCACGAGATCGTGATCGACGGCGACAAGGCGTGGGTCACCGCCAACAAGAACGAGGCGCGCAACCTGTCGAAGTACGGCGGCGCCTACAACGGCGCGCTGATCGACTCGGCGGTGCAGGAGTACGACCTCAGGACGGGCAAGCTCCTGCGCAACTGGGATGCGCTCGAGCACATCCCGCTGCGCGAGTCCGAAGCATCGCTGCCGACCAACGGCTTCCCGTGGGACGCCTACCACGTCAACTCGATCGACCTCGTCGGCAAGGACAAACTGCTGATCTCGATGCGAAACACGTGGGCCGCCTACATGGTCGACGCCACGACCGGCAAGATCGAGTGGACGCTGGGCGGACAGCAGTCGGACTTCCGGTTCGCTCGTGGCGCCGCCTTCCAGTGGCAGCACGACGTGACGATGGCGCCCGATGGGAGGGTGACGCTGTTCGACGACCACTGCTGCCGGCAGACCGGCGGCGGCACCTCCGTTCGCGCGACCGGCCCATCTCGCGGGCTCGTGCTCCAGCTCGATCAGCGCACGCGCACGGCGACGCTCGTCGCCCAGTACGGTCGGGGCGGCGGCTTCGAATCGGAATTCATGGGCAACACTCGCACGCTGCCGAGCGGCGACGTCTTCGTCGGCTGGGGCTCTGAACCGTACTTCTCCGAGTTCGACCACTCCGGCAGAGTGCTCCTGGAAGGAGAGCTCCCCGGCCCGGACCTCTCATACCGTGCGTCGCTCGAGCAGTGGGTCGGCCTGCCGCTCTCCGCGCCCGTGGGCGCTGCCCGCCAAATCTCCGGCAAGACGACCGTCTACGCGAGCTGGAACGGCGCCACGCGGTTGGCCTCTTGGCGGGTCCTGGCCGGGTCGGGAGCCGGCCCGCTCACGGCTGTGGCGACGCGTGCCAAGGAGGGCTTCGAGACGGCGATCCCCGTTCCCGAGGGCTCGCGCAGCTTCAAGCTGCAGGCCCTCGACGGCGCCGGCAAGGTGATCGGCAGTTCGCGCCCGTTCGCGCTCGGAGCCTAGTGCCGCGGTGCCCGGCACGCGGCTCGGGCCGCTCCCGCGCCCGCTACGATCACGCCCGATGACGAGCCCGCCAAGCCCGCTCACCACCGCCGTCCGGCAGGCATAGCGTGCGCACGATCCGCTCGGCCGGGCTCGCCCTCGGCTTGCTCGCGACCGCCGCCGGCGTCTGCGCGTGCGGTGGGGCGACGCCCGCGACATCGGCCACGCTGAGCGCGTCCGTGAGGGCGGCGGCCACCGGCTCGATCGCCGTGTCACCGCAGCCGGGCACCCCCGACGCCTCGGCCTCGACGCAGATCAGCTTCCTCGGCGGCCCCGGCACGAAGGTCTCGAGCGTGCGCGTGTCGGGCTCGCGCACCGGCGCCCACTCGGGCGCCCTGCGCGGGTACTCGACGGGCACCGGCGAAAGCTTCCTGCCGAGCCGCCCGTTTCGCGCGGGAGAGAAGGTCACCGTGCACGCGACCGTCAACGGGGCGGCCGTCAGCACGAGCTTCACGATCGCCCACCAGGCGCCGGTGAGCCAGAAGCAGTTCCCGCTCAACCCGGGCGACGCGAAGGCGGTGCAGCACTACGCCTCGGCGCCGACGCTGACGCCCTCGACGGTTCGGATCACGACCAAGGCCAAGCCGGGCTCCGCGCCGGGCGACCTCTTCCTCGCGCCGTACCAGGGCAAGGGCACCCCCGGGCCGATGATCGCCGAACAGGACGGCAGCCTCGTCTGGTTCAAACCGCTCGCGCACGGGCAGACGGCGACGAACCTGCAGGTCCAGCAGTACCTGGGCAAGCCCGTGCTGACGTGGTGGCAGGGGCGCGTGCTGCAGGTCGGCTTCGGCCAGGGGGCGATCGAGATCTACAACACCTCCTACCAGCACCTCGCCACGGTCAGGGCGGGCAACGGCTACCGCGCCGACCTGCACGAGATCCACCTCACGCCGGAAGGGACGATGTGGAGCGATGACTTCAACCCGATCGGGATGAACCTGTCGAGCGTGCACGGCAAGTCAAACGGCGTGCTGACCGACTCGATCATCCAGGAGATCGACGTCAAGACGGGCCTGGTGATGTGGGAGTGGCACGCGCTCGGGCACATCCCGATCTCGGAGTCGAACAACCCGGCGCCGAAGTCGAGCTACCCGTGGGACTACGTGCACATCAACTCGATCTCGCCGGGGCCCAACGGCGACGTGCTGCTGTCCTCGCGCAACACGTGGGCGCTGTATGACGTCGACATCGCAAGCGGCCAGATCCGCTGGCGCCTCGGCGGCAAGCGCTCGAGCCTCAAGCTCGGGCCGGGCACGCGCGAGTACTGGCAGCACGACGCCCAGTGGCAGCCCGGCGGCCTGATCTCGGTGTTCGACAACGGCTCGACGCCGCCGAAGGAGAAGCAGTCGCGCGGGCTCCTGCTGAAGCCCGACACAGCCGGCCATTCGGTCTCCCTGGTGAGGGCGTTCACCAACCCGTCGAAACGGCTGCTGGCGGCGAGCCAGGGCAACATGCAGAGCCTGCCCGGTGGCGACTGGCTGATGGGCTATGGGGGGCTGCCCAACTTCACCGAGTACGACTCGTCCGGGCACGTGCTGCTCGACGGCACGCTCGGCAAGGACGTGCAGAACTTCCGCACCTACCTGGCGCCGTGGAGCGCGACGGCACCCGGACGACCCGCGATCGCCGCGAAGGCGGCGGGCCGCGCCGCGTTCGACGTCGCCGCGAGCTGGAACGGCGCGACCGAGGTCGCCTCCTGGCGCGTGCTCGCCGGTTCCTCCGCGGGCGCCTTGGCGCCGGTCACAAGCGGCGCGCGGACGGGCTTCGAGACGACGCTGAAGGCGAGCACGGCGGGCCCCTACCTGGCGGTGCAGGCACTCGATGGGTCGGGCAACGTGCTCGGCACCTCGGCCACGGTCAAGGGGTGAGCCGGCGGGCGATCTCGCCACGCGCGCTGCTGGCGGTGCTCGCGCTGCTGTCGCTGCTCGGCGTGGCGATCGCACTGCTTCTCACCTCGCGTGGCGCCGGCGCCGGTCGCAACGCCTCGCCGAGCGCGTTCAAGGAACCGGCGCTCTCGCCGAGCTGCACGCCGCCGCGCCTGAACGTCTCGGCAGCGCTGGCCGAGGGGCGCGTGACGGTGTCGCCGGCCCCCGACTCGCGTGACGCCTCATCCTCGACCCAGCTGAGCATGCTGGGACCGTCGGCCGGGCAGATCTCCCACGTCAGCGTGAGCGGCTCCGAGAGCGGCCGGCACGACGGACGGTTGGTCGCCTACTCGCAGGGAAACGGCGCGAGCTTCGTGCCGAGCACTCCGTTCACCCAGGGCGAGCGCGTCAGCGCGCACGCCCAGCTGCGCGACGGCTCGCGCGAGATCCCGTTCGCGTGGAGCTTCACGGCGGCGGTGCAGGACCACGGCGGCCACGCGGGCGGCAGTCCCAGGCCGGCGCCGCAGCGGGCCGCCTATCAGAGCTTTCGCTCTCGACCGGATCTGCAGCCGCCGACGGTCACCGTCACGGCACACGCCGCCGGCGCGACGCCGGGCGACATCTTCATCGCTCCATACTCCGGGCCGGGTCAGTACGGGCCGATGATCCTCGACGAAGACGGTCGCCTGGTGTGGTTTCAGCCGCTCTCACCCGCCGGCACGCGCGCCGCTGACTTTCGCGTCCAGCAGTACGAGGGCAAACCCGTCCTCACCTGGTGGCAGGACCCGCTGATCGCCGGCGGCTCGAGCAAGGCGGGCGAGGTGATCCTCGACAGCTCCTACCGCCGTATCGCCGTCGTGCGTGCGGGCAACGGCTACCAGCCGGACCTGCACGAATTCCAGATCACCCCGCAGGGGACCGGCCTGATCACGGTCTACGACGCGATCGATTGCGATCTGTCGGCCGTCGGCGGGTCGCGCGACGCGGCTGTGGCCGACACGCTGATACAGCAGATCGACCTGCGCACGGGGCTGGTGATGTACGAGTGGCACAGCCTCGACCACGTGCCGCTGAGCGACTCCTACGCCTCGGCCAAGGGCGCGAGCCGCACGAAGCCCTACGACTACTTCCACATCAACTCGATCGACGTGCAGCCGCAAGGCGACCTGCTGATCGACGCGCGCAACACCTGGGCGGCCTACGACGTCGACGCGCGAACGGGGCAGGTGCGCTGGCGCCTGGGGGGCAGGCGCTCGAGCTTCCACCTCGGCCCGGGTGTGGCCACCGCCTACCAGCACGACGCGCGCCGCCAAGCGGACGGGACGATCACCCTCTTCGACAACGGCGCGACGCCGGCGGTGCACCCGCAGTCGCGCGCGATCGACGTGCGCCTGGACACCGCGACGATGACGGCGACGCTGGTGCGCGAGGTCGCCCACCCGGACAAGCCGCTGGTCGCGGGCAGCCAGGGCAACGTGCAGTCGCTGCCCGACGGCGACTGGATGGTCGGCTGGGGGGAGGTGCCCTACGTCTCGGAATTCGGCCCGTCGGGTGCGCTCCTGTTCGACGCGCACCTGCCGTCCACGTACGAGTCCTACCGCGCCTACCGCCTGCCCTGGAGCGGGCAGCCGAGCGAGCCGCCGGCGCTGGCCGTCGTGCGTCCCAAGGCCGGGCGCGGGGCGAAGGTGTATGCGAGTTGGAACGGCGCTACGCAGGTGGCCTCGTGGCGCGTGCTCGCCGGGCCCTCGCCGTCGAACCTCGTGGCCGTCGCGAGCGCGCCGCGCTCGGGCTTTGAGACGGCCCTCGCGGTGCCCGACCTCGCCGCCGGTGCATACGTGGCCGTTCAGGCGCTCGATGCAGCGGGCGCCGTCATCGGCGCCTCGCCCGCGAAGCGCGCTTGACGCCGCGAAAGCCCGTTTCGCCGGTGGCCGCGCCCGGCGGCTGCAGCCCTTCGAAGATTTTTTCAGCGCGGCGCTCGCGGATCGCCGTCGCGTTGGCCGCCGCCGCCTTGGCAACCAGGAAGTAGTCGCTGAAGCCGCGTGCGTGCGCTGCGTTCAGGCGGGCCGGCAGCGGGCGGCGCAGCTCTCGTTCCAGGGCCTGCTCGAAGGTCTGGCGCAGCGAGGGGCCGAGCGCGCTGTGCCCGGCGCTGTTGTGGAGCTCCAGGCGCCCGGCGTCGGTCGAGTAGTCGTAGAGCTCGTCTTCCTCGCCCTCGGCGAGCAGTTCGATGTCATCGGCGCGCCAGTTCGAGTAGGCGGCGTACTTGGCCTCGGGCGTGCGCACGGCCACGACGTGGCGCGGCGCTTCGGCGGCGTAGGCCTCGACGGCGTACTCGGTCACGGTCTCGTCGGTGGCGTGCACGACGAAGGGTCGCCCAGGTGCGTTCGGGTCGGTCAGCATCGCGGCGAGGTCGGCGCGTTCGGCGAGGTGGCCGTGGCGCGCTTCGCTGCGCCAATCATTCGAGCCGGTCGCGATCGTCAGCAATAGCGGCACGATGTCGACGCTCGAGGTCAGCTGCGTGCGCGGCGTTTCGGTCGCCTGCGCGAGCTGGTTGCGGTAGTCCTTGACCAGCAGTGGCACGTGGATCGCCTCCTCGTACGCGGCGGCGCCCTTGCCGCGGAGCCCGTGCGAGCCGCCGTACTCGCCGTGATCGGAGGTGAAGACGACGACCGTGTTGGCCGCCACCTCGGGCCGGCTCTCGAGCGTGTCGAGCACGCTGCCGATGTGGCGATCGACCTCGCGCTGCAGCTTGGCATAGAGGTTGAGGAACTCGCTCCACAGCGCGACGACTTCTGGGCCTTCGAAGGGAACCGGCCCGAACGACGCCGCCGCCGTTTCCTGCAGGGAGCGCTGCAGCTGCGGCTTGCCCCGCGCGAGGAGCAGCTCGGGCGTCTCGAAGTTCGCGGGCAGCCCTTCGGTCACCCGTTGCGCCCTGGCCTCCGGCATCACGCGATTGCTCCACACGTACCACCAAGCGATGTCGTGCGGGTTCACGAACGAGACCGTCGTGCACCACGGCTCGGCGCGGCGCTCGTGCTTGAACCACTTGGCGAACTGCCGGGCGATGCGGCCGTCCAGGCGCCATCCCTGACCGGGCGCGCCATTGGGCGAGGGGAAGGTGCCGCCGCCGAAGCCGTAGCGCGCGAGCCCCCGCGCGCCGCTCGCGCGCCCCCACTGGCCGTCGTGATGGGTGAGATGCCACTTGCCGTACCAGCGCGTGTGGTAGCCGAGTCGGCGCAGCAGCGACCCCCAGGTCGGGAATCCTGGGTCCAGGGTGCTGCCGCCGGTGATCATGCATCCGGTCTGATGGGTGTAGAGGCCAGTCAGCAGCGTCGAACGCGACGGCGTGCAGTCGTTTGCCGCCGTGTAGTGGCCCGCGAACGAGACCGCCCCCTCGCGCAGGCGCCGCAGGTTGGGCGGCAGCGCCGTGCCGTCGGCCATCGGCGAGAACCACGCCGGGTATCGCAGCTGGTCGACCAGGATCACGAGGATGTTCGGCTGCGCCGGGGTCGACGGCGGCGGGGCGCTGGCGGCGGCCGTCCGTGCCGAGCTGCGGCCCGAGTCTTCGCTGGCGTCGGCCAGCCTGTCGATGCCCACGCCCGCGCCGGCGAGCAGGCCGCCGGCGGCGAGGCTTCCCTTCACGAACGTGCGCCTGTCGATGCGACCGCCCTGCGACGGGTCCTCGTGGACGCCCTGCTTGCTCGGGTCGGTGCTCATGCGATCTGATCGTAGGGAGGTGCGAGGCGCTCACGGCAGTGCCCTCGCCCTTCGAACCGTCGCGGCTGCGACATGACGGCAGGCTCCTCGGGCACCGATGAGCGCGCTCTGCGCTCGAGCGCAATTGAACAGAGTCGCGATAAAGATCGCCTCAGTGCGTCCACACCGGCTGGACGGCGGTCGACGCTCCCTCGGCACCGCCCGGTCAGGCGAGCTCGTATTCGTCGTGGCGACGTATCCACAACGGCGCCGTGGCGCTCTCGTCGCGGCCCTTCGGCGTACGATCGAGCAGGCCGTAGAAGGCCATCGAGACCTCGAGGCCACGCGCTGTCGTCACGTAGGTCCGGTAGACGGTCCCCTCGGACAGCGCATACACGCTCAAGCCAGGCCGCTCGGCGACGTAGCCCGCCGCGTCGGTGCCGCACAGGCGCGCGTTCTCCACGACCGTGGGCGGGATCTCGCCTTCGAGGAACGGCTTCAGCTCCTCCTCGGTGTTCACGTAGCCGAGGTCGCGGTTGAAGCCGTTGTCGTCACTGGAGACCCACGGGATCTCCCAGCCCATCCGCTCCCTGAAGGCGAGGAGCTTCTGCAGCGGCGCGCGCGAGGCGAGCAGCATGGTTGCGTCCTTTGCGTTCAGATGGGGGACCTGGGCGTCGAACGTGTCCGCGATCGAGGAGCACACGGGGCAGCCGGACTCGTAGGGCGGCCCGAACATGAAGTGGTAGACGAGCAGCTGCGAGCGGCCGTCGAAGAGGTCGGCGAGGGAGGAGGTGCCGTCCTCGGTCTCGAAGCGGTAGTCCTTCTCGACCGGGACCCAGGGCAGCTCGCGCCGCTTCCTGGCGAGCTCGTCGCCACGTCGCGTGAGCTCCTTCTCCTCGCTCAACAGCTCGTCTCGCTCCGCCTGCCACTCCTGCTGCGTGCCGATCCTGTGCTCGGTCATCGAAGTGCCACCTCCTGTTTGGTTTCCGGGGCCTGAGGCTATATAGTTAGCAGAATGGCTAACGATGCGTTCCGGGCTCTCTCACATCCGCTCCGACGCGAGATCGTGGAGCGACTCAGCGGCGGGGTCGCGACGGTCGGAGAGGTGACCCGCGACTTCGGCGTCTCCAAGCCGACCATCTCCCGGCACCTGAAGATGCTGGAGGAAGCGGGCGTCGTCAGCCGCGTGATCGACGGCAGGACCCACCGCCTCGCCCTGCGGCCGGAGGCGCTCGCCGAGGCCTCGGATTGGATAGAAAGTCAGCGGGAGCGCTGGGAGCGCCTGTTCGATGTCGTCGGCGGGTACCTGGAGGAACGGAAGGAGGGACCGTGACCGAGCAGTCCGAGCGCGTGGTGCGAATCGAACGGACCTTCGCCGCCTCGGCCGAGGACGTCTTCGACGCCTGGACCAGCCCCGAGGTGATGCGGCGCTGGTTCCACGTGGCCCCCGACTGGGACACGCCCGAGGCCGAGGTCGATCTCGAGGTCGGCGGGAGGGTCCGCGTGGTGATGCGCAGGCCCGACGGCACGGAGGCCGAGGCGCAGGGCCGGTACACGCTGATCGATCGGCCGCACCGGCTGGTGATGACCTGGAGCTTCCAGGACGATCCCTCCAACGAGCAGCTGATCGAGCTGTCCTTCGTCGAGTCCGAGGGCTCGACGACGGTGCTGATGGTCAACAGCGGCATCTCGACGGACGAGCGCCGCGACCGGCAGGACGTGGGATGGCGCGGATGCCTCGACGAGCTCGAGCGGGCACTGGCCGACTGAGGTAGGAGGTCAGACTCGATGAACAACGACTTCCCGATCGAGCGCGTGGAGCGTCGGGCGGCGCCCGATCCGTTGCACCGCCTCGCGCCGGTGATCCTGCTTCTCGTGGCGGCTGCCGTGTCATGGGCGATCACGGCGCGGCGCATGCAGGGCATGGACATGGGGCCCGGCACCGACCTGGGCAGCCTCGGCTGGTTCGCGGTGGTGTGGGCGACGATGATGGCCGCGATGATGCTCCCCTCGCTCGTGCCGATGGCGCTCACCCACGCGAGGGCGGGTCGAGACGCCGGCGCGTCCGCTCCCACGGCCGCGAGCTGCGTCTTCGCCTGCGGCTACCTCCTCATCTGGGTGGGCGCAGGCGTGCTGGCCTACGCCTTGATCCAGGGCGTAGGGTCGCTCGAGATCTCCTGGCTCGCCTGGGATCGCGGAGGGCCTTACATCGCCGGCGCGGTGATCCTGGGAGCCGCGCTGTACGAGCTCACGCCGGCCAAGTCGACGTGCCTGCGCCACTGTCGAAACCCCGAGCTGCTCACCGGGCGCTGGCGGCCGGGTGTCTCGGGCGCGGCGCTGACGGGCCTGGAGCACGGCGGCTTCTGCGTCGGCGCGAGCTGGGCGTTGATGGCCGCTCTGTTCGCCGTCGGCGTGATGAACGTCGCCTGGATGGTCGTGGTGGCGGCGCTCGTCGCGATCGAGAAGCTGCTGCCCTGGGACCGAGCTGCGATCGGGGTGACGGCGCTGTTCATTGCCGCCCTCGGACTGGCCGTCGCCTTCGCGCCCGACCAGGTGCCGGGGCTCACGATCCCCGGCTAGGGCGAGGGCCGGGCGGGGCCGTGCGCCACCCGGCTGGGGTACCGAGTCCGGGGCAGACGCCGTGCTCTACGATCCCACGTCGAGGACGAGGGAACTGCGCGCAGGATGCCGAACATTCACAGCATGAGGCGGGGGACGTGGTCCTGAGGGGGGTGCGGTCATGGCGTGCCTGCGCCCTCGCGGTCGTGCTCGCGGCCGCCCTATCGACGCCGGCGTACGCCACGACGATCACGGCGAGCACCAGCGAAGACGCCGGGTCGACAAGCAGCCCGCCACCGAGCACGACGAGCATGCCGTCGGCGGAATCGACGATCCCGGTCCTCACCGGCCTCGGGGAGAGCTACTCGCGCTTTGCGATCGCCCGCGCTCGAACGCGGCTCACTGGTCAGACTGCCTCCACGCGGCACCATGCCGGCGCGACGTTCGTGCTCACGCTCGACCGCGCCGCCACGGTACGCGTCCTGTTTCAGCTCAGCGTCGCGGGCCGGCGCGCCGGGGGCAGCTGCAAACCCGCCTCGCGCAAGCTGCGCCGCAAGCCCCGCTGCGCGCTGCTGCGGACGGTCGGCGCGCTCGGGCGCTCAGCGCATGAAGGATCCAACGAGATCCCCTTCACCGGGCGCATCGGCGTCAGGGCGCTTCGCCCGGGGCGCTACCTCGCCCTGTTCACGGCGAGCAACGCGGCGGGAACGTCGCCGCGACAGAGCCTCCGTTTCACGATCGTCCCCCGCTGAGCGCTCGCTCGCCCAGCCCTGCAAGCGGAAGGGGGGGGATTCGAACCCCCGAGACGGGGGTTGCCCGTCTAACGGTTTTCAAGACCGCCGCATTCAACCGCTCTGCCACCCTTCCGCGCGGATTCAGATGCTACGCGCTCGCCCGGCCCCGGCCGGGCGCTGGCAGGCGCAAGCCTCGCGTCCCGCCCGCCGAGCGCTCGCTCGACGCCCGCCCGGCAGCCTCTAAACTCTGCCGCTCCGCCCGGAGAGGTGGCCGAGAGGCTGAAGGCACTCGCCTGCTAAGCGAGTATGGGGGTCAAACTCCATCGCGGGTTCGAATCCCGCCCTCTCCGTTTTGGTCGACGCCTGAGCCGCTTGTGGGTTCGCAGAGCCAACCGCTCGGCGAAGCCGTCAGGAGCTAGCCGGGGTCGAATTGGCGATCTCCGTCTTGCAAAAGGCGCGGAGCGGCGCAAGTGTTGCGCACGCGGCGGGCTCCCGCAAAATGGGAGAAATACGTCCCAAAAAGTTCGCAATTTGCGAATATTTTCCAAGGATATGCGTATATTCCGGTTCGATCCGGAAAGCTACCCATCGAGTACGGATGCTCAGCAAACCTCACGATGCCTCGGCTCGGATTGCCGGCAAGCGAACGGTCCTCGGGGCCGCCGTCGCAGGTCTGCTCGGTGCTCTCGTTTTCGCCGGTCAGGCAGGGGCTGACGTTCCGGCGGCCGCCGCACTCAGCGGGGTCACGACGGGGTCAATACAGGCCGTCGCCGCGCCCTCGAGCAAGGACCTTCCGCAGGCCGCCGGCGAGGTCGTCGCCCCAGCAACCAAAGTCCTCACGCAGGGGCCCAGCTCGACCACGCAGGCCGCCGGCGAGGTCGTCGCCCCAGCAACCAAAGTCCTCACGCAGGGGCCCA